>Ga0302241_1001239_pt1 | contig 19274 bp, 22 predicted proteins | sample AAG_UR_Arg_MG_FD_193532 | JGI IMG/M metagenome (GOLD analysis project Ga0302241, IMG submission 193532) | Enriched activated sludge microbial communities from anaerobic digester in WTTP, New Holstein, Wisconsin, United States - AAG_UR_Arg | ecosystem: Engineered > Bioreactor > Anaerobic >... | reverse complement strand
ACGGCTACGCCGCTCGATCCGTCTTCCTCCGTGGCCTGAACCTTTTGCTTCTGTCCTTGTTCGCTCCGCCAAAATTACGTTTTAAATCAAAGCACAGGGGTGTAGGGTAGTGTGGGTTAAGGGTTCGTTACCGCTATCAGGGGCGCGAGCGCTTCAGCATCACATACCACGCGCCTTCGCCGCCGTGGCAGGGCGCGGCAGGGCGAAGGGCAAGGATGCGGGCCCCAAGCGGCATCGCGTCGCACCAGCGCGGCACGTCCGTTCGCAGCGAAGCTTCGCCTTCGCGGCCCTTGCCGGTGATGACAAGCAGCATGCGTTTCCCGCGCCGCGCTTGCGTTTCGATAAAGCCGCTTAAGGTTTCGTGCGCTTCCTGAAAGCTCTTGCCGTGCAAATCCAGCCGCGCCTCGACGATGACGTCGCCCTGCCTCAGGTTGTATTCCACCCGCATGTCGAGCACAACCTGATCCAGAGGCACGGGAGGCCGGGACGGACTGCCGGGCATCGGCGGCGGCGGTTCCTGTTTTTCAGGTTCTTTCTCGCGGCGGGGCGGCAGAGACGGCGGCTTTTTTTCTTCGTCCTCTTCTTGCGCGCCAAGGCGCTTGACGCCTTTGGCGTAGGTTTTCCAGATTTCCTCGTCGGACGCATCGTTCATGGTGTTACGCCTTTCGGCAAAAGCAGGTAATACGCGCCTCGGCTTTGCATCGCGCCCGCTTTTTCCTCTTCCTCGGCCCCTGCGCCCCAGAAAAAATCGCCGCGCAAAGCGCCCTTGATCGCGCCGCCCGTGTCCTGGGCCACCACAAGGCGACGGATGGCGGGCGTGGGTCCGTCCTCCTCCACGTCAAGCCAAAGCGGCGCGCCCAAAGGAATGAACGACGGATCGACGGCCAAACTGCGCCGTGGCGTCAGCACGACGCCCTGGGCGCCGATGGGGCCTTCACCCTCCACAAGGCGGAAGAAAATGACGGATGGATTCCGGTTCATCATGGCCTGCGCGCGGTCCGGGTTTTTGCGCAACCAGCCGCGGATTTTCGCCATCGTTACGGGTTTTTCAATCTCGCCTTCGTCCGCCAGAATGCGCCCGATGGCCACATAAGCATGGCCATTTTGGGCTTCGTAGCCTACGCGCACTATGCTGCCATCCGGAAGGCGCACACGCCCCGAGCCCTGTATTTCGAGAAAAAACGCCGCAACGGGATCGTCCGTCCACACAAGGGGCCGGACGCGCCGGTCAAGCGATCCTTGCGCGATCATGGCGCGGTTGTCATAGGGTCGTAGTTTGCGGCCTTCGATTTTACCGGCGATTTTCCGGCCTTTCAGATCGGCTTTAAAATCGCCCAGATCGGCCGTGACAAGATCCTCGGGCCGCGCCCAGAGCGGCGTTTGATAAGGACCGTTCGGCTGCCAATCGCCGCTGATTTCCGCTTCGTAATAACCGGTATACAGGCCTTGGCTTTTTTCGCCGAACGTTACCGCGTAGGGGCGGAATTCCCGTTCGAAAAACGCCCGCGCCTCCTCGCCGCCCATCGGCTTGAGCCGCTCGAGTGTGTCGCAAACGTCGCGCCAATCCTTCGCCTTACCATCGGCGCCCATGGGCGCGTCGTCCGGCTTGTTCGCCAGCACCGCGCAAGACCGCCGGAACGCAGGCAGTGCTTCGTCGTGGCGGTCTTTCGTCCAGCCGGGCAGATCCTCAAACGCAACGGGCTTGAGCGTCAGGCGCTCCGGCGGCGCGGGAGGCTTCGCGGCGCACGCCGAAAGCAAAAAAGCAACGGCCAAAGCCGAAAACGGAAGAAACGCGGGTTTGTCTCGGCGTTTCGTCATCAGCTGCGCGTTTCGACGAGTTGCCAGTTGGGATCCGGCGATTTCATGTCGCGCGCGAAGACCCAGACGTCGCGAATTTCCTCGGCCTGCTGCGGCGATCCGGAAACGACCGCACCGGACGCGCCGCGCGTCACATTGATCTGGTTGCTGACAAACTCAACCGTCAGCGAGGCCTTCGTTTCCTCCACCTGCGCGGCGACGACGTCGGCCGACACCATTTTCCCGATCCGGCTCTCCAGCGTTTCGCGCGCGGCCCGGCGCGCGTCGACGGCTTTTTGAAAGCCTTCGCGGACCGAGGGGGCAAGAATTTTTCCGGCCCCGGTCAAATCCCCTTTGGCGAACGCCTCGACAATGCGCGCGAATGCGATTTTGGCTCCCTCGAGGAATTTCTTTTCGTCAAACGCCGGGTCCAGCGCCTTGATCCGGTCGATGGCGCCCGCCAAGGAGTCCGCCGCGTGGCCTTCGGCCGTTATCAGCGGCGACGGCTGCGCCCTGGCGCGGTCAGGCAGCACCATGACGTCTTCTTCGTCGTGCGAAGCCGTCGGCGGCGCTATAAAAGGATTGGGGCGCTCGGGTTCGTCGCCGTTGCGGCGGCCCAGCGTGCCCCACAAACGCACAAGGAGAACGACGGCCACGGCCGCGAAGACGATGATGTCCAGATATTCCATGCTCATGCTCCGGTCAAAACCAGCATAACCCATACGTACCTTTTTTTACAAATTTCCGGCACCAAAAAAATTCCTGCCTTTTTTGTTGCTAAATGCCCCCGGATTGCGCATCTTTCCGCCACCTTCCCGGCAACCTCATTTCAGGAGCGATTATGGCTTCCCCGGATCCCACGGCTTCGACGGCTTCGGCCCCGCAAACCCCGTTGCAGGTCGCGATCAACGTTCAATATATCAAGGATTTCTCTTTCGAAAGTCCTAACGCTCCCCAGGTCTACACGCCGACGAACGCAACGCCCGAGCTGAACATGGGCGTCAACGTCCAGACCCGCACGGTGGGGGAAAACAATTATGAGGTGCTTCTGCTGCTTAAGCTGGAAGCGCGGCTGGAGAACAAGACGGCCTTTATTGCCGAGCTGTCTTATGGCGGCGTGTTCGCGGTTCCGCCCCTGCCGGAAGATCAATTGAAACTCGTCCTTTTGGTGGAAGCGCCGCGCCTTCTGTTCCCGTTCGCGCGCAACATTATTGCGAACGCCGTGCGCGACGGCGGGTTCCCGCAGCTTTTGATCAACCCGATCGATTTCTCGGGACTGTATCAGGCCAACGCCGAGCAGATGGCGAAGCCGCCGGCCGGGTCGGCCTGATTTCGCTGAATCGCGCCTAGTCCGACGAACCGCGGCGCGGTTTGGCAATATCGTTCGTGTTCTGGCTCATGGACGCGAAGAAATCGGCGTTCGTCTTGCTGTATTTCAGCTTGTCGAGCAGGAACTCCATCGCATCGGTAACGCCCATCGGCAGCAGAACGCGGCGGAGCACCCACATTTTCGACATGGTGCCTTTGTCCACCAGCAACTCTTCCTTGCGGGTGCCGGACTTCGTGATGTCGATGGAGGGGAACGTGCGGCGATCGGACAACTTGCGGTCCAGAATGATTTCCGAATTGCCGGTGCCTTTGAACTCTTCGAAGATCACTTCGTCCATGCGGCTGCCCGTGTCGATGAGCGCCGTCGCGATGATCGTCAGCGATCCGCCTTCCTCGATGTTGCGGGCCGCGCCGAAAAAGCGCTTGGGGCGCTGGAGCGCGTTGGCGTCCACGCCGCCCGTCAGCACCTTGCCCGAAGACGGCACGACCGTGTTGTAGGCGCGCGCGAGGCGCGTGATGCTGTCCAGCAGAATGACCACGTCGCGCTTGTGCTCGACGAGGCGCTTGGCTTTTTCGATGACCATTTCCGCGACCTGCACGTGGCGCGAGGCGGGCTCGTCGAACGTGGAACTGATGACCTCGCCCTTGACCGAACGCGCCATGTCCGTGACTTCCTCGGGGCGTTCGTCGATCAGCAGCACGATCAGGTAGACTTCCGGATGGTTGGACGTGATAGCGTGCGCGATGTTTTGCAGCATCACGGTTTTGCCGGTGCGCGGCGGCGCGACGATGAGCCCGCGCTGGCCCTTGCCGAGCGGACAGATCAAATCGATGATCCGCGTCGTATATTCCTTCTTGCCGGTTTCCTGCAGTTCGAGCTTGAGGTGTTCGTCCGGGTAGAGCGGCGTCAGGTTGTCGAACGTGATGCGGTGCCGCGTTTTGTCCGGGTCTTGGAAGTTGATGCTGTTGACCTTGAGAAGCGCAAAATAGCGCTCTGCGTCCTTGGGCGCGCGGATTTCGCCCTCGATGGTGTCGCCCGTGCGCAAGCTGAACTTGCGGACCTGGCTCGGCGATACGTAGATGTCGTCCGGTCCGGCGAGATAATTGGATTCCGGCGAGCGCAGAAAGCCGAAGCCGTCAGGCAAAACTTCCAGAACGCCATCGCCGTAGATGGCTTTTTCCTGTTGGGCCTGCGCCTTCAGGATGGCGAACATCATTTCCTGCTTGCGCATCGTTCCGGCGTTTTCAATATGCATTTCTTCGGCAAAAGCCAGCAATTCGGCGGGCGTTTTGGCCTTCAGTTCCCGTAAATTCATGTGAGCCTTATGGAATGTCCCGAGGGGTTGATAAACAATTGAAACTCGCGCTGAACCTTTATCGTTCCAGGACGCACCGCCCTTTACCGGTACGGCCTTTACGCGCTGAGGTGGGGGTTTCGAGCGGAAAGAAAAGGGCAAAAACCGGAATAACATCCGCTTCGAAGCTGGGCCATGCTTAATGGAAAAGCGCGGGTGTGTCAAAAGAATTCAACAAATAGTTGCTTTCGGCATTAACCATGTTTCATCGCGTTGTGGCGGCGTTAACCTTATTTCGTTGTTCTTTCTCTATGAAAACGCTCCGGACGTCTTCAGCGAAGAGCGTCCCGGACAAGCGCCGCCAGCGCGCCAATGAACGCAGGGTCCGTTCCGCATACGGGCGCACGGAGGAAAAGGGGAACGCCGGACCTGGCTGCAAGATCCGCGTATTCGCGGTCGATTTCGACAAGCGTTTCCGCGTGTTCCGAAACAAAGGATATGGGCACGACGACCACGGGTCTTTTCGCCCGTCCCGCCTTGACGATTTCATCGTGCGTCTGCGGTCCTATCCATTTCACGGGACCGATGCGGCTCTGGTAACAAAGCGTCGCGTCCGCTTCAGGAAGGCTCAGCGCCCGCATGAACGCGCGCGCCGTTTTTTCGCATTGCAGGGGATAGGGATCGCCCATGCGGACCCTTCGTTCCGGAAGGCCGTGCGCCGACAAAAGAATTTTCGGCTGTCCGTATTGGCGCGCTTCGTCGTAAGCTTCGCGCGTCCTGTCCGCCATAAAACGCACAAAACCTTCAAGCTCCGGATAGTCCGTGATTGTCCTCACCGGAACGCCAAAATTTTTGCGCCGCGCGGATTCTTCGAGACTTGATCCCGTCGTCGTCGTGGAAAATTGGGGATAAAGCGGCAGTTGAACGACAACGCCAGGCGCAAACGAACTGATTTCTCTCCACGCGTCGCGAATGAAAGGACTCGCGTAACGCATGCCAACAAAACAGCGGACGTCGCCCGCCCCGCCAAGTTCTTTTTCGAGCGCGTGCGCCTGTTTTTCCGTGTTTTCAAAAAGAAGCGAACGGCCTCCGGTTTGCGCGTAGATTTTCCTCGCCGCGCGGCATCGTCCAAGCGCCAAAAACCACGCCATCATCGAACGCCACGGCTGGGGCGCGCCCAGGATGGCAGGATCATTGAAAAGACGGAAAAGAAAGGGCCTTACTTCTTTCAGGTTTCCGGGGCCGCCGAGATTAAACAGAAGAACGGCTATTTTCATGTTGCCTCTGTCGCGCGCGCAGAAAATCCACAAGCCCGGCAACGTTGCCCGGCGGCGTCTCCGGCCGGATTCCGTGCCCGAGATTGAAAATATGATCGGGCCCGAGTCGATCCATAATGTAGGCCGCGCTTTCCTTCATCTTGTCGCCGCCCGTCACCAGCAATTCCGGATCCAGATTGCCTTGCAAAGGAATTTTTCCCTTCAGGGCGGCGCGCGCGTAATCGACGGAAACGTTTTGGTCCAGTCCCAGGGCGTCGACGCCCGTCATGTCGCGAAACTTTTTGTAGTCCTCAAGCCGCGCGCCGCGCGGAAAGCCGATAACGGGCACGCCGGGATATTCTTTCTTCAAAGCCTCAATCAGCGCCTTTGTCGGTTCGAGAACCCTTTTGCGGAAACGCTTTCCTTTCAGCAATCCGGCCCAGCTATCGAATAGTTGAATGGCCTCGGCGCCCGCTTCGATCTGGCGGCCAATATACTCAAGAGTCGCGTCATTCAAAATATCCATCAGGCGGTCCATAAAACCTGGACACTCGACGTCCGTCTTCATAACGCGCGAAAAACCGCTTTTTCCGCGTCCTTCCACCATATAACAGGCCACGGTCCACAACCCGCCCGCAAAACCCAAACGGGCCACATGTCCCGGCAGCTTTTGTTTCATTCGTTCCATGGTTCCGAAAACGGGCTCAAGTTTTTCGGCTTTCCAAACAAGATTTTTTATATTGTCCGGCGTTACCGGCTCCAGAAAAGGCCCTTCCTTCTCGCGGAATTCCAGTTGTTGTCCCAGTCCGTAAGGCACCATCAAAATGTCCGAAAAAAGAATGGCCGCATCGAGTTCGAACCTACTAATCGGTTGCAACGCAACCATGGCAGCCAGATCGGCATTCAAACAAAGGCCGAGAAAACTGCCCGCTTTTTCCCTTAAACGACGGTATTCGGGTAGGTAACGGCCTGCCTGACGCATCAGCCATACAGGCATGCGGTTAACGTTTTTTCCTTTCAGAACGTCGAGAAGAATTTTGTCCGTCATGATCACCAGCTTTTTTCCATCTATAATAAAGTAAAATTTATTGGTAGTTGATAGTAGGCAGAGCGGAAAACGGGGATAATTTTTTTTACGCTTTAATAACCCTTTATACCGCTTTCATGAGGCGCGAGAAAGAAAAGACGTCCGGGATAAATTCATGAATAAACGGTTAATCGCGAGAAAAAGAACCGGCGGACAATGTTGTGGATAACGGTGATAAGACGCGCCGGAGTTATGCCGGCTTTTCACAGAGGGTTGGGGAAAAATATCCGGCTTTTTGCAGATTGTGGACGAAAAGGCGGGTTTGTGAATAGGATTTGCTTTCCTTCCCGAGGACGACAATGATCCCCATAGAACATTCGGGGGTGTGGACGCTTTTCCCCGGGATGATTAAAACGCCGGCGGGAGCATGACGGATTCGGAACTTCATCTACATCTGGTATCGGATGCAACCGGCGAAACAATCAATGGTATTGCCCGCGCCTGTTTGTCCCAGTTCGATAACGTTGCCATCCAGGAACATTTCTGGAGCCTTATACGCACCCGGCGCCAGCTGGACATTGTGATGGAAGGAATCCGTCAATGGCCGGGTATGGTCTTATACACCTTCGTCGACGAGGAATTACGGCGCGCGTTGACGGATTTTTGCCGCCGCAACAATCTGCCGAACGTTTCCGTTCTGGAGCCGGTCATGGCGGCCATGACCAATTATTTCGGCGTTCCGTCCTCCCGAAGCCCCGGACGCCAACACGTTCTGGACGCGGGCTATTTCGCGCGCATCGACGCCGTCAATTTCGCGCTGGCCCAGGACGACGGCAACAGGATCGAAAATATTTCGGAAGCCGATGTCGTCGTGGCCGGCGTCTCACGCACGTCGAAAACGCCGGTATGCGTATATCTGGCGCATCGGGGAATTCTGGCCGCCAATGTGCCGATCATACCGGGCATTCCCTTGGCCGTCGACCTTACGCAGGTAGATGGCCCCCCCATTGTCGGGCTGACAAAAGACCCGGAAAGCCTCGTCGAAATTCGGCGAAGCCGCATGCACTTGTTGCAGCAAAGCGAAATGTCCCAATACATCGATCCCGAAAAAGTGCGGGAGGAAGTTCAGGAAGCTCGCCGCTTTTTTTCGCGCCTTGGCTGTCCCGTCATTGACGTGACGCGGCGTTCGGTAGAGGAAACGGCGGCGGAAATCATGATGCTTTTGAACAAGCGCGCGTTGGCGCGCGATATACAAAAATCCTCCGCAACGGAGCCGTTAGAATGAGCCAGGACTTTATGCCAGGCGGAAGGGCCAGGGTGTCTGGCGTTATGGGATGGCCCGTCGGTCATTCGTTGTCGCCGAGGCTGCATGGCTATTGGCTGCGCCAATATGCGATCGACGGCGTTTATGTTCCTCTCGCCGTTCCCCCGGACCGGCTTGAGCAAGCTCTGCGCGCCCTTCCCTCTTTGGGCTTTCGCGGCGTCAATTTGACGGTACCCCACAAGCAAGCGGCGTTGAGCTTCGTCGACAGGACGGATTCCACCGCGCGCCGGGTTGGCGCGATCAACACGATCCTTGTCGGCGAAAACGGCCAGCTTGAAGGACTCAACACGGACGTGTACGGCTTTGCGGAGAATCTTCGCGCGGTCGGACTTGACCCGAAAACCCTGCCCTCGAAGACGGCGGCCGTTCTTGGCGCAGGCGGCGCGGCGCGCGCCGTCGTTGCGGCCCTGCAGGATATGGGTTTTGCCGAAGTGCGAATTGTGAACCGTTCGCGCGAACGCGCCGAACGGCTTATCGAAACCCTCGGCGGCAAGCTTCGTTTTGTCGAGAAAACACGAACGAACGAGGCGCTGGAAAACGCCTCGCTTCTCGTCAACGCCACGTCGCTCGGCATGACCGGCGAACCGCCGCTTTCTATCGATCTGGCGGCGCTGCCGAAGGAAGCCTGGGTCGCGGACGCTGTCTATACGCCGCTGATGACGGGCCTTCTCCGGCAGGCGTCGGCGCGCGGCAACCGCATCGTCGACGGTCTCGGCATGCTGTTGCATCAGGCTCGCCCGGCTTTTGCGGCATGGTTCGGGGTCGAGCCGGAAGTCACGGAAGCGTTGCGACGGCACGTTATGGGGGTGGCATGAAACATAAACGCCGCGCCCAAAGCCCTTTCATTATAGGCCTGACGGGCTCCATCGGCATGGGCAAGAGCACGGCCGCGAGAATACTGAAGAGCTTCGGCTTCCCCGTGCACAGCGCGGACAAGGCGGCGCACGAATCGATCAAGCGCGGCGGGAAGGCGGTCGACGCCGTGGCGAAGCTTTTCCCCGAAGCCCTGAGACGCGGCGCCATCGATCGCGCCATTGTGGGAAGGGCCGTCTTTGACAAACCGCCTCTTTTGAAAAAACTGGAAAAGATTTTGCATCCGCACGTTCGGACGGCGGAGCGCGCTTTTTTGGCCGAAGCGCGCCGCAAAAAAGCCAAAGTCGCGGTTCTCGAGATCCCGCTTCTTTTCGAAACGAAAGCCGAAAAACGCTGCGACACGGTTCTTTGCGTCACGGCGCCCCGCGGCGTGCAGCAGGCGCGCGTCATGAAAAGGCCGGGAATGACAAAGGCCCGTTATCGGGCCATTCTCAGTCAGCAGATGCCGGACGGGGAAAAACGCCGCCGCGCCGATTTTGTCGTTCACACGGACAAAGGCCTTGCCGACACGCGCCGCCATCTGGCAAAAATCGCAAAACGGATAAAGGACGGAAAGATATAACCCATGCGCGAAATCGTACTCGATACGGAAACGACGGGCCTGAATCCCCTGCAGGGCGACCGGATTGTCGAAATCGGCGCGGTAGAGCTTTTCAACCACGTGGCGACCGGCAACGTTTTTCACGCCTATTACAATCCCGAACGCGACATGCCTGACGAAGCGGCCGTCGTTCACGGACTGACAAACGCGTTTCTGGCGGACAAGCCGGTTTTTGCGGAATCCGTCGACGCCTTTCTGGCTTTCATCGGCGACGCGCCTCTGGTGATTCACAACGCGCCGTTCGACATGGGCTTTCTGAACGCGGAGCTCGCGCGCTGCGGCTTTCCGGTCCTTGCCTTCGCGCGCGCGGTCGATACGCTGGCCATGGCGCGGCAAATGTTCCCGGGCGCGCCCGCCTCGCTCGACGCGCTCTGCAAGCGCTTCGACGTCGACGCTTCGGGGCGCGATTTCCATGGGGCGCTTTTGGACGCGCGGTTGTTGGCGGAAGTCTACCTGGAGCTGCGCGGCGGACGTCAACCGGATCTGGCCATCGCGGCGGTCAGGGAAACGGCGGCCGTGAGCGGGGAAACATCGCCGCGTACGCGCCGCGCGCCCAGGCCCCATGCGCCGACGGAGGAAGAGCTTGCCGCCCACAAGGAATTTCTTGAAAAAATCGGCAATCCTCTGTGGTTGCGCGCGTCGTAAGAAAGAGGCCGCCCTCTTCTACCCGCCCAGCAGATGCTTGGTTAGAAACGCCAGCGTGCGCGCCTCGGCCTCGGCGGCCGCTTTCTGGTTGAACCCGGGATATTCGGGAATCGCGAACGCATGCTCCGCGCCGGGATACGTATGTGAGGAAACGAGAACGTTGCGATGAACGGCCGCCAGGATTTTTTCCTGCGTCTCTTTCGGCATCAGCGAGTCTTTTTCGGCCAGATGCAGCAGAAACGGCGCGCCGATGTCTTCCGTTTCCTCAAGAAAAGCGTCTATCCCGGCGCCGTAATAGCTTGCCGCGCAATCGATATCGGTCCGTGCCGCCATGAGAAAAGCCAGCGTTCCGCCCCGCCCGAAGCCGAGCGCGCCGGCCTTGCCGTTGCAGCCGGGCATATGCCGCATGTAGGCCAGCGCTGCAAAAAGGTCGCGCAGGCCCGCTGCGATGTCGAAAGCGTTTGCCTCGGCTTTTTGCCGCCCCAGCAAATCGGGACAAAGGGCGATAAAGCCGCGCCCCGCGAGCCGGTCGCAGAGGATGCAAACGGGGGAATCAATCCCCGCCGTTTCGTGCATGACCAAAAGGCCGGGGCCGTTCCCGCCCCTCGGCAAGGCTGCGTAAGCGCCGAGCCTGGCGCCGTCGAGCGTCGGGATCTGAACGTCGGGCATAAAAAACCTCCTAAAGCCGCTCCACGCGCAGGAGCTGCAGGAGCGATTGGCAGGACGCCGTGAAATCCGCCGTGTAGGACAGAAACAGGAAAGCTTCTTCGTCCTTGATACCAGAGACGGCGAACGGACGGTAGAGGCTCCCGGGGACGGCGGGAGGCTCGAAAGCGGTTGTCCAGAGGGATTGCCCCGAAGCCGTCCGCGCCTCCAGCGTGAATCGCGGGTTTTTGCACGAAGGCTCGGCAAGAAGGTCGAACGCGAGCCGGTAATTTCCCCCCGAAAGAGGCCTGTCGAAGAAAAGGGAAAGCCCGGACCGAAGCGCATCGAGACGCGCGAAAACGTTCGTCGTGTTTTGAACGTTGGTTGCGATGGAAACGAAAGCGGGAATGGACAGGGCAATCCAGTCGCGCCGGCCTCCGGCGGTTTCACGAATGAGGCCCATCGCCTGATGCAGGGCGCCGGGTGTCCACGCTGTGCGCCGCCAGATGTGCAGCGTAACGCCGTTGGCCAGCGGGAACGCGCGCGCGTCTTCCTTAAACAGGGCGGCGCTGAAAGGCGGCGGAGGGAATTGTTGGGCGATGGAGGTGACGACTTTTTGTCCCTCTTTCGCCAAATGGTACTGCGGCGGATCCGGGACGGCGTAAACGGTGGCCGAAGCGAAGGAGTCGTAGGGAGGATCCTGAACGCCGTCTATTTCGGACGCCCACAGGAAACGGTTCACGAAATTCGGGCGCTTGAGAATGTCGGTGTAAACGGCGCGTAAAAGATCCTGATTGAAAACGAAGGAAGAGCCCATGACCAGCAACCGGTCGCCGGTCGTTGTCGTTTCTTCGAGGTAATGGGCCAGCGCCAGAAGCGAATCGTAATCGGGACGCACGACAGGCGGACGCGGCGCGGAGTAGAGACGCATTTTTTTATCGGCATCCGAAAGCATGCCTTCCGGCGAAAGCCACAAAGCCCAAACGCTATTGGCCGCCAGAACGGCAACCAGCGCCGCGCGGACATAGACACGCCGCGAAAGGGCCAGGGCGAGACCGGTCAACCCCACGGCGAGGAAAAGAGGAAGAACGTGCAGAATATAATGGTGCCCCGCCTGCGCCGGGCCGAGGCACCACGCCGCCAGCCAGACGAAAACGACGGCGGCGATAAGCGCCAGTCCTTCCCGCGCCCCGGGAAACGCGCGGGCGGCAAGCGCGAAACCGGCCAGCGCCAGCGCGAGCGGCAGAAGGCCTATATTGCTGAGGGCGAAGGCAAGAAAATCCCACCCCGGTTTCTTGTACGAGACATATAGCGACGAATAATCGACGGAAATCATGCGCAGGAAAAACGCGGGCGCGACAAGGCCGATGATGGCGGCCGCCGTCAGGCCGCAAAGGCCGTAAAACAACGCGAGCCGGGAAAGATTTTTCCGGCGCATGCGATCCTTCGAAAGAAAAACGCGCCCGAGATCGAACAAACCGGACGTGAAAAGCAGGGCCAGAGCCGGATAGGCGAAATGCCGCCGCAGCAACACGGCAAGGCCCGCAAGCAGGCCGATGACGAAAAAAGAACGCCATGTTTTTTGACGGTCCAGCGCGACATAAAACGCGAAAACGATACACGCCGCCGCGCCCGCGTCGGGATAGCCTTCCAGCAAGGGGATCCACAGGGACGGGATCAGCGAGCAAGCGCCGAAACCGAGAAGGAAGGCAGGCCGCCACGCCAACGCGAAGAGGCGGCGCAAAAGCAGGGCGACGGCGGTTTCGCAGGCGATGAAAAAGACGAAAAAGTTGGCGAGAACGAAAACAAGGCGTGAATCGCCGAACATCGCGAATCCGGCCAGCGAAGGCAGGGCGAAGATCAGGTTGTAGTCGTTCGCCAGCGACGCCGCGAACGCGCCCGCCCCCCCGGAAAACGAGGACCGGAACGCCGCGTGCAGGTTCCGCGCAAGGGCGTGATACATGGCGTGGTCCCAGAAATAGACCGCGCGTTCGCAGAGGACATAAGCCGTAACGAACGCCGCCTGGGCGGCGAGCAGGGCGGTTAAGGCGATGCGAAAGAAGGCGGGTTTCATGGGAACGAAGGGCTGGGAAAAAAGCAGCCTACGCGGCGCTTTTCCGTTGGGCAAGCCTGCTGTAAGCTGAACCCTGCCGGAGAAGGACGAAGGGGGACGCCGATGAAAGTCACGATCAATGTCGAATGCACGCCGGAAGAGGCGCGCGCGTTTATGGGCCTGCCGGACGTCAGGCCGATGCAGGAAGCCCTGATGGGCGATCTGGAAGAGAGGCTCCGCGCCAACATAAAAGCCATGACTCCCGAAGCGATGGTGAACGCATGGTTGCCCGCGACGCTTCAGGGCGCGGACCAGTTGAACAAAATGTTCTGGGCGCAGATGCAAAACATGATGCCCGGCGCAACGGACGCCGCCGCAAAAAAGAAAGCCTGATCCTTTGAAGAACGCTCCGTCCTCCACCATTTTCGCGCTGGCCTCGGCGCCGGGACGCGCGGGCGTGGCCGTCTTTCGCTTTTCGGGGCCCGGGGCCGGACAGGCGCTGAAAGAGCTTTGCCGCCCGGCGGAAATGCCCGAGCCCCGCACCGCCGCCGTCCGCGCCATCGTCGATCCGCGCACGAACGAAACGATCGACCGGGGGCTTGCGCTCTGGTTTCCCGCGCCGCACAGTTTCACGGGCGAGGATGTGGCCGAGCTTCACCTTCACGGAGGCCGCGCGATTTTGAACGCGGTCATTGAAAGCGCGCGGGCGCTGCCGGACTGCCGCATGGCCGAGCCCGGCGAGTTCACGCGCCGCGCGTTCGAGCACGGCAAAATGGACCTGACCGAAGCCGAGGCGATCGCCGATCTCGTGGACGCCGAAACGGCCGCCCAACGCCGTCAGGCCCTGCGCCAGCTGGATGGCGAACTGGGCGGGCTTTACCGCGGCTGGGCCGAAAAGCTGAAACATTGCCTCGCGCACATCGAGGCCGATATCGACTTTTCCGACGAAGACCTGCCGCCCGGCATCGTGGAGCAAAGGCACAACGACATTCAAACGGTGATCGACGGCCTGAAAGCCCACCTTGACGACCGCCATCGCGGCGAGCGTTTGCGCGAGGGCTTCACGGTGGCCATTCTGGGGCCGCCGAACGCGGGCAAGTCGAGCTTGCTGAACGCGCTGGCGCGCCGCGAGGCGGCCATCGTCGACCCGACGCCCGGCACGACGCGCGACGTCATCGAGGTGCATCTGGACCTTGGCGGCTATCCGGTGACGCTGGCGGATACGGCGGGCTTGCGCGAAAGCGCGGACGCCGTCGAAAGCGAGGGCGTGCGGCGCGCGCTGGCGCGGGCGGAGCATGCCGATTTTAAAATTCTCGTTTTCGACGGCGCGAAATGGCCGGCGCTCGACGAAAAGACGCAGGAGCTAAAGGACGAAAACGCGCTGACGCTCGTGAACAAGAAAGATTTGATCCCGCCGGACGTTCCTTCCGCGCCGGACGTCCTGTTCGTTTCGGCCCTGACCGGCGAAGGCCTGAAAGAGCTGGCGAAACGATTGATCCACGCCATCGACATGCGGTTCACGGCGGCGGGGCAGCCGTCGCTGACCCGCGCGCGGCACCGCGCGGCGCTGGAGGAATGCCTTGAGCATCTCAAGCGCGCGCGTTACGCGCCGGAGACGGAACTGTGCGCCGAGGACATGCGCCTCGCCGTGCGCGCGCTTGGCCGCATCACGGGCCATGTCGACGTCGAGGATGTGCTCGACGTCATCTTCCGCGATTTCTGCATCGGGAAGTGAGTAAGCGTTTATGCGCCCCCCCGAAGCCGACGCCGAAAGACCGCCGAACGGCGCGTGACCGGAGAACGGCAGGAACCCCGAAAAAGCGTTATTTTGTGTTGTTCTTTCGTTTTCTTCAAACCTTTCCCCAGCCTTTCCCTGTTCTTGCCCCCCGACAAACCCATTGACGGCGCGGGCTTTTCGTTGTCAATTTAAGGCGTTTTTCCTTTCCCCTATTGCCCCTATCTCCCTTTGCAAGGTGAAACGATGAAGAAACGCTGTCTGTCCGTTTTTCTGCTGCTTTTCGCCCCCGCCGCCGTCACGGCCTTTTGGGCTCTGACGCCCGCTTCCGCTCTCGATCTCGATACCTACAGCGTCACGTGCTCGCAGCCGGGCAGCAGCGAGTTTTGGGAACGGGCGTGGATATGCCCATCCGGCGACGGGAATTGGAAACGCCCGGCCTATCAGTTCGGCTCGTCGATAAGCCAGACCTGCAACGCAAGCCTTGCCGGCATGGTCCAGTGGACGGGCACGGCGGTTTCACCCAACAACACGCTCCAGTACTGCGACGGCTCCGCTTGGCAAAGCCTGGGTTCCTCCGGCCCTCCACCCTATCCGATGGGGGGAGTTGACAACGGCGGCACGCCGATACAAGTCGCCGCCTGCGACGGCGGGATGACCTACAGCACCGCGAGCGGCTGCACCGGCACAAGAGCCACTTACGCTTGGGGACCCAAGCCCGTCACCACAGGCTACACCAGCACCACAACAGGCAAGACGAACTCGGCGGGCCTGGCGGCGCTCGGCTCAAGCTACGCCGCTGCGTATTATTGCGAAAACCTCACCGCGCATGGTTACAGCGATTGGTATCTTCCGGCCAAAGACGAATTGAATGTCCTATATAACATGAGATACCTTGCGGGAAATTTCGACACCCAGTTCTACTGGTCCTCCACGGAGAGCGATATTAACGGTGCGTACGCCCAGCGGTTCAGTAACGGCGCCCAGGACCACCTCGTCAAGACCACTGCCTATCGTGTCCGCTGTGTCCGCCGCGATTGACGCCCCGCCCGCCATCAAATTTTCGGGACCTACCGCCCAAAAATCCGGGCCTTTCCGTCAAAAACCCCAAGCACCGCGCCGTCCCCGTCCCCTCGGGCCGCGCGCCCGCCATCAAATTTTTGGGACCTGCCCCTTATCAAAAATCCGGGACGTTCAGCCGGAGCCAACGCCCTTCCGTCCTGTCGGTCTTGACGCCCACGGAGATCCGCGCGAGGCTCAGAGGGCAAGCCCAACTCTATTCACAGGAGCGTTGTGCGTGTCAGTCATCAAGGACATCATGGCCGCCAAGGTCGGCCAAAAGCTTCCAGTCACCGAGGAGACCTACTGGTATTACCTCGAAATCCTTCCGCCTGTGTTCATGTTCGGCATGGTTGCGGGCGAGCTTGCCGACTTTGGTTTTGCCGAAGGGGCGAATGAAATTATCGCTTTCCGCAAGGATGGCAAAAAATACAACGCCTGGCGCACCGGCGTCATGGCTCCCGGTTAAGCCCACGATGCTTTTCCGCTGCAACGCATGCCGCCGCACGTACAAGGATTACATGCCGATTGACGACACTTGCATCAAATGCCAGGCGGGTACGGTCCGCCTGTTCAAGCTGCCTGAGCGCCCGGAGCGGGAGCGCATAAAAAGCAAAGCCGCGCGGTTTGCGTTTATGCCAGGGTGAACATGTGAAGCTGTTTGAGGGGCGCTTTTGGCGGTTCCTTGCGCCGTCGCGGGAGCGTCTCAGTTTTTTGTTTCCTTGCCTCTTCATCCTTCCGGCGCGTCCGGTCCGTTCGCTTGCGACCGTTGCGCGCCCAGCGCCCACTTTCTAAGAGCTCCTTAGTTTTCTCGATCTCCTCCGCGCTGCACGTCATCGTGTATTGATAGGGCCGGTGCATGACGCCTTGTACGAGCGTATGTTGCATTTAAACGGACCCATCCGTTAGCGTCATACCGGCGTAAGCCGGTATCCATCTCCTGGCCCGACCGTCAGGAAGTCCTTTAAAAAAACAAGCGCCATCGGCAAAATCAGGATCTGGAGTTTGTCCTTGCGGGTTTCGTTTCCGGCTTTTGCGGTTTATGCTTTAACCTGCCTGCCGGGGCGTCCGTTCCTTACGGCATGTTTTTCGCCCCGCAACACGTGTTCGGCCAGAGCGACGACGGAGACGGATATGGAAAAACTCATGCGTTTGAACGGCCCCGACGGCAACGGGATTTACGGCAAATTGCGTCAGGGGGGAAACCGGCGGCTGGTCGTCCATATTCATGGGCTCGCCAATCACATGGACGATTATCTTGGCATTATGTCGAGCGAGTTTTTTCTTGAACGCAGCTACGACCATTACCGGATGAGCCTTTACAGCGAACAGGAAGGTTCCCGCCAGCTCAACAACTCGTCGCCCTCGACGCATGTCAAAGACGTTAAAGTCATTCTCGATCATTTTAGCGCGCAATACGACAACCTTTATCTTACTGCGCACAGTTTGGGAGGGCTTGTCGCGTTGCTGTTGAATCCGTCTTCCGTCAAGGCCATGAGCTTCTGGGATCCGGCCTTGGATATAACGAGCGTATGGGCGTCGGGCCCGTTCCTGAAGCCCATGCCGGAAAGACGCGAATATCAAATCCGGTTCGGCGTCGTCTACGTTATCGGCGAGGCTATGGTCGAGGAAATGAAAAACTATCCGGACGAGAAATGCCAGGAGCTTGCCCGGGACGTTCGCGCGCCCACGCAGTTCGTCATTCCCGAGGAAAGCATTTTCCTTTTAAGCCCGCGCACGTCGCCGGAAAAGTACCGCGACGCCTTTACGGTTCCTTTCGATTTGCGAACAATTCCCGGCGCCAACCATTTGTTTTCGACCGGGGGGGCGCGTCGTCCGCTTTTTGAAGCGACGCTGCAATGGTTTGAAAAATATAAATAAAAAAATGCCCGTCGTCCTGCGTTTCGGCGTTGCCGTGTGTGCGGCGTCGCTGCCGTTCGACATGAACCCTTTGCGCAAGGAAAAAATTCGGACGTCCGGTTTCAGGGCCGCGTGTCGTCGGGGTTGCCGCCGTCGCGGGGCGGGACGACGCGAAGGTTCGGAAACCTGCCGTTGCTTTTGGGGGGCGCGTTTTCTTTTTCTTCCGCCCTTCTCCGGGCCCGCGCGCGCTTGATGAAATCCGGCGATCGCATAAGGGCGGCCAGTTCCATTACGGTCCGTTGCAAATCGCCGGGCGCCGTCAGCTCGACGCTTTCAACCCTGTTTTCCGAAAGCCAGCTGGAGAAATACGCCGCGTTGATCAGGCACGCGAGATCGCCGAAAAGCCCCGTGATCCGCCCCAGAAGATTGTGGAACGCGGGCGCGTTCCAGCCGTCCGTCACGGCGGCGCGCGTCAGCGCGTGCATGAAGTCGTTGCCGAAATCGTCGGCGCAGGCCTCGTCCTTTCCCGTTTTGATCCAGCGCTTGATGGGCTCGCGGTTCGCGCCCATCATTTCCGGATGAACGTCGAGCTGCAACGGAAGATCGTTCAGGCCGGACAGGCGCTGCGTAAGGGCTTTGACGCCAAGGCGTTCGGCGCGCACATAGGCGAAGGCGTACGCCTCGCGCGGACAGGGCCCGGCGAGAGGGCATGCCTTCAGGATGGCGTTCTTCTCTTCCGCCAGCCGTTTCTCCGCATCGACCAGATGGTCGTGGAGTTCGTCCGTCGATACGAACCGTTTCATGGCACGGCCTCAAAACCTTCCTTGCGTCCGGCTCCGGCGTTTCCCGTGGAACCGGTTGATCCAACCTTCAGTGTACCGCCAAGGAGTGGGGATAAGGTTAATGGGAATTAAGTCCATGAAATTTTTAAAAAACTCTTCCCAGGCCGCACCGGGTCTCCCTGAAAAAGCGGACGCGATAAAGCCAGCGCCGCCGAAACGGGGAGCGAAAAAGAAATTTTTCTTCCGATCGGGCACGCAACCCGCGAAAAACGCGCTCGAACGGGCCCCAAACCCGCGCCGTACGGGGCCGCAAAGCGCGCCGTACGGGCACCGTTTCGCGTCGCGGCGTTTGCTTTCCGGCCGCCGTTTCTCTATATCCTTCCGGCCATGGAAACGTTCGATGTCATCGTTATCGGCGGCGGTCATGCCGGCTGCGAAGCGGCGGCGGCGGCGGCGCGGATTGGCGCGCGCACGCTGCTGGCGACGCATCGCATTGAAACGATTGGCGAAATGTCCTGCAATCCCGCCATTGGGGGCCTCGGAAAGGGCCAAATGGTGCGCGAAATCGACGCTTTGGATGGCGTTATGGGGCGCGTAGCGGACGCAGCGGGGATCCAATTCCGTATTCTCAACGCCAGCAAAGGCCCGGCGGTGCGCGGCCCGCGCTGCCAGGCGGACCGCAAGCTCTATCGCAAAAACATGCAGGAAACGCTGCTTAATTACGCGAATTTGACGGTGCGCGCGGTGTCCGTCGAGGATTTGACGCAGGAATCCGAAGGGCATTTTATCGTCACCGGAGCGGACGGTTCGCGGTATCAATCCGCCGCCGTTGTGGTCACGACCGGCACGTTTTTGGCAGGCCTTACGCACATCGGGGAGGAAAAAAAGGCGGAAGGCCGCTTCGGCGAGCCTCCGTCGATAGGCCTTTCCAGCGCTTTGAAAAAGCTTGGGTTTCCGCTGACAAGGCTTAAAACGGGCACCCCGCCGCGCCTT
>Ga0302241_1001230_pt1 | contig 19418 bp, 20 predicted proteins | sample AAG_UR_Arg_MG_FD_193532 | JGI IMG/M metagenome (GOLD analysis project Ga0302241, IMG submission 193532) | Enriched activated sludge microbial communities from anaerobic digester in WTTP, New Holstein, Wisconsin, United States - AAG_UR_Arg | ecosystem: Engineered > Bioreactor > Anaerobic >... | reverse complement strand
TTACTTAAACAGCATAGTGGTAAACTAATTGAGTATCAAAGTGGCTTTACTGGTAAACTTATTGGCTATCGTAACTGGTAAACTAATTCATGATCGAGTGGTAAAGAAATTCATTGACGTTTACAAATTCGATACTATCGACCACAGGCTTTGGATACCATAGCAAGAATGTGTGTCTGTGAAAACAGTGAGTCATTTACTTGTAATGTATCCAAACAAGCTGTCCCGATTGAGAAAATTATCGAAAATCAATATGGCCTTACTATTGAATATTTGTACTTAACTAATGATGGCAGAGAGCTTGGAAGAATGATCTGTGCTGATGGGTATACAACATATTTTAATAAAGATGCTAATGAATACGCAATTATGGCTGTCAAATCAGGAACAATTCTTATTGATGCATCTCTTCTTGAGCAAAATGTAAATGAAGGGCGCCTTCGTTTTACATTAGCCCATGAGTTGGCGCATTGGCTTATCCATAAAAAGATTTATGAGAATACATGCTATTCGACTTTTTTAGATGAACTCGATAACAACGAAAATGCCATTGAATGGCAAGCAAATTACCTAGCAACTGCAATATTAATGCCAGCTGGTAAGATTAAGAATTCGTTCCACGCACTTCGCCCCGTGTGCAATGATCATCCTGATCTCATTTCCAAGATGGCAAAGATATTTGAAGTGTCCAAGCAGGCGATGGAGCTGCGACTAAAATCCATGTCATTAATCTAATTGGCTGAGGATTTTTTTTACCATCTCGTTCGCTGATTGGCGAATTAAATTAATGGAGTGATGAAGAATGACAAATAATAAAATACTGAAGCATTCAATATTTTGCCCAAGCTGCAGAAAAAAACTAATGAACATGAAAAATCAAAGGGAACCTTCTGTTGAAATTTATAATGAGAAAGAGAAGGACAAGTATGACGAGGATCTACGTTGTTCAAGATGTAAGAGTTTTGTAGGGATCATAAAGTAAACATCAAAACATATTTAATAGAACTTAAGTACGCGCGATATTCCGGAAACGCAGGTATTGATAACCCTGTAGGAGCGAGATTACATGCCGACAAGTTTAGCTTTTAAGCTAACTTTTCGGCATGTAATTTTTTTTGCCTTTTTTAGCTCAAGAGCGGAAAGGGCCGGATGAAAAAGCGATACGAAGTTTATATAGCAAAGTATCCGTAACCGCCAATTTTTGATTGACAAGCACTCAACTCAAAAATTCGGAGGTTACGGAAATGAACAATGAATACGTTATTAGAATACAAGGGCAGCTGGTTGCCGTTAGTGAGGAAATTTACAAATCCTATTATGCAATGAAGAATCATGAGGAGTACCTAGAAAAAAAAGATCTGCTCTGTGGCAAGGTTCTTTATAGTGATTTGGATACTGAGGACATTCAGGGAGAAGATGCAATTCCGGATCTTCTGACGCCAAGCGTTGAAGACATAATAGAAACCGCACTAATGATTGAAAAGCTCAGAGAATGCATTAAGGTACTATCTGCTGCGGAACAGGAACTAGTCAAAAATCTATACTTTCAAGAAAAGTCACAGGCTCAACTAGCTCGTGAAACTGGGGTTAAACAGCAAACATACAGCTATAGAGAAAAAAGAATCTTAGAAAAATTAAAAAAACTTTTAGAAAAATAAAAATAAATTTTGTAGACCCCCTTAAAAATTACCTTAGTAGTAGGGGGGTAATTTTATCCTCTCACTTGTACCTTGAAAATTTCATATCCGATTTCATAAATACGTTAGCTGATGAGCCTGAAAAGGACAAGCGACACGGATAGATGCGCGAAGACCACCTGTAAGGTCAGAACAGATCCATGCAAATGGATTTTTTCTCTTGAGAGAAATTTTCTCTGATTTTATAAATGCGGCCAACAATAAAGGTGCGAGCGGGTCCGTCTGATCCAGAAACAGAGAAGTGGAGCAAATGTTCCAGACAGTTCGACTGTTTTGCCATAACCTCATCAGCCTATAATGATACTTCTGCCCAGCCACAGACATCGCAATGGGGGCAGCCTGCGGAGATCCCGGAGGAGGTGAGAATCCTATGATGAGATAAACTGATCTCAGTTTAATGAAATCCAAATTTACAAAGAAACTAAATTTAATGTCAGATACTATGGAGGCATGAAAACTGCCTCCATCCATGTGATATTAAGTTGAACAAGGAGGCCCCAAATGAACGAGAATATCTCAGCTTATGTGAACTACAATCGAGCTTTTTTAACAATTAAAGAAATGTATGAAAAAGCTATTCTAGAGCTTGAAACATGCAATAATGCACTAAGAGGAATCGCAAAAGAACTTGGCATTATGAACCCTATCCTTTTATAGCGTATTCGCTAGATATGTAGAAAAACTTGTGGTATTGTTGGTAGCTAAGAAGGGAGGAATTCGAATGAAAGCAGACGCTCAAACGAGTAAATTGACAGCATCATTTGTAACAAAGATAGAAGTACAAAAACCAGAGCCAACAAAACTTAAAGTTGCTGCGTATGTGCGTGTTAGCTCAAACTCGGAAGATCAGGAGAACTCCTTTGCAGCACAATTAAGTTACTATGCCAACATATTCAAAACGCATGATGACTGGGAGCTAGTAGATATTTATGCTGATGAAGGGATTACCGGATTAAAGGCAGAAAATAGAGTAGATTTTCAGAGAATGTTGACTGACTGTCGAATCGGAAAAATAGATAAAATCATAACCAAGTCAATCAGCCGTTTTTCAAGGAATGTGGCTATAACATTATCAACTGTTCGAGAACTAAAGTCGATGGGCGTAACAGTACACTTCGAAAAAGAGAATATAGATACCGCAAGCATGTCAAGCGAGATGATGCTAACGGTGTTTTCAATAGTAGCTCAAAATGAATCCCTTGCAATATCTAGCAACATGCAAATGGGTTGTAGAATGCGTATGAAAAATGGCACCTTTAAACAGTCCACAACGCCACTAGGATATAAATTAGATAATAACAAATTGGTTGTCGATCCATATGAAGCTAGCATAGTGAGACGAATATTCAGTGATTACTTAGCAGGAAAAGGCATAACAAAAATCGCGATGGAGCTTACTGCAGATGGAGTTATACGCAATAATGGCAAAAGCAAATGGCATTATTCCGGTGTCAATCTAGTGCTCAAAAATGAAAGGTATATCGGGGACCAATTGTTGCAAAAGAGATATACTACAGAAACACTTCCCCTGCAGCTGAAACGAAACCGCGGCCAAAGAGACATGTATTATATCGAAAATACACATGAAGCAATCATATCAAGAGATGACTTTGACGCAGTACAAGAAATTATTGATATGAGAAAGAAAATTCATTACTCTGCGGCTCCAACTACCAGTTATCCATTTAGCAAAATTATTAAATGCAGTGTCTGTGGACAGACATTCCTACGTAAGAACGCCAATAACATAAATTACTGGATCTGCAGTGGAATGGATCGCTCAAGAACTTGTAAAGTAACACAAATAGCAGAAGAAGAAATTGAGAATGCCTTTATCAGAATGTATAACAAACTCAGTCGAGGCAAAGACCAAATACTTGCACCAATCGTTACAAGGCTACTAGAACTACGTTCGATTAAAAATAGAAGTAGTGAGAAAATTATAGAAATCAATAATCAAATAAGGGAAATATCAGAGCAGAGTCATGTGCTAAATGGTCTAAGGGCCAAAGGCATTATAGACTCTGCTTTTTGCATATCACAGCAAAATGAACTTAATGCGAAAATGGAAAAACTGAGAAAATCAAAGTCCCATTTCATGATCGAAGATCAGAATGATGAGTTGATCACACTGACCAAGACAATCATTACTGCAATAGAAGATGGACCAGTCCTGATGGAACAGTTTGACGATAGTCTATTTAAGATACTGGTTTCAAAAATTACTGCAAGTAGTGAAGACTTAATAGAGATCACGCTTATAAATGGACTTCGTCTGACTGAGCAGATAGAAAGGGGGAAACGAAGATGAAGCGAAATCGCTATCTACCCTTCGGGTACGAAGTTGTAGATGGAGGTATATGCATATCTAAGAATGAGGCGATTATCGTAAAAACAATATTTGAAGCTTATAAATCAGGCCTGTCATATCACTCGATAGCAGATGATTTAAAAGCTCGCAAAGTTACTTACTTAGAGAATCAGTATGACTGGAATAAAAATCGAGTAAAAAGAATACTAGAAAATAAGAAGTATTTAGGTATGAGGCAAATGCCCAGACTGATTGAAGAACAGCTCTTTAATGAAGTTCAAGAGCTTATACAAAATAAGACTTCTAATTACAGAGAAACACCTACAGAAGTAATCATACTGCGGAAACTTCTTTGCTGCGATATCTGCAAAAATCCATTATCTCGATACATCACTCATAATCGTGATGTTTGGAAATGCGAACATCCGGAATGCAGAGTTAGCATACCAAAACGTGTGCTAGAGAAAGCGCTCTTGGAAGTTCAAACCAAAATTAAAAATGAAAAAGAAACTGTAAATCCTGTAATCTCAGACCATTGTAGAACAAAGGTTTACGAGAATATTGCAACACTAAACGAATCACTGAAAAGTGAAATGAATAAAAGCAGTCCTGATGAAGAAAAAATCAAAGAATTGATCTTCGAGTCTGCAAAAACTGTTTATGATCAAATGGACGATGGCAGTAATGAACGAGTAGCTAATTATTTAATAGATCGGCTGTCTCAAATTATGGTTGAGGATAAGGTCAATTATATTTTAATCACTGAAATTTCAAGCGCCATCTTTGTGACGAGAGAAAAGTCACTCATATTAAAACTCAAATCAGATCAGACCATACAATAAACTGAAAGGAGGTCCAGTGATGTACGAACCAATCGTAAGAGCATCTGATAAGCCAACTGTAAAAGTCATTCCAGCTACCAAAGCACTAAGCCATGTTGAAAGACAGTCTAGAAAGCTGAGAGTGTGCGCTTACGGTCGTGTTTCTACAGATCATGAAGAGCAACAAACAAGCTTTGAAGCCCAAAAGACCTATTATACCGATAAAATTCAGAACAACCCAGAATGGGATTTTGTAGGTTTCTACTCAGATGAAGGTATCACAGGAACCTCAGTAAAAAAGAGAATTGGTTTTATGGCAATGATTGAGCAATGTAAGGCTAGAAAAATAGACTTGATTCTTACAAAATCAATCAGTAGATTCTCTAGAAATACACTTGATAGTATCGAATATGTACGGATGCTTAAACGCTTGGGAATAGGAGTGGTTTTTGAAAAGGAAAGCATAAATACCCTGGAATCAAGCAGTGAATTACTATTTACAGTGCTCAGTGCCCTCGCACAAGAAGAAATCAACTCAATGAGCAAAAACATTTCTTTCGGGCATCGAGAGCGAGCTAGACAAGGCAAAGTCGTATATCACTATGATAACTGGTACGGATATAAAAAAGGGGTAAATGGGAAACCCGAGATTGTTCCTGAAGAAGCTGAAGTAGTAGAAAAAATATTTGCGATGTACTTATCTGGTGATAGCATTCATGGAATCGCAAAGGAATTAAACGACATTGAGGAAGCTATTCAAAGCAAGGGTGACAAATGGAGTCCGGGCAGTGTTAGGAGAATACTTGTAAACGAAAAATACTGTGGGAACGTGCTGTCTCAGAAAACATTTACAGTGGATCCTATAAGTAAAGTTAAAATGAATAACAATGGGCAACTACCTCAATATCTAGCTCAAGGCGTACATGATGCTATTGTTACTGAGCAAACCTTTAATATCGCTCAGCTCGAACTTGCACGGCGAAATGATCTTAAAAAGCAAATTGCTGATGCAGCTAAGCCGACGATATACAGTAGCCTATATGCACTATCAGAAAAGCTGCACTGTAGTGAATGTAACACAGCATACAAAAGAAAGACTTGGAAAAATCGTGATGGGAGCAGCAGATACGTCTGGATATGTATAAACAGAGCTGATAATGGCAAGAAAAGCTGCGACTCTCCTGCCATTGACGAATATCGAATCCACAACGCCCTTGTAAAAGCACTAAACGCCTACTCTAGCCCATCTGAAACATTAAGCGAGATGATAGCAAGGAACGTTCAATCAGCCCTTGTAAGCGACAATAAAGGCTCAAATCCACACGCACTGAGAAGCCAAATTGACCAGCTTCAGAAAGCCTTTTCTGACCTAATAGAACTAAGCGTCAAAGCCCAAAACAGCAGTATGTTTGATAGTAAATTCAAGTCCCTCTCAGAAGAAATCACAAAAAAGAAACTTGAACTTGAAGAGATTGAAAAATCTCAACTTCAAAATGATGAAATTGATGCAAAACTAGAATTTATGAAAACCCACCTACTCACCTTACCTGCTGAAATCACTGAATATGATGATAAACTTGTAAGACAAACCATAAAACACATTTCGGTAATTGATGAAGAATACCTTAAAATCACTTTTATAAGCGGCAGTGAAATAACTATAAAAATGGAACCAAGAAACTTATAAAATGTCGTGAAATTGACTTCGAAATTCACTAAAAAAGCAGGTTTTTACCCCTGCTTTTCTTCACGTTAACGTGATATAATTAGTTATAAATTCACGTTTGCGAGAAGAGAGGTAAAAACGGTGGGGAAGAAGCAAAAGCAAATTGAGATAACGGTTCAAAAAGGCGACAAAATAACAATCCGAAATATTAATGGCAGGAACCTAACTGGTGAAGTAACAAACATTAAAGTTGAGGCTGCTGATGTTATGTTGTTTGATGGCCTTGATAGTTCAAATATTAAAATTCACCATATAGAAATCATGCCGGTTACTACGCTCCCTTCCACTAACCCTATTTCTGAAATCTATACGTTCTCAGAAGCTGCAGAAATCTGGGGTATCGATCCAAGTACACTCCGCCACCGAGTAACCAGTGCTGATCTTATTAGTGGATCAGACTATAAGAAAAGTGGAAAAGTTTGGTTGATAACAAAGAGTGCTATGGAAAGACTGTATGGAGTTAGATAGGAAACTCAATTGATATTTGGATTATTACAGAACTGGTTCTAATAGCTATATGCTTTTCAATTACAGTATTCCTCACTTTCTTTATAGACTGATTTTCTATCAATTTCGTAGAAAATATTGTAAAATGTAGTTATATCGTGTACGTGGAGGAAAATATATGTCTATTGAGATATCAGGTCCAAAAGGTTATGATTTTCAATATTTAAATACATTGTTAATGACACTTGAATATCTCGATGAAGATACATTGGAAGTCTATGTCGAAAAAGATAATAGTGAAGATGCCCAAATTACATATTCAAGTGATACTGGAAAGATTACTATAGATATTCAGGTGAAAAATAGAAGTGCAGATATCGATTTACCAACTTTATCTAGTTGGATAAGTCATTTCGAAAAAAAAAGTTCTAATAGTTGTTTATTAAAAAAGCTTGAGGATGAAAATCGATATGCGATATTTATTACTGATGCCCGATCGAATGATGATGTTCATAAATTTGCACTCGAACAACCCAATTTAGTTATAAGAGATATTGCATTAAACAATAACTTTTTAGTCGCCATGAAAGATCTTTTAAAAAATGCTTTGAAGGCTGATAGTGAATTAAATAAATCAAGAGTTGAGTTTCTGAAAACCTTTTTTGATGGTGTCTCTAATGCAAAAATGCGATTAATTTTGAGTAAAATAGGTGTATGCGAGAGATTTACAGATACCTTTGTCACAAATCGAATTGGAGAAATTCTAAATAAGAAATACTTTGTTCCACAAAGTAAACTTGAATCTGTCATAGTGGAGTTAATTGATAAGGTCCGAACTAGTAGAGGAAGTAATCGGTCTATAACTTCAGAACTATTACAGATTATTGAAAGTCATAGTGGAAAAAACATTTTAATTAGAAATGACTATTACGTTTTAAGAAGTGAAAAAATTACGTGTAAGCAAATCTTGGATAAAGAAAACGTGTTGTTGTTAACTGGACTATCATTTTGTGGTAAAACTTTTATTGCAAAGGATATTGCTCAAGAATACCTTGAAAGCGGATATAAGGTTATGCAAACGTCAGATCTATACGGGGATAACGGCGCCCTTACTTTCATTCGTCAATTAGGACAAGAAGATCAGCTTTTAATATACGAAGATCCTTTTGGTCTTGTTGAAACTAGTGATAATGCTGCAAGTAATTTGAGCGAGATAAGAAATCTAATTAGAGATCGAAAGTCTAATAAAAAGATAATTATTACCTCAAGAAAAGATATCCTAATGGATACTTTCTCACAGGGAAATATTAAGGATTGTTCAATCGATAACGCCCACTGGATTGACTTATCTAATAACTCTACTGAGAGTTCATTTGAACTATGGAAGCGATATTATGGTAACTCAGATTGTTCGAATCAACTTTTCAATGATATATCGAATTGGCTAGAAAACAAAGAACATACCAACACGTTGCAAATAGGTCATATAACGAATATTTACAATAGGTATAAGGGCATAGATGAGTTGCTTAAAAAAGATTTAAATGAAATTATAAATACTGCGAGGATTGATTCTCTTGATTTAGCTCGAGTAATTGAAAAACGAAGTGTTGATGCTTCTCAAGTATTCATTACATTGGGAATGTGCTGTAGTACGAATAAAGTAGTATCTTTAAATGATTTCTTATTTGTATTTAACAACCATAATGATTATCCAGGAATATATAAGGAAAAGGAAGACTACTATTCCACTTGGAGCTTAGAAGAAAATGAAATTGAAAGTTCAGATAATGTTCTTGAATATGCTACCGTTTATAGATTAGAAGGATTAATTAAACAGGAACTTATTTTTTTAAAGCAGCATGGGTATATTGAAGTAGATCAATTAAAAAGAATAAAGTTTACACACCCTATATATCATTATGCGTCATACTTACTCATAAGAAAGTTCTTTAACGATCCATTCGAAGTTGATTTTGTTATTTCAAAAGCCAAATCGAGTTTGGGGTCATATTCAAAAGATGCTGCATTGTGTACATTGAACTTATTAGAATCATTGTACGATTATTCAATAGATAGTATCAAAGAATTAATGCTATTTGCATTAGACTCAATTTTTCCTTCAGTCAGAGACAAAGTCATTATGTTTTTTGATCGAAGAATTAATGATTTAAGTGAACATGAACAGAATTACTTTGCAAGCACTTTGATTTATGGAAGAGGAATCAAGAAGTCGAAAATTTGTTGGCACAATGGCCTTCCTCATTTCGATTTTTCAAAAAATAGTAATTACAGAATGTATTTTGAAAAAACAAATGAAGAATATGCAAGAATTTTACTAGATAAAATTGAACATAATATTGAGCTAACCTCAGAGGAAATGTGGAATCTGCTTAACACTAGAACTACAGACAATTTGCCTTTAACTTGTCTGAAGATTGCAATGCAATATGAGGAAAGTTTTATTAGAAGTAAGGCTATTAGAATGCTATTTCAAAATTATGCATTCCTTATGAGTGACATATCTATATACTTAAACAGACATGAGCACCCTGATGTAATTTATAATCTTTTTAGAGGAGCTCTTGACTCTTGGTTAAGGTACAAAACTAGTGATAGGCAGTTGATAACTAACTATTTTAAAAGGTCACTTGATTTAATGTCAGTTTCAATTAGAGCGAAAAAATTCTTAGAGAATTTTGAGGATGAGCATTCTAGCGATGGTATCTATTGGGAAAGTATTGATGAAGATGATAAAGCTATTCTATGGGAAACTTGGCATGATGTATTCGTCGAGTTTTTATCTAAATTTCCATCAAGGCACATTAGTATGGACGAAGGACATATGGTGTTAGTAATAGAAAACTCGCTAAATTATATTAAATCAACAGTATCTGTTGTTGAGCTAGCCACTGCTTGGTTTTCATGGTTGAATAGATATTTACAATATCATTTACCACATGATTATGGAATGAGTGTGGCTGATTATTTAATGGATGGAACTCAAAATGATTCGGAATCAAGAAAAGATATTTTTAAGCTTATGCTTTCAACTGAAAACACCAGCTTTATTACTTATAATGTAAAAGTCTTCATAGATTCTTGGGAGTTATTATCACCAATCGAAAAAAATCAGATGATTGACTTATTGAAAGAAAACCGCAAAGATTCTTTATGGATTAAAGCTATTTCTATTAGCAGGAGCACAACACCAACAGAAATTCAACAGGAGTTATTTGGTGAAATATTATTTGATAAGAGTATTGATGATATTGTAGATACTTTAAAGAAGACCAACTTACTTGAGCCATGTTTAAATATTTATTGCGGTTACCCGCAGCCATTATGGTGGAATGGTTATCATCACCATAACAGAAAGTTTTGGAATAATATCATCATTGAAGTTCTTGGTCGAAGTGTCTTTGATCAGTCATTAAATATTGCGGTGCGTGAATTTGTTGATTTACTTTATAATCATGAACATCACATATTAGAAAACATGTATGAAATTTACGAAACTGTTTTACTGAAAAACGAAGTCAAACGCAAACTCACTTTTGAAAGATTGCTGTATGATACGATTGATCAAAATCAAAGCAATAAAAAAATGTGGGATTTATTATTCGAGAACTCTACTGAGAATGAGCTCGATGTTTATTTTGAGAGAATCGCAGATGATATCGAATTGGTTCAATATTGGCAATCTAACGAAGATGATTTGTTTGAATTATTTGATCACAAGACTATTTTTACAAGAATAATTCCGAAACTTGAAATGGATAAACTTATATTTACCGAAATTAACACATTGATTCATATGATAGAATCTCTTAATGAGTCAAAAAAACTCTATGAGGGTTATTTGACAGAAGACTTAAGTGAGCGAATTCAAAAATTAAACGAGAGTCAATTAAAACATGTTCAATCTGAAATTGATCAAGTTTTTGAGATTTTCAATAAAATCTTTATAAAACACTACGAGACAAATCCGCCACGTATGTCTTTAACAAATACTTCGATACAAAACGTATTAAGTAAATATGGATTTACATCGCAGGTACTAAAAAAACTGATTGAAAAGAATCGTATTCGGTTAATTGATGCAACTAAAAATCGGAAAGAAAAATATGATGATCATTACGAGCTGACTAATTGGTTTTACGCTTACAACGATTGATATTGAATGCAATCATGTATTTAACAATACTTGGGTTAAGGGGGAGAATAAAAATGGAACAACAGAATAGTAAACTCAAATTCAAACTCGTTATTCAATCCTTTGTGCCCTTGTTTCTACTTATTCTTATTAAGTATTTTGATTATCATGTTATAACAATCGTTACTCTTTTTATAAAAAAACTATTGTATGGAGATTTCGGTATTTTTCTTAGAATGTGGACGAATCAGTATTTTGGAGTTTTATGGGTTTCACTTTTTTCCATACTATGGATTATTTCTGGAATGATATCTTTATGGCAGTTTAAAGACGTTCATTTTTCTGGATTCGTTGATGCTGGAGATAAAGTTGCAATTGAAGAAGAGCTGACGGAATCAGGGGTTTTGTTTTTTATGACATTTGTTTTTCCTTTGTTGCTAGATGATATCACAACACTTAGAGGATTTATGTTATTCAGCGGAACTCTTATCCTGATCATTTTGCTTATGTTAAAAACGAATTTGTATTATCAAAACCCTATTTTAACAATTTTAGGGTATAAGGTATATCGTGTACGTTTTCTTAATAAGCCAGGCAATGTTGAAAATAAAATGTATGTAGCAATTTGCAAAGAAAAACTTAATGAGGCCAAAATTGTCAAATGGAAATATGTGTCTGATGATGTTGTTTTAATTTACAATAAGAATTCATAGAAAGTGAGTGGCTAATAATATGGAACAAAGCAATGGAATAACAGTTCAATTGATGGATACAATAACAATCGAACAGAGTCCCAAAAGATTTGTTTCTGAAACATTGAATAGCATGTTTCAGGATAATGAACGAGGGTTTGATGTTTTTATCATTATGAAAGATGATTCTGGTATTAAACGATTTATGTTTCAAGAATCAGAAGACGATAGCCAGAATTTCAAAATCAAAATTGAAAATTCTATTGCTGAAGCCATTAATGATAAATTTTTGCCAGAAGGTGTTGAGTTTGACATGGCAGAAAATATTGCAGATAATCAACATAAATTCTATGTTATTAAGCAAAATGACCAGTATTGGCCATTTAAAATATTGAATACTCCAGAAGATACTATTGAACCTTTTTCTGTAACTGAACGTGATAATGCTGAGGCAATTATTTTCCGTTTTCGCAGGGATGGAAAGTCAATTTGGGCATATCAATATATTGCGCCTACAAATATACCAAACAAGAAAAAAGAGAACTTTCTTGCCAAAGTATTTACAACAGAAAATGTAGATAGATTTGTTGAAATGAACGACCTACTCTTTCCAATTACAAAAAAAGTTAATCTTTTAGTAATAGATGAATATATTATTACAAATGATACTACTTTGATGCAGAGGCATTTTAAATTTAATGAATTTATAAACGCAGCTGCTGTTAAAGTTGTCAGTGATATAACTGCTTTAAACTTAGTTTCTAATGCAGACAAACTTACAGAATATATTAACAGAACAAAAACCACGTATGCTAAGAAGATGATGAGATTAAAAAATTATCATGTAATTACCACTTCTTCATCGATAATTTTAGAAAAGCTGAGAACTGTACCCAGATGTGTGAATGCTAAGATAAAAGTGTACCAAAACTGCTTCCAGTGATGGAAAAAAAGTAGACCACTTCATCAAAAACTCTTGTAGACTTAGTCTAGTTTGACCATGTTTACAGGAGGATCTGAAAGGATGACGATTGAGGTGGATCTATACGAAAAAATCCGATACTGCCACGTTCACGAAGGTCTGTCTCAGCGGGCTATCGCACAAATGCTTGGTATATCACGCACCACTGTTAAGAAGTACATTGATGGAAATCAAGTGCCGTGGGAGCGCTCTGGTAAAAGCGGCCGCACTCCCTACGTCGTTACTTCCGACATCGAAGATATTATCAAAGGTTATCTCGAAGAAGATGACAGCGAAAACATCAAGAAACAACGGCATACTGCAAGACGGATCCATGAGAGACTCGTTGATGAACATAATTTCAGCGGCGGGGAATCAACGATTCGTCCAATAGTGGCCAGGCTCAAGGAAAAGACGGCTAAAGCGTTTGTACCACTAAGTTATGATCGTGGAGAAGCAGCACAAATAGATTGGGGCGAGGCACACTATTATCTTGATGGCAAAAAAATGAAGGTTAACCTATTCTGTATGAGGCAGTGCAATAGTGCTGATATTTTCGTAATGGCCTTCATCAGGCAGAACGAAGAGAGTTTCCTGGAGGGCTTATCAGCTGGGCTTAAGCATTTTAACGGGGCTCCAAGGAAGGTCATTTTCGATAATGCTAAAGTTGCAGTTAAAGAAGGTTTCGGGATTCATGCTAAGGCGCAGGATCAATATAGAGCCTTTGCAGCACATTACGCCTTTAAAACAGAGTTTTGCAACATTGCGTCCGGTCATGAAAAAGGGCTCGTGGAGAATCTCGTTGGCTACATACGGCGTAATGCCATGGTACCATTACCTCGCGTAACAACCATAGCCGAACTAAATGAAAAACTACTGGAAAAGTGCCTCAAGTATAGAAAACACAAAATACAAGGAAGACAATTGACGGTTGGCGAGATGTTTGAGTTGGAAGCTTCATTTTTCATTCCCCTTCCCCAATATGTTTATGATACCAGTAAGGGCACTACTACGAAGGTGGATGAGTTTTCACTTGTAAGATTTGACCGTTCAAAATACTCAGTCCCACATAATTTTGTTGGGAAAACCGTGAGTGTAAAAGGATATGGAAATTATATAACCGTACTGCATGAAAACGCTGAAATCGCAAACTATCCAAGAAGTTATACACGCGATAGCGTTCACTACAAGATCGAACACTATATCGATTTGATAGCGAAGCGTCCGAGGAGCGCATACAACGCAAAGCCTGTTAAAGATCAACTGAATCCAGAAATTTTGAACTTCGGAAAAAGCCTTGAAAACCCAAAAGATATGGTTAAGCTTCTTCGTTTGTGTGTTGACCATGGCCAAGATAAGGTCCTCAGGGCTATAAGTGCCGCTGGAAGTCATAAAACTCCAAGCATTGGCCTCGTAAGCACCCATCTGACCTTTTCTCCAGTGATGACAGCTGCTTCGGTGAACAGTGAGATCAAAGTCGACCCGGTAGGGCTACGCAAGTATGATGCGTTGATTGCGGGGGCTATGGCGGTATGAATCTAACAAATCCAGTTAAGGAAACAATCAAGATTTACGCGAAACACTTGAAAACACCAACCTTCAGCCACTACGATGAAATTGTCCGGCAATTAGCTCCAGAGGAGGGTTACGAGCATTTCCTGTGTAAGCTGTTGAAACAGGAAATTGATGGCCGGCAAGACAATCTTCAGAAAAGAAAAATCAAAGCCGCTAAATTTCCGTTCAGTAAAACCTTTGATGAGTTCGACTTAGGTAAGCTTGAACACGTTTCAGAAGGATACGTCCGCGAACTGTCAACTTGCGACTTCGTAAAAAACCGCCAGAACATTGTGATGATTGGAAACAGCGGATCCGGTAAAACCCACTTGTCAATAGCGCTAGGGCTTAGAGCTTGTCACGCTGGAATGAATGTAAGATTCTATACAGCATCCAATCTTGTCAACGACCTCTCAGAGGCATTGGAATTTAAGCGCCTTTCAAAGCTGGAGAAGAGTCTGGCCAAGGTTGAACTGCTCATTCTTGACGAGTTATCCTACCTTACGTTTAATCGCCACCAGTCAGAACTTCTATTCCAGGTCATTTCAGAGCGATCAGAGCGCTCTAGCGTCATCGTTACGACCAATCTGGAATTCTCAAACTGGACGCAGATCTTTGAAAATGAGATTATGGTTGCCGCTATGATAGACCGACTGACGTTTAAGTCCCACATATTAAACATGAACGTTAAAGACTCGTATAGACTACAACAGACTAGATTTGGAGGCCGATAAGATGGAAATGCATGAAGTCTATGATTGCGAGTCAATCGCTCTAATCGAAAAACAACAAGTGGCTGAGTTGATCGCAGCCGTTCTGAGTTACAGCGAATATCTGGAAAAACAAATCGTAGAACTGCGACAGGAGATCAACAACCTCTCAGGCAAAGGGTCGTATGCACCTTATATTGATCTGCATTCAGATATTTACAGAAGCTTCGAACATTATGCTGTTTACCAGGAGCACAAGGAAATCATCGAGGCAATTCTTGAATACGATAGACCATAACTGTGTTGGCCAGGCACCTGCTCGTTGCTAGATTGGGCAGGTGCTGTTATAGGGCCTTAGTGGCCTACTTTTTTCCCATCACAAAGACCAGAATGGTATACATTTTTACCATCACAAGTGGTCTACTTTTTTTCCATCGCGTGGTCTACTTTTTTATTGACGTTCGCACCCATACCATTTATGCCAAAGAATTCGATTTGTTCTATATTAATATAAATAGATCTCAACTCATTGATAAATATGGTCGGGCAAAATATCATTTCAGGAAATCATCAGACCGTGTTCTAAACTTCACTCTAGCTCATGAATTTGGCCACATCTATCTTGACCATGCGCATATCCCAATCTCTAAAAAAAATCCTAAAGATAACTATGATGATGATTTGGAAGCGGACGAGTTTGCCGGACGACTGTTAATGCCAGAAAGATCACTGATGAGTGCTAACTTCAGTGACTTAAACCTGGTCGCCAAAACATTTAAGGTATCCCTAAGCGCCTTAGACGTCAGACTAAGCCAATTGAACGCTTTGCATATCAAAGAATCAAACAAATTCCAGGTTTGCGAGAAGTGCGGTAATACGATGTTAAAGCCGGCTGACAACTACTGTTCAATCTGCGCTTCAGCGCTTAGTTCTACAAAAGGGGTTCTCGTTATGAACTATGACGACGGAATATTACTTGACGAAAATGGTAGGCTTTTTATATGTCCACACTGCTCCAACAGCCATTTCAAAGCAAGTGATACCTATTGTTCAATCTGTGGTCTGCCCCTAGAAAACAGATGCACAAATGAAAACTGTAGTGTTCATGTTATTAATGATGGCAACTCTAGGTACTGTTCAAAGTGTGGATCCCCTACATCATTTTTACTAAGTGGTGTTATTGAGCCCTGGGAGCAGGCTAGAAACGCACAATATAGTCTTGAGTCTGTCGAAGATGAAATATTGGGACCTGGAAACATCAAGTATATCCCAAGTTATGACTGGATGGATTTTGTGATGATGATTTTAGTCCAGAAAAAATCACTTGCTACCATACTTCTTCACGCCTCGGCTAGGTACTGTAATGGTAAGCTATTAATTATTTTCAGAAAGGGTGAGGATAAATTCAGGTTTCTCTCTCGAAAAGGCCATATGAATATTATCAAAGAATCCTTTGAAGAGTTTTTTGATCTGCCCCTAACCAAGATTAATTCAGCTTCATATGAAGAATTTCAACCCACTTTGTTTTTAGATTAGAGGAGTTGCCTTATGACAAGACTACAACTTATGTATTTGGAAAAGCTTCGTTTAGCTTTTGAAAACAACGCTCATGGTGAAGAAATGGTATATATTCTGGGCAATATGAGAAAGGATCTAACCGCATCTGAATTTCAGATGGTAATCACAACATTCCAGAATAGTCGATCACAATAAAGGAGATGAACAGAAATGAAAATTGATTTTATTCACTACCCTTATGCGTTCACCAACGATGGTAAGCGCATTGATGTCAGAGAAATTGAAGGACATCCACACGTCGGAGTGGTTCTTGAACTGTTAGACAACAAGTACCGTGTTAAAGGCATTTCTGATGATTCAGAATGTGTTGGTGGTGCTTGTCCGATTAAATAATTTTATGATTATGATTATCATTCTCAAATAACGCCTATCAATCAGCCAGGATCGATGATCACTTTCTCTAAGTCATCTATCCTGGCTCTTTTTCATGATTTTGTGGTCATATGGACTTAATCCTATTTTGGGAAGAATATCTCAAACTCAGCCCTTCTCCCCAACAGCCCCAGTCCATCCAAGCTCCCTGACCCTTTTCCTGGCCCTCAGATCACTCATCCGAACAGCCGTCACCAACCACACAAAAATCCCCACAGCAGCGCCGCCACTATCAATCAGCACATCCCTAACCTGAGCGCCCCTGCCCGGCACAAACAGCTGATGAATCTCATCGCTGATCGCATACCCAGCGCAGATGACACCGGCCAGAACTACATTAGCCAATAAAGTCCTTGTGTCTCCGGTACTCAGCGCATTCGCCACGAGTACTCCCAGAAGCATATAAGCAAAGAAGTGAGCATTCTTCCTGACGTAGTGGTTATAATCCTCAACCTCAAAACTCCCAGCCGGAACGACTTTCTCCACGGTCTCAATCACGATCTCCGTGACCCCTTTGCTTAGTTCATTCGAAACCGCCGCCGGCTGAACGGACAACGAAAAGATCACACCCATCCACATCATCACCGCGATCCATGAAATTAGTTTAACACGCTTCATTATACCCCACCCATCACATTGATCACGCCATGACTTAGTCCCAATATCAACCCAGAAGCAATCATATTGCCCACCAGAATCGCCGGAAACGCCCATTTGAACCTCATGTCCAGCAGCGCAGCCGCAAGGCTCCCACTCCAAACACCAGTCCCTGGAAGAGGTATGGCGACGAAAATCAACAGCCCCCATGCCCCATATTTCTGGATCTGACCACTCTTACTTAATGATCGATGCGTCAGTTTAGAAATGATCTCACTAAAGGCTTTCGTCTTCTTAAGCTTTTTGAAAATAGGCCTGATGGTGAACAGAATAAACGGCACAGGGATCATGCTGCCAAGAAAGCTCATGAATACAGTGTGTATTGGCGTCAGGCCAAGGGAAATCCCAACAGGAATCGCGCCCCTGACCTCTACAAACGGAATCATAGCAGTGATGATAACCGCCAGTTCTATGGAAATAATATCGAAAACGTCTTGAATCACAGGCCTCAATCCTTCTCGGTGACACACCATATCATAAACTATGCCTTCAGTATATCACTAACTATTATGTCTCCGGTAGCGCCTCGTCCCAACATCAGGACAAAAACGCTACCCTAACTATTGAGCACCCCACTACCCCAGCGTCTTCCCCGTCTCCTGCTCCACCACTTTAATCATATACTCGAGAAACTCTCCTCTGAGATCCTCTCTCCTCAGCGCCGTCTCAACCGTCGCCGCCAGAAAGCCCTGCTTGTTGCCTACGTCATAACGCTTGCCCTCAAAGTTGTAGGCAAACATGTCCTCCCTCTCTGCCAGCACCTTCAGCGCGTCCGTCAGCTGGATCTCTCCACCCTTGCCCGGCTTCGTGTCCCTCAGGATCTCAAAAATCTGCGGACTGATAATATACCTGCCGAGGATCGCCACATTGGAAGGCGCTTCCTCTGCCGATGGTTTCTCCATCAAATCCCTCACCGTATAGATCCGATCCGAAAGCTGCTTCCCATCGACAATACCGTACTTCGACACCTCAGAATGCGGGACTTCCTGAACACCGAGGACTGAGGACTTCACTTCATCATAGCAGCGGATCATTTGACCAAGGCATGGATCTTCTGCATTATGCACGACGTCATCGCCAAGCAACACTGCGAAGGGTTCATTTCCCACAAAGGTTCTCGCGCAGTAGATGGCATGGCCGAGACCTTTTGGCTGCTTTTGACGGATGTAATGGATGTCCACCATGTTGGAGACGCTTCTGACGATTTCAAGGAGTTCTTGATTTTGCTTCTTTTCAAGCTCCAGCTCAAGCTCCACTGACTGGTCAAAATGGTCCTCAATGGCCCGCTTGCTCTTACCAGTGATGATCATGATCTCTTCGATCCCACTGGCGATGGCTTCTTCAATAATAAACTGAATCGTCGGTTTATCAACGATAGGCAGCATTTCCTTAGGCATGGCTTTGGTTGCAGGCAGGAATCTGGTTCCGAGGCCGGCTGCTGGTATGACGGCTTTTCTGACTTTCATGATTGTCTAGTCCCCTTTGCATATCATTGATGTCGGGTTCACTCGATATTTCGTTAACATCTTTTTTTGCTATTCAATTACTCCAACTACAGCCACCACTCCATTAGCCGATTAATCTAATGACAATCATTAGAGCAACTCAAGTGTTTGAGCCAGTTTAATATGTCCTAAACCTGACGGAGTTGTTTGTCCAGAGATAGATGGATATAATGTCCATATGTCTCAAAAAAGAAAGGAAGACGCCTCTGGATTACAACGATACTGCGCCAA
>Ga0302241_1001229_pt1 | contig 19420 bp, 16 predicted proteins | sample AAG_UR_Arg_MG_FD_193532 | JGI IMG/M metagenome (GOLD analysis project Ga0302241, IMG submission 193532) | Enriched activated sludge microbial communities from anaerobic digester in WTTP, New Holstein, Wisconsin, United States - AAG_UR_Arg | ecosystem: Engineered > Bioreactor > Anaerobic >... | reverse complement strand
TCAATAAATTCCTGAAAGTAACCTTCGGCGAAGATACTTTCCATGAAAACCTTGCTTTTATTGAAGAAAAACTGGGTAAAACCATCAGAGCCTATTTTGAAAGAGACTTTTACAATGACCATGTAAAAAGATACAAAAAACGGCCCATCTACTGGCTTTTTCAGTCTCCTAAAAAACATTTCCAGGCTTTAATCTACATGCACCGCTACACACCTGATCTGTGCAGTAAAGTATTAAACGATTATCTCAGAGAATACTCTGCAAAACAGGAATACAGAAAAGTCCAGATTAAGAATGAAATCGATTCGGATACTCTTTCAGGAAAAGAAAAGACAAAAAAAGAAAAAGAAATCAAGGAAATTGATAAAATCCTCAAAGACCTTGCAGAATATGATAAAAAACTGGATTATATGGCAAAACAATATAATCAAATTGACCCTGACGATGGAGTCAGAGTGAATTATTGTAAGTTTAAAGATGTCCTTGCTCCTATAGCAGGACTCGAAAAGGAGTGAATTTTATGTGCAAAATAAATCCCCGTGTTGATTTCGCATTTAAATTGATTTTCGGAAACGAACAAAACAAGGATATACTCATATCTCTTCTAAATTCTATACTGGAAGACTACCAGTCGTCTCCCATAGAATGGATAGAAATACTCAATCCTATAGGGAAAAAGAATTATGATAAAGAGAAACTTGTAATACTTGATATAAGAGCAAGGGATGAAAAAGGTGAGTATTACAATATAGAAATGCAGATAACAGATCAGCATTATTATCAGAAAAGAGCTTTATATTACTGGTCAAAGCTCTACTGTTCACAGATTGAAGAAGGTGAAACATATTTTGATCTGAGAAGGACTGTAAGTATAAATATCCTTAACTTTGACGCTATTGTTACAGGAAAGAATTTTCACAGTGTTTACCGGCTGAAAAATATGGAAGATAATATTGAACTTACAAATCAGATAGAAGTTCACTTTATAGAACTGAAGAAATTTTCAAAGGAACTGCCTGATCTGAAAAGGACACTTGACAGGTGGATATATTTCCTGAAACATGCCGAAAAGTTTTCAGAAAAATCATTGCCTGAACCCCTTAAAGAAGTTAAATCCATTGAAAAAGCAAGTAAGGTTTTAAATAAGATATCTTTGAATAAAGATCAGAGAGAAATTTATGAAGCAAGGCTGAAAACTCTTCGTGATGAAGGTGGAGCTTTAGAAACTGCAAAGATAAAAGGTAAACTTGAGGTTGCAAAAAATATGCTCAGAGACGGATTATCTGTAGAACTGGTCTGTAAATATGTAGGATTACCTTCTGAAGAGATAAACAGGTTGATTGAGAAATGAAAATAATAATATGGACAAAATAAAAGAAAGACTCAACCAGTTATTTGAAACCAGCCGTCTTATCTTCTGGTATGATGAAGAAGGAGATATGCAGCAAATATATCAGGATATTGACCTGCCTGATATAGAAAAAATAGAAATAAAAAATAATGAGTTCTATATAAAATATAAAGTTATCTCTCAGGAGCCTGATAAAAAATTCCTCATCTATGCTCCTTACGGTGAACCTCCGGCAGAAGCAAACTGGCTTATAGATCTCCTTATTGCAAATATATCTTTCTCCGCAGACCACCCGTCAATGATAATACAGGATTTAAACCTGGGCCTTGAAATGAAAAGTTTCATAAAAAAACACCTTTCTTTCTTTAAAAGCCAGAAAAGAATAAAAAAACTCAAAAGCCTTATATCAGAAAAAGATGAACAGAAACAGCTTGCTTTAAAGATGATATCAGTTATTACAGGAACTATTCCTGAGACAGAAGAGATACTCTACAGCCTTTTTAAAGAAATGGATAAAGACGGTGATGACTCATGGAACACCATAGAGAAATATGGATTAAAAGAATATTTCTGGAAAATGATAGAAGATACATTTCATTACAAAACCGATAACCCTGCACTCAAAGATCTTCTCATAAAAATTATCCTTTTCCATTTTTACTCCTCTTTAAAAACCGATGTAAAAGAAAGTCATACAAAACTTTCACAGGACAGTATTATATTCCTTAACAGATGGATGGACAGCTCAAAAAACAAAGAAAGCCTCATCTCTCTGGTAACGAAAATAGAAAAAGAAAGCGGATTTAAAAATAAATTATTTAAGTATGACTACAGAGCTCTTAAAGAGTGTGATCTCCTTGAATCTGTAGAACAAAAAATCATACAGGACATTAAAAACAAATTATTAAAAGAAATTATAAATATAGACGAAGCTATCTCTGTAATACAGAAAAGAAAACTATCCCTCTGGTACAAAGAATATGAAAAGATATATGAAGCGCTGAATATGGCTCTGGAAATCTATAAAATTAAAAATATGGCAATTGATTTTAATTCCTTTGAAGAAGGACTGTCTGCATACAGTAAATCCCTTTATAAATTCGATACTCTCTATAGAAAATATATCTACTATTCCAGAAATCAGGGAGAAACTACCCTTTTAAAAGAACTGGATAACACTATAGAAAATATATATTCCTGCGTATTTCTGCCTTCCCTGAATGATACATGGCAGAAATATGTAGACTCATGCAAAGAATGGAAATCAGATAAACATCCGCTTCAGAATAACTTTTTCCATAATCATATAAATCCCTACTTAAAAAAAGACCAGAAAATCTTTGTTATAATTTCCGATGCTTTCCGATATGAAACAGGAGCAGAACTCTATGAAAGAATTCTGAAAGAAGATAAACTGGAAGGAGAACTTTCCTTTATGTTATCAATGCTTCCAAGTTATACTGCCCCGGGTATGGCAGCTCTTCTTCCACACAAAGAGATCTCCTGTGATATGGAAAAAGATAGATTTCTTGTTGATGGTCAGACTATTCAGTCAATCGATGAGAGACAGAAAGTTCTGGAAAATTTCAATCCGTCCTGCACAGCCATAAAAGCTGATAATTTCCTGTCTTTCACCCGTGATACGGGAAGAGAATTTTCAAAGAAATATAATGTTATCTATATATATGATGACATAATAGATGCCACAGGTGATGACTTCAAAACAGAATTAAACGTATTCGATGCAGTTGAAAAGTCTTTTGAAAGAATGGAAAAATTAATAAAACATATAGTTAATTTTAACGGAACCAATATTATAATAACAAGCGATCACGGGTTTTTATATCAGCACAGAACACCGGAAGAAATAGATTTCAAGAAAATCACCGATACAGGCGGAACTATCTTAAAAAAGAATCGTCGTTTCTTAATAGGTACAGATCTCATAGAAATAAGCCCCACAAAAAAATTCACTTCTTCTGAACTGAATATTTCAGGAGATTATGATTTTCTAATAGCAAAATCCATACAGAGACTGAAAACCCAGGGAGGGGGGTGCCGTTTTGTCCATGGCGGTTCAAGCCTTCAGGAAATAGTGGTTCCTGTAATAAAAATAAAATGTAAAAGAGAAAGCACTACAAAAAAAGTGGAAGTCGATATTATCCAGACACAGTCAGCAATTACAAGCAATCAATTCCCTGTCAATTTTGTTCAGAAAGAACCTCTGTCTGAAAAAATACTGCCCAGGAAATTAAAATGCGGATTTTATAGTAAAGACGGCAATCTAATATCTGACGAAAATACACTCCTCTTCGAATCAAAAGAAGATGATATGAGAAACAGAGAACAAAAATGCATTTTCAGATTCAAAAGTGATTCCTCAGATTATAACGGACAGCCTGTAGAATTAAAATTAAAAGAACTCATAGAAAACACAAATGAATATGCAGAATACAAGAAAGTCCTTTTCGATATGCATATAGCTTTTGGAAATGAATTTGATGAATGGTGATGCCCATGGAAGATATTAATAATAAAGAAGATATTAATAAAGAAGATATTAATAAGAAATTACTCTCTCTTTTTCCCGGTAAAGTAGTAAGAAAAGATCTGACCAAACTCATAAAAGAAGGAGCCAATGTTCCTACCTATGTCCTTGAATATCTCCTTGGTATGTACTGTTCTTCAGATGTGGAAGAAACAGTAAAATGGGGAATAGAAAAAGTAAAAGGAATTCTCTCTGATAACTATGTCAGAACAGATGAAGCAGAAAAAATTAAATCCCATATAAGAGAAAAAGGACGCTATAAAGTTATAGATAAAGTAACTGTCCACCTGAATGAAAAAAAAGACAGATATGAAGCATTCCTGACAAATCTTGGTCTGAAAGAAATTGTTACTGCTCCTGACTATATCAAAAAATTTGAAAAGCTCCTTGCAGGAGGCATATGGTGTATTCTTACTATTGAGTATTTCTATGACGAATCTGCAAAAGACAGTCCCTTTGTATTAAGAGAACTTAAACCGATACAGATGCCTAATATGGAGATGAATGAACTCTTTACAGGAAGAAAATCCTTCAACACTCAGGAATGGATTGATATTATATTAAGAAGTGTGGGAATGGAGCCTGCCAACCTGGATGAAAAAAGCAAATGGCATTTAATAGCAAGGCTTATACCTTTTGTGGAAAACAATTACAATATGTGCGAACTAGGTCCCAGAGGAACAGGGAAATCTTACGTCTATAAAGAAATGTCTCCTAACTCCATACTCGTCTCAGGAGGCCAGACAACAGTAGCAAACCTGTTTTACAACATGGCAACAAGAAGGGTGGGCCTTGTAGGACTATGGGATATAGTAGCCTTTGATGAAGTGGCAGGTATAAACTTCAAAGATAAAGGCGGAATCCAGATAATGAAAGATTATATGGCTTCCGGCTCCTTTGCAAGAGGAAAAGATCCTGTAGAAGCCAATGCAGCAATGGTTTTCATAGGAAATATAAACGAGCCTATCGAACATCTCTTAAAAACATCCCATCTTCTTTCACCATTCCCTGAAGAAATGATAGACACAGCCTTTTTCGACAGATTTCATATCTACCTTCCCGGCTGGGAAGTCCCAAAGATGAGACCGGAATTCTTCACAGATCACTTCGGTTTTATTACAGACTATCTGGCAGAATGGTTCCGGGAAATGAGAAAAAAGAACTTTGCCGATGCTATAAACAAATACTACAGACTCGGAAACAATCTTAATCAGCGTGACGTAATAGCAGTAAAAAAGACAGTAAGCGGCCTTCTGAAAATACTATATCCCCACGGAGAATTCACAAAAGAAGAATTACAGACCTGCCTGGAATACGCTCTTACAGGAAGAAGAAGAATAAAAGAACAGTTAAAAAAAATCGGAGGAATGGAATTTTACGATGTCCACTTCTCATACATTGATCCGGAAAAAGAAGAAGAAAAATTTATCACCTTACCGGAAGTAGGAGGAAGAAATCTTATCCCGGAAGGAAGGCAGAACCCGGGAATAGTCTATGTAATAGCAAAAAGTATCGAAACAGGCCATAAAGGACTTTATAAACTCGAAATTCAAATAATGTCAGGAAGTGGAAAATTCAGCCATACAGGTTTCGGATCAAAAAAGATAACCGGAGATGAATTAAAAGAGGGAGAAAATTACTTCAAAGCAAACCTGACCAGAATTTCAGGAACAAGTAAATATACAGAAACAGACTTCCATATGAAGGCAGTAGACATGAACGGAATAGGAGAAGCAAAAGAAATAGAACTGGCAGTCTTTCTCTCACTGGTCTCCGGCATAACAAGAAAATCTATCCAGCCTCAGACTGTAGTAATAGGCTCAATGAGCATAGGAGGAACAATAATAAAAACAGACTCCCTTGCAGACGCCCTGCAGATAGCAGTAGACAGCGGAGCAAAAAAAGTCCTAATACCTGTAAGCAATATGGTAGAACTCGTCACAGTTCCGCCGGAACTTTATATAAAAATTCAGTTAATTCATTATAATGACCCTATAGATGCAGCATTTAAAGCTTTAGGAGTAGCTTGACAATATCACATTAGATTATAGGTCTAAATATTTTTTTAAATCCTTTCAGTTCTGGTTTAAATTATAAAAAATCAGGGTATCTTCTATAATAAAAAAATCTTCAAGAAAAGAGAAAATGCCTGATGATATATTATAACCTGAAATTAGAAGATATAAAAGAGCGAATGGACTCATTAAGTAAATTTTATGAAAAATTCAGAAAATATTTTCGAAGCAAAACCAGAGAAGTATCTTCCCGGGGACTTGAATATATAAAATGTCGGAGCAGGTAACAGAGATAAATGGCCAGTCTCTAAGTACCGAGACAGGTAAATAAGTATCCAAAAAACATATACACCTGTCTCTGTCCGGGCTCTGAAGCAAAAAATATGCCGTCAAAGGAGAAAGTTATAACTTAAATAAATACAAAACTGTATATTCTGTAATAATAGATTTCATTGTAACAGGATCATAGATTTTGCGTAAGAGCCCGGACAGGGACAGACTTGTGAGATGGATACTAACCTGCCTGTTGCGGTACCAAGCCATTTTATATCAAAATCTCCCTGGAGTGAAGAAGAAATAATAAAAGATTAGAGAAATTTTAAAGCAAATTATTCCCAGGAAAATCTTGTCTTTGCAGGACAGACTAAATATAATTTATAAAAAACATCTCTATCGTTTTTGTTCCAGAGTGAGTAGATTGAAAAACCAGAAGAAGGAGTTACCTTTATGTTTTATTAATTGAGCGTAACAGTACCTTCATAGATAGAAATTTAGTATATTCAGGAAGGCTTTTTGGATAGATTTTAAGAATATTACTGAAGTTTCTTTAAAAATTTCTCTCTCATCGATTTTTTTACAGAGGGAATAGTTTATTGTCAAGAGATGGGACAGACTCGCTCAGAAGTGTATTTCTCAATCTCAGGAAATATAAAAGAGAAAATCCTGAAAAAAGAACAAGTAAACTTACAAGGGGAAGATGCTTTATACCGACATATTTTACGGTTGCACCGGCTATGAGAGGGGCAAAGATTCTGCCAAAAGCATAGGCACCTTCAAGGGCACCGAGGCCCATACTTCTTTCATTTTCTTTCGTAATTTCCGCTATATATTTTCCGGTGGCGATATTTACTGCAGGATAGAAAGGAAGAGAATAATATATTGCAATTACAAGGGGATTTTTTATAAAGATAAAGGTTAAAAAGAGAGATAAATAGCTACAGGCTGCTCCATATACAAGATAAAGAGGGTTAACTCTGTCGGCTATTTTTCCGTATATATAATAGGCAATAGCTCCGGTAAAACATGCCACACTCATAGAAATGCCAAGAAGCCATTTTGGTGCCCCTATATAATCACAGAAAAATATGGAAAACATGGAGAAAAAGATAATATTGGGGATGGAGATTGATAAAATTATTAAAGCCCCTGTCTGAATACCTCTGTTTATATAAATCAACGATAATTTGTTTATCAAATTTTCCTGACCTTCTCTTTTTACTATGAAAGAAGTTTCTTTAAAGAAAAATATTATTATAAAGAAAAGTCCTGCCGATATATAAAGAAGTATCTGAAAAAGAAGATATATCTGATTTATATCATTTTTATGAAAAAAAAGTAATATACTCAGTGTGGCACCTATAGCCCATCCAAAAGAATCAAAAGATGAAAGCTCTCCTAAGGCCTGACCTTTTTTCTTCGGATTGAGTATTGTTGTATAAGCTTTAACTGAAGGTATCATAGCTACATGAAAAAGTGAGAAGATTCCAAGACTTATAAGGAGCAGTATATAGTTTTTAAATATAAAAACAGAAAGAAAAAAAAGTATATATGAAAGGATAGTTGTGAGGAGAAAAATCTTAACTTTTCCCGTAATGTCTGCGAGAAATCCCCAGAGATTTTGAGCAAAAAAGGATGTAATGGCCGGAAGGGTGAAAATCATTGAAACTGCCAGATAGCTTCTGTTAAAATGGAATATATAAATGGGAAGGTAAAGCATTATGATGGATGTAGAAAAACCGGCAACCATATAACAGAGTTTTGCTATGAATAGATTCGTCCTGTCAGTATTTCTCATTAATATTATATTACTCCTGATTATTGAATAAGAAGATTACTCTATTTTCAAATATTTGTCAATAACAGGAGGAAGCAGGGTAATAACAACACAGCCATAATTATTTATTATACAGAAGTCAGGAGTCAGAATAAACTGTAAAACTCCTGACTTCTGTATTCTGAAAGCTTAACTTTTCAATTTTCAGAAAGGGTAATGTCTGATTAAAATAAAAAAATTTCTTTAATTAATGAGAAAGAACTAAAAAATTTGACATAAATTTCGAATTAATATAATATCATAATAAATTACCTTAACTTTCGTAAAAAATTTACAAAAAACATCAAAATTAGGCATGGTTCAACATTGACTAAAAAATCTCCTTTTACAAAATAAAAAAGAGGAAAAAAGAAAAAATCCTTAATCTTTTAAGAAAATTTAGAAGGATAAGATAACTATACTTTCGCATTTTTTAAATAAAAATTTATCTTAAAATATATTATAACTATACTTTTGCAGAATTTTGAAAAATTGTTGTCCCGTAAGGACATCCCTCGCGGAGGTCCTGCAAGGTAGAATAAGGCTTTGTTTAAAAAGTGCAAAAGTATAGAAAAGTATAATAAATATTTTATTCGGGAGGTATTTTTATGAAAAAAGTAATCGTACCTCTGGCAGATGGCGCAGAGGAAATGGAAGCTGTCATAATTATAGATACTCTTAGAAGAGCTTCATGGGAAGTCATTGTGGCAGGTCTGAAAGAAGGCCCTGTTACTGCATCACGGGGAGTAAAAATATTCCCTGATACCACCATTGATAGACTGAACATAAAAGACTTCGATATGATTGTCCTCCCCGGAGGTGGTGCTGGAACGGAGAATCTACGAAAGAATGAAAGAGTTCTTGAGATCGTAAGAGAATTTTATCAAAAGAGGAAAATTGTTGCTGCTGTATGTGCGGGACCTCTTGTACTTCAATCTGCAGGTATACTGAAAGGACATAAGGTTACCTGTCATCCTGCCGTTAAAGATCAGCTTACAGAAGCAGAAAGACTGGAAGAAAAAGTGGTAATAGACAGAAATATAATTACCAGTCAGGGGCCGGGAACAAGTTTTCTCTTTGCCCTTTCGATTATTGAACTCATAGAAGGCAAAGAAAAGGCAGATTCTCTTGCCGGTGCTATGATTGTAAAGAGGCAGGAATAGAACTTGAAATCAATCAGAAAAAAGCTTTTATGGATTTTAGCATATATTTCTACTGGAGTTGCTTTAATTTTACCTTTTATATCCATAACTTCATGGGAATTCTGGACTATAGATTTTAAGTTATTTCTCTCTGTAAATCTTTTTATTCCTCCCCTTCTACTTTATAAAAAAACACGTTACATAAGACCGGTAATAATGCTTATGTGCCTTACACTGTTTGGTTTTCTCCAGATGGCCTGTCCGAGATTACCGGGGGCAATTGAATTATTTGTTTTAAATCTTACATCAGGAAAAGCTTTTTTACAATTTGGCATAAAAATTGCAATTATAGTAATTATGACTTTACTCTTCTCCCGTTATTACTGCGGGTGGATCTGTCCTAAAGGAACAGTTCAGGAAATGGTATATCAATCCAGATTTAATACTACTATGCCACTGTGGATAGACAGAAAACTGAAATATTTAAAATATATAATGCTCGGTCTTTTAATACTCTGTCCACTGATTTTTCAATACCGTTTATATGAACATATTGGCCCCTTCAGAGTTATCTTTAATCTTGGAGGTTCTCCTTTACTGGTTCTTCATTTTGCTTTCTGGATTATTCTTTCAGTCTTTGTTGAAAGAGCTTATTGTCGGTATTTCTGTCCTGAAGGGGCACTTCTTGCCCTTATAAATAAAATCAGTATCTTTAGAATAAGGATAGATAGCAAGTGTACTTCCTGCAGACAGTGTGAAGAGATATGTCCTGTTGACGCAATAAATATAAAAGATAGGAAGGTCTTATCCATCTGTAAAGAGGAATGTATAGTCTGTAAAGAATGTGAGGCTAAATGCCGGAAAAATATGATTAATTTTTTATAAACTGATGGAGGGGATAATTGTGTTTAAAAAAACTATTCTGATTTTTTCTTTATTTATCTTTACTACTGTAAGTGTCCTTGCATGTAAATTCACTTTCATCCCATCTACTGTTAAAGTAAATAGTAATGGGAAGGCCACAGTTAAAATTTCTGTAACATGTGAACATAGAACCTGTCAGATGGGATGTAAAGATATAACTATTGACTGTAAGGGAGTAAAAATACTAAAAAACAGTGGATGGATAGAAACAGAAAAGAAGATTTTTCAGAATACCCTGGAGATTCAACTTACTGAAACCAGTGGCACCATAAGGGTATGGCGTGAATGCAGTAAACATGGAATTTCTGAAAATACTGTTAAGGTTGTGAAATGAAAAATTACTAAGTACCGCAGCAGGCAGGTTAGTATTCATCTCACAAGTCTGTCCCTGTCCGGGCTCTTACGCAAAATCTATGATCCTGTTACAATGAAATCTGTTATTACAGAATATACAGTTTTGTATTTATTTAAATTATAACTTTCTCCTTTGACTGCATATCTTTTGCTCCAGAGCCCCGACAAGGACAGGTGTATATGTTTTTTGGATACTTTTTTACCTGTTGCAGTACTAAGCTTTCAGATATCAGCAGCCAGCATTCATCTTCTCTGGTTACATCTAACAGGTCTAACTCAAATATTTTTCCAGAAAGCTCTTTTTAAAACTATTAAAGTTACCTTCTCTTATAGAATTTCTTATCTTTTCCATTAAATTAAGAACAAAATAAAGATTGTGATATGTCATAAGCCTTGGCCCCAGTATTTCATCTGCTTTAAAAAGATGTCTTATATAAGATTTTGTGTGGTGTTGACAGGTATAACATTTACAATCAAAGTCCAGAGGATTTTGATCTTTACTGAATCGCTCATTTTTTATATTTATTTTACCGTTACTGGTAAAGGCACTTCCATTCCTTGCTATTCTGGTAGGAAAGACACAGTCGAACATATCTACTCCTCTTTCCACACAGTAGAAGAAATCTTCCGGTGTTCCCACACCCATAAGATAACGTGGTTTATCTTCAGGCAGTACCGGTGTGGTCTCTTCTAATATGTGAAGCATTATATCTTTAGGTTCTCCTACGCTTAAGCCTCCTATGGAATAACCTTTAAAATCTATTTCCTGAAGTTCTATAGCAGATCGTTTTCGGAGGTCAGGATACATTCCTCCCTGAACTATACCGAAGAGAGTCTGATGGGAATCTACTGGAAGGGTTTCTTTACTTATTTTTGCCCATTTTGTTGTGCGTATGAGTGCTTTGTCTGCGTCTTTATATTCACATGGCCAGGGAATACATTCATCAAGGGGCATTATTATATCAGAATTCAGTGTCATCTGAATTTCTATAACCTTTTGAGGTGTAAAGAAATGGGGCGAACCGTTTATGTGAGAGCGAAACACTATACCTTCATCTGTAATATCACGTAATGCCTGAAGGCTGAATACCTGAAAACCTCCGCTGTCAGTAAGTATGGGGCCATGCCAGTTCATAAAACTATGAAGTCCTCTGGCTGAAGAGATTACTTCCAGACCCGGTTCGAGATAGAGATGATAGGTGTTTCCAAGGATGATAGAGACCTTAAGATCCAGAAGTTCTTTTGATGTCATTGTCTTTACTGTTGCCTGTGTGCCTACAGGCATAAATACAGGAGTTTCAATAATTCCATGGGGCGTATGGACTTTCCCCAACCGGCTGTTGTTCTCCTGGCTTTTATATAATAATTCGAATTTAAATTGATGTAAGGTTTCCATATTTAAAGCTCTCTTTCCAGTTCATCCAGAACTTTCTTTATATCTTCTGCCAGTGGTGCAGAAAATTCCATCCATTTCTCTGTTAATGGGTGAATAAATCCAAGTTTAGTAGCGTGAAGGGCCTGTCTTTTCAGCCCCAGAACACCTTTTTGTTTTCCATATAAAGGATCACCTGCTATGGGATATCCTTTATAAGACAGATGAACTCTGATCTGATGAGTTCTTCCTGTTATTAGTTTTAACTTCAGAAGTGAATAAAGGTTAAATTTTTTTTCAATTTTATAACAGGTAACGGCTTCTCTACCACTTTCTATGACAGTCATCTTTTTTCTATAAACAGGATGACGTCCTATGGGGGCTATTATGGTTCCTTCTTCCGGGGCCGGAATTCCCCTGACCAGAGCCAGATATTCTTTAAGTATTTTGCGATTTTTAATCTGACTGGCCAGAAAGTTGTGACTTTTTTCATCTTTAGCTATTACCATAATACCGGATGTGTCCTTATCCAGACGGTGAACTATCCCGGGTCTTAATTCATTATTTATTCCTTTCATTTGAGGGCAGTGAAAAAGTACTGCATTAACTACTGTACTATCCTGATGCCCTCTGGCAGGATGGACTACAAGCCCTGGCGGTTTATTTATAACCATAAGGTGGTCATCCTGAAATATTATATCTAAAGATATTTCCTGAGGTATTAATCCGACTTCTTTTATTTCCGGTAGGGCCACATAGATATTGTCATTCCATCTGGTAATAGCAGAAGGCTTGCTTTCTCTGGAGTTTATCAGAACACACCCTGATTTTATAAGTTGTTGTGCCCTGTTCCTTGTTATAGAGAGTTCTCTGGAGAGAAAGACATCGATTCGTTCTTTTATATTATTGGAGATTTTGAAGTTAAAAGTAGTTTCCATTGGTTTATGCTTTAGTCAAAGTTCAACATTAAACTCTCAACTCTCAACTTTTTTATTATCTTCAGGGCTTTTTTCGGTCTTCCTGACTTCTTCACAGATCATTATTTCATCTTCCTTAAGGTCTTCCTTTTTTCTCATTAAGTTAACTCTTACTGACCCGGTTAATTGATTACTCAGGGCGAGTTTTTTCCCTATTACTATTATGACTATAATTAATAAAAGACTTGTTATCTGTGCCAGGTTTAAATGCATAATGGCAGGTATGGAGGAAAACCATTCTCTATAAAATTCGACTATAAATCTGGCTATTGAATAAAGACCTATAAAATAACAGAAGATCTCTCCATGAAATTTTTTCTTTTTATTTATTAAATTTAGTATATAAAATATTCCTATATCAAGGAGTGCCTCATAAATCTGGGTAGGATGTCTTGATACACCCGGTGGATAAACATCCGGAAATTCTACACCCCAGGGGAGATTTGTTGGTTTACCATAACAACAACCATTCAGGAAACATCCTATTCTTCCTATGGCAAGGCCTAACATTACAGGGGCAGAACAGATATCTGCCAGTTTCCAGAAAAGGATTCTGGAGATTCTTGCAAAAATTATTCCTCCTATTATTGCTCCGAGGACTGCGCCATACCAGGCAAGGCCTCCCTCACGAAAATTAATTATTTTTACAGGATCCCTTATACTGTATTCCTGATAATTTATCAATACATGAATGAATCTTGCTCCTATTATACCTCCGATTAATATACATATACTTAAATCCATTACAGTCTCTGGCTTTACATCCTCTGGTTTTGAATATTTTAATGCCCATGTAAGGCCTATTATGAAGCCAATTACAAGTACCACAGCATAGGTATATATATCAAAAGGACCGATAAAGGGAAGATTAAGGGTGAAGAGTACTCTATACAAGGTTCATCACTCCAAATTTGAAACAGCAATATCTGTTTTATTTTCAGAAGTTTTTATATTTTTATTTACCACCGGGTTTGAATTAAAAAAGATGTTAAGTATAATCATACCAACACCTGTTGTAATAACAATATCGGCTATATTAAATACAGGCCAGATTTGAAAGTTTAAGAAATCTATTACATAACCAAATCGGAATCTGTCAATTAAATTACCTACAGCTCCTCCCAGAATAAAACTGAGACCGTACATAAAAAACGGTTCTTTATATTTACGAATTACATAGTAGGTGAGTAAAGTAAATACAAATATTGTAGACACGAGTACTGGCCAGGGAGATGTAATTAGTTGTAAACCAAAAGCTGTACCTTTATTTTTTACAAGGGTTAATGTAAAAAAATCCCCTCCTATTTTTTCCGAATAGCCTGCAGGTAAATTAGAAAATTTCTTAAGAATTAAGAATTTTGTTATTTGATCTAAGATAATTGAAAGGATAGCTACAAGATAAAATTTCATTTAGGACTCTTTTATTTCTCTTCACAGGTTAACTGTACAACTTTTTTAGTAATACTTCCTAAAATTGTTTCTCGTAAAGACTTTTTTGTTTCCTGACTTAATTGTGTGTAAATGTAATAAAGAGTAACAGAAGATATGGCACCGATTAATGCTACTCCTACCATTGTATTAAAAGAAAAGTCACTTTTTCCTTCCTTATCAATATCGGAGGAAAGCTCTTCCTGTATTGTAGATGATTTGTTTTCTGACATATTGATCTCCTTTTTAAGCATCAAAGTTAAAATTTCTTCCAGGATTTTTTTTGATAAACTCATATATTTGTTAATTAGCTCTCTTTCTCTTTAATGTTAACATGCCTGGGATACTGTTTTTCTATCTCTTTTAAGCCGATTAACATTGTTTCAAGTATTGTCTGTGATTTTCTTTGAAGTTCTTTTTTTTTTATGGAAGGAAGGATACAACCTAATTTACCTTTAGAAATCTTAACTTCCGGCTTTATGCCACAATATTTATCAAGACCAAGAATAGCAACCTGCAACAAGATTGATGCTGCAGAGCAAACTATATCTTTCCCTTCCTCTTCAAACTCACAGTGTCCTGAAGCATTATACCCCAGGATTTCCCTTTTCTTATTTCTATAAATATATACCTCTAACACTTTTTCATGCCACACTGCATTCTTCTATTTTTACTCTTGTGTAATACTGACGATGCCCTTGTTTTTTTCTATATCTCTTTTTGGGTTTATACTTAAATACTATAACTTTTTTATCTCTGAATTGTTCAACTACTTCTCCTTTTACAGAAACATTTTCTAAATAAGGTTTGCCTATTATATGTTCATTATTTTTTGCATAGAAGAGAACCTTATCAAAAGTTACCTTTTCTCCCTTTTGTTTTTCTAATTTTTCTATATTAATAAAATCTCCAGGCTGTACTTTATACTGTTTTCCACCTGTTTCTATTAAGGCGTATTCCACTTTCATTTCCTCCGATCATTTATCCATAACAATTAGATTATGATAATATCATATTATTATTAAACTTGTCAAGATAAAACTGCTTTTGAGAAGTATGGATATACTTTATTTATCCTTATTCTCACCTTTTTCCCTTTCAGATTCCCCCCACCTGTTACCTGTATCATATGACCCTTTGACCAGGTTATACCATCCTGAAAGTTTAACATATATGTATCATATATTTCCAATTCTAATTCGTCTCCTTCTTTTAAATATTTAAATTCTTCTTCCATTTTTTCTATAGTGCTAAATTGTATTTGATATTTTTTGGGCAGTTGATATTCATTTATATATAAATATAATTTTTTATCTAATTCTTTTTGCAATTCTCTTATTTTTTCTCCGTCCCATCCTATTAATAATATTGCAATTTCAGGATGAACTATTAATTTAATAGCATCACCACGATTTTCTATATTTTGTTTTTTTATATCTCTTTCAATTTTTATGCTTATACTTTTAAGAGAAAGTACATTCCCATCACCTTTACAGTACGGGCATGGTTCTTTTAATACTTCGTCCAGGTCATGGGAAATTCTCTTTCTTGTAATTTCCACCAGGCCCAGACCTGTCATATCCACTATGTTGGTTCTTGTTCTATCTTTTTTAAATGCTTCTGCTAGTTCCTTTAATATAAGACTTCTATGAGAGAGATCCTCCATATCTATAAAATCAATTATTATAATTCCTCCTATATCTCTTAATCGTATTTCCCTTGCAATTCTGTTTACTGCTTCCAGATTGGTTTTTAATATAGTATCTTCAAGGCTTTTTGAACCGACAAATTTTCCTGTATTTACATCTATTACTGTTAGGGCTTCAGTTTTTTCTATTATTAAATATCCTCCTGATTCAAGCCATATTTTACTTTTTGTAGCATCTTCTATTTTCTTTTCCAGACCGTATAAATCAAATATGGATCTCTTTCCTGAATATAATTTTATTTTAGAAGTTAGATTCGGTGATATTACTTCTACCAATTCTTTGACTTTTTTATATTCTTCTTTTGAATCTATTATAAAACGATCAACACTCATATCCAGGACATCTCTTATAATTTTATAGACAAGACTCAGGTCCTGATGTATACAGGTTGGTGAAGATATTTTATTATCTTTTTCCTGTATCTTTTTCCATAATTTTATGAGAAAATCGAGATCTCTCTGAAAATCTTCTTCTTTTTTCCCTTCTCCTACTGTTCTTATTATAACACCCAGGTTATCAGGTTTTATCTTTGTTACAATTTGTTTGAGCCTTTCTCTTTCCTCGTAACCTTCTATTCTCCTTGAAACTCCTATGTAATTTGCCATGGGTAGAAGAACTAAAAATCTTCCCGGAAGTGTTATATGGGTAGATACTCTGGCACCTTTTGAACCTATAGGTTCTTTAATTATCTGTACCAGTATTTCCTGATTTATTTTTAATACATCTTTAATAGAAATTTCTTTTGCTTCTTCTAAGAGGTCTTCATCATCATGACTTACATTTACTATGGCGTCATTTAAGCAAAGGAAAGCATTTTTTTCTAACCCTATATCTACAAAGGCTGCCTGCATTCCCTGTAGTACATTTGTTACCCTTCCTTTATATATACTTCCAATAACTCTCTCATCTCTTGCTATATGAATTTCAGCTAATTCTCCATCTTCAAGAATGACTACTCTATTCTCCAGTTTATCTATATTAACCAGTATTTCTTTTGTCATTTCATAAATGCCTTTGATTTTATATTTGCTTCTATATTGATTTTATAATATTTCTAAATTAGACAATAAAATTCCTTCTTGTGATAAATTGCTTATGCTAAAGCATATTTTTCCTCCACAATATAATTATTCCTATTATTGACAATACCAGAGAACCTATTATGATTATTATAAATCCATGGGGATGTGTCGGCAAAGGAACCACTACATTCATTCCAAAAAAACTGGAAATCATCGTTGGAATTGCCAGTATAATGGTAATAGCAGCTAAAAATTTCATAACTACATTAAGATTATTGGAAATCATTGAAGCGTAGGCGTCTCTTGTACTGCGCAGTATATTGGTATATATCTTTGTCATATCAATAGCCTGTTTTGTTTCTGTAATAACGTCTTCTAATAAATCTGTATCATCAGGATACATTTTTATATGAGAGAATTTAAATTTTAGAATTTTTCCTAAGACAATTTCATTACCTTTCAGGGAAGTTGAAAAGTATACAAGTGTTTTTTCCAGACCAAAGAGTTCTATTAATTCCTGATTTCTTAAAGATTTGTGTAATTCTTTTTCGATTTTATCACTGATTTTATCAATATTTCTTAAATACTGTAGATAATATATTGAAATTTTATATAAGAGCTGAAATAAAAAGCGGGTTTTTTTAAAGGTATAAAAAGTTTTTACTTTTCCTTCAATAAAATTCCTGATTATGGAATTATCCTGAAGGCATATAGTTATTATATTCTGTTCACTTATAAGAATACCCAGTGGAATTGTTTTATAAATCTCAGGATCTTTTGTGGAATTTTCTACAGGTATATGGATTAATATAAGAGAATATCCGTTTTCTGAGTCTATCCTGGGTCTTTCTTCTTCATCCAGAGTAGATTTTATAAATTCAATGCTCAGGTTTGTATAATGAGAGAGACGGATAATTTCTTGTTCAGTGGGATTAAATATATTTATCCATGAACCATATGTAAAATCTTTGAGTTTTAAGAAACGGGTTCCTATGTCATCTTTAATTATAGCAGATTCTAAAGATCTGCACATGTGTACAGAGAAAATGTGTTGAAGAGCAGTTAAAAAGTTTACTGCTAATAGATGTTCTCCTTCAATATAAAAGATCTGTCCGAAAAAAGTTGAATGAATTTTTCCCCTCTTCCAAGTTTTAGCCAGTATTTCTTCTATAAATTGTGAGTGCCTTCCCTGAATTGTCTTATAAATTTCAAGCATATAATAGACTTTTCTTTCTTAATTCTAAAATTTATCTGTCCTATATTGTATCACTTTGTTTATAAATTACCAGTAGGAAAAAAATCTGATATTGGAAGTTTACCTTCCTCAGTTAGTAAATTAATACGACTTATCTTATTTATATTTAAATCGATACCCGACGTATTCATTTCTTCTATTAATTCCTGTGGTTTTATAGTTCCACCTTTTTCCATTTTTATAGAGACTTCCAATGAAATTTTGTCTTTCTCTAAAGAGATAATTTCTAATGTCTTTATAAGAGGTTTTATGTCTATAATTCTGGTACTTTTCTTCCTTACTTTTTTAAATAATATTTTCTCCTGTTTTAGAAAGTCTTCTATTTTATTTTTATTAATTTGTTTATTTGAAAGAGCATCTATTCTGTAAATACTTATTTTAATAATGGCATTAAGAGCCGGTGAATTTAATGGTATAACACAGGCTTTCAGAACTTTCATTCCCCGGGGAAGAAATTTATTTATTTCTCTTTGGAATATTTCTATATCTACCGATTCTTTCATTATTATATCTACCCATTCTGAGTAGCTTTCTAAGCCTGATGAAAGAGGTGGCCCCATGGCAATTTTTGGCTTTGGGTTAAAACCTTCGGAGAAGGCTACAGGAAATCCTGTAAATCTTACAGCTCTTTCTATGATTCTAATAAGGCCTAAATGAGAGATGAATTTTGTTTTACCGATTTTTTTAAATACCATACGTATTTTTATTTTTTCAGGGATCTTTCTAGCAGATATTTTTGTTTCTTCCCTTTCTGACATAGAAATTCCATCTGATTCAGGGTAGAGTTTATTTTTTGCTTCTAATTTCTGACAGACACCACAGAGACTGCATGGACTGAAACGACAGTCTCCTGTTTCTTTACCTTCAAAAGCTCTTTCTTTTTCTTCCAGTAAGAATTTTCGACTAACTCCTGATGATATATGGTCCCAGGGGAATATTTCTTTTTCTTCTCTTTTTCTGTTAGCATAAAAAGATGGAGAAATATTTGAATTTCTGAAGGATTCTTTCCAGAGATCAAATCTGAAGTAATCTGACCAGTTATCAAAACGACATCCCGCTTCCCAGGCTTTTTTTAAGACTTCTCCCAGTCTTCTGTCTCCCCTTGCAAATACTGCTTCTATGAGACTTTGTTCTGTATTATGAAAACTTATAAAGAGTTTTTTTTCTTTTTTTCTTCCCTTTAAGTTTTTAAATAACCAGTTCTGTTTTTCTTTGAGTATTTCCAGGGTAT
>Ga0302241_1001227_pt1 | contig 19445 bp, 15 predicted proteins | sample AAG_UR_Arg_MG_FD_193532 | JGI IMG/M metagenome (GOLD analysis project Ga0302241, IMG submission 193532) | Enriched activated sludge microbial communities from anaerobic digester in WTTP, New Holstein, Wisconsin, United States - AAG_UR_Arg | ecosystem: Engineered > Bioreactor > Anaerobic >... | reverse complement strand
CGCTCCATTTGCTCCTGCAGCTTCTTGGCGCTGCGGTTGACCTGCTTGGCCTGCTGATTTTGCGAGTTGGCGGCGACGGCCTGCGTCTCGGGTACGGCGTTGGGCACGAAGTAAACCAGTGCAAAGATCGCGGCCGCTGGCAACAAGGGCAGCAAGACGCGCCGCTGCGGCCTGACCGCGAAACTGTCGCGCACGTCGATCCGTTCCATGCGGTAGATCGCGTCTTGAATCAACGCCCGGCCCGCGTCGGTACCCAACTCGTCGTCCGTCAACGACAGTGCGCTGGCCACGCGCTCTTTCAACTGGCAGCGGCGATCGATCTCGATCGCGGCGTCGAGGCCCGAACGCCGCACGCAGTAGGTCCAAACGGCGGCGACCAGCAACCCGGCGGCAAGCCCGCCGCCGACCCACGACCAGGTCCACACTGAGGCGCCAGCGGACAGAACCCAAATTTTGGGCACGGCCAGTCCGACGGCGGTCACGATCAGCGTCGCGAACAACGACCAGGCAATGATGCTCAGGAACTGCTGGGCGATCATGCGGCGACGCGCCACGGCGACTTGTTGTTGAACCTTGTCCACGGCGATAGCCTCCAACCTCTTCCAGTGTCCAAGTAGAACGGAATTCATTCCGTTCGCGCCGGAAAATGCCTGCTCCGGAACGGAATGAATTCCGTTCTACTCTATCGTAGTCCCGCATCTCGCAAAATGGAATCGGCCCAGCGCGCGTCGGCCTCGCCCAGACGCGGAACGGGCTCCCGCCGGTAGTCGATCCGATCATAGCGGCCGTCCCGATAACAGTCGTCCAGTATCGGCTGAAGCCGCAGGACAACGTCCTTGTCGGCTGGCCGCAGCGGCACGGGGATGTTGGGCAACGGTTGCCGCAGCGGCACCGGGTACAGTTCCGCCTCACCCAGCCGAGTCGCTCGGCGAATGCAGATCATGTAGGCCGCGCGACAAACGGACGGCAGACGGTCTTCCGGGATCGCCAGCACAAAATTGCCCGCTCGAATCAGGTCGATCTCCACCAAGTTGACTTTGGCGTCCAGGTACTCGCGTTGTTTGCCAATGTAGATCAACTGACCGGTGGACCCAACTTTGTTGGCGGGACTCAAAATCTCGATCGCCGTCACCAACTTCCCACCGCCGCTGGTTTCCACGATTTCCAGGTGCCGGCGGGTTGCCGGTTCGTCTTCCAGTCTGACGACGTACGGTTGAGCTACATCCACCGTCGAAATTGCCGGGGCTGCCGCGCTCTCGGCAGCCGACATGCCGGGGGTCTCGACGACGCGAACGTCCGGGTACACGGTACGCTTGGTTTCGTCGTCTTCCGTGATCGCCAAAGACTCTTCTACCCGTGCTTGCAGGTCGTCGGGCAGCTGTGCGTTGAGTTGGTTCCTGGCATAGACCATCAAGGTGGTATGGATGTCGCCCCAGTGCGCTTCCAGGTACGGATCCATTCCCGGAAATGGACTTCTCATGACGAATCCCCCACGTATGACGCAACGAGCCCGGTACCTTCATTATACGATCTGCCGCGGGCGTTTCTGGAGGCGAGAAGCTCGACCTTTTCAAAAAGCCGGGCTTCTTTTCCTCGCTGCGTTTCGGCTGCGGGAAGCGGCACCGGATTGCTATTTGCCCAACTTGAGCAATCTGGGATACTTCTGCCCTAATCTCGCGAAAGGATGCACGAGCATGAAGATCTTCTTTTCCGTGGGCGAGCCCAGCGGAGATTTGCACGGGGCTAATCTGGTCAAGGAGTTGCGCCGGCAGAATCCGGCAGTCGAGTGCGTCGGCTACGGCGGGCCGAATATGGCGGCCGCCGGGTGCCAATTGCACGCGGATTTGACCCAGCTGGCCGTGATGTGGTTCCTCCGCGTGCTGCTGAACCTGCACCATTTCTGGCGGCTGTACCGCCGAGCCAAGGACTACTTCCGCGACGAGCGTCCCAGCGCCGTGGTGTTGATCGACTACCCGGGCTTCAATTGGTGGATCGCGCGCGCGGCCAAGACATACGGCATCCCGGTGTTCTACTACGGCGTGCCGCAGATGTGGGCTTGGGCTCCGTGGCGGGTCCGCAAGATGCGGCGGCTGGTGGATCACGTGCTGTGCAAACTGCCTTTCGAAACCGATTGGTACAAATCGCGGCAATGCCACGCGACCCACGTCGGGCACCCGTACTTTGACGAAGTCCAGCGGCAGCGACTGGATCAGGCTTTTCTGGACGAACAATCGCGGCGTCCAGGGCGGCTGGTCACGATCCTGCCGGGATCGCGAACTCAGGAAGTCGCCAAGAATCTGGCGTCGTTCCTGAAGGCGGCCTGCGAGATTCGCCGGCGAGTTACGGATGTCCGCTTTGCGATCGCCAGTTTCAACGAGAAGCAGGCGGCGATGGCCAGAGAACAAGTCGCCGCACTCGACTTGCCCGTGGACGTCTTCACGGGACGCACGCCGGAGCTGATCCGACTGGGCCGGTGCTGTCTGGCGTGCTCCGGCTCCGTGTCGCTGGAACTGCTGTACCACGTCAAGCCGACGGTCATTTTGTACCGGGTCGGCTGGTTTGCGTACACCGTGGCACGCAACCTGTTCATCAAGGTCAAGTTCATCACGCTAGTCAATCTGCTGGCCGCCGGCGATCCGTTCTTGCGCCGCGGCGCCCGATACGATCCGCGAGCAGCGGCGGGTAGGGGCGTCTTGTTTCCGGAGCATTTGACATACGAGGATCGCACACAGCAGATGGCCGAACAGATCACGGAATGGCTGGTCGACGAATCGCGGTATCAGCGTCGAGTGCGCGAGTTGCAGGAGTTGAAACAACAACACGCCCGAGAGGGCGCTTCGAGCCGCGCGGCTGGTTACATTCTGCGGCACATCGACCTCGACGCACCGCCGTTGTCTGGCCCGCATTTTGATCTGAGCACGATGCGCCGCGCAGACAAGCGGCGCAAAGAAACAGAGAAATCGGCTTGACGCAAAACGTACCATTCTGCTTCAATGGGCCAAGCTGGGTGAACCGAGCAGGTGGACGACCCAAAGAAGACTTGGCAACGGAGCCAGGTTGGGTGCTTTGCCGGTGCAGCCCATGATGAGTGCGACCGTCCTCGTCGAGGGCGTTGCGAGGTGCTGGTCGCGACCCAACACGGACGCCCGTCAGAAGGAGCCGAAGGACATGGCAACGAAGAAACCCGCCGCGAAGAAGACCGCGTGCAAGACGAGCTGCAAGTCGAAGCCCGCCGCCAAGAAGTCCGCGAAGAAGACCGCCAAGAAGTAGACCGCCGGTCGGAGCGGAGCCCGTGAATGCTCGCCCCGACTGCCCGTTCTCCGGACAACAGCGAGACAGGCCGGATGCGATCCGCAGACACGCGGGTCGCACCGGCCTATTGTTTTCTGTGCTTTCTACTTGGCCTTGCCCTGCGGGCCGACGCCGGTAGTGGCGGGGGAGTCCTTGTACATCATCCGCACGCCGTCGTCGGAGAGCAGTTTGCCGGTGGTTTTGTCCCAGATTCGCGTGCGGACTTTCAAGCGGTGCTTTTCCGCGTGGCAGTCGGTACACGTTCTGTCGGTCTTCTTGGCCGCCACAAACACTTCGTCGTGGTTGCCGCTGTCGATTAGATCCTGCTTGCGGTGGCATTTCGCCAGGCACGACGCGGCGACCTTCTCCCGCGGGAACATGATGTCCGGCGGGGTCAGTCCGTCCTCGTCGCCGCTGTGCTTCTCGGAAATCCCGTGGCACGTCTCACAGCCGACGCCGACCGGCTGATGCCTCTTGCTCAGTTCTTCCTGCTCGTAGGGCGCGTGGCAGACGTAGCAGTAGGAGTTGTCCGCCGGTTCAGGCGGCGGATCGGTGTCCGGCTTGTCCGCCGGCTTGGCGACGGTCGCGGCGGCCTCCGCTCGGGGTAAATCGGCGGGGCTGGCGATCGCAGCGCGGAGCAGGGCCAGCAGCAGAAGCCCGCCCACGGCACCCGCGGCGAACAGGAACCCAAGCTGGGACGATACACGCACCGATCGAAACATGGAGATTCACCTCGATACAAAGCAGCCCAAGCCGTCGCCAGCACCGGACTTGTTCAACTCTTGGACTCTTCGATTTTTGACCTTTTCGACTCCTGGACTTTTCGACCTTTCGCCTCTTCGACTTCCAAGCCTCGGACCCTACACGTATTCCCACTGCTTCAGCCACTGGTAGTCGGGTGGCAGGCGAGCCCACATTTCTTGGCCCAGGCGTTGCAGTTCGGCCCGTTCTTCGCCGTCCAACTCGCGGCGTTCCTGGACTGCTTTCACGACGTTGTCCACCTGGTGAGCGGTGATCAGGCCGGGGATCGGCGCCGTGACGGCCGGGTTGCCCAGGATGTAGCGGATCGCCATCCGGGCGCGGCGGTCGTCTTCTTCGACGTGCGGGCCGACCGGCGAGCCGTCGCCCTGGAAGATCGAGTTGCTGGCAAACGGCTTGATGCCCAGCATGCCCACGTCGTGCTTGATCAACGCGTCGAGCAGGCTGTCCTGCGGCAGGGCTTTGGTGCTGGCCGTGTACGGCGTACACAGCATCTGCATCACGTCCGGATAGGTCTCGATCAGCATCTTGGCCCACTTGCGATCGTGGGTGGAAAAGCCGGTGAAGTGGCACAGCCCTTTCTTGCGCGCCGTGGCGAGGGCCTCGACCATCGCCTCGACATCCGCCTGGCTGTGCGATCCGCCACGTTCGTAAGCCATCAGCCGCCAAACATCGGCATACTCAAGGTTGCAGCGTTTCAGACCCGCCTCGAACAATTCGACCAGGCGTTTGGCGGTGCAGTTTTCCGGCACGCGCAGTTCGCTCGCCGGGTGCGAATAGGCCAGGTAGAACTTGTCGCGGCGGTCCTTTAACACGCTGCAGTACATTTCCGGTTCCGCGTCGCCCGCGAAGTCGATGCAGTTGATGCCGACCTCGACGCAGCGGCGGACCACATCGTCCCGGTTCTTCCGCAGCGCCTCCATGTCCGCCGAGTTGCTGGAGCCGCGATACGGGTCCATCGCGCCGCCGAGCTGGATCACCTTGTCGACCCGTTTCCAGTGGCCGCCCAGGCACACGGCGGAAACCCACAGGCCGGTCTTGCCCAGCCGGCGGTATTCCATGTTGGGATTGTAGTTGCGCGTGTTCTTGACCTCCGCCGGGACGTCGGTCGCCCCCGCGGCGACGATCCGCCGCGGCGCCGCAGCGAGCGAAACGCCCGCCGCCACGCCCGCCGCCGCTATCGCCGTGTCTCGCACAAAGATCCGCCGTGTGACCCGCCGTTGACTCATGTCAGCTCTCCAAGGGAATGTTCGAATCGTAGCCATCTCGCTCCGCGAGATGACCAGCCGTACTGTCTTTCTGCCGTCCTCTCGCTCCGCTGTCCTCTCGCTCCGCTGTCCTCTCGCGGAGCGAGAGGGCTACTTTCCAAGCCGCGTCCGGACTAGCCCATGTGATAGTCATTGCGTGCCGCGCCGTCAAGCTTATGATCTTTGGAATGGACCAATTAGGAATTTTTGCCAAGTACTGGCAACCTGGCGCGGTCAAGACGCGCTTGGCGGCGACGGTAGGTGAGGCGGCGGCCAGCCAGGTGTATCGGCGGTTTCTGATCACGATGCTGCGGCGTTTCGATCATGTCGCCGAGCGCCGCGTTCTCGCCTTTACGCCGCCGGACCAGCGTGCCGAATTCGCGCTTCTGGCTGCAGACGCCTGGACGTTACAGGACCAGGGGGCCGGGGATCTGGGCATGCGGATGCAGAACTATTTCACCGCCGCGTTCCGCAGCGGCGCTGACCGCGTGGTTCTGATCGGCTCGGATAGCCCCACACTGCCCCCGGACTGCGTGAAGGCGGCATTCCAGCTGTTGGAGACATTCCCAGTTGTGTTGGGGCCGGCCGAGGATGGCGGCTATTATCTGGTGGGCGCGGCGGGCGAGGTGCCGCCGATCTTCGCAGGCGTCGCTTGGAGCACCCCGGTCGTCTGGAACCAGACGCAGTCGCTGCTGCAGGCCGCCGGATGTCCCTGCGGCGTGCTGCCGATGTGGTATGATGTTGACGATTTGCCGGGGCTGCGAAGAATGCATCAGGAACTGGCCGACCGTCCGCCGGTTGACGAGGCACTCCGGCAATTGCACAAGGAAGTGGCGCGCGTCCTGGATGACCACCATGAGTGACGATCAGACCGAGCACAAACCGCCGACAGCCGACGACGAGCCCGCCCAAGACTTTGCGTTTCGGCGGGCCGCTGCCAAGGTGCGCGAGTTCCCCCAGACGCCCGGCATCTACTTGATGAAGGACGCCGCCGGCCGTGTGATCTACGTCGGCAAGGCGAAGAATCTCCGCTCGCGAGCCGGAAGTTATTTCTCCAAGACGGCAGCGGAGGAACTGCGAACGGCGTACTGGGTCTCCGAAATCTGCGACATCGACTACGTAGAATGCGAGAGCGAGGTCGACGCGCTGTTGATGGAGGCGCGGCTGATCAAGGACGTCCAGCCCAAGTACAACAAGGAGCTGAAAGACGACAAGACGTTCCCGTACCTGATGATCCGCACGCGCGAGGATTTCCCGCGGGTCGAGGTGACGCGGGAACCGAAGGATCACGGCGTCAAGTTGTACGGCCCCTTCGCTTCCGCCGGCGCGCTGCGCGGTGCGGTCCAGGTGCTGCAGAAGATCTTCAAGTTTCGCACGTGCAGCCTGGACATCGAAGAAAACGACGAGCGGTGGCGGTGGTTCCGCCCCTGCCTGCTGGCCAGTATCAACCAGTGCTCGGCGCCCTGCAATCTGCGGATCGGCAAGGAGGACTACCGGCGGGACATCAAGCGGCTGCAGATGTTCTTGGACGGTCACAAGGAGCGGCTGCTGGCTCAACTGCGCGCGGAAATGCAGGATGCGGCCCAATCGCTGCAGTTCGAAAAAGCGGCGGCGCTGCGGGACGAGATCCACATGCTGCAGACGCTCGACGACCGCGGCGAACTGGACACGCACGCCCAGCCGGAAGTCTTCTACGTGGACCCGAAGAAGGGCTTGGCCGGGCTGCGCAAGGTGCTGAACTTGCCTCGGGAGCCGCGCACGATCGAGGGCGTCGACATCGCTCACCTGGCCGGCGGCCAGACGGTGGCCAGCCTGGTGCAGTTCATCGACGGCTTGCCGTTCAAGCCTGGTTACCGCCGTTACCGCATTCGCCAGGTGGCCGGCATCGACGATTTCCGCAGCATCCACGAAGTCGTCTCGCGACGCTTTCGGCGGCTGCACGACCAGGACGAAGTCTTCCCCGACATCCTGCTGATCGACGGCGGCAAGGGCCAGCTGAACGCCGCCCTGGCCGCCTTCCGGGAACAGCAGATCGATCCCCCCACGCTGCTGTCGCTCGCCAAACGCGACGAGGAGATCTATCTGCCGGGGGCCGAGGAACCGCTGCGGCTCAGCCGCCATGCCTTCGCCCTGCGCCTGCTGCAGTACGTGCGGGACGAAGCGCACCGCTTTGCCCAGCACTATCACCACCTGCTGCGGAAGAAATCGACGCTGGGCGAGTGACAACCCGGCACGCTCGCACGACACGCGTGTCCTGCTGACTCAGACCCCGACTGGTTCACTGCACCACCATCTCGGTGAACGGGAACACGTACGCTTGCAGCATCACGAGCACACCGACCAGCGCGGCGAGCACCAGACTGTGGGCGAACACGACCCGCAGGATCTGGCCTTCGTGGCCGTAGAAGTTCGTCGCGGTACTCGCGACCACGATGCTCTGCGCATCCACCATCTTGCCCATCACGCCGCCGGAGCTGTTGGCGGCACACATCAGCGTGGCGCTGATGCCCACCTGACCTGCGGTGATCTTCTGCAGGCTGCCGAACAGCACGTTCGACGCGGTGTCGGAACCGGTCAAGGCCACCCCCAGCCAACCCAGCAACGTGCCGAAAAAGGGATACAGAACGCCTGTCTTGGCCAGGGCCAGCCCCAGCGTCGCGTCGGTTCCGGAATACTTGGTCACGTAGCCCAACGCCAGCATGGCGGCGATCGTGAGCAAGGAAAAGCGGACGCGAATCAAGGTTGCGCCGTAGGTTCGCAGCATCTGCACGGGCGAGAATCCCATCAGGAAGCCGGCCAGCACGGCGGCGATCAGGATGCCGCTGCCCGTGGCCGACAGCCAACTCAATTTGTACACGGCTTCCTCCGGCTTGGTCGGCGCCTCCGGCGTCGGCTTGGGCACCACGGGATAGCCGCGCACCACGACGTTGTGCAACGCGGGCACCTGGAATTTCGGCTCGGACAACGAGTTCAACCGCTGTTTGACCATCGGCAGCCCCCACAGGAAGATCATGACGCTGAGCACCACCCAGGGCAGCCAAGCCTGGACGACCCTGCGGCGCGAGGCGGGCGCTGGAGTACAGGCTTCAGCCTGCTCCGGACAGCCTGAAGACGGAACTTCAACGGGGACCTCCGCCGGACCGCCGGAGAGCACTCGGCGCGGGCGCCAGAATCGGAGCAGCACGACCAGCGCCAGCATCGACGAGATAGCCCCCACAACGTCCACCAGCCACGGGCCGTGGAAGTTGGATACCAGGAACTGAGGGACCGCAAAGGCGATGCCGGCGGTCAGCGCCGCGGGCCAGATTTGCAGCGTGCCGCGGAATCCGACGTAAGCCCAGACGACCCAAAACGGCACGATCATCGAGAAAAACGGCAACTGCCGTCCGATCATCGCCGATAAGTGCATCTGATCCAGCCCTGTGACCCCGGACAAGGCAATGATCGGCGTGCCCAACGAACCGTAGGCGACGGGGGCCGTGTTGGCAATCAGCGACAAGGCGGAAGCCTGCAGCGGCGTGAAACCCAATTGCATGAGGATGGCCGCCGTGATGGCCACCGGCGTGCCGAAGCCGGCCGCACCCTCGAAAAAGGCACCGAAAGAGAAGGCGACCAGGATCAGCAGCACGCGTTTGTCGGGAACAAACGAACCCAGGTGATCCCGCAAGACGTCAAACAGACCCTTCTTGACAGTCAACTGATACAGAAAAATGAGGTTCAAGATGATCCAGCCGATGGGCAACAGGCCATACGTCGCGCCGTAGCCGGCCGACGCCAGCGCCGCACTGGCCGGCATGCGGTACACGAAAATGGCTACCCCCAAGGCGACGCACAGGCCCAGCAGCGCCGCAATGTGGATGCGGATCTGCAAAATGCCGATCGCACCCAGCAGGACGACCACCGGCAGCGCCGCGACAATGGTGGACAGAAACGGGTTACCGAGCGGGTCGTAGGTTTGAAGCCACATGGATTTTGTCACTTGTCATTGGTCACTCGGCATTGGTCGCTGGTCAGCTGCCGCTGTCAAATGACAAGTGACAAATGACAAATGACAAGTGACCAGCGACTCAATCGTCCCCGGCGCTATAGGCTCGATCCAGGATCGTCATTATATGGTACACGGGCAAGTCGCGGGACTGGCGGCGGAGGTGGGCTTGAATCTGCAACAGGCAGCCGATGTCGCCGGTGACCACGGCGTCGGCGCCGGTGTCCAGGATGCGGGTCACCTTGCGGTCGCCCAGTTGCCGGGCAATCTCCGGTTGCACCAGGTTGTAGACGCCCGCCGAACCGCAAGATAGGCCGCCGTCATTCAGCTCTAGCAGTTCCAGGTTCGCCACGGCCGACAACAGCCGCCGGGGCGGGTCTTTCACGCCTTGGGCGTGCAGCAGGTGGCAGGCGTCGTGATACGCGACCCGCAGCGGGACCGCCAGCAAGCCGGGCGGTTCCAGTCCGAGTTGGTCCAGGAATGCGGAAACATCCAGCACGCGGGAGGCGAAGGCCTCCGCCTGCGGCAGGTCGTCCTCTCCGGCAAACAGCAATTGGTAATCGTGCATGCCCGAACCGCAGGGAGCCGCAGTGGTGAGAATGGCGTCGACATCCTGAGGAAAGACTTCGATATTGTGACGCGCCGACCGGCGCGCCTGTTTGTCCTCGCCCAACTGCATCAGGATGGCGCCGCAACAGCCCTGCGCCTGCGGCACGACCGTCTCGACGCCGTTGGCCGACAACACGCGCAGGGTGGCCGTGTTGATGTCGGGCGCCAGGACGCTCTGGACGCAGCCGGCCAGCAGCGCGACGCGAGCCCGCCGCCGTCCTTGGGCGGGGACCAGCTCGGGCAGCGACTGCGAGGGGGGCACCGTGGCCGGGAGCAGGTCCAGCATGCCGCGCAGCGCACGAGGCACCATCCGCGGCATCGCTTTGCCCAGCCGTCCGGCCGCCAGCGCCGCGCGGAACCGGCCGGGATAGGGCAGAGTTTCCGCTAGCAGCTTGCGGGTCACTGCGTCCCGCCACGAACGCCGGCGGCCGTCGCCCACCGCCGCGCAATAGTGCGTCAGCAACTCGTCGTACGCGACACCCGAAGGGCAGGCCGGGACACAGGCCCAGCACCTCAGACAGCGGTCGAGAAACGGCTGGGCATCGCCCGCCGGGAGTTGGCCTTCGAGCACGCTTTTCATCAAGTAGATGCGGCCTCGCGGCGCGTCCATTTCCTCGCCCAGCACCTGGTACGTCGGGCAGGCCGCCAGGCACATTCCGCAATGCACGCACGACTGGACGGCCTGCGCCATCGCGGACCCGCGCGGTCCGAATTTTGCCGGGTCGATCCGGTGCTCCATCTACGCCTCCCCAAATCTGCCCGACGGATCCAACGCGCGTTTGACTCGCTGAGCCAGCCCCATCCCGCGGCGCACGCCGACGAACGGGTCGCCGCCCGGCCCCAAGACGCGCAGCCCGACCAGGCCCAGTTCGGTCAATACGCGGCGAGCCGATTCCACGTTGTGCCGGGCCAGCCAGGCCACGCCGCCGCCGGCCGTGTAACGCCGCGCATCGCAAGGAATCCGTGCATCCAACTCGGGAACTTGCCGCGGCGGCAGCGGCACCTTGAGCAACTGTGCGCCGTGCGGGACCCAGGAAAGATTGTTGATGGCGTCCCAGCACGAGGTCTCGTGGTGGCCTAACAACAGCTGTTGCGGCAACGAGGGTGGTTCCTTCTGCAACAACGCCTCCAGCCGCGCCAAGCGGTCCGGCAGTCCGGACTCCAGACCGGAAACGCGCAACTGCAGCCGGAAGGCCTTCCCCTCCGCCGGCTCCAGGTCCAGCGCGTCGATGTCCAGCGGCACCGTGGCCAAGCGAAAAACGGCGTGCAGGGCCGCCGCCAGGCTGGGGTACGTCAGCGCCAGCGTCATGGCCGAGTGCGGACGTGGGAAGACTTTGAAGCTGACCTCGGTCAGGACCCCGTACCGGCCCAGGCTGCCGACGAAGAACTTGGACAGATCGAAGCCCGCCGCGTTCCTGACGACCTTGCCGCCGCTGCGGACCAGCTGACCCCGGCCATCGACAAACCGCACGCCCAAAATAAAATCGCGCACCCCGCCGTACCGGTAGCGGCCCGATCCGCCCATGTTCGCAGCCACCGTCCCGCCCAGCGTTGCGCCGCGGCGGACCAGCAGCGGATCGAAAGGCAGGTACTGCCTGTGCCGGGCCAGTTCCTCCACCACCTGCTGCAACGGCGTGCCCGCATACGCGGTGAACACGTATTCGTCGGGAACATACTCGATGATGCCCGACAGCCCGCGCAAGTCCACGCAGACAGCGCCGGCAGGGGGCGCCGACAAGGCCGATTTGCTGCCGCCGCCCCGCACCGACAGCAACGGCGAGGCCGTTACGATCTCCTGTAACTCGGCTGTCGTCTTGGGCTGAAGGACTGTGGTCATGGAAAGGGCTTCTTCTCCGGGAACACCTTGCCTCGGTTGGCGATCTCTTTGGGGTCCAGCTCGCGCCGGATCTGACGCATGACTTCCATGTCCACGTCGCTGAACATGACCGGCAGGCAGTCCCGTTTCTCCCTGCCTACGCCGTGCTGGCCGCTGATCGATGCACCCAGTTCGACGCAGTAGCGCAGGATCTTGCCGGCCAGTTCCTCGGCCTGCCCCAAGGCGCCGGGCTGTCGGCCGTCGTACAGGATCAGCGGGTGCAGGCTGCCGTCGCCCGCGTGGGACACGTTGGCCACTCGCAAACCATAATCGCGGCCCAGCCGATTGATCTCGGCCAGCGCCTGGCTCAGTTTGCCGCGCGGCACGACGCCGTCGGGAGCCAGACCATCGGGACTGAGCCGCCCCGCGGCGGAGAACATGCCCCCGCAGCCCTGCCAGATCTTCCCACGCTCTTCCGCCGACTTGGCGATCCGCACTTCCAACGCGCCCGAATCGTCGATCACACGCCGCAAGTGATAAAACTCCCGCTCGACCTGGTCCGCCTCGCCGTCCAATTCCACGATCAGCACCGCCTCGGCGCCTGCAAAGTCCCAACCTACGCCCTGGACCGACGCCCCGGCGGCTTCGAGCGCCAGACGGTCCATGATCTCGATCGCGCCGGGCAGCAATCCGGAGGCGACCACGGCCGACACCGCTTGCCCGGCGGTTTCCAGATCCTTGTAGGCCGCCAACACCATGCGGTAACGTTCGGGCTTGGGCAGCAGCCGCACCGTCATTTCCAGGGCGATGCCGAACACACCTTCACAGCCAACGAACAGGCCGATCAGGTCCGGTCCGACGCCCACGCCCTCCACGCTCTCGCTGCCAAACTCCACAACCTCGCCATCGGCCAGCACGGCCTTCAGGCCCAGGACATGGTTGCTGGTCCTGCCATACTTGAGGCAATGAGCGCCGCCGGAATTGAAGGCCACGTTTCCGCCCATCGTGCAGACGGCTCGGCTGGCAGGGTCCGGCGCGTAGTACAGACCGTGCCGATCCGCCGCTTGCGTGACCTGCTGATGGACCACCCCCGCTTCGACCACCGCGATCCGCTGCTCCGGATCCAGCTTCTTGATGCGGTTCAGCCGGTTCATCGCAATCACAATGCCTTCCTCGACCGGCAGCGAACCGCCGGACAGGCCGGTGCCGCTGCCCCGCGCGACGAAGGGCACGCCGCGCCGATGGCACAATCGCACCGTCGCGATCACTTCCTCCTGCGATTCCGGCAGGACGACCGCAAGTGGCCGCCGGCGCAAAGCCGTCAGGGCGTCCGATTCGTAGACCAGCAACTGGGCCGGCTTGGTCAACAGCCGATCATCGGGAAAGATGCGGGCCAGTTCGGTTAAGAAGGAATGGTGCATGTTACGGGTGAGCGGTAATCGGTAGTCGGTTGTCAGTTGTCAGTTGTCAGTTATCAGTCGCGTGTCACCGATCACCGGCCACCGGTCACCGGCCACCGGTCACCGGCCCCACGACACGGAGATTGGTCGAGAAGAAGTACGGCGACAGCGAGTCCTTCGAACCGTACTCGGCTTCGGCGAACACGGCGGCGAAGCCGTCGGTGCGGCGGTCCACTTGGAACGTGTGCTGCGAACCGTCCTGGATCATCGGATGCGATTGCCACTGGGCTTGGCGAAAATCCTGCGTGGGAGCCGTCGCCATCCACGCCACGACTTGCCGGGCCGGCGGATCCGAGTTGACGGTCAAGCGGACGCCACGATCCTGCTCGTCGTACTGCCACGTCAGTTGCGGCAGGCGCTGTCCGCGGCCGACGTGCTGGTGCAGGGCGTTCAGGCTGCCGAACACACGGCCGTAATCCTTCAATCCGTGCGCGTTGTTCGGTACGTACAGAATGTGCTTCTCGCCGACCAAGCCATCCCAGTACAGATTCAGCGCATCCACGGTCCAGTAAGGATCGTTCGTGCCCAGGATGATCAGCTTCGGCTGCCGGAGCACCTGCCGATACTGGTACGGATCCACGATCGCCACCAGCGACTTGCCCTCGTCCGATTGCAGCTTGCGGTGCATGCCGCGCTCGGTGTAGTCGTGAATCTGCTCGGACGGCTGGCCATAGGCTTTCTCCTGGTGAGCCAACTGCGGACCCATGTTCAAGACGTCGATGACCATCGGCGCCAGGGCCGTCACCCGCGTGTCGACCGCCGAGGTCAGCCACGTTGTCCAGCCGCGTTTCGATGCGCCGGTGACGGTGAACGTGCGCAGGTCCAGCGACCATTGGCGGCGAGCGGCCTCCTGCGTGGCGTCCATGCCGCGCACGGCGCTCTTGACCATCGGCAGCAGCAGCGGCCACTCGGGGTCCTTGGTGCGCAGGTACTCGTCGAACGTGTAGGCGATGGCGGCGTCTTCGCGCTTGCCGTCGAAAATCGGCTGGTGCGGCACGTGCAGCAGGACCGCGACGGGCGTCTTCAGCAACTCGGCCAGCGTCACATACAACTGGGCGTCGCGGGGCGGTGATGACGAGGCGGGGTTCTCCAATTCGTCGCGCCAGTTGCCGCCGCTGATGAACAGCAGCGCGTGACGCACGTCCTTGGGCGCCGAGTAGGGCTTGATCACGAACAGCTGGTGTTTCCAGGCGATGTCGCGCCAGGTCTGCGAGGTGAGGATCAGTTCGGCGTACTCGGCCGCCAGGATGCGCCCGGTCTGCTTCTGGACCCAGCGGTAACTCGCGTCGGGCTTGGCGACATAATCGGCCAGCGGCGACGTAACGGATTCGGCGGGCAGAGCGGAACCGGCGGCCAGCCCACAGATCGCAGCCGCCAACAGGTAATGACATCGTTTCATGCTTGTCTCCAAGGACTCAGGGTTCGTCGGTTTTTTGGGTTGCGGCGCCTTGTCGCCGCTTTTTTTCTGCGCGGAATGCAGAGCAAAAAGGAACACAAAAAGCGGTGACAAGGCACCGCAGTCCAAAAATCTCCGCGGTCTCCGCTCACGGAGTGAGCGGGCTACGGTGGCCGATGCGCACCAGCGACACGCCGTGCCGGGGGACTTCGATCTCGAACTGGTTGTCCAACTCGCCGATGTCCCGCTGCCGCCACAGGTCGCGGGCGGGCTGCTTGCCGGACAGGCCGATTTCGTCCCAGGTCACCACCAGCTTCGCAGGCAACGGCCCCAGGTTGAACAGGCCCACGGCCTTGGAGCCGTCCTCCAGGTCTTTGACCAGGACCAACTCGCGCCGCGTCTGCCGCTGGATGCGGGCCTGCTTGCCGAGTGGATCCTGGTCGATCTCGATCACCTCGTGATTGCACAACACGTTCAGCGTAAAGGCGTCCAGCTTGGCCATGTCGCCGCTGAAGATCAGCGGCGCCGCCATCAGCGACCACATCGACATGTAGGCGTACTGTTCGTTGGGCGTGAGCATGGTCGGCGTGCCTTCGCCCATGCGGCCCGCTTCGCCCACCCAGCCGATAAGGATATAGTCCGGATCGTTCCACGCGCCGGGGCGGGCGTATTCCCAGTGGCGGGCGTTGCTCATGCCGATGCTGTAGAAGCCCGGCAGTGCGCTGCCGCGTTCCAGCCCCAGGTCGCCCGTCGTCCGCCAGCAGTGGCCGACTTCGCCGCCCCACTTCCACACTTCGCCCATGCCGTACTGGCACAGATTCAGCACGATGTCGCGGTCCAGCTTCTGCAGTTCGCCCCACATCTGCTGGTACGGCTTCTTCAAGCGCTCGACCGTGTTGCCGCCAGCTTTCCGGCCATAGCTGCACCAATCGTACTTGAGAAAATCAAACCCCCACTCGGCGAACGTTTTCGCATCCTGCGCTTCGTGCTCGAAGCTGCCTTCGTAACCGGCGCACGTAGTCGGTCCGGGCGAAATGTAGATCCCCGCCTTCAGTCCCTGGGCGTGAATGTAATCCGTCATCGCCTTCATGTCCGGGAACCGCTTGTTGCACAGCAAGCGCCCGTCCGCGCCACGGGTCGGCCCGCCGATTTCGGGATCGTTGGAGTTGACTTTCACCATCCAGCAATCGTCGATGTTGACGTACTGGTAGCCGTAATCGGCCATGCCCGTGGCGATCATCTGGTCGGCGGCTTGCCGCATCACCTGGTCGCTCACGCGATGGTAGTGAATGTACCAGCTGTTCCAACCCATGGGCGGCGTCAGGGCCAACTGATCTCCCACGACGATCCGGAGGTCGCGAGTGGCTTCGCCAACCGCGTTCTTCGCCGTCAGTTTCACACGGTGCGTCCCGGCGCGGGCGACCGCGCCCGTGATGATCCCGGTTCGTGCGTCCAGCGTCAGATCCACCGGCAATTTGTCAGCCGCGAACGTCATGGGCCGCTGGCCTGTGGCGGGAATCCGGTAGAGCAGGGGCGAACCGGGCCGGACGCCGTACACCGCGGGGCCGTTGATGCGGGGTTCGGCGGGCGCGGGCGGGGTCAGCAGGACCGCTTCCTCCGGCGGAGCCGCGGGCACGCCCATCTTGGGCGCGGCGCCGTCGAACTCGAATACCGCATCGGCCCAATTAGCGTGGTCGAAATCGACTCCGTCGCCGGCGTCGGTCACGACCAACTCCAAGATCTTGACACCGGTCAAGTCAACACGGCACTCCCGCGGCTTGTCGCGCCACTTGCACACGCCGCTGCGCCACAATTCGCGGGCATCGCCGTAGACCAGGAACTCGATCGACGCGCTGCCGTTGTTGGCGTTGTCGTCCACGCCGACCTGGGCGGTGAACGATTTCGTTTTGCCGTCGAGCGTGACCCAACTCTCGCTGTTGGCGTGCGTCCCCACGCCGCGCTCGAACTGCCGGCCGCCGATGCTCAGCGGCCGCTCCGTCACCGCTTGATTCTTCTGCGGCTTGCCCCAGCCGGCGGACATGCCGCTCAGGTCGAGGTCCTCCAGTCGCACCGTATCGGCGGACGCCATCCCCGTCGCCAAGATCGCCACCAACGTCCAAACCGCCAGCATGTTCCGTCGCTGCATGGTTCACCTCGTAACCCAACCTGCGGTGGCCAACTAAGTAGCATGGATTGTAGCGGTTCTGCGAGAAAAGGGAACGAGACACCCTTACGGTTCGAGCAGATCGGCGTAGGAACCCGTCACGAGATCGGCGTCGGCGATCTGGAACTGGCCTCGCAGGAAGGCGACCTGGGCATGGCCGGCTTTCGCGTCCGCGTCGGGGCCGAGAACCGCCTCGAACTCCAGAAACTCACCCAGATCGACCACCCGGTCCAGATGAATGCGAACGTTGTGGTACAGGTAGATTTCGCGGTATTTCTCCACAATGCAGCGGATGCCCCAAGCGCCGGTCAAGGCTTGCTTCAGGCCCGCCGCATCCTCGACGGGCACGACGAGATACCGGCAGGCTTTCGATTCCTCTTGATCGGGCCGCTCGTACCAGATCAACTCGCTGCGCTGGCCTGTGATCTCCCGCAGCTTGAGCCGCCCGGAGCGGCAGACGAAGTAGGTATCGACTTGGTGCTGGTCTCCCAATTGCTCCGCCGCCAGTTGCCGGGCAATCGCGTGGGCATCGTCCAGGGAGGGCAAGCGGGCTTTGAGTTCGATGTTGTGACGCATGGGGTCCTTTCGCACGCCGCAGTGTTGGAGAGTTCGACGTTGCAGATAAAGGTGACTTTGCCGAATCCGTGCCTCATGATACAATAGGGAGCGTGCACTGGGCGGCGGGCAAAAGGGAGTACCGGTGACGCAGCACCCAAACAAGCGCATCCGAGAAGCCATCCGATACGCGGAAAGCAATGGCTGGACGGTAACGAAGGCTGGGCCGAGGGCGCACATTTGGGGCACGCTCTGGTGCCCACAGACCGGACGGGACGGCTGCCGAATTCGGGTGATGTGCACACCGCGGAATCCCGAGAAACACGCCCGAGACATCCGCCGCGACGTTGACCGCTGCCCGCATTCATAAGGCAGGCTTGGTGGATAAGGTGGCGAGAGATGAAAGAGCATGAATTCACGCTGATTCTAAGGGACGAACCGAGCGAGGAGGAGGCGGATGTCCTCTATGGCGTCTTCAACGACGGCACCATCTCGACGATCGCGGGCGTGCCGCAGATCCACTTCCACAGGGAGGCTCGATCCCTGGAGGAAGCGATGCGGGGGGCCATAGGCGACGTACGTTCGGCTGGCTTCAGCGTAGAGCGAGTCGAACTGGAGCCGGATTTCGTCGCACAACCGACGTGAGTCCACGTCCGAAACATATCACAAACCGACCGGCGGCGCAATCCCTAGAACCCGGCAGATGCCGCGGACCGTGCCCTTCTTGATTCGGCGATGTCGCGGCACCGGGACTCTGCGACTGGTCGTCGGATTGATCCACACGTCATGCATCTCGCGCGTTCTCAAAAGCCTAACCATCAAGTGCCGAAACGGATTTCATGAGGGCCGGGCTCAATCCTTGACCGCACCGCGGAACTCGTCGTCCGTCAGGCCGTCGGCAACCAGGTACACCGGCGTGCCGCTGGGCCTAAACCGGCGTCCGGACATCGGCCGCCCCATGATATCGAACAGGCCGACCTTGTCGCTCCCCAACATGACCTCCTTGGCGGCGGTCTCGCGGTCCGTCCAAACCGCGCAGACCAGGCGGTCGCCGTCGCGGAACAGGTAGGCTCGAGTGGGAGCGGCGAGTTTCAGTCTCGTGACGAACCGCGACGCCGGCGTCAGGAAGTGCGACATCACAGCCTGGGCCGCGTAGATCTTGTGCGGCGTGCCGCCGTACTCGAAAAAGATCCCTTGCAGGCTGTCCTGGTTCAATCCGTCGCACGTGCCGGCGTGATAGAAGATCTTGTCCACGCCGTTGGCAAAGTTCAGCACGGCCCAGCGCACGGCGTATTCGCTCTGCTGCCGTTCGCTGGCCAGCGGCTGATTGAAGCCGTGGTGCGCCAGCGGCACCGCGGCCGGGTCGTCGTCCGCATAGTAGCCGTACTCGGTCAGCCAGATCGGCTTGCGGCCGCCGTGTTTGCCCATCAGGTCATTGAGCCTCTGCAGCGGCCCTTCGATGAACTCCGGCGGCCGCACGCGCGGATAGTGATGGATGTCGATCGCGTCGGCGGCGTCCAGTCCGCCCGCCGCGAAGAACTTCTCGAAGTCTTCCAGGATTTGCCCCTCGCTCAAATAGCCGATGCCGGCCAGCACGCGGGCTTGTGCGTTGGCCTGCCGCGCCGCGTGCGCGAACGCTTTGACGTGCGTCGCATAGGTCGTTCCGTCGTAGCCCAGCTTGCGCGGCAGCGAGTAATCGGTGAACAGCGGCTCGTTGAACACTTGCCACCATTGCACGCGGCCTCGGTAGTGCGTCACGGTCTGCGCTACGTAGTTCTCGAACTCAGCCAAATCGCGCGGGGCATGCGCCGCTCGTTGGCGGTTTTCGGGGTAACGGTCCCCGGCCTGGACGCTCGCCGGCGCGGACGACGACCAGTTGCTGGAGGGAAACGGCAACAGGCCCAGAACCTGCAAGCCGTGTTTCAGCGGCCGGTCGATCTGGTAATCCGGCTCGGTGAACGTGTAGCGGCCCTTCTCCGGCTCGACGTCCTGCCATTTCAACGACCAATCCCGCATCCAGACCAGGCCAGCCTGCCGGCACAAGTCCAGTAGATGCGGCCAGGGGTAAGCGTGATTGACCCCGAACCGCGAGTCGTCGCCACGGTGGACGGGAATCGCGGCCATGCGCATCGTGCGTTCGCTAACGAGTTTGCCCGCCGTCAA
>Ga0302241_1001226_pt1 | contig 19456 bp, 10 predicted proteins | sample AAG_UR_Arg_MG_FD_193532 | JGI IMG/M metagenome (GOLD analysis project Ga0302241, IMG submission 193532) | Enriched activated sludge microbial communities from anaerobic digester in WTTP, New Holstein, Wisconsin, United States - AAG_UR_Arg | ecosystem: Engineered > Bioreactor > Anaerobic >... | reverse complement strand
TTGGCAAAGATATCCCTAATACTTTTGCTAACCCAATAAGCTATTGGTGCTCCGGGGATTTTCTTGAATTCCGAGGAGGCAATGCGGAAGAAATAGCCACAATCAGGATTGGCAATGGCTTGCAGGGTCTTTGGAGCTTGGTTCTCTGAGCCACGGAAATCGGAAAGTTTTATAAAACCCCCCTTGTAATTTGGCTTAATACTGTTTTCCAGAGTGAAAGTGCAGATTGGAACTGTAGCACCTTCAAAACCGGAATACTCAAGCTGGATCAGAGAGGTAATGCAAGTTTTTTCTATCAGATGATAGCGCAGTTTTTCATAGGAAGAAATAAACATCCAGACGAAGGGAGTCATAAAACCAAGCTGGCCGCCTGGTAAGCAAAGCTCCAGATTGCGAATAATGAAAGCAGAGAACAGATCTGATTTATAGTCTTTGTAGTTGACCTGCAGATATTTGGAGAGCTTATCACTCATTCCTTTGCCCATATAGGGTGGATTAGTGACGACCACCTGATATTTAGTGCTGAGGTAATCTGCCTGTTTCAGCAAGGTTAGCACTTTCTTATGGGTAGGGGCAAGGAAGACATCTCCGCTGAAGTCCTTGGCGTTCAGAGAATCACGAATGCCTTCTATGTCCTGCTCTACTGGCACAATCAAAGAGCCGTAGGTATCGGCATTTTCAAATTGAGAGAACATACGCTTAAAGGTGTTGGTAAAGATATCGCGTCCACATTCGTCTATATAGTTTTCTATCTCATTATCATCAAAGCTGATATTCTCCAGGCGGCAAATATTGGGATCAATCCCTCGGGAAAACCACTGTCTGTCTTTATCCCGGGCTTTCATAGCAAGGGCAAAGGCAGCAAGCTCGCTGGCGCGTTCATCAATTTCTATACCAAAGAGGTTTTTGCTGATGATTAGCCTAGGGATTTCTATGGGGTCATAGCCCTCTTCGCTATAGATATCGTAGAGTAGATCAAAGGCATAGGTGAGGATGTGTCCACTGCCGCAACAGGGATCGCAGAATTTTATCTCTTCAGGGCTACCGACGCTTGCTGTACTGGCGCTCGCCGTAGCGCCATTTTTTTCATAAAGCAGATCGGCGTCCGTACTGGCGCTCGCCGTAGCGCCCTTGTTTTGATTAGGCGGATCAGCGTCTGTATTGGCGCTCGCCGTAGCGCCCTTGTTTTGATTAGGCGGATCGGCGTCCGCCTGTACATAATACTCCATTTTGTCTTTGAGGGATGACTTGGGATGGCTATTCAGCCAGAACCTGCCCAGGGAGTTTTGCACCATATATTTTACTATCCAGTGAGGGGTAAAAAGTTGAGTGACGGCAGGAATCTCTGCACTCTGCACTTTTTTGCCTTTTTTTACATTGGCAAAGACCTCATCTTTCTTTTCAGAGATGTAATACTGATATAGCCAACCAATTACTTCCACATCCTGACAAGCATCGGCTGTCATTACTTCCCGAATCTTTGCCAGAATACCATGTTCGCCTAAAAGGTCATCCGGAAGCAGCAGTTCCATCCAATCTTTAATCGGTTTAAAAAGGAAAGGTAGGTATTTCCCGAAATTATTACAGGCACTCAACAGGAGTATGCGGTAAGCTTCGCTTTGGGCGTCACTTTTATGATAGGTGCTTTCCACTGTCCCGGATAACAGCCCCAAAACCCTTTGCCTGTCCTCAGGTTTGATTAAAGAGGCATCTATGACCCCCATCTTGGCTTCAGCCAGAATCTGGGGCAAACTATCTCCGGTTTGGGGACTGATGATACCTACCGGATTAAAGTGCTTCAAATCCATATAGCGTAAAGCGGTTAAGCGGTTAAACCAGGTGTAGGCAACATATTCCGCGAGAGGTTTCAGTTTATCAATTTCCAAGGGTAAAGATTCGTTACCGGTTATTTTTTTAACTTCTAATAGAAGAGCGGAATAGAGAGGTTTCGTCTTTTCATAAGTGGCAGCATCGCTATCTGGTGATAGCACTTCACTGAGCTTAGTATTTACCTGGTCTATCAGGTAGCGGCGAGCTTCCTGGGCAAAGCGTTTAAGGCGGGTATTGGTTTGTTTATCTATCATCGCAGTTCCTGTTTCAGGGATTTTTCCAGGAAAGCTTGCATTTCTTCTTTGGATGGCAGCTCCAGGAGGTATTTGGAAACGAAGAGATTGTTGTCCATACCTGCTAGTGCATACTCTACCAAGGTGCTGTCCTTACTGGTGCAAAGCAGGATTCCTACGGGTGGGTTATCCCCTTCCCGCATTTCATTTGCACGATACCAACTAACATAGGTATTAAGCTGTCCAATATTCTCATGATTGAATTCCGCCACCTTTAGCTCAATCAAGATGTGGCACTTCAAGATACGATGATAGAAGACCAAATCTATGTAAAACTGGGTATCCCCAATCAGGATTCGTTTCTGTCTGGCTTCAAAACAGAAGCCATTCCCCAGTTCCAATAGGAAGTCCTGCAAGTTGTCCAAAAGCTGATCTTCAAGATCCGATTCCGATAGCACTTCTTTGGCTTTCAGCCCCAGGAATTCAAATACATAAGGATCACGAATAGCCTGCAAGGGATTATATAGTTCGCATCCTTTATTAGTTACGCTTAGCAGCTCTGGCTTGTTAACTGAGAGCAGACTACGCTCATAGAGCAGCGAGTTTATCTGCCGGGATAGTTCCCTAACAGACCAGTTTCCCTGGATACAAAGGCTTTGGTAGAATTCCCGCTTCTCGGAAGGATCCAATTCTATCAATAGCTTGAGATGTGTAAAGGACAATAGTGTAAAAATGTGACCTGCTGGCAAATACAATTGTGGACTCGCCGAGTCCAAAATCTTGGAGAATAGCACCTGGTTACCATTAGGGCAATTTATGGCTGTAACAGATTCATTATCATAGTATTGTAATTGTGGACTCGCTGTCTCCACTATTTGGGGATATGTCTTGTAGAACTTCAAATAGCGATACAATTCCCTTTTATCAGTTCGGGATACATCAAGCTTCTTGAGTTCTATTGCCAGAGTTTCAATAATCTTATCTCCATATTCAGCTCTATCCGAGCCCCTTAGCTCATATTCTGCTATATAATATCCAATCATCCAATTGCGCAGGGTCAGCATAGTGTTTACAGATTTGGCTGCCTCATTCTGCAAACTGGTATGCAGTTCCTGGATTCTGGTTACTAGGATTGAAAACTCAAGGATGGGTCTATCGCCATCAATCATCTCTTCTCCTAACCCCTAACCCCTAACACCTAAACCCTAATCCTATTGCCCTTTCCAAGTTCCGTGAGGAAAACTTCTTTGAGAGATTGGAGATATTCATCCAGATCAGCATCAGATTCAATGATTTCTTTGCTAAAGAGGGGCTTCAGGTTTTTGGCATTGATAATCTTAAATCTGGGTTTATTTGCACCTTCCGGAGCTTGAATAGCTTCAATTTCATTCAGTAGCTCCAAATAGATATGGTCTACAAACTGCGTTTTATGGGAGGATATGATAGGGATCGTTGTTTCCTCAGTTATCAAGGAAGATACCTTTTGATAAACAGCTTCTATCTTATCCAGCATATCCTGTTTTCCTCCAGATTTGGCTTTTAGAGATTCATAAAGCGGCTTAATCTCCGCCAGGGCTTTTTCTTTTTCGGAATTAAATGCGTGCTTAAGTTGGTCTTCCAGAAGTCCAAGTTTGGCTTTGGCATCTTTAAGCTTGCCGCCACTATAAACATTCTCGTCCACCATTAGCTCTTGTAGGGCTTTCACTGCCTCCTGATCCAAGCAGCTAAGGTTTGGCTTGTTATCCTTGAGAAACACAAAGATGCCTCTATAGATATCTGCCTGAGGGCTTTCCATAAACCGTTTGATGGGGTCAACCAGATTATGCTTTTGCGCTAAGAGGACTGCTGACTTTTCCTTGAACTCACTAAAGAACCAGGAAGCAGGTTTAGCAGAAATGTCACGATACTGCTTTATCACCTCTTCCAAGGACTCCAGAAAATGATATATATCCTTTTTTTGCAGGTAGCCACTAAGTATGTCCGCTTCTGTTTTCAAAGCTTCTTTCAGTTCTTTACTCAGCTCTTTGGCACCTTTACTTGTGGCTGGATGTCCCATTAGTTCTTCTGCAGTTTTCTTGAACTGATGGAAGTCAGCCTGGGAGATTTCTGCCTGGGGTTGGATGATAATTGAGGCATACTTTTCCTTTTGCCTCAGTTCCCTCACCAATTCCTCTTTTTCCAACACCCTGCCTTGAGAAAACACCTCAACCTTATTCAACGAGATAAGTTTGGCAAGGATGTAGAGGCAAGCAGATTCGCTCCAGCCATAAGGATTACGGGAGTATTTTTGAATCAAAGCTAAGAGATTCAGCTTCTGAGCGCTGACTTGGGCAAGGTTTATCGTGCTCAGCATATCGCGTTCTGCCTCATTAAGCTCTATTAGATCATCAAAGCTTGACTGGGGACTCAGGATCACGCTTGAAAAGTCACTGTCCTTAACAGTCCTAATCATAGCCAAATTAGGGTAGCTTCTGGAGATCAGGGCTTGGGCAGCTTCACTTATTCTGGTTACTGCATCAGAGCTCTTGGAAGTGAAAAGATCACCTCTTATAATCAAACTGGAGCTGCCAATCAGCTCAGCAAAGCGTTTCTTGATAGCCGTCATGCGGGAAATATTCTGCTGTTGCTTGGTTGCCACTACATATCTAGTGCTGTCGCTGATAGAAGTCATAGCTTGCTGAGTGCAGTATTTATCGGTTTTCTTATAGAGCGCCAGATCCTCCCAAAAACGGTTATCCGCCGGTAATATTATCAATAGTTCCGCCTTGCCCATAGAGTTTGCCCTAAGTTGGTTTTCGTTATCGTAATATTGGTAATTGGGAGTTATGAGTTGGATGGTGATTTCCTGAGTTTTACCAAAAACTCGGTCATCCACTTTTCTGGTATAGGCAAAATCCTGTCCACTATCATCATGGCGGATTTTAGTTTTAAGAAAGTCATTGTATGTGAACATCAGTTTATCTAACTCTTCTGCAATTGCGGAATCATCTATCTGGGTATTCTTGATCTCCTGTTCTATCGTTTTTTCGTCACTGGTCAGGTAGGAATACTCTTCACCGTTGCGCTCAATATAGGTCTCACGCTCCAGCAAGTCCAGAGCTTGTTTGATCTTCTCATCCAAGCTTTCAGGATCTGTTTGCAGGTCATCCAGTAGCAAGATGCGGATATTCCGGATAGTGGTTTTGAAGTCCTTTACATATTTTAGGATAAATAGGATTTTGAGGATACGCAGAGCAAAGGTATCAGTTATTGATACTTCCGCTATTTGAAGAGTGTGCAACAGGTGAGATTTGACCATCGGTTTCAAGCCCTCATACATCAGATCAAATCCAGCTATACTTCCGATCTCTCTGGTTGCAGATTGGATCAAGACAAACTGGAATATGGAGAGCAGGCTGCGAGCTGCAACTGATGTGTATTTACCTGGGAAGGCGTCATGCTCTGAGAGCGAGATAAAGGCAGATTGAAGAAGAAACGACTGGTAGGGGATAAAAGGATATAAGCCGATAAAATCGTCTGAATCCCGAAAGGTTCTGTAAGTTTTAGTCCCATCAGCGAAGTGAAATAATGTGCGCAAACTGTTTTCGTGCTCGTGATAAAGCTTCAAAAGTTCTGTTTGATGTTCTTTCTTCTTTAGTAAGAGTCTCTTCTGAATGACCTCCTCTACATTGGCTCCTCCCAGATTCAGCTTGATTGGAAATCTGGCAGTAATCTTTCCATATTCTGTGCTCTGAGATTGTTTGAGCTGCCCCACCACCGTCTCAAGATCAGATTGGGAAGTAACTATAATCCAGGCTCTGCCTTTGCATATTGAATAGAAGCTTTCAGAGATTGTCTGCAGGTTCAGCATAAGTTTAGTATTATCCGCTATGAACTGTCCGAGTTCATCTACACAAAAGATCAAGCGAAAGTCCTTGCCTTGGGTATCAATGTATTCTGCTACATCTTTAGTAAAATCCTCTATGGATACTTTGTAATTCTTGGCGTAATTGCTTAAGATGGAATTGATACTGCCATCCGAAACCTGTTTAATATTGGCGTAAGCTTTAGATACATTATGATCTTCCATCTCTGCCATTGCCCTGCCGATTTTCCAGTCCTTGCCGGAGATTTTTGTATACTCATTCTTAAATTCCTCCAGCAAGCCCTGCCGATCCAAATCTCTTTCAAACTTGGCAATATAAGCATACTTACCATAGTAACCGCAAGCTTCATTAAAGACCTTAACAAATACACTCAAGATGGCATCGGTCTCTTTGGGAGAGCTGGTATCAGCTTTTTGATCAATATTGAAGAGAATGCTCTTAGCAGGAATGGTTTTTACCCTGCCAATATTAGCTTTCAGAATTTGGTCATCATCACACTTTTGCATCATCACATCAGCAATATGAATGTCATCATTATGCCAACCTTCCAAGAGGAGTGAGATCATCTTGAGTAAGTGAGATTTACCTGTGCCAAAGAAGCCAGATATCCACACCCCTGGCAAACTGTCGTTATTGATGTATGATTCCAGCAGGTTATCCAGTTGTGATTTGATCTCGTGGGTCAGCACATACTCATCTATCTCAGTTTGAATATTACTATCGTCATCTGCCATAATGACTCCGGCGATTTTACGTTCTATATCTTTTTGGAATAGTTCCTTAATCTGCATAATTCCTCCTGTGTTTAAGGTTCACAGTGATATATGTTAAAGGCTCTATAGTATCTATCGTCAAGGATGCCAAACAAGGTTAGGTTTGAACCCTTTACATTGTCGGTTTCATACTTACCTGGAAAGAAAAGAACCAAAGGTCTCTCAGTGTATTTACTATCCAGGGTAGAAAGTATCTTATGGGAGCGGATATAAGGATATACTTCTCCCACTCCGGTTATGAAAATCACATCCGGTGATGCTTCAGTAATTTTGGCTATCATTAAGTCACAAAAGAAATCCTTCTCATCGGTTAAGCCGGAGATGGACTTGAAGAATACTTCTCTTGGTGTGCTGGTTTCATCATTAATGTGTCTCTTCAGTTCGTTTATAGAGTCCAGATGTTCAATAGTAAGGATATAGAGATTGATGTTCAGGACTTTGATTTGCTTCAGTTCCAAAGCGTTCATAAGCTGGTTTATGATCTCGTACATAGATTTCGTTTCTTCCACCCGGAAAGGGCAGATATAGTAGGGGATGTCGCTACTGGGGCCAGTCATATCCAGAAACTTTCTGCTGCTCATAAGTTCCAATAGGTGATTATAGCGGATGTGGAGCTCGCTATACTCGTTGATAATAGCCATAATTAGTATCCCATTACTACTGAAGGAAAGATAGCGGGCGAGAGAATCCCTTCCTTGATTATCAGCTCACGCACTCTGGGACTCACAATCATCAGACGTAGCTTCTTCTCTGAATCTGTTATCCCAGAGCTAACCAGCATTCTAAATAGATTGGTCTGAAGCTTTTTTCTGCTACTTTCAGAAATACTAGCCAATTTATCATATAACTCTGCTTTGGTGTTATAGTAGAGATTGAAGTCAGCAATTGTAATCTCATATTCGTGCCGCTTCACTTTCTCAGCCAGAACCTCCAAGGCGAACTCTCTCACAAAATCGTATTTCATACAGATGGCATACCAGATAATTTGGCACTGTTCGTCTCTGGTTCCGAACACCAAAATTTCCAGCGCTTCCAGGGAAAGCTGTTTGACCCTTGTGTATGCTTCCGAATAGATCCTCTTTTGAGCCGTAAGCGTCCTGATCTGCAACAGATTGTCTTGCATAACGGAATTCTTTACTTTATCCCAATCTCTATGCTCCAGATACAGCTGAGCCAGCAGTATAGAATCTCGGAAGAGGAACGCTGCGGCTGTGCTCCCGATAGTGTAGCCTTTCACTTCTTGGGATTGCCGATAGTCTTGGCTTGTTTTTTTACCCACAGGTCCACATCCTCCTTTTTAAATTTCCACAACCTACCGATCTTATGAGCCGGAAGATCCCTCTCGCTCAGCCATTTATACACAGTATCCTTGGTAACCCCAAGATAGACACTAATCTCTTCTACCGAGAACCATCTATCTTCCATACTAAGCTCCTTTCAAGATGCAAACACATCTAAAGACCCCATCAGAATCAGTATAAAATGGGATCAAATTGGAATAAAACCACTATAAAGAGCGGGATTATTCTGTCAATAACCAATTTGCCTTAACCGATTCTCTTTAGTATATCAGTTACTGACCAATCTACAATCCTTCCTTCTTTGACTAATACAATTTCGCTTGCATAATCCCAAAAAACGATTATATTGTCTCCAGAGTTTACAAGCTGGAGGTAAACATGAACCACATCCATATTAACGACACAATGACTGCTGATGAGTTCAAGTTCAGGATGCTAAGCAGCAAAGACATTCAAGAGCACAATCGCTGGCAGGCATTATATTTGGCAAAAGCCAAAGGATTCTCAGTTCAAGAGATAGCTGATATAATCGGAGTATCTAAATACTCAGTAAATAAGTGGGTGTATAACTTCAATCATCTTGGAGAAGAGAGTATATTTAGCCATAGTAAAGGTGGTAATCGCACTTCCTTTCTCAGTTGGGAAGAGGAAGAAGAGCTTCTATCCGCAATTGGCAAACAAGCTGAAAAAGATCTGTTGGTAGTTGTCAAAACGGTCAAAGCAGAAGTAGAAGCCAGGTTAGGGAGGGTTGTTTCCAAGGATTATCCTTATGATTTGCTGCATAGACATAGCTGGAGAAGAATAGTTCTTCAATCTAATCATCCCCAGCAAGATGCTGAAAAACAGGAGGACTTTAAAAAAACTCCCGGAATGCCTGGCAAGCGCCTCGCTAAGTTTTCAACCTAACGATGCAAGACCCATACAGGTATTCTTCCAAGACGAAGCCCGCTTTGGAAAAATCAAGATTCCCAAGCGATTATTCAGAACAGCCATAGTTTATTTTCTGTCAAAATGCCAGCAGCCATCCCAGTTTTCCCAATCAATTTCAGTTAAACGCTGCAGCATAATTTTGCTGGGGTTGTCTTCTGGTAATACGGTTAAGACCTGTTCCAATATGCTTTTTGCCTCATTTTTCTGTTTCGCACAAAGCAGAGCTAAAGCGGATTCATATTTACTGTAAGCGGTAATCAGTTCTGGTTTATTCTGCATATTTTCCAGGGTATCTATCACTTCGTATATCTCACAATTCTCGGATTTTCCTTTTACACTCACTCTGTCCAGTTTGCGGCAAAAATATGTATCCTTCACTGCTTGATAAGTGAATTCATCAATAATTATAGTGGTATGATAATATTTATTCAGTCCTTCCAGGCGGGAACCGAAATTCATTTTATCGCCAATACCGGTATAGTTGAAAATTCTATCCGAACCGATATTACCTACAATCACTTCTCCCGTTGCAATCCCGATGCCTATTCGGAAGTTTTTCAATGCGGGATGGTTTTGATTTGATTCTTTAATATCCAGGGCTATTTGACGAATGGCAAGAGCGCTTTGGACGGCATTTTTCTCAAAACCGGGGTAAGATACCGGTGCTCCATATAAAGCCAAAATGGCATCTCCAATATATTTATCCAAAGTTCCCCGGCAGGATATAATTGTTTGCGTTGCCAAATTGAAGTAGTTATTCATAAAAGCCGTTATTTCTGCGGGGGATAATTGCTCGCAGAGAGAAGTGAAATTGCGGACATCTACATACATAATACTGATATAGGTCTTTTCTCCCCCAGCTTTCAATTTTTCCGGTTCTTTCATAATTTCCTGAATAACTTCCGGCGAAACATAATGCTCAAAAGCGTTGCGCACCATTCTTTTTTCTTTGCCTTGTTCATGTGCCTGAGTAATAAATAGGGCCAAAAAGCCCAGAACCCAAGGGATTAAAGTTTCGGTGTAGTTATAGATGTAACTACTTTTGGTATAAAGGAGATAAATTGCAGGAACGGAAAGCAGGGAGGTTATTAAAAATAAGCCAATGGAAAGAAAAGGTTTGCAACGGGGAATAAGAAAAGCCATCAGCATTACTGCCAATACATTAGTAAGCATAAGCCAACGGAAATCCACCCAGCGCACATAATTTTCATCTAAAACATTCCTGATAAAAGTGGTATGTAATTCCACCCCCGGGAAGGATTTATCTAACGGGGTTATTTTACTGTCTTTCAATCCGTAAGCAGTAGTTCCGACTAAAATAATGCGGTCTTTAAAATATCCCGGAGGAATTCTTCTCTTAAGCACATCCGAAAAGGAAACATAGCGAAAGGTTTTATCGTGACCACCCTGACCGTAATATTTGAAATAGAAACGGCCATCAGGGCTGAGAGGTAATTCCCGCACTATTTCATTATGGGCAAGAAGCTGACAACTCTTATTCATTCTTACTTCGTCTATCCCTAATAAATCCATACACAATTGCATACTGAAATTCACATAGGCATCTGCTCCGTATTGCATAAAAAGAGGATAATCATGAATCTTTCCGGAAACATCGGGAACAATATGGGCAAAACCCACTCCTCTTGCCGCATTAACAAATTGAGGAACAGGAGGAATAGGGTATTGTAGCTGTAAAGAATGCTTGGGTTGCACTTTCCAGGCAACTAATTTATCGGGAAGAGCTCCGGTAAATGAAGGATAATCACTATTGAACATTGCCAGATATACCATTCCGGCATTCTCTATAGCTTTAATGAAGCTATCATCAGTACTTAAGGCATCCATAATTTTATCGGGATTTGCTTGTAGACCTTCAAATTCCGGACGCATCCTTTGCCTGGCATATCCCTGAATACTGTCGCTTTCGGAAAAGAAAACATCAAAAGCAATGGCTATCGGTTCATCTGCAGCCAGATTATTCACTAAATCGGCAAAATACAAGCTGGGCCAGGAAGAAAACTGACCTAATTCCTTGATGCTTTTCTCATTTATATCCACAATGCAAATTTGGTCATAAACACCTTGATATTCATTGTAAGTGATGGTATTGTGCACTTGGAGAAGGGTATCGTAAATACTTAAATCCAAACTGCGTAATAAAATGCTGATAATAGGCAATTGCGGCAGGATTATAGAGAGGATCAATACTGCCAAAGCAATTAGGTAGTAACGCCAACGGGACATTAATTCCCTGAACTTTCTTATTTATCTGGTGGTAAACTATCTAAGGTAGAGCTATCCGGAAAATCCTCCTTCAGCTGTTGAATATGTTTTTTCATCATCGTTTTATTCCCCTGTTCGTCATAAATCATAATCAGGCAGGCATGAGCAAGTTCTGCGTTTTTAGCTAACGGTGCCTGTTCAATGATTTTTTCAAAAATTGCCACTGCTTGGGGGTAATCCTTATCATCCATATAGGTTAAGGCATCCTGAATATTATACTCGGGCTCATCATCCCAGAATAATTGGCTCTCGGGCATCACTTCCACTTCTTCTCTTCTAACCCCGGCAACATCACTGGCATTGTGTTGTTCATTTTGCACACGCAGATTAGTGATTCTATCCCACATCTTGTTTCTATAGTCAGGATTACTTAGTGCTTTCTTTTGTAATTCACTGATACTGATTTGCGTGTTGGCATTGATGGAAGAGACAGTATTGTTGTTCCATCTAATTTCTGCCTTGGAATCTGGCCCTGTTTTAATAATGCCTTCAGGTTCCACTTCCAGATTTAAAGTGGCTGTTCTATAACTGAGATTGGGGGATGCTTTGTATTGCACTTCGCCTACTATAAAACGAATTTTGCCTACGGATGCGGCTGAAAGGCATAATGCTATCAGCACAAAAGTGATAGCGAGCATAGTTTTTTTCATTTGTTTTACTCTCCTGTATATAGCAGTAAATCGGAATAAATTTGTTGATTAACAGAGCGTAATAGATTTTTATCGCTCATCCGGTTAAAATATTCTCGGGCTTGATACAGATTGCTGCATTGATATTCCAGAATGCATAAATTGCGCAAAATCAAATCCAAATCTTGATTATGTTCCATTGCTTTCAAATAATTGGCTCGGGCTGCCTCATAATTTTTATTATTCAGCTGCAGGTTTCCTAAATTGATTAAAGCGCTATGATTATCCGGGTCTTGGTTCAAAATATATGTCCATAATTCAGCAGCTTTGCCGGAACGCTCATTTTTTACGCACCAAAGAGCATATTTATTAGCTACAATTAAATTGTTGGGATATTTTTTGAGCGTAGCAATAAATTCTTCTTCCTGAGCAACTTTCCCCATCAGTTTGATACTTTCAATTTCTTCTTCGTATTTGGATATTGCCTGTTCCCTATTACCATATTCATAGCTGGAAATTATTTCTGTATAAGGTGCTGGAGGATAAAGCTGGTGAGCACTTGCAAATTCAATCAATTGCAGGTCTATGCCTTTTTCTATAAGCAGATTATAGCGTTTACTGGCTTCCTTCCAACTGTTCGTAAAGGTCTCTTTGCCCAATAGAGTGGTCTCTATAGGTAACCAGTATTTTCTATTTTTATAGATAAACTGGCTGGGGCTAAAACCATAGGCAAAAATCTCTTCGGTAGTAATTCCAGTATTAATAACCAGCATCACATGCTCCTGAATATCCACAAAACCACACTCTACTCCAATAACGGATAAACTGGATGCTAATAGAGCTAGCAAATCGTCACAGTCACCTGCTTTCTGAATTAAGGTCTGAAAAGGATATTGCACATTGTCTATCTGGCTGCCGGCTATATTGGAGGAAGACATATCGCTTATATACCTAATCCCGTTGGCGCTGTAAAAACTCCACACTTGCACAGCCCGTTGAATGTTTTTATTCATTTCTCCCGAGGGCTGAGATTTGAATAGCTGCGTGATTTTTGTAGTAACAAAGTTCCGCAGATTTTCATCGGCAGGATTTACAAAACAGGCATATTGTTTGCGATCATTCCAGTCCATAGCATTTATCCCCTGGGCATGAATAACATCGCTTTTATTTATTACGCCATGTCTTTGGGCAAATTGCCATTCCACCTGTACTTCCACATTAAAGTTTGCAGCTCCGTTTTTGCATAAGTCAAATATCCTTTGATTGATCGGAAGCTTGATATCTATTTGCTGTTCGGTGCCTCCCATTATAGCAGGAATCACGATATTAAAAGGTTTATCCGTTATTTGGGGAATAGTAACATTCACTGTAATATTCTCTATGGAAATATTCCGGGTATTATAGAGAGTAACGGTTCCGAGAGGATGGGTCTTATAATATTCGGAGAGAGCGGGAAAGACCTTGTAAAATTCAAGTTTTTTAATTTCTATCTCATCTCTTTTTTCGTTATAGAACTTCCTTGTTTCGGAAGTAGTCATTACTTTGTCCTGTATAAGCTTATCATCAGGTGCATATTCAAGAGCAATATTAATTACTTTCCAGGCCTCATCATAGCGATTTCCTTTCATTAACAAATCGTGATAAAATACATGATACGCAGTTGTAGTGCTATCCGCAGCAATATATTGATAGATATTATCCATCACCGCTAACGCTTCAGAAGAATGCATTTCTTTATCTAATGCCTGAGCATAGGCAAAACCATATTTAACTTCTTTAGGCATTATTTGATAAGCACTGGCAAAATTATTTGTAGCTTCACTAGATTTCCGATTTTTTTCATAAGCTTTTCCCAAACAGTAGTAATATTCCGCTTCGTTAGGATTAAGCTGAAGAGCATCATTATATTTATCAATTGCATCGGCATATTTTCCTTCGGCAAAATAGCAATCTCCAATCAGTTTCTGAATAACATCCGCACTCTGATTGTCGGCTCGGAGTAAGGTTCTCTGTAAAGAATTTCTGGCAGCTACATAATCTCTATTCAGCATCAGCAGTTCACCCAGTTTAATCTCATTATCCAGATTATTTTCCAGAGCAATCAATTGCCGCATAGCAGATAAGGCATTGGCATAATTTCCCAGGTTTTCCTCGGAATATGCTGAATAGCGAATTACATCCTTATCATCAGAAAATTTGGTTAAATATGAATTGCAGAGTTCTTTCACCTTGGCATAGTTCTTATCCATATAATAAAGTGCAATTAGCTCGCGCATAATACTCTGGTCATCTGTTCTTTTGAAGTTTTCCAGATAGGCAATACCCTGTTTGTAATCACCCATCATTCTATATATTTCGGCTTTCTGGAGAGCAGTATTAACCCGCACCCCAACAATTTTTTCTATAGAGCCAATGCTGATTAATGCTTTCTCAAATTCGTTCTGACTGATGAACATTTGAGCTTCCAGAGTGTAGGTTTGCACAATCTCTTCGCCAAAATTTACTCCGGTAAAGATTTTAGAAGCTCGCTCCAAAGCTTGAACCGCTCCTTCATAGTTTTTGCTTTGTGCCAAAAAACGGTAGTAGGAATAAGCATCTTCAATCTCTTCACTGAGAGGACCGGGTTTCTCGTCCGCGGATATAGATTGCACTCTGTAAGTGCTAATTTGCGGTTTGGGTTCGGTAATTATAAAACGCGGTTCACTCACCTTGTAAGTTTGGGTCTGATTTCCTGCCTTTTCAATAACATACCAGTTATATATTCCTTCTGCAGCATCCCAGGAAAGCTCCGCCTGTTTATCTTGATTAACGATAAAGCGAATGGTCTGCGGTTTTTTAGGACTGAAGTAAAAAGTAAGTAAGCGAGTATTGGTTGCCATATTATCGCATATATAGAGATTGTTTTCCTTCGGTATATAGCGGATTAAGTATATATCCGTGAAACCAGGAAAAGCGCCATTTGTATTTTTGGCAAAGTATTGTTGCTCGGTTCGGTTGTTATTTTTAATGTTTAGCTGTTGGGTTTGCCCGTCAATGTAACCAATGCTGTTGTTATACAATATATCAAAAGTGCTGATTTTAGGTGCAGATGCCACAAGCTGGAGATTTTTTTCATTACTAAGCGGTATTTGATAGATTGCCGAATTATTGGCTAAAAAATATAGATTTCGTCCGTCAGTTCTTAATAACTGTGGTTTCAGCATTTTACTTCTCAGGTCAATATTCCGCATATGCGCAGAATTTTCGCTGAAAATGGCAATCCGGTAATTTCCCTGATCGGCTATATAAACCATTCCTTCAGAATCTATGGCTATGCCAGTAGGCATTTTCAACTGGCCATTTTGAGAACCTTTTCCGCCAAAGGAATCTATATAATCACCGGTTAGTGCGTTATAAATAAAGACCTTGCAGGATTTGCTATCCACAGCATAAAGTTTATTATTATAGATGGCAATAGCATCAAAACCTTTCACTCCCTTTTTTTCTTGCGCTACGGCATAGATACTGAAAATGTTATTATCGCCTACCCTGCAAGCAATGGCCTCGGTGGTCTTTTTGGCTTTATTATATTGCACTGTAGTGTGGTGAATATAATATTTTTTGCCGTCCTGAACAAGATAATCCTTGGTTTTCAGTTCTTTACTTTCCACCAATTGGGGACGCATTGTATAAGGAGGTTTCTGTAATACCTCCATTGTAGAAAATTCGCTATCCAGGTATAACTTAACAGTTCTAACCTTGCTGTCCAGAATTCCTATAAGCACTTTTCCGTTATTCGCCACCGTTTTAACAGCAGTGGGTTGTTGAAAGGAAACCATTGAAACATTCGTAGCTTTTGAACCCCAGGTTGATTTGGCAAAAAGGCGTCCAGAGGAATCCGTCTTACCAATTTTAGTGCTAAGAGCATAAATTACATAATACTCATTATATTGATTTATGGAAGCATCCGGAATCCGATCAATTTTATTCTCAGGCGTTGCAAACACAAAACCGCCGCAAGGAGTTAAATTCTGATCGAAATGCAGCATTGATTGATTTTTGCCTTTGTTTACCAGAACATGAATTATTTGGTCTTCTCCCAAACACATAGCTATTGGAGCCAGAATGGACACTTTGCCTAAAAACATTCCTTCGTTAGTAAAAGCAAAAAGCATATTGCGTCCAGCATCCAAAACATAGATAAAGCCCTGATAATTTACCAGAATGCGAATAGCGTTTCTAAATTGAATATCCGGTGAACCCTTGAAGGAAATAGTCCTTAGGTATTTGCCATCATAACCATAAAGATAAATTGAACTTGCTTTGGAATCAAGAAGATATAATGTAGTTTCATCACCTGTAATGTCATTAGCTTTTCCCGGATAGGGAAGCTTGGCAAAAACGGGTTGTAAAAATAAATTTTGGCTGGCATCCCAGGCCTTAATTATGCCTCTTGTATTATCTACACAATAGGCAACACTGCCTTGAAGATGAAAACAATCTACTCCAAAAGAATTAGCTTTCTCTTTGGAGACCTGAACAATATGCACAGGTTGAGGTATAGCTATAAGCAAAATCCAGCTTAGAGAGATAATTGTAATCAAGAAAAGGGATTTTTTCATATCCACTCCCTGCTTATTTCTTAATCTAAATTATGTTACATTTAAACAACACCAAACCTTAAAAGAACCTCCGTTTTGAAAGAAGGTCTTAAGCCAACAAATCCAAATAAATCGGGAAGAGATAGTAACAATTTCTTCACCTGTATTTCTATACTTATCTTACTGTTTCCTTATCCTTCCAATTCCCCTATCCTGTCAAGCAAAAAATTTTCTTCTCATAAGAATACTTCTCTCTTCTAAAATAAACACCCGGTTTGCTAACAAACCGGGGTTACTATTATAAATATCAGGATTATGTTTTTTTTTAGAAATTGAGCTGTAAGGAAGCTCCTGTGGCATAGTTATTCACATCGCTATCGTCATTTTTGCCCCAGGCACCATATAAATATAGGGTTAGCATATCTTCTATAAGCTTAGATTTTATGCCCCCGTTCAGTTCCATTCCCAGGTCTTTTAACATCCCCGCAGCCGCAAAAAAAGTATGTTTTTCGGTAACGGGATATTGAATGGAGCCCACAGCACTGATAAATGTCTCATCGTTATTGTGATATAAATCATCAGTCCAATAGAGGTTTAGTCCATCATGAATAACATTATAACCATAAATAAAGAGTCCGTTCTGGTAATATGAACAGTAAGGAACCAATCCATCATCACAGGCAATTAGAATATCCGCTCCAACTTTAATATTAGCAATATCCATATCTCCTTTTACGGCAGCGCCAAAACCTTTTTTATCATCACCATCAACAAACTGATAACATACGAAAGGATTCAAATCCAAGGTAGCAGAACCAGAGACAAGAGTTACATAAGGTAGGATAGTTATTTCACCATCATCATTTTTATCATCATAACCTACAAAACCATTAAATCCCCAAACAACAGGAGAATTTGCTTCCAGGGATGCAAGGAAAATAGTATAATCGTCTTGCTTAAAACGGTTATTTTCCAAATTTTTAAGCATTCCTGCTTTAGCAGTCATTCCTGCAATATCTCTATAAAGCATAACCCCTGCTCCATAATGGTCTATAACCAAACTGCGATGATCAGCCAAATATTGTAAACCGGCTTTGATATTGGTTTTAATAAGTGGCGAATAGTAATCCAGATAAAGTTCGCTGGTTTCAATATTGATACCACCTGTTCCGAGATTTCCACCAGTGGAAGCATCACCCCAGGTAATTTCTCCAATTTCAATAGCCAACCTAAAGTTTAACCCTTCAGTTAATTCGGAATTGAGACCCATTCGTAAACGGCTGTCTATATGGCCACCATCATATTTTGCAGTATCATTATAGGCAGCAGCACGGGTAAGCATATCGGCATCATAATCAAAATCAATAGCAGCCAAAATGCTTATTAACAAGAGGGTTGCAGTGAGAACAAGAACTTTTTTCACTTTTTTCTCCTTTTTGTAATTGTTCTTGAATGCTGGATAATTTATTACCCTGCCAATGTCAAGCGAATAATATACCTTCCATCTTGAAAATACAAAAAAGGAAAATTCCTTTATAAAATAAGGGTGAGTGGAGTGAGAGGATTTAGAGGGTTGAGAGAGTTATCTGGAAGTTTAAAATCAGTTACGAGACAACCAGAAATGATTAAAAAAATTATATTATGGATTTTGTTTAACTACTTGTTACTTGGTCATTTCTGTAACGACTCTTTAACAACCCTTTAACGATTCCTTAACCTCGTTAAAGAGTCGTTAAAGAAGCTTTAAAGCAGCATAAAAGATTCAACTTAGCAAAAAATAATGCCCAGCATAAAAATAGGTAAAGGTCTTGCCGATTACAAGCTAAGCTATTGCCTTATAGAATAACTTATGGACAGGATACAGACATTGTGCAGAGGGGTTGGTAAATAATGGGTGGGCAAAAAAATGGGTTGGCAAAAAAATGGGTTGGCAAATTCCGATTTGCCAAAAAGGTCGGAGACCTTTGAAAGAAGTATGCCTGACGGCATTTGCCGAATCGGAATTCGGCAACCCAGACATTTTCGTTACCGCTTTTTCTTTTCGGTGAAAAAAAAAGCGTGAGAGGTGGGTTGTCCGGGAGGTAAATCCTCCGCTATCACTCAGCTGAATGCTTTTCTTTTGTTTGTTTTCTGTTGTATTTCATCTTCTTATTCGTGGTTATATTAATTTAAGGAAAGCATTAAAATTCATTGCTCATCTTTTCCAGGATATTAGTGTTGGGCATAGAATCCTGCCAAAATTGGTATCAATCCCAATTAAGTAAATTTATGTCCAAATCAGCTTGCATAGTTCTGATATTCTTTTCCAGATTGGGGTTGACTGGAACCCCTTGTTGACGCACTTTTTGTTCAATTTCATATTCTTTTTCGCCAGCTACATAGATTCTTGATTTACCAGGAAAAAGTTGCGAATTTTGCAAGTCCTTGCAGATAGAGGTAGTTATTTTCTTGAAGTTTTCTACATCCGTGAAAAACTCAATGTTAATCGCCATAAAGAAGTGTCCTAACCGGTAAGGGACAGGTTTACCCTGTTCATCTTCTCCCATTAAACCGTTTAAATAATTCCCGTTTTGCAAAGCAGCGCAAATAATTTCTACAGCAGTTGCCAGTCCGTAGCCCTTATGGCTTCCGGTAATTTCTTCGGTTCCCCCTAAGGGTAACATCGCTGCTTTTTGTTTTAATAAATCAATCAGCAGACCTTTGGTATCCGTGTAGGGTTTTCCTTCCAAATCAATAGCCCAGCCAAGAGGAGTTTCTTTTTCGGCGCGAGCCAGTTGTTCTACTTTACCTCTTTGGGAAATGGATGTAGCAGCATCATATAAAAAAGGATAGGGTAAATCAGTTGGAGCTCCAAAACAGATAGGATTAGTCCCCAAAATGGGAGAAACACCATTAGTAGGACAAATTGAAGGTCGGGCATTAGAAAAAACAAGTCCGATCATATTTTGCCGAATAGCCATTTCTGCATAATAACCGCAAATTCCAAAATGCGTGGAATTACGAACGGCAACAGCACCCAAACCATATT
>Ga0302241_1001222_pt1 | contig 19518 bp, 15 predicted proteins | sample AAG_UR_Arg_MG_FD_193532 | JGI IMG/M metagenome (GOLD analysis project Ga0302241, IMG submission 193532) | Enriched activated sludge microbial communities from anaerobic digester in WTTP, New Holstein, Wisconsin, United States - AAG_UR_Arg | ecosystem: Engineered > Bioreactor > Anaerobic >... | reverse complement strand
GTGGCTTTTTGAAATAAAAAAAGAGCAAAGCATTTTAGTGGCTTTTTGAAATAAAAAAACAGAGGGACTCTCTGTTTTTTTATACAAAATAAAAGTTTATACTATAACAGGTGTTCTCTCTATCTTCATCTTCCCATCTTCATAAGAAGTATAACCTGCATAAGGTATTCCTTTACTGTCAAAGAAATCATCATTTTTTAATACTTTTCTGGAAGAAGGATCTACAAATTTTATTCTTCCATCTTTTATCAATTTCTTAAGATAATTCTTTGATTTCTCTATATTATCATTATTAACCTCACTGGTAGATGCAAAACAGAGTTGTCCTGAAGAATAGGTTCCAAGATTAACACCGCCATCTACATCTATAACTGCTCCATCAAATATTCCATATTCAGAACCCTTAAGTAGTACCTCTACACTGTAACTCACATCAAAACCTGCACTGCCATCATTATTTTTCCGTGTATTACTCAGTATTAAGGGTACTTCCTCCCCTATACCAAAAACCTCTCTATTCTTATCAACAAAATCAATTATATTATCTGAATTGCCTGCAAAGAGGAAATTATTGCCTCTGATCAGATCTTCTGTAAATCTGGTCTTTTCAAGATCTCCCTGGGTAAGTATTTTTCTTTTCGTAAATACATCAGCAATTATATTACTATGTTTGCCCCCTTCCTCTCTCTTATCTACATTAAGCATTGCAAGAGCAAGATCCTTATAGGTAGCATTACTGGGAGGAGCTGTATCAACTCCTTTAGCATAGAGTTTACCACCAACTTCTCTTGTTTTAATAAGAGCTTCTTTCTGGGACAGACCATCTTCTAAATAACTATTGAATACACCTTCTAAAACATCATAGAAAGCGCCGGTAAATAGCTGTGCAAAACTATGAGCTTCTCCACCTAACTGATCCGGTGCAGGATGATCAGGAAGTAATTCAGGTGGACTGTAAGTGAAATCATTTATAGCAGTCCTCAAATAGGGTCTTCCATAAGCACTATAACCAAATTCTTCTCCCATATAAGCAATAATATTGGGTTTTTTGAAATCTCCCCCTGTCTCCTGGAGAAATCTCTCAAGATTATTTTCATCATGCAGACCTGTAAGCATAGCATCAATATCAGCACCTGCTTCGTGAACCGCCCGGGTTTCCTGATTCCAACCCAACCATCCCGGATGAATCCCATCAATCTTGGAATGGCCGCTCTCATGGGCCGTTATTTCAGAGGATTTACCGGTATAATAAATCTGACCGGTTTTTTTATCTGTATAATGAAAAAAGTTTAAAGAGCAATCCATTCTACTGTAATAGGCGTTTCTCATTTCTCCTTTATCAGGATAAATAGTAATTTTCTTCCTTCCACCATAAAATTTAACTTCCCGTCCAAGATATTTTTGAAACATATCTATACTACTATTTACACTTGTAAAAACCTGAGCATTTACGAAAGCAGGTTCATGAGGTTCAAAAATCAAGTTACCGTCTGCATCTGGTTTTACATTACCAATTGTATCTATTTTACTATTATCAGGACCCGGAGTTATATCATCCCCGGGAATACTTGTTATTACAGGTTTACCCACATAGGGATCCTGGGGATAATAACTTACAAGTATATCATTTCTTGAAAAATCACCAATAGAAACATTATCTGGATTTTGAACTCTAGTAGTACTGTTCTGTCTGACTTTTTGATCTGTCTGAACATTTAAATTTGATCCTATCTTCATAAATCACCTCAATAATCAAATTATTATTAGCTTTCAGTCTTCAGTTTTTAACTTTTTACCTTGGCTGATTGCTTTAAATATTTTATATTTACTGAAGCTAATAATTTAACAATAACAAAAATGCTTGTGCATATTAATTAATACTTTATTCAGACTGAATTACCTGCGAATAAATTCGCAGGGTTCCTGCTTCGTTGACCGTGCTTGCCTTCAGGTGAAAACCTTCAGGTAGAGACACAATCTCCACAGGCGTTAATTCCCTGTATTCCACAGGTAGCAAAAAAATTACTCTATGTAATCTAACATAAAGATAGCATATTTCAAAAAATAAATTGTTAATTTTTTAAAATAAATTGTTAAAATTTTGTAAACTTTTGAAATCTTTTTAGACACTTGAACTAACTGACAAAAATTACCTCAACTCAATTTTGCAAAGATTTCTTCATGTTCAGGAAATCTACCTGTAGATTTCTTGGAAAAGATTAGCTGATTATCCTTAACTACTTCAAATACTCCTCCACTGGAAGATATTAATTTAACATGTGATTCAGGGAAATTTTTTTCTATAGCAGACTTCAAACCTGAAGCTGTGGGTTCATAGTTTCACATACTACAATATTCAATTGAAATATTCACAAAAATCACCTTCCTGAAATAAGTAATTAAATATATTATAACAGAAAAAAATAATTTCCAATAACTTTTTACAAATACTATATTAGAGGATTTTTACATCCTACAGTATAATATATAAGCTTATATAAAGTATAGAGGAGAAATTTATGAAGGAACCTGAAAGAAATAAAAAAAAACTTTTACTTTTTGTCACTATTATAATACCGGCTTTTGTTCTGACTATTTTATTATTTATAATTGCCACCCTTAATACTATAGGAGCAGGAGACACATGGTGGTATCTTGCCTGTGGAAGATATATAGTTCAGCATAAAGTGGTACTCCATACAGATATTTTCTCTCATACTTTCTATGATAAACTCTGGATAAACTCCGAATGGCTGACAAATGCTATTTTTTACCTGATCTTTTCTAAATTCGGAAGAGAAGGACTTGCTTTCTACAAAATAATTATGGTAGGTTTTATTTTTACATTAATTATCATGAGAACCTATCTTAAAACAAAAAAATTTTATTACTTATTACTGTGTTTATTCCTTGTATCTTTTGTAGGAAGGATCTTTCTGGATATCAGAGCACAGCTCTCAACATTCCTCTTTATAACTCTAATTCTTTTATTAATAGATTTTTATAGAATAGATAAAAAACCCTGGAGATTGTATATAGTTCCTCTGTTAGTAATACTATGGGTTAATCTTCACGGCGGATATATGTATGTTTTTTTCATATTTGGTTCTTTCTGGCTTGGTGAAGTATTTACTTTGCTATGGGACAAATATTATATACAAAAAAATCTCGAAAGTAAAAAAACTAAAAAACTATCTAAAAAAGAAGAACCACAGAAAAAAGAGGCTAATAAAATAAACCCGCTATTTCTTTATACTATCTTAATAGTCCTGTGTTTCATTGCAGGCCTCATAAATCCTTATGGAATAATGGCATATGAGTTTCCCTTTAAAATTCTTCATATGCCGGGTTTTAAAACACTGGAATGGATTCCTCCGTGGGATTTCTATACAAAAGCTTTTACAAGTCCTTTATACTGGCCCTATGGAATTTTATTTATACTATTCTCTCTGATAAATATTAAAAGACTTAACCTCGGAGAAATATTTATAAGCTACCTTACACTAATTATGTCATTAAATTCCAGAAGATTTATACCTCTCTTCATCTTTGTTTCTGCTCCTTTATTTTTCGAGTGCCTTAGTTTTACTACAGGAAAAATACTTGAAAAAATACCAAAACTATTATGGCAATTTATTATGACCATAGCTATTTTCCTTTTATTCTTACATATTATTACTCTGAAAATCTTTCCAGGTATTGTCCTTGCAGGAGGTCTCTTCAATTATATGACTGTAGACCAATCTTTTCCTGAGTCAGCATGCAAGTTTATGAAAGAAAATCAAATAAAGGGAAGACTCTTTAACTATTATAACTGGGGAGGGTATATCCTCTGGCATCTCTATCCTGATGTACAGATCTTTATTGATGGCAGAGCCCATGGAGTCTATGGAGAACATTTTTATAATGAATATAAAGTCATAGGATTTCCTGAAGGATGGTATGAAATTAATGATAGAACCCTGGAAAATCTAAAAGATAAAATTTCTCCAGAAGATCTGAAGGTATTGAAACTTATGGAAGGTAATATATATTTCAAAGATAATTTTATAGGAACACTAAAATATATACGTTTAAAAGATAATGAAATTAAAATAACTACCCAGTATGCTCATATGAACTGGGAAAGTATTATGGATATGTATGATGTAGAGGTAATAATAATAAATAGATATGCAAATGAAAATCTGGCACAACTTATTTTAAGAAGTAAGAACTGGTTTTTAATCTACCAGGATAATAATTCTTTTATATTTTTACGAAGAAATGAAAAAAATCAGATCTATATAGATAAACATATAAAGGGTGAACTCTATATCCCTCTGGAAGCCAGAAAGTTCTACAGGTAACTATTGACTTTTTATCGATTTTTTTGTAATATACATTTTTGAGAATATGAAGCGTGAAGTAATATTACAGCTTCTCATTGTTCACTGTTTATTGTTCACATTTCAAAGAGAGGTGTTAATTATGGAAAAATTAGAATTTAAAGCAGAGGTTAAAGAACTTTTAAATTTGATGATTCACTCACTCTATACGAATAAAGAGATCTTTTTAAGAGAACTTCTTTCAAATGCTTCTGATGCAATAGATAAAGCACGTTATGAATCTCTTACAAACAGTGACATACTTGAAGGTGAAGAAGAATGGAAGATAAAGATAATTCCGGATAAAACGTCAGGAACTCTCATTATAAGAGACAATGGTTCAGGTATGACAAAAGAAGAGATAGTTGAAGAACTTGGAACTATTGCCCATTCAGGGACAAAAGAATTCTTAAAAGCTTTAAAAGAAAAAGATATAAGAGACAATCCCGAACTAATAGGACAATTCGGAGTCGGGTTCTATTCATCTTTTATGGTATCAGATAAAGTAACTGTCCTTTCCAGAAAAGCAGGTTCTAAAGATAAAATAGGTATAAAATGGGAATCTGCTGCTGATGGTACCTTTACTATAGAAGAAATAGAAAAAGAAAAAAAGGGGACAGATGTTATTCTCCATCTTAAAGAAGATGATAAGAAATTTCTTGAAACCTGGGAAATAAGACATATAGTAAGAAAATATTCTGATTATATTGAACATGCAATAGTCATGGATATAGAAAAAACAGATGAAAAGGATGTAAATAAAAAAACTATTGAAGAAGAAACTCTAAATTCCAGGAAAGCCATATGGCTAAAAAACAAATCGGAAATCACAGAAGAAGAATACAATGAATTTTATAAACATGTTTCCAGGGATTATACAGATCCTATGAAGGTAATTCATTACAAAGCAGAAGGTAGTTCTGAATTCAGTGCCCTTGTTTATATCCCTTCTAAAAAACCTTTTGACATTCTTTATAAAGACTATAAATATGGATTGACTCTTTATGTAAAAAGGGTTCAGATTATGGAGCACTGTGAAGAATTAATTCCTCCCTATCTACGATTTATAAAAGGAATAGTGGATTCTTCCGATCTTCCTTTAAATATTTCCAGGGAAATTCTTCAGAATAATCGCCAGGTTGATCTTATCAAAAGTAATGTTACAAAAAAAATTCTTGATACACTCAGTGACATGAAAAAGAATGACTATGAGAAATATCTTCAGTTTCATAAAGAATTCGGCAGAATATTAAAAGAAGGAATCCACTATGATTTTTCCAGAAAAGAAACTCTGGCAGATCTTCTTCTATTCCATTCAAACAAAACAGGATATGACTCTTTTACAACCCTCGAAAAATATGTAGAACAAATGAAGGAAGGTCAGGAAGAAATATATTATATTACAGGAGCAGATTTTAATGAACTTGTTAAATCTCCTTATCTGGAAGGTTTCAAAGAAAAAGACTATGAAGTTCTTATAATGCTTGATGAAATTGATGATATCATAATGACCAATCTGTATGATTACAAAGGGAAAAAAGTCAAATCTGTAATTAAAGGTGATATTAAGCTGGATAAGACTGAAGAGAGTGAACAAACAAAGAAAAAATATGAAAAACTTATTGACCTTATGAAAGAAAAACTCAAAGATGATGTAAAAGATGTACGTCTTTCCGGAAGACTTAAAGATTCCCTGTGCTGTCTTGTAGCAGAAGAAGGGGATTTAGACCCTCAGATGGAAAAAATAATGAAAGCTATGGGACAGACTATACCAGGAGCTAAAAGGATTCTTGAAATCAACCCATCTCATCCTGTCATAGAAGCTATGAATAAAATCTTTGAAAAAAATAAGCAGAATGAGATATTAGCGGAATATACCTCTATTATATACGATGAAGCCCTTCTTCTAGAGGGTTCAAAACCAAAAGATCCAGTTACATTTGCTAAAAATGTTACAAAACTTATGGTAGAAGCCGTGAAAAGTGAAGAGTGAGAGGTGAAAAGAAGTGAAAGGTGAAAAGTAAATATAGAGTTACTTTATTACTATCATAGTAATTTAATGTTCACTGCTCACTCTTTGTCTGCTTCGGAGAGACTTTGTTTCACTTTTCACTTTTCACTACTTTGTTGCCAGTTCAACTACAGCTTTAACGAGACCCTCTATACCTTCTGCTATGTCTTTAATTCCAGGACCCAGCATATAAGCAGGTGTTGTTACTATTTTATATTTTTCATCTACAACAAAATTATTTACAGGACACTCTATATGTTCTGCTCCCATTTTATTAATCTTATCGGCTGTAGATTGATCATTACCTATTGTTAGCCTGGGTTTTATATCTTTACCAAATATTTTAGCAACAAGAGCGGGAGCTATACAAATAGCTCCTATAGGTTTTCTTTTACTATGAAGTTCTTTAAGAAAATTTTCTACCTCAGGTTCAACTGAGCAATTCTCACCTTTAACGACAAAATCGCACAGATTCTTCGCTACTCCAAAACCACCGGGTATTATGAGGCCATCTATCTCATCTACACTGACTGTTTTAAGATCACGAATCTTCCCTCTTGCAATTCTGGCAGATTCTTCCATTATATTTCTCTTAACTCCCTCTGCCACATGACCTGTAATATGGTCAACAACATGAAGTTGTGGTTTATTAATAGAAATACATACCGATTCTACACCGGCCTTTTCTAAAAACAATAAAGTTAAAACAGACTCGTGTATCTCAGAACCGTCAAATACACCGCATCCATGTAGTAATATTCCTATTTTCATTAATGTAGACCTCCTTAATTATTAAGTATTCAGTCATTATTTCTGGAAGGTTTCTGCTTTATAAAATATAACTCAGAACTCCATATTCACCATGAATAATTACAATTCTATAAAGAAATAGTTTTATCCTCTAAATTATGGCATCAAATTTGAAGAATAAATTCTTAACATATGAGATTAAATATTTTACACAAAATCATAATTCACAACTTAAGATGATTATTTATAGAAATATTTGATTTAATTATAATATATACGTTTTTTACTATAATATAATAAGTTTTTTATTTTTAAAAGGATTTTTTAGAATAAATGAAGAATTATAAATATAATTTCTGTAATTTATTGTCGTTTTCCCAGGGGGCTTTTATCTTGTTATATTTATTCGAGAAAGCAGGTGTCAACGAATGATAACTACTATGAAGCAGCAGGAAAAATTTAATTTCAGATTATATTTTAAAACTCCTGAAGGAGTAGAACTCCTTAACATTTTTGAAAATCACAGAAAAGCAGAACATCTTTCTAAAGCTGAAGTTATGCGTAAAACCCTGAGAGAATTTCAAAATAAATTTCCAGAAACAGACATACTGGATAAAATGCTTGCAGAAGTTGCACATAAATAACGTAAAAATCTTAATCCTGTCATTGATAATATAACTGGATTAGATAGAATGGATTACCTCTCTTTAATAGCGTTCTAATTAAATAATTTTTGTTAATTTTTCTCCCATTTTTTAATATAACCATGTTATAATCTCAAAGGAAAGAGTATTTATACCAATCTGCCATCAAACGTAGTAAAAACAGCCTTGAGGCTACGGAAAAACGAAGTTCTCCGAAGGACAAAAAGATGGCGTATTTAAAGGAAGTTTTAAGTTAATTACATGTCGAAATTTAAAGGATATTGCCTCAGGTAAAGAAGTATAAGCATTCATATTTTTTTGGAGTAGCCTCAAGGCTGTTTTATTAGTACAATTGATGAATAATTGGTATTAAACCTCTTTAAAAATCACAGGTAAGGAGAATATATTAATGAATGAGTATTTAATAAGGTTTCATGGCATTTCGACATTTTGCAAATTACCTCATACAAGAAACCTGGAAGGAGTTGATGTGGCATTTATAGGTGTACCAATGGATCAGGTAACAGGTTCGGGTGCCGCCTATGGAACAAAAGCAATAAGAGGAGCCTCCAGAATTTATGGTACTGCTTACTCCTATGGAAATAGACTCTTTGACATAGAAACAAAAAAATTCATTCTGGAAGATCTTAATATGATCGATTATGGTGATATTATTCCAGTGTTATATGAAGTGGAAGAAAATATAGACCTCATATATGGATATTTTAAGGAAATCCTTCAGAGTAAAGTATTTCCTGTAGCTATTGGAGGGGACCATTCAATTACTTTTCCCATTGTTAAAGCTTTTGGGGATATTCCTCTTGATATAATTCATTTTGATACACATCTTGATTTCCAGGAATCTGTAACAGATCAGGAAATAACGTTTTCTCATGCCAGTCCTATAAGAAGAATTTCAGAATTAAAAAATATCAATAAAATTACCCAGATAGGTATAAGAGGATTGCAGAATGGTTTTAGTATTTATGAAGATGCAAAAAAGACAGGATTAAATATAATCACAGCAGAAGAATCTATAGAACATGGAACAACCTGGACATTAAAACAGATACCGAAAGCAGAAAACATCTATGTAACAATAGATATAGATGTTATGGATCCATCTGTTGCCCCGGCAACAGGGCTTGCCGAACCGGGCGGTTTTAATTATCATCAAATAAAAAAGATTCTCACTGCTCTGCCACAAAAAGGTAATATAGTAGGATTTGACCTTGTAGAGGTAAATCCACAGTTCGATCTTTCAGAATGTACTGCCCAGTTAGCTTCAAGAATCATACTTGATTTTCTCGGAACTATAATGGAGGCAAAAAAAAAGAGAAAACAGCTAAAGGAAAGAAGAAAAACAGTTAGAATACGTGAGACGTGAAGGGTTAAGAAGGAGTCGTTTATAGTTTAGAGTTAATCCTCACCCTTGAAATAATGTCAATGAAACTCTCAGACCTGGAGTTAGAGAAATTGAAGAAATTATAATTTTCTTCTCCCTGTAAAATTGAAGGGCAATTCTTTCAAAATTTATTCCATCAATTATAAATGACACAAGACCGCTATTACTGACACAGGCGTAGGTCAAGAGGAAACAGAATTAAAATAAAAAACATTTTTAAGCTGAGGCAAGAATTCTCTTATCTAAAATCCCCTGAGTCCTTAATCCTGTAAGCAATTTCAAGTATAGGAGACATTTCTCCTGTATCAAGCCATATACCGAAACATCCGGGACATCTGTCTATTTTAACAGTCTTTTCCTTTGAAAAATATCTTTTTTCCATATCAATTTTACAGACAGGGCACTTTAAAATTTCATCCCACTCAATTTCCTCTGATATTTTTTCACCATCTAAAACATCAGTTTTTAATCCTGTCAGTTTACCTAACTCTTCATTATCAAGCCATATGCCATCACAGTAAGAACAGGTATCAATTGAAATATCATTTTCAAAAATACTTTCTTCAAGGGGCATTTTATCTCTGGGGCATCTCATAAAATCTACTCCTTTTAATTGTTTACATATATAATAACAGATATTATAACATAGAAGTCACTCAAATTCTATAAAAATTTCAAATTGTTATGCAGTTAACTGTAAGGTTTCCAATTAAATGGTACTTATTAAGGTGAGAAGTGAGAAGTAAGAAGTGAGAAGTGTAATAATATTACCTATCACCTATCACCTATCACCTCTCACTATATTATTGAGAGGAGTAAAATATTATTATGGAAGTAAATTATTATGAATGGTACAGCCATAGAGTTGGCATGAATATGGGAGTTCTTCGTATTGGCCACTGGGGCCCTGGAATGATTTATTTCCCTACCTGCGGAGGGAAACATGGTGAAATTGATTACTACAGACTTCAGGAAGATGCCAGATGGTGGCTTAACCAGGGGAAAATGCAATTTTTTGCTATTGATTCAATCAATCAGGAAAGTTGGTACAATCCTTATATACATCCTGCTGACAGGGTAAAATGGGCTATGGGATATGAAGATTATATAGTTCATGAGCTTGTTCCCTTTGTAAGACATATGACACAGAATCCCTTTGTAGGATGTATGGGAGCAAGTTTCGGAGGATATAATGTTACCAATCTATTTCTGAAACATCCCGATTGTTTTGATCTTTCTGTATGTATGTCAGGGATGTTCGATATAAGAGCATATATGGAAGGTTATTATGATAACAATGTATATTTCAATAACCCTGTAGATTATCTGCCAGGTCTTTCTGATCCATGGTTTTATTATATGTATAATAAAAAATCACTTCTCTGGATGTTCTGCGGAGAAAATGATATCTGTAAGGGAGAAAATGATAGTTTCCATAATCTCTTGAACTCCAAAGGAATAAGGCACTGGTATGATGTATGGCCTGCCCCATGTGACCACCATGAATACTGGTGGAAAAAACAACTTCCTGTGGTTTTGAATAAATTCTATAACTGGTAATTATAGTGTATTTCATAAGAATCTATCATAAGGAATGATAATAAAATAAATGAGTCATAAATAATTGAGCATTGAGGAGTAAGAAAATTCTTACTTCTCAATGCTCATCTGTTCATTTTCTGAAATTTTATAATTCATGACAGGATATTTTTCTTACTGTGAAAGATTTCCTCTGAACATTTACCATACTGTTTAAATAGGAAGGATTATATCCTACTATTATATTTCCCTCGGGTCCCGGATTAAAAAATAAACGATTCCCTCCGGTAGCATTTTTTATTGCTCCTATTATAGTAATATCAACAGAGTCTGAACAAGCATTAAAATAATGTACAACCTGGGGGCCGAAATTATCCAGTTCCTCCTGAGTAATATTAACAGGAGGTTGTATGGAGTGTCCATATTTATCCAGTAATTCTACTTTATAAGTTTCATCAGGATCTGAGCCGGGTATTGGTGAGGGTGAATTTGGATCCGGTAATGTATTTGGATCCGATAATGTATTTGGATCCGGTAATGTATTTGGATCTGGTAATGTATTTGGATCCGTAGGTTTCTCCGGATCAAATTCTTCCTGATGAGGTGGTATAATCTTTATCTGATAATCACCAATATCTATATTTTTGTTGTTATCATAATCAAGGCTAAGCTTAAGAGGGCCATCACGCCCTTTGGCTATATAATAATAATCACCTGTATCTTTGTTGAGCACTTTTGTTACTGTCATATCATTTCCTTCATAATGAGCTCTTCTCACAAGCTTTCCGTTAGAGTCGTACTGAGCAGGATGATATTCTCCTATAGAAGTTGTTTTATTATTGGGTTTGCTGAATTTAGTTACAAAAGGATAATAAGAATCATAGCCACTTGAGATATAGGTAGGACCTGAAAATTCTTTTGTATTTATATCTTCTACTCCCCATCCCCAGTAAAGATCACTGTCCTTTTTAAGTGGTTGGATATCAATATTTTTACCTGCATAATATAAACCGCTAGTATTACATTTACCTACATTTTTTGTTATCTCCAGATCTAAATTGCCATTACAGGCGTTTATAGTTTCCTTTCCGTTTATACCAATAATATATTTTATGTCACCTTTAGAAAATATTCTGCCTCTCCCCTTAAGATTTATTGCAATATGAACATCACCTTCAGAATAGATTGTATGGCCATTCAGATTCATATAAAAAGATCGTGCCATAATAGCTTTCTTCAGTATATCACCCGGTATTAATTCTCCATTATCATCAAGCTTTTCCAGACCTTCATATATACCCCAGTAAATAGAATCAGGTTCACCTTTTATTTTAAGGCCGTTGGAATCAACATAAATATCTTTATTTAGGGTAACTGTAATTATCTCACCTGATTTATCATATGATATATCAGCATTTGGTCCTTCTATTGAAAATCCTGTGCTATTTTGGACACTTACAGAAGACTTAAAGATGCCCCTGTACCAGTCAGGTTTAATATCCCTTAATGTTATTAACCCTCCACCATGAGGGAGAGAACCATAAATATCTGTCCTTGCATTTTCTATTATTTCATCTATATTTATAGGTTTAGAAAGATAATCTTTGTTACAATTTTCAACTATACTTCCATCAAAACCCGGAGGTAAACTATCAATTTTACCTTTTGATACAAAGATACCTTTATTTGTTATTATACCGGCTCTGGGACCAAACATAATACTATCGTCATTAGGATCATCAGAATAAATAGAACCTGCCTCATCAGGATCTCTGCCTGTTATAGTAACTTTACCAGTAACATTATCGGATTCATCTTTACCGGCAAAGCATATAGAACCTGCTACATTTATACTATTAGGAGAATAATCTGACCTCACCAAGTAAGCCTCAATAATTTTTGTTATTTTTTGCTCTGAATTAGGCCCAAATCTTCCTATAGAAATTATTTTTGCTGTATAAGGTGGGGTATTCCCTTCTCCTGTAAGAGGATTAAATAGATTATTAACAGATCTGTATGGTGATGTTTGATTAAAGGTAATGGTAAATCTGCAGTCCTTTGTATAAGATACTGGAATACTATCACTGTTAAGAAGTGTGAACCGGGGGAAAGTATTCGGATCACCGGGTATTACAATCTTGCCTCCGGGGAAAACAGGATCTCCTGTAAGACCCCATGCAGGGTCTTCATTTAACATATGCATGGCATATTCCACACCGGCTTCTGCAGCTTTAAGAGCTTTCTCTTTACCTTCTATATTACCTACCATAGATAAATGGTTTGTATTTATAAAAAGCATAGAAACTGTCATCAGTGTAAGTAATACTGTCAGCAATAAAACACTTATCATTGCTATACCTTCTTCAAACAGGTTTTTCCCTTTCTTAATAAACATTATAAACTCCACCTTTCTACTTTTAATTTCTTGCCTTTGCTGTGGCCTTCATATTAATAATTTCTATACCTTTATTACTACCAGGGGAAAAGGCTACCATGGCATTTTTACGTATATCTCTCTGAAAAGAAATATTAATTATTACCATATCCCCTTTGCGATCAAAATCTATATCATATATATCTTTTACGACAGTTCTAACATTTTCTCCGCCTGTAGCGTTTATATAATTAGTAATAGACGTTAATATAGCCGGTTGTATTGATGGTGTTGCTTCTACAAAACGTCGATAAATATTTTTCTTTTTTACATTTTCCGGATCTGTTCTCATATAATATAAAATGTATCCCTGCCATACAGGACATCCAAAACCTGTGGGAGAAGTGTCTTTTTCAAAGGTATTATTGTTTTTATTTACAGGTGTTTGAAAACACAGATATGTATTACTCACAGTGCTATTAGGATCTCCGCCATTTTCTATCTGAAGGGAGATAGAATTAGTGTAACTGAATTCTTTTATTATTCTATTAAGTAATATTTCAGCTTTTTGATGTAGATCTGATTTTGTCTCTCCCATTTGCCAGCTTTTAAATCCTATATCCAGAGTTGCATAAACTGCAAATAAAAAAAAACTAAAAACAATACAGGAAATAATCAATTCAAGAACAGTAAATCCTTCTTCTTTACTTTTTCTTACATACTTCTTGATAAAAGTGTACATAACTCAACCTTTCTTTCTCCTTCTATTTCTTTCCATGTAACTTTTACAGTAACTTTTTTCAAATTTTTATGATAATGTTCTATTACAACATCAAAATCATATTCAATACCTGCCATTTTTTGTTTTCCTGATATTTTATAGAGAGGTGTGGAAGCATCCCAGCGGATGTAGTCTCCAATATCAGGGTCTGAGTTCTGCCATCCTTCTATACATCCCTCAGGCGGTGGTTCTGATAATTTCTTTACTGGTATACCTGAAGGATCTCCTAAATTAATTTCACCAAGTTCATTAAACTTCTGTTTTGCAATATGAATAGCACAGGCTCTATATTTACCTTTTTTTATTGCATTTAATCCATGAATAAAAACTCCGCATATAGTTACTATTACCAGACCGAGTATAGCTATTGCTGTCATTATTTCAATTAAAGTGAAACCTTTTTTTATAATACTTTTTATCATAATAAATTCACTTCATTTTTATTTGGACCCGACAACCTTATAATTAATATATCACATATTAATTCAGATTCGTAAATAGGTTTATTTAAAAATTTTAATTAAAATAGTTACAAACAGATAAAGAGTGAATAACATTGTTCACTCTTCACTAATTTAATCACTGAAAGTATTTTTAAAAAATAATATCTAAACTCTAAGTCCACTCTCTCAGAGCTCTAAGATTTTCAATTGGTGTTTCCGGTGGATAGGTACATCCTGCACTCAGTAGCCACCTGTGTCTACCTGTTAAATTCAAAGCAATTCTGGCTTCTTTAAGGCACTCTTCAACAGAACCTTTAAGAATCGTAGTCTTCTGGTTTATACCGCCTATTACGGCACCTGTTACATTTTTTTTGCCTTCCTGAAGAGACATATTTGTTGGATCACAGGAATCCCAGTGAAAAGCATGAACAGGATAATCAGAAAGATGGGAAAGCATATTATTACTCTTACAGATATGAAGGATATTCAGAGGGCAGGACTTGACCTTTTCCAGTAATCTCATATCATAGGGTCGACAGAATTCAAGAAATTCCTCAGGAGTAAAATAATCATTACTGGCCCAGTGTCGTGTAGCATAAAAAAGACCGGATATTCCGGTATTAAGAGCTTCTTCTATAAACTTTTCAAAGGTACTGGTTATCTTATCTAAAACTCTGTGTATAAGATCAGGATGATTTCTTATATGCTCTTTTATTGTATCAAAACTTTCTACTAATTCCGCTACAATAGAAAATGGTGTAAAAACAGTCATAACAAAGAACAAATCATCTCTTAAAGCCTTACCTATCAAATGAAGAGCATCAATCTGTTCCCTTAAGGGAGGACTTTTAAGAGGGTCCAGAACCACTATTTCATTATAATCATCTATAGATTTTACAGGATGATAAAGTTTTTTTGGCTTTCTAAAACCATCTTTATAAAATTCATATTTACATCCCCAGGCTTCATCATGGTAACTGGCTCTGGCGTTTACCTTCATAAAATCCCAGTCCATTTCACGCTCGTATCTGATCATTATATCAGCTAAACTTTCTGCACCTGTTTCATACTCATAAAAATGCCTCCAGAAACTTGCAGGAATTCTATCTGTTTTTTCTCCTTCCAGAGTAGCAAGGATTCTTTCTTTTTTTGTCATTTTCATAAACAATCTCCTTTACGTATATATCTTTGAAGAAAGCCGCCCTGTGAGTTTCCATCCTATAGTTCCAAAAAGTACTCCCCATAAAGAATAACAAAATAATAAAATCATTATAAGTAAAAACATATATCCTTTATCTATATTAAAAAACATAGCAGTTTTATCAGTAATAACCTTTATAGTATTAATAAAACCTGCTCCACCGATTATACCGAGGACAATAAGCTTTTGAAATAAAGCCCACATATTAGCCATTACTGCTCCTGTAACTGCTCCTACAATATTAAAACCTATAATATTTATAGTAAGTTCCATAAGAAGAGCTTCTATCAATATAGCTATAGCGGCATTTATATTCCATCCAAAAATAAACTTAATAAGAGCACTGATAAAGCCTATTACCAAAATAGTTCCCCTCTGAGATATAGCTTTTTTACCCATTAAATAAACTATACAATTAAAACCAATCATTATATTACCAGTAAAATAAAATTGAAGAAGGTGTAAATAATTTCCCAGTGTAATTTCTAAAACTCCATTTATAGCAGCCAGAAGACCCATTAAAGCAATCTGCCGGGTAGTAAATTTCATAGAAAATTCTCCTTTCCAGATTCGGGAGGTACTGATAATTTCTCACCAGACCCTATCGGCTATTATTCATAGTTCAAAAAACATTAGAAAAAATAGCTCGGAGATTTTTAGCTTTCAACTAAAAAGCTGATAATTGAAGATTATTATTTAATTCAAGAAAATATTGTAAAATCCTTCTAAATATTATAAGAATCGTAATGCGTTATGCGTGAGACGTGAGACGATAATTTAATAGTAATTAAGATACATTTATACTTCTTTTCACTCTTCATCCTTCATGCTTCTTAACTTCTGTTAACAAATTTTTAACATTTTTCTATTGAATTTATCATTTTGAAATTATATACTTTATTTTAGAAATAAATAATAAAAAAGGAGGAAATAAAATATGGAGATTCAAAAAACTGGTGTAGGAGCACAATTACCACAGATTAAATTCACGAAAAAAGAAGAAGGACCAAAGGAACAGGTTGTTTTAGGTTCAACTTCTGAAACACCGGATTTCTTAAAAGGCAAACCCCTTTCTGAACAACCTGCAGGCCCAGGCACAGCTCTCGGATGTGCAGCCATAGGAGGTGTTGGAGGAGCAGTAGTGGTGGGAGGAATTGCCAGTATAGCAGGCGCAGTTGATGCAGCCATAGGTCTTGCAGCAAATCATTTTCTTGGCCCTGCAGGCGGAATCGGTGCAACTGCAGTTCTCGGTGGTCTTGCATTTCTCAAGGGTCTTAAAAGTACAAAAGGAGCAGATGGAGAGGTTAAAAAAGGTAGTCTCCTGAATGCTGTAGTAGGTGGAGCCACAGCTGCCGGGGCCACATATCTCGGTGCCACGATGGGTGGAACAGGTGTTCTCTATGGTGCTGCCCTCACAGGTGTCCCTGCAGGACTTATTGCAGGTGTTACACTTGCCGCTGCAGGAGGACTCGTCGGAGCCACTGCAGGATTATAAGCCTGATTTATGCCAGTAGGGACAGTTTCTAAACTGTCCCTGCTTCTATTCCGGAAGAATTTTACTTTGAATTTCCTCCATTAAATCTTCAAATTCTTTACTTTCCATTACTTTAGTATTCCAGTCCATTCTGAGTCGGAGGTTGGAACCACGGATTTTATCATTAAAACCTGTATCCACTCTTTTGAGCATATAAAGTAAAGTATCCAGGAAATAAGGGGGAGATTTACCTCTGGAAAAAGCAAGAAGATCCTCTATAGAAGGAGTCCAGATTCTTTCATCCTTTACTCCCAGTTCTATTTTATCTATTAGCTCTATTTCCTCTTTTGAGGATTCAAATATATCCTTTATTCCCAGCTCCATAAGTTCTTTTTTTCTGTTATAAGCATCCAGTTCCTTATAATAATTCTCAAGCTTTATATAATACTGAAAATCATATTGATAACCATCTATTTTAGCCAGTGCTTCTGCACTGAGAAAAACTTTCTCCTTTTCCAGTTGACCTATCTCTATTTTCCTCTTAAAAATCTCTTTATCACCGGTATTAAACAATTCGAGCTTACGATTATATTCTTCCATGTCACTGTAATATTTACTGAGATTTTTATAATAATCCAGATCATACTGGTAGCCATCTGCATGAGCCAGAGCTTCAGGGCTCAGCTCAAAACTTTCTCGTTCCAATGTCAGACCTGTTTCCTGTTTTTGAAATACATCTTTCTCTCCGGCATTATAAAGTTCCATTTTACGTTCATATTCTTCAGCTTCTTTATAATATTCAGAAAGATTCTTGTAATACTGAAAATCATACTGATAGCCATCTGCAGTAGCCAGAGCTTCTGCACTGAGGGAAGTCCGTTCTTTACCGGAAGATATTTTAAGATTACTATCTTTAAATGTATCTTTAAATCCGGCATCAAATAGATCCTTATTGCGTTGATATTCTCTTGATTTTTCATAATAAGATGATAACTCTATATAATAATTAAAATCATACTGATAGCCATCTGTATAAGCCAGAGCTTCCGGAGTAAGGGAAAAACTTTCTCTTTCAAGAGGAATAAGAGGTTGAGTTTCATCATCACCTCTCTTAATAGCTGCAAGTTTTTGTTCATAATCTTCCATATCTTTATAATAATTGGCTAAATCCACATAATATTGGAAATCATACTGATATCCGTCCATACGGGCCAGGGCCTCTGCACTCATACTTGTTTTATCTGAAGGCAGCAGTATATCCATATTAATGGCCTGAGCTATTTCTTCACCATCCTGATGAAGATGTCTTGACTTCTGTTCATTTTCTGCTTTTTCCTTATAATAATTTGCCAGATCCACATAATAGTTAAAGTCCTGTTTTCGTCCATCTAAGAAGCTTAAAGCATAAGCACTCAAATCAGCACTGTCTATTTCCGAAAACAGGTCTTCACACAGAGGGGGAATAAAAAAAGATGATTTTTTCAGCTCTTCTTCTGTCAGAAACTTTTCATCAATTGTTTTGATTTTTTCAAAATAATAATTAACAGGAAGGTTATATTTAACTTCATACCTATTATTGATAATACCAACTGTTTCTATAACAAAGGGGGAGCCTTCATTCTGGAGTCTGCTTCTCATAAATGACGCCCCTTCATTTCTTCAGAAATAATCTCAAAACCGGCAGTAAATTCTATATAAACCGGCTTTTTTAGAACTCTATGGGTTTTCTTCTCTGAGATAATATCGGATTTTTTCAGAGATATCTTCTCATCTAAAGATGTTACTTTAAGTTCATCTCTTATACCGCCTATAAGAAATAAAATCCAGATATGAGGATCCATAATTAAAAGCAAGTTATGAAACGGATTTTTCAGTAGTTTTAGATGCTCCAGAGAAGAAGCCAGTCTGTTAAAAAAGGGAAGTCCCTGTAGTTTGTGGGAATAAAACTCACCCGGTATATGTGTTAACTGTGTGTCTTCTCCTGTATAAATGTGTCTGTCACAGGAACCATCAGGATTAAATATCTTCTTCTCTCTTTCACCTGATGGAAAAATAGTATCTATACTTCCTTTATGCAATTGAGGCCAGCAAAGGGCTTCTTCTTTTATACCATTTGCCCAGACTCTCTGAAGGGAAACTGTACCATTGGACAATAATTTACCGATTTTCATAGATTTATCAGAGTATTTAAGTTCAGATAAGATAGATCCATCAGCATAACGAACAGTTCTACGGCTTTCTCCACGGGGAAAAGTAGTGAGAACCTCTCTGGTGTTATCAGGGTAAGTATATATTTTTTTAATGATATTATCTGGATAACTGAGCATATCAATCGAATGACCGTCACTGAAATATTTTTGTTTCCTTACAATACCATTTTTATAAAAATAAGTTTTATTTAAGTTTTCATTGGGCATTTTTTCTTCTACATACATAATTTCTTTATCAGGTGTCCAGGAAAATTCCTTTGTTTTTCCGGAATTATCTATCTCTTTTAATTTTCCACTTCCACAGGGAAAAAATCTTACC
>Ga0302241_1001218_pt1 | contig 19547 bp, 21 predicted proteins | sample AAG_UR_Arg_MG_FD_193532 | JGI IMG/M metagenome (GOLD analysis project Ga0302241, IMG submission 193532) | Enriched activated sludge microbial communities from anaerobic digester in WTTP, New Holstein, Wisconsin, United States - AAG_UR_Arg | ecosystem: Engineered > Bioreactor > Anaerobic >... | reverse complement strand
AGTTCGCAATTTCATTAGGACTCCTATTAACCTACGCAGCTCTTGATGATAGCCAGTATGTCTCATTCTCCGTCATCCCCGTATGCTTTCGAGCGGGGATCCAGGTCCACTGTACCCTCCGTCATCCCCGTACGCTTTTGAGCGGGGATCCAGGTCCACTGTTTTCATTTTTGAATGTGATTTTAGACTTCATTTTTCTAAGTTGTTGAAAGCAAAATTCACAATAGGTTTAAAGTTACATCAAGAAAAAGTCAAAAGCCACGGCCAGACCTGGGTTCCCGCTCAGAGGCATACGGGAACGACTGATGGTGGGGCATACGGGAACGACAGTTCTTATAAGTTATTTTAGATCTTCACAAATGCTTGCCAACAGCTTGCTTATCGCTTGTCAGGAGGAAAACGGAAGGGGCAGACCTACACAACTTACAAAATAGCTGGTTGCCATGGGGACCACTATACTAATTAAAATCATTCTGTTTGATAGAATCTTTATACGCTTGAAAATATGTTTTATGTATAGTAATCTCTATATATTAGATTTTAACATACATAAAATATAAATTTTAAAGCGCGGTGATAAAGCATGACCGACATAGAACTGCTTAATGGATTGGAAACCGAGATCCCCGGATGGGTACTTCAGAACAGGCTCCGAGAAAAGGGCTATGTAAATATCTGGCAGAAGATAGAGGGAATGGTCTCCGACGGATACATTGAAAGGGTAGTGCGAGGATGGTACTGCCTTGGTCGGCTTTTGCGCAAGAGGGAACCATCTCTTCGATACCTTGCATGCAATGTCTACGGCCCTGCGGTCATTTCCGGGGACCTCGTGCTGTTCGAAGCAGGTCTTATCCCCGATGCAGTAGCATCTGTAACAGCTGTCACCTCAAAGAGAAGCCGGAGTTTGGATACGCCGTACGGAAATATTGAATGGTACACGCTGCCGTCATCTTTGGTTTATCCCGGTACTTATCTTGTAAAGGATCCGCCCGGCCACATAAGAGCGGCTGATGAAAAGGCCCTTCTTGACAGGTTATACATAACCAGGTACACCCCGCAGAACTACTCCCTTTGGAAGGCATTCATTTTTGAAGACCTGAGGATGGACGAAGATGCGCTGGCAGCGCTGGATCTCACACGTATGCAGGAACTGGGCAGGTTATTTAAGTCTCCCAAGATCACAAGGCACGTAAACTGGTTTCTGAAGTATTTCGGAATTGCCAAAGAAGCATAGGATCCGTAGGGGCGGGCAGGCAATAGGCAAACATCGGCAAGCTGTTGACAAGCAGTCGCATGCACAATTGGGGTCGGCCTGCACGATTGACATAATTGCATATTCCGCTAAAAATAGGTTTGGGCTTTTGTTTTAAAGAGCGGCGATCAAGGAGGCTAAAACATGGCCAGGCCTTTGCGGATAGAATACCCCGGAGCTTTTTATCATGTTACATCCAGAGGCAATGAACGAAAGGAAATTTTCAAAAGTGCGGCCGACCGGGAACAGTTTCTCTTCTACCTTGCAGCCTCGTGTGTGAGATATGGAGCGATAATACATGCTTACTGCCTGATGACCAACCATTATCACCTGATGCTGGAGACTCCGTTTGGGGATCTCTCGCTGATAATGAAGTATATCAACAGTTCCTATACCACATACTTTAACATCAAGCGCAAACGTGTCGGACACCTTCTTCAGGGACGCTACAAGGCTATCCTGGTCGAGGCTGACTCTTACGCCGCGGAGCTCTCCCGCTACATGCACCTGAATCCGGTGAGGGCCGGGATGGCCAAGTCCCCGGAAGACTATATATGGTCCAGTTACCGCTTTTACATTGAGGGCGGTGAACCGTCATGGCTGACTACCGGATTCATCCTTGGGTACTTTGGCACAGAAGGTCCTGGATCCCGGCGGAACTACAGGCGATATATAAACGAGAAGGTCTCTGACGGTGAGTACCTCAGCCCGCTTATGGAGGTCGTAGGCTCGACTATATTGGGCAGCGATGATTTTGTCAGGGAGATCCGGGGGAAGGAGCTTGACTGCAGGCCTGCGGACAGGGACCTTCCTTCGCTGAGAGAGCTTAAGGAAAGGCCCGGGCCTGAAATAATCGGCGAGACAGCCCGGAAATTATTTGCTGACAACAAAAAGCTGGCGAGGCTTGCCGCAATATATTTATGCCATCGGTACAGCGGGGCGAAGCTGAAGGAGATAGGCGATATGTTCCTTCTGTCGGATTCGGGCGTCACCCGGGCAAGCAGAAGATTTGAAGCGGCAATGGAAGCCGATGGCCAATTGGGGGAAAAAATCAAAGAGATAAGGCAAATTCTGTCTCTGTGAATTATATGGTCGTCGATGTGCCATCGGGCAGTTTTCCTGATGCCGGCCCGAAGGTCTTCTGCGGTCCCATCCGAGTTCTTTTCTCATCTTCGATGCTTCTGTCACTTATCTTTTGTCATGCCCAGGCCTGTCTTTCAGGATTTTTATCTGATTTTCGTATTTTAAGCCGTCCGGTTTGGGGCGGAGCAATATAAGCGACGGTTAGGCGGCAATATCGGGGGATTCCTTGACAATGGTGTCCTGCTGAATATACTGAGACCCAAGAACAGACTTGAACCATGTTATGTCCTATAAAACAAGGAGGGTTTGTTATGGAAATTTTAAGGACTTTCAGTTTTGCTCTGCCTTCACGCATTGAATACGGAACAGGCTGCATTTCGCGGCTCCCGGATGAGATATCCTTCCTGAAATCACAAAAACCACTTATCGTTACGGACAAGGGGATCAGTGCTTCCGGTTTGCTGGAGACTGTTACGAAATTTCTCGATGACGCGGGTGTAAAGTACGATATTTTCGACGGGACAGCCGCGAACCCCAGGGATGAAAACGTCCACGCCGGAGCCGATATGGCCCGTAAGCTCGGCACCGACTGCCTGATCGCCATAGGCGGCGGCAGTTCCATAGACTGTGCAAAGGGCATAAGCGTTATGGCGACGCATAGCGGAGTAATACAGGATTATCGCGGCGTAGAGAAGATACCAGGCGCCACCCTGCCTGTAATTACTGTCCCGACGACGGCCGGCAGCGGTTCTGAGGTCACGTTCAGCGCTGTTATTACCGACAGTGCAAAAAAGACAAAATTCTCGCTCCGCAGCACTAAAATAGCGGCGAAGGTCGCGATCTGCGATCCAAATCTGACTGTGTCGATGCCGAGATCCATCACAGCCTCGACAGGTATGGACGCGCTCACACACGCGATAGAGGGCTATACCGCCAACTGTTCGGAGCCTATATCCAGTGCTGTTGCGCTCTATTCCATCGAACTGGTATCCAAATACCTGCGCCGTGCGGTGAACGACGGGACGGATATAGAGGCAAGGGCTGGGATGCTTATGGCCAGCCTGCTGGGCGCCATATCATTCAGCCATTCCGACGTTGCGTCCGTACACTGCATAGCGGAGTCCCTCGGCGGCATGTATGACAAGCCGCACGGAGTATGCAACGCCGTCTGTCTCCCCGAGGTGATGGACTACAGCAAGGAGTATTGCATCGAAAAATATTCGCGCGCGGCCAAGGCGATGGGGCTGACATTCTCCACCGAGGCGGAGGGAGCCGCCGCTTTGGTAGCCGCGGTGCGGAAAATGTCCGAAGATGTAGGGATACCGCCATTTTCAACTTTCAATATCCCAAGATCCGCATACCGCGAGATCGCGCAAAAATCCTTCGAAAATCTCAGCAATGCAAGCAATCCGAGGCCATTGAGCGTTGACGATTATGTGGTGATCCTGGAGAGGCTGAGCGGAGAAGCCTGAGACGGGAAGGGGTTGTAAATGCAGCCGGACGATGGCAGACAACCGTAATGGCGCAGCTAAGTGCCCTATAAAATTTCTATCTCGGCAAAAACCACGTCAATTACTCTTTGCAATATGTCGTCTGGTATTTTTTCAATTATTTTGTAATTTCTCTGGTTTATGTCAAGAGCTTTAACATGTTCGCACAGGATGGCTCCTTGTGTCGAAGTTCTGATGTCAAGCGGGATGTGTAATGGAAAATTGTTTTGCGTGCCCGTGATCGGGCAGACTATCGTCATGTTTGTCTTTGTGTTGAAAAAATCATTGCTTATGACAACTGCCGGGCGGTATCCCGCCTGCTCGTGCCCTGCCTGTGGGTTGAATTCCAACTTTATTATGTCTCCCTGTTTTACTACCATATTTCTTTGCCCGCCGGAACGCCCCAATCAATGTCCACAGGTTGATATTCCTCATTATATCCTTCAAAAAGCGTAATTATATTTTTCCTGTTGCCGGTTTTTATTTTATTAATAGCAATTTGCCCATTCTCCGCTGTAATAACAACAGCCTCTCCGCCAATCATGCCAGCCTCGCCCAGGATGGACAGAGGCAATCTGATACCATGGCTGTTTCCCCATTTCTGAATTGTAGCAAGCATATTTATCACCTCTCATGTATATACAAGTATATACTATATATAGTGATTGTCAATTGATGTCCGGAGCGGGAGGGTCTGGTCAGGGAACTAAGGGGTCAGACCTACACAATTGACAGAATGGGATATATTTGTGTCATCGGTACGGCGGGGCTGAGCCGAAGGCCGTTGATCCGGCAAAGAAACCGGCAGGGCCCATGACTTGACTTGTACGGTTATATGCCGTACACTTTTAGGTGCATAAGACTTATAATTCGACAGTATCGGGGGGAAATGAGCCATGGATACATCTGTAAAAAACAGAATGAGCAAAAAGGAGCGGATCGAGGCAAGGATACCTGCGGATATGAAGGACCTTATCCTGGCGGCTGCAAAGATGGAGAACCTCAGCTTGAGTGATTTTGTCATCTCTTCCGCCTTGTCTGCAGCAAGAGGCGTGCTAAGGGCCAATGCGATCCTTGAACTCAGCACGAGGGATCAGGTGCTCTTCGCCGAAACCCTGATAAACCCTCCGATGCCAAAAGATGCTCTGACGGAGGCAGCCGGGCGCTTTGTCGGGAGGGAAAACAGCTAGGTGAAGAATGCACGGGATAGCCTGGAATATACGATAGAACCGTGGTCCGGCTATCTAAGAGACTTGAGAGGCAGTTTTGACTGCGGGGTCGATGATCTGAACTCATGGTTAAAAAGACAGGCATCTCATGATATAGACAAAAGAGCCTGCGCACTATTCGTCGCGCTTGATCCCGGGAAAGATTATATTGCCGGATTTTATACTCTGTCCATGTATTCGGTCAATCTTCCTGATATTTCCTCTGATATACAAAAAAAACTTCCCAAATATCCGCTTATCCCTGCCGTTTTACTTGGCAGGCTTGTTGTTGATTTGAAGTTCCGCGGAAAAAGGATCGGCGAACTTCTGCTGCTTGACGCCATGAAGAGGGCTCTTGATAACGAGATCCCATGGTGGGCGATGGTCGTTGATTCAAAAGAGGAATCGCTATCTTTTTATCTCAAGTATGGATTTTGCAGATTTTATGATGAAAAATACAGGCTTTTCATGCCTTATACGACGATCTGGAAGGTTTTTGAGTAGAAGCCTGAGGGTTAGAAGCCTGAGGGGCCAGACCTGCACAATTGACAGAATGGCCGGAGAGAGGGGACTCGAAATGGCAGGGAAACAAGTTGTAGCCATTAATGAAAAGGATAATGTGGGAGTAGTCATGGAGGAAGTATTTGCCCATGACTTGTTGGAAATAGCAGTCGGCGACAATAGGTATACCATAGAAGCAAAAGAGCCTTTAGCAAGGTTCCATAAAGTGGCTATTTCGGATATAGCCAAGGATGCAAAAGTATTTATGCTATTGCCAACGGCAAAATGACGAAAGCGGAGATTTTGAAATTTTATGAATCCAGCATATGGAGATGCGGGACTACTTTTTAGGCCTGTTGCTTTTAAAATCTTTATAAGGCTGCAGTGGGGTCCATTAAACACTTGATCACCGTCTATAGGTAGAAGAGCTGATTACGGTCATTATACAGGGTCTTATATCCAAAATAGAGGGAGCCGAAGACCGAAAGGCAGACTACGGCGCAGATGGCTATCATGATCGAGATCTGATAAAGGATAGCCGTGGTCGGAAGAGTTCCGGACAGTATCTGGCCGGTCATCATTCCGGGCAGCGAGACTATGCCCATTCCGAGCATTGAATTGAGGGTGGGAAGGAGCGCGGTCTCAAGCGCCTGGTTTACCATCGGGAGCAGGATCTTCTGCGGTGTGACTCCCAGGTTTAGCAGGCTTTCCATCTGCAGGCGCCTCTCGCTGAGTGATTCGCAGAACGTCTTTGTTGCAAGATTTACGCCGGTCATTGCATTGCCGATTATCATCCCGCTCAGAGGGATCACGTACTGCGGGTCAAATATGCTTTGCCCCACGACGGCAGTCACGAAGAAAATCACTATACCCAGACCTGAACAGGTTAGAGAAAGCGAGATCGCGACCTTGAATCCGGTGTTCATGCATTTGTTTTTTGAAAGTACCCTGTGGATCGCAAAAAGTATCATGCTTGTCAGGTACATAAGTATGAATATCGGATGTGGGTTCTCGAAAATGTATGTGAGGATAAAGCCGGCCAGGGTCAGTTGGAGAGTCAGCCTCACGCTTGCAATGAAGAGGAGTTTGGTCTGGTTTATCTTTGCTTTTTTCATTACAGCAAGCACTACGAGGAGCAGAATATAAACGAGGCTGAACCGGACAAGGCTTATTGCAGCGATTTCACGCATTATGGCTTGCTCCTTTCGAGTGCGATGATATTGTCGCCGTATTTTTCGGCAAGCGGGAAATAATGGCTTACTATGATCGTTGTCATCTCATTATCAGTGGAAAAATCTTTAATGTTTTTCATCATTGCATCCGAAGAGATGTTGTCCAGGGCTGATGTCGGTTCGTCAAGCATGAGGACTTTGGGCATGAACGAAAGGAATATCGCTATGTAGACCCTTTGGCGTTCTCCGCCCGACATAGTCTCGCATCTGGTCTCAAGGGGGAAATCTGCACAGCATATCTTAAGGAATTTCTCCATCGCATCTTTTGAGGGTGCGTCATGGTCTCTGTACTCGTAATATTTTTTGAAGTTTTCTTCGATAGTGCCTGTGAATAGGAAGACTGACTGGCCGACAAGGAGGATATCTCTTCTCAGTTCGATCGTGTCGATGTTGTCAATATTATTCCCGTTGTAGAGGATATATCCGCTGTCTGGCGAAATAGTGCCGTTCATCAGCTTGAGCAGTGTGCTCTTGCCGCAGCCGCTCGGGCCATGTATGAATGTGGTTTTCCCCTTTGCTATTTTTATATCCGGATACCTGATCATAGACTTAAAAACAACTTGACTGGCAGAAATGATATCCACGCGCTCACTCCTACGTAAAAAGGAAGTTAAGGATCTTTCCTCTGTATTTCTCTTAAAAGTATTTTTTCCAGAGTCCTGAGAAAACGAATATCGTCCTCTGCAGCCCTTTTCTTGGGACCCTTTGTCCTTCCGCCGTTTCTGCGGAATTTGGCCTTCATTTCCCTCTCTTCGAGCATGAAGGTCATTCTCTCCGCTTCGTATTCTATACCTGCAGGGCTCACTGCTGAAGCTTTTTTTGACAGCACTACGGCAGCAAGTCCCCAGTCCTGTGTAACTATAATGTCCCCGCATCCGGTGATGTTGATTATCTTGAGATCTGCTTCCTGGGATCCGCTTTCAACGGTTATGTGTTGGGCAGATATTATGTTGTGGTTGAAGCTGGCAACAGTTATTACCGGTATGCCGTATTTTGCCCCGGTCTCTATCGTATGCTGCAGGACTGACTTGGGACATGCGTCAGCATCCACTATTATCCTCAGTTTATATTCCCCCGAATAAAGCAAAATAAACAATAATAATCGGCAAAAAAGAGCGGCATGAGCCCCGTTTTTTGGTAAAATTTAGTTGCCACACCAAAACAATACCATACGGAGGTCCATGCCATGAAAAGAATATCACAATCCCCTGTTTTTGACTATGGACTTACTACAACGACACTGTCTCATATCTTGGAAAACAATATCTATCGTTGCAATCGCTATGCAACAATAAAGAAAAATAGACTTAAATTGCAACGATAAATACAACGATATGGATATCGTTGTATTTGATAATTATTTAAGGAAGGTACTGAGGGGTCAGCTTCCCAGCCCAAGCCTTTGGCATTGGTATGTGCCGTCGAGTATGTTCCGGACCCATTGTGGGTTGTCGAGGTACCATCGGACAGTTTTTCTGATGCCGGTCTCGAAGGTCTCCTGCGGCTGCCATCCGAGTTCTCTTTTGATCTTCGATGCGTCTATCGCGTATCTTTTGTCATGCCCGGGCCTGTCTTTAACGAATTTTATCTGATCTTCGTATTTTGAACAGTCCGGTTTGGGGCTGAGCTCATCGAGTATGGAGCAGATGGTCCGTACTATTTCTATGTTCCTGCGTTCACAGTTCCCGCCAATGTTGTATGTCTCTCCCGGCTTTCCTTTTGTCATTACCGTATAGAGGGCCCTGCAGTGGTCTTCCACGTAGAGCCAGTCCCTTATGTTGCTTCCGTCTCCGTAAACGGGGAGTTCTTTGCCGTTAAGCGCGTTGTGTATGATGAGCGGGATGAGTTTCTCCGGGAACTGCCTCGGACCGTAGTTGTTGGAGCAGTTCGTGGTGAGAACGGGCAGCCCGTATGTGTGGTGCCATGCCCTGACAAGATGGTCTGATGACGCTTTTGATGCGGAGTAGGGGGAATTTGGGGCATAAGGCGTTTCCTCCGTAAATGCCCCTGTCTCGCCGAGGCTCCCGTAGACTTCGTCCGTAGATATGTGCAGGAAACGGAAATTTTCTTTGTCCGGGCCTGAAAGTCCTTCATAATATTCCCTTGCTGCATGGAGCATGGAGAAAGTTCCGATTATATTGGTTTCTATGAACGTGCCGGGACCATCGATAGAGCGGTCTACGTGGCTTTCCGCCGCAAGGTGGAATATCCCCGACGGTTTAGTCTCAAGAAGGATGCCGCATACGGTATCTGTGTCGCATATATCCCCGCGGATAAACCGGAAGCTCTCTCCGGCAAGCCCGTCGAGGGAGGCAAGGTTCCCCGCATAAGTAAGCTTGTCAAGCACAATGATTTTGTGTCCGACAGAGACGAGATAATGCGCAAGGTTGCTGCCTATGAACCCCGCGGCTCCGGTTAGCAGGTAGGTCTGTGGATGCATGGTAAAACCGCCGCCTTTGTTTGGTATGGCATTACAGGGGATATTGTAGCATGGAAGGGGCCAGGCCGGAAGCGGCGGCGGAAGTCCGGCGTATAACCGTACAAGTCAATCCTTGCCGGATCAACGGCCTTCGGCTTCGCCCCGCTGTACCGCTGGCACAAATATATCCCTTTATGTCAATTGTGTAGGCCTGGCCCCTCCGACTTCCATGCCCCACCATCAGTCGTTCCCGTATGCCTCATCCTCAGTCGTTCCCGTATGCCTCACCATCAGTCGTTCCCGTATGCCTCTGAGCGGGAACCCAGGTCTGGCCTTGGCTTTTGTCTTTTTCTTGATGTAACTTTAAACCTCTTGTGAATTTTGCTTTCAACAACTTAGAAAAATGAAGTCTCAAATCACATTCAAAAATGGAAACAGTGAACCTGGATCCCCGCTCGAAAGCATACGGGGATGACGGAGAATGAGGCATACCGGCTATCATCAAGGCTGCGTAGGTTAATAGGAGTCCTAATTAAATTGCGAACTTAATTTGACACTAACGACCCGATCTGACTTCTTCTTAATTGTGTCAATTGTGTGAAATATGTGAATATGTCAATTGTGTAGGTCTGACCCCTCCGACTTCCTCGGCTGCGGGTATCAAAGCGGAAAATATATCCGTCAAAACCGTATCCGGCCCCACAGGCAAGAGCACGGACTTTGTCAAAGTTTGGTTCTACGGCACAGAAGGCCGCCACGCGGGCGGCAGCGCACCAACGATAGGCATAGTCGGACGTCTCGGCGGAATAGGCGCGCGTCCCGACAGAGTCGGACTCGTTTCCGATGCAGACGGAGCGGTGTCCGCAGTAGCTATTGCGATGAAGCTCGGAGATATGGCGCAGAGGGGCGACCTGCTCAAAGGCGACGTCTTTGTATCGACACACATCTGCCCGACGGCGCCCACAAAGCCGCATGATCCGGTGCCCTTCATGGGTTCTCCAATAAACATGACGATAGCAAACCGCGAAGAAATGTCCGAAGACCTTGACGCGGTGCTATCCATCGACACGACTCGCGGCAACAGAGTCATCAACCACAGAGGCTTTGCCATTTCGCCGACGATAAAAGAGGGCTGGATTCTCCGCACAAGTGAAGACCTTCTCGAAATAATGACATACACCACAGGCAAATCACCGGTGGTATTCCCGATAACCATGCAGGACATCACGCCCTACGGCAACGGCGTATACCACTTAAACAGCGTGCTCCAGCCCTGCACGGCGACAAAAGCTCCCGTCGTGGGAATCGCACTTACAGCCGAAACAATGGTTCCCGGCTGCGGAACAGGCGCGTCGCAGCCCATTGACATAGAGGGCGCGGTGCGCTATGCAATCGAAGTCGCAAAGGCATTCGGAGAGGGCAAATGCTCCTTCTACAGCAAGGATGATTTTGACACCTGCGTCAAGAGATACGGAGAGATGACACGCCTTCAGGGAATGGGCGACCTTCCCCCGGCAGACCCGGACGCATAGGATAATACCGTGAAAATCCAAGTCACGCTTACCGCGGAAGGGGCTAAAAGATTCATAGCAAAAGCCATTGCCCAGCTTCCCGAGGTGCAAAGCGCGATGACAAACGGCAGGATACTCCTAAAGGGCAGCACCACAGTCTCCGCCGTATCCGAAATTCTTTGCGGCGTGCCGCTTCGTATCTGCGGAAGAATAGACCCGCTCGGCACCGCAACGGCAAACAAAAAGACGAACGGTGCTCACTCTCTTATGCTTAACAGGGGAGAACCCCAAAACATAGACTCGTGTTTTGCCGAAGAGGCGGAGAACATGGAACCCGGAGATATATGCATAGCAGGCGCAAACCTCGTGGACATAGACGGACGGGCTGCGATAATGGCGGGAAGTCCGCTTGGCGGCGCACCCCTTCGCGTGCTGGCATCGCTGCAGACGGAAGGCGTGAGGACCATAATCGCCGCAGGACTTGAGAAATACGCCCCCTGCTGCCTTGACGACTCTCTCTCTGCGGCATCGAGAAAAGGCATAAGGCTTGCCATGGGAATGGCGTCAGGTCTTGTATCAATAGCCGGACAGGTCATAAACGAAGTGGATGCGTCATATATTCTTGGCGCGGAGGACGTCTGCGTCATAGGGCGCGGAGGCATAGCCGGCTGCGAAGGCGGTACGACACTTTCCGTCACGGTAAAAGACGAAATAGCGGAAGAATTTTTTGAAATGGTTCGCGAGGCAAACAGGCTCGGAGCACGCGCCGTGTCGGGCGAGAAAGAATCTCTGTCCTCCTGCCTTGCTACTCACTGTGGCCCTACGGGCGCGGGGCACAAAAGCTGCTGTTACAGGGCTGAACGTTTAAAAAACAGAAGCGGAGAGTGACAACATGAAATATAAAGTCGGTACCGTTACGATAGGTCAGGCCCCGAGAGTGGATATTACTCCCGACCTCAGAAAAATAGTGGGCGACGACATAGACATAGTGGAAGCAGGCGCGCTCGACGGGCTCACATCCGAACAGATTGCCTCAATGGCTCCTCACGAGGGGGACTATGTGCTTGTGACAAGAATGGCAGACGGCACATCCGTTACAATATCTGAACATGCCGTCACACCGTTGCTGAAAGAAAAAATAAACGAGCATTTTAATAACGGAATCAACACAGTTCTGCTGCTCTGTACGGGGGAATTCCCCGGATTTGCGACAGGCGGACTCCTGCTTACTCCGCAGAAACTGCTCTTTAATTTTGTAAGCTCTGTTACATCGGGACTTAAGCTTGGTATCTTTATGCCATCCCCGGACCAGATCGTTCAGTCAACAGCACGCTGGAGCAAGGTCTCCTCAGATACAAAATCTGTAGGAGCTTCTCCCTATGTGAATCCGGAACTGACTATACCTGCCGCCGCAAAGGAACTTGCGGAGTGGGGGGCTGATGTCATAATTATGGACTGCATGGGATACAGCCTTGCTATGAAAGAAACGGTCCGTAAGATTACGGGGAAGCCTGTTATACTTGCAAGGGCGGTAGCAGCGAGAGCACTCAGCGAACTCATATAAAACAGCAGAAATTACCGCGCATATATGAAACATGACATTATACAAAGTCCGGGGGAATGAAAATGTGTGATTTTATAGGAACTGCTAAAAAACTTCTCGGCGTAAATATGGGGCTTAAAGAGGGAGAAAAACTTCTTGTTCTCTACGATGAAACAACGCTTAAAATAGGAGAGAGCCTTTTTATCGCCGGAGAAGCACTGGGAGCTGAAACACTCTCTGTAAGAATGTCTATACTGCCCGGCAATGGTGTGGAGCCGCCCTCAATAGTTTCAGAAGCAATGACAAAGGCGGATGTCGTGGTAGCTCCGCTTGGGATGTCCATCACACATACACAGGCTAGGAAAAAAGCTGCGGCTGCGGGAGTCAGAATTGCCACAATGCCGCGCATTACGGAAGATATGTTCTTTAACGGTCCCATAACAGCCGACTATACGCAGGTAGCGGAACTTACAAGAAAAGTATCGTCGCTTTTGGATAAGGCAGAAATTGCGGAAATAATCACCGGCGATGGGAAATACAGCCTCAAAATGTCGCTGAAAGAACGCAAAGGCGTGCCCAGTACCGGAGTTTATACGGAGAAGGGACAGTCCGGAAATCTCCCTTCGGGAGAGGGCTACACAGCTCCCGTTGAAGGAAGTGCGGATGGAAAGATTCTTATAGACGGTTCCTTCGTAGGTTTCGGCAAACTCAAAGAACCGGTAGTGCTGACCTTTGAAAAAGGTCGGATGGTTCATGCCGAGGGTGCTATAGCGGAAGATCTCTATAAGATGCTCGGAGAAAATCCACTTGCCCGAAACTTAGCGGAACTTGGCATTGGCACGAACGACAAGGCAAGAGTTACAGGTGTGATACTTGAGGATGAGAAAATATACGGCACGGTTCACATTGCTCTTGGTAGCAATGACACATTCGGAGGAACGGTGGCGGCAGGCATTCACGTGGACGGAGTGGTCAAAGAGCCTGTTCTGAAACTTGACGGAAAAACTGTGCTGGAAAAAGGTCATCTTATACTCGAATAATCACGGATATTGATTTATAAATCTTAAATAAGATTTGCTATATGCCATATTTGAACAAAAATAAAAAGTCGCACTGTGTTTTATTTATTAACACAGTACGACTTTTATATATCTCTCTGTATTAAATAAGTTTATGATTTTCGCTCTCTCCACATCGGCATCCAGAGAAAATACTGTATTGCCGCGGAGCATGCAAAGGCGACTATTCCTATAGCGCGGAATGCTCCGCTTGCACCGAAGAGCGGCGCTATGGCACCGAAGAGCAGGGGAGTCGCTACCCATCCGAAATCATAAAAGAGCAGAAATCCGCCTGTGGCTTTTGGGTGGAGCTTAATAGGCACAATGTCGCCTATCAGCGAAAGGTGTGTTGGATATCCCATGCCGATGCCTAGCCCGAAGAGCAGACCGAAGATTACGAAGAAGAACGGAGTAGAACTGAAAGAGAGGAATAGCACGGAAAGTCCCATGAGAGCGGCAGACGGTGCGGCGAGCAGAAGCCTGGGTATGCTGTTCATCACCTTAAAGCCGAGTGTGCGTATGCAGACTGCGGCGACGGAGACAGATATCATAAAGTATGAGACAGATACGCCTCTGTCTACTGCAAGCATTGCAACGCAGAGTGTCATGCTGTCTGCTACGGACATTAATATCCCTGATAGATAAAGAGTCGGGACTCCTTTAATTTTAAACAGCTCCGAATATGTACCCCATGCCTTCTCTTTTTTCTCTACTTGGGCTGTCTCCTTCATAATGCAGCTTATGCCGAAGCAGATTGCCGCCACAAGTACCGGAAGCCACATGTAGACATAGTTGTATCCCTGCTTCAGAATCCATTCAGACAGAGGAATGACTGTGGCCAGAGGAAACATAGAGCCTGTTGTAAAAAGGGCGAATCCCCAGCCGCGGTTCTTTTCGTCCAGTATCATGGACTGATATGCTACTGTCGCCACAATAAATATGCTGGCGCTTACTCCCGAGACAGCACGGAAAAAGAGCAGAGGAGAGGAGAGAGACCAAGCCAGAGATATTGCCATCCCAGCCGCAGCAGCAGCGGATATCAGAGAACTCCCCATCAGAGTTTTTCTGATGCCAGCTCTTTCCATTGTGAGACTTCCGAGCGGGCGGCATGCTATCATTGCCATATAGAATATACTCAGAAAAAGCCCCACCTCGCCGGGAGATGCTCCGAATTTCTCATAGAGAGGGCCGAATATAAAGTATACGTTAATAAAGCAATTTATGCCGTAATAGGCAAGGAAGACCAGCAGGATCATTTGGGCAGGCTTCTCCCTTCGGCAAGCAGTGCGCATAGGAAATCCCATGTTTTGCAGACCGAAGATACGCTTGTGCACTCTGACGGAGAGTGGAAATACCAGCAGTTCGGCCCGATGGATATGGCATCCAGATCGCTTTTGCCTTCTATGAAGCATCCCACTTCAAGTCCGGCATGGACAACTGTGACTGTCATGTCTGAGCCGTACTTTTCCTTGTAGATTCGCAGAGCTGTCTCTCTTAATGGTGAGACGGGCGAGAAAGCCCATCCTGGATATGCAGAGAAGGTTTCGTATTCCGCCCCCATCATTTTTGCCAGAGTTGTTATCTTTCGCACAAGGTATTCCTGTGTCGATTTAAAGGACGCTCTGATCTCATATATAATGACCAAAGTGTCCCCTTCCATGTACATTTCTCCCATGTTGTCGGAGCTTTCGACTGTTCCGGGAACGCCGCCGTTCATCTCGGAAATACCGTCCGGCGATAATATAATTGTCGTTATAAGTTTTTTTGTATCCTCATAGGAGACGGCACTTTTCGCTCTGTCGGCTTCTTTAAGAGTCAATGTAAAATCGGGAGAGGTAGCCTCATACTCTTTTGCGAAGATTTCCGACATTTCCCTGGCGATATCTTTTAAAGCCGTGATATCCGAAGGTGCGGCAGATATTGTCGCATCGGCATAGCTTGGGATTGCAAGCCTGAATGTGCCGCCTTTAATGTATGAAAGAAGCACGGGAAATTTTGAAACGCACTCAGCCATAAATCTGCCGAGAAGGATGCTCGCGTTTCCGTGTCCTCTGTGGATGTCCTCTCCCGAGTGTCCTCCCTTAAGGCCTCTTATGCTTATGTCAAAGGTGCTCCAATCTGAGGGAAGAACTGTTTTCTCTAATTTGTGGAAAGTTTTAATGCCTATGCCCCCGCAGCTTCCTGTAAGAATTTCGCTGTCAACTGCGTGGTCAAGGTTTATCAGGTACTTAGCCTTAAGCAGTGATGTGTCGAAATTAAGAGCTCCTCCCATATCTTCCTCTTCCGATGTAGTGAAGAGAGCTTCGATGGGTGGATGTTCAAGAGTATCTGACTCAAGAACCGAGAGGGCGTATGACATGCCTATGCCGTCATCAGCGCCTAATGTAGTCTTGCCTCCTGTGGAGAGTATGTCCCCGTCCAGTACCATTGTTATTGGGTCATTAATAAAATCGTGGTCAGAGTCGGCGCTCTTTACACATACCATGTCCATATGAGCCTGAAGCAGAATTGCGGGAGCGTCTTCATAGCCTTTTGTCGCTGCTTTGCGTATAAAGATATTGTTGCTCTTGTCTCTTGTGACATCAAGTGAGCGCTCCTTTGCCCAGTTATAAAGGTATTCGCTTATTTTTTCTTCGTGAAAGCTCGGATGAGGTATTTCGCATATCTTTGCGAAGTTGCGGAAAACGGTATGAGTTAGAAGTTCATCGGTGTTTGAAAATGAACGTGTCATAAAATTCAGTCCTTTCAGCCATCCGGCTTAAATAGATATATACGAGATTCTGGTTTGTGATTTTAACATGGTTAAGCTTAAATAGATAGATAATTTATGTTATGTTAATATTTTTATAAAATCGGTCAATCTCCGAATAGAAAAATTCCACAAAAATAGTAATACTAATCATGCTTCCAAAAACAGCTTCATTAAATATACATAGGAGGGTCACCATGCAAAAGACAAGAAAGTTTTCAATGCGTGAACCACTTTCACTGTTGTTCGCTCTAATCCTTATTGCAGCGGTCTGCACATACGTTCTGCCTGCGGGAGAATTTAACAGGGTGGAAAACGCGGAGACGGGAAGAATGGTAGTTGTGGCTGATTCATTCCACACAATCGAACAGTCCCCCGTAGATCTTTTCAGTGTCTTTAAGTCATTCCCCAAGGGTATGGAAGAAGCCGGATATATTATGTTCTTCCTCCTTATTATAGGCGGTGCTTTCAGTGTTTTGGAAGCTACAGGCGCAATAACTGTCGCTATGGGGTCTGTGATAAAGCGAATGGCGGGACGGGAAACTTTAATGATTCCTGTTCTGATGTTCATATTCTCCCTCGGAGGCTGCTTCATAGGCATGGCAGAAGAGATGCTGGTATTCCTGCCCATGGTGCTGGCAATATGTCTTACAATGGGATTTGACTCAATAACCGCCGTCGCGATATGTATGCTCGGAGCAGGCGCGGGCTTTGCCGGAACTCTTACAAACCCCTTCACGATAGGAGTCGCACAGGGCATAGCCGGTCTTCCCCTTTTCTCCGGAATAGAATTCAGAGCGATAATATACGTAGTCATCGTTGCGGTCGGCATTGCGTATGTATGGTTCTACGCAAATAAAATTAAAAAAGATCCGACAAAAAGCCCGACTTACGAAATTGACAAGACTCTCGAATTCCGCATAGACATCGACAATATTCCCGAAATGACAACAAGGCACAAGCTCGTACTCCTTGCTTTCACAGCCGCTATAGTCTCAATAGTATTCGGAGTCGTCAAGCTTGGCTTCTATATTGAAGAGCTTGGTGCAATCTTTATCATACTGACAGTCGTGGCGGGAGTTCTTGGCGGACTCTATCCGGACGAGATAGCACAGGAATTCACAAAAGGCGCGGGAAACTTTGTCGGAGCCGCTCTTATAGTCGGATTTGCAAGAGTCATAGTTGTAATTCTTGATGCCGGCCACGTAATGGATACAATAATTAACGGGCTCTCCTATATGGTAAAAATTCTTCCTCCGTCGTTTGCCGCTGCAGGTATGTTTGTCGTACAGACAATAATCAGCTTCATAGTAAGCTCCGGCTCGGGACAGGCCGCACTTACAATGCCGATCATGGCGCCTCTTGCGGACGTTGTCGGAGTTACAAGGCAGACAGCCGTTCTCTGCTTCCAGTTTGCCGACGCCTTCTCAAACAACATGACAGTTACATCAACAGAGATAATGGCAGCTATCGCAATGGCAAAAATTCCCTGGACGACATGGGCTAAATGGTTCCTCCCTCTCTTCTCGCTCTGGAGCCTTATCGCTCTCGTGTTCATAATGATATCAGTGGCAATAGGATATGGCCCGTTCTAAAAATATCTGAACAAAAATTAAGAAATTTTACGTAAAATTTAGAGCCGAACTCTCATGTTCGGCTCTAAATTTGTTCTAATGTGGTAAGATTGACGAAACATTTAACATATATGAGCTGTGCCAAGGTGATAATAATGATATTTCGCCCCATATATACGGACTCTACGCTTCAAGAGCTAACGGAACACGGAAAAGAGGATTTTCCCCTCTCAATGGACAGACAGTGTGTCGCGAACGAACACTGCAAATATGTTCTGCACTGGCATTACGAAGTACAAATAGGAGTTGTCACCAAAGGCTCCGTAGTCTTTCGCTCTCCCGAACATGAATGCCGCATTCTCGAAGGAGAGGGCGTCTTTATAAATTCAGGCTGCCTTCATGAGGCGGAGCCTACAGACGACAGCGAGGGAGAATACGTCTGCGTCAATTTCGACCCCAAAGTGATATCGGGATACAGCAGCAGCCTTGTAAGAAGAGAGTATATAGACCCTCTGCTGCTTTCGGACCGTTTGCAGATAGTCTTCCTAAAACAAGAGCCGTGGCACAAAGAAATATGCTCGGCGCTTCTTGAGATGGCGCGGATAATGGATGAACATTCCTATGGGCATGAGCTTGAGCTCAAAGTTATTATAAGCAAAATATGGCTCATTATCGTTAAAAACAACGAAGAAATACTAAAAGATATTTCAAGAATATCACGTGCGGACAAAAAGCGCATGAAAACTCTGCTGGAATACATATCTGAGAACTATACGGAAAAAATAACTCTCGAAAATATCGCCGAGTCGGCCCATATCAGCAAAGGGGAGTGTTGCCGCATATTTTCGAGAATACTGCGCACAACACCCTTCAGATACCTCACCGGATACCGCATATCAAAGAGCATAAAACTTCTTACAACGGCGGATATGAGCATATCCGAAATTGCACAGCGTACCGGTTTCGGCAACAGCAGCTACTTCACAGTCTGCTTCAAAAAAGAGCTGGGAATAACTCCCAAGGAATACAGAAAGGACACATCTCCGTCAAATCACAGCTGATTTGACATATATATCGGCGATATCCTTGTGAAAGACAACACGACAGAGTATTTGTTAAATTTCATCTCTTGCGAAAAATTGTGTGTCTATTGTATTCAAATCACAAATGGTATATTATCCGCTTCAGGAAAAAGAGAGGCGGGCTGAAATGGATAATCACCTGATGAACACAAAGCGGTGGATAATAGAAAACATTGCAGGGGCTTTTTGGAGCGATAATTTCAGGCAGGGAGTAAAAAAACTGCCATTTAAACGCATTCCCGTGGGTTCTGATGCTAAATATCGCTGCTGCGTATATAAAGAAAGAGCCATAATCAGAAACAGAGTCCTCGCCGGCCTCGGCTTCAGCGTGGAAGAAGATGACGAAATGACATCGCTTCTCGAATACGCCGATGCAGCTCTCGAAAGAGAAACAATACAGGGGCCGCCCCTCACAATAATAGACATAGCCTGCAAAGGCTGTGCCAATACCAGGTACTATGTCACGGAACTCTGCCAGGGCTGCCTCGCACGTCCATGCGAAACGACATGCCCCTTCGGTGCGATAAATGTAATAAACGGCTGCTCACATATAAACAAAGCGAAATGCAAAAACTGCGGCAAATGCAAAACAGTATGCCCCTATGGGGCGATAGCAAAGATATCCGTTCCGTGCGAGGAAAACTGCCCCGTAGATGCCAGAGGCCCACGAAGGGGTCAGACCTACACATTTGACAAGATCGCTTGATCCCCTGACAAAGGGATCCCGGAGGGGTCAGACCTACACATTTGACAAAATGGCTGGATTGACTGAGGCAAAAGATAACTACTTCTTGGGCAAACTGGGACCCACGGAGGGGTCAGACCTACACATTTGACAAGATGGC
>Ga0302241_1001215_pt1 | contig 19581 bp, 14 predicted proteins | sample AAG_UR_Arg_MG_FD_193532 | JGI IMG/M metagenome (GOLD analysis project Ga0302241, IMG submission 193532) | Enriched activated sludge microbial communities from anaerobic digester in WTTP, New Holstein, Wisconsin, United States - AAG_UR_Arg | ecosystem: Engineered > Bioreactor > Anaerobic >... | reverse complement strand
GAAGAAGAAAAACCTGTTGAACCTGAAGTAGTAGTAACAGAAGAAGAAAAACCTGTTGAACCTGAAGTAGTAGTAACAGAAGAAGAAAAACCTGTTGAAATAGCAGAAATCAAAGAAGAGAAACCGACTGCATTAGAAAAGCCACTGGCAACAGAAGCCGAAGAAAAAATAGCTGTATCAACTTTTTATAAAGGTTTTAGTGAAATCTTTTTAATTAAAGATACTGATAAGCCAGGGACATGGCATATTGGAATAATTCTGATATTATTCTTTATATATATAGCATTACATCTATTTTTACCAGATTTGCCTTTTTAAATTACTTATAAACTGAATAAAGTATTATCTTTTACTGTATCTGTAATAGAAACCAAACCAGTAGAATAGATTTTAAAAGTTGCATAAGGAGAATTTTCTCTATCTTCCTTTCTATATATGCTCCCTATAGCAACAGGGGAATCGGTAATATTTCCTTTTACTGGCAAAATATCTATCACAACATATGTTCCCTTGTATAAACTATCATCTGTATTATCAATTATATTAAATTTGCCTGACAGGTCCTGATTTACCGTTCCTTCCTTTAATTCCCATCTGAGGGTTTTCGTTATAGCTATATCATTTGCCTCATAAAGATATATATCCATATCACCTGTATAGCTATATAAGATATTCCCATTTTGTTCTTCTGAATTACTTCTTCTTACGAAAAAATCCCCTAATTTTCTTACTTTATCAGATGACCACACAACCATTGTCTGATCTATGGATTTATCATCATTAATTAACCAGGTAAAATCAAGAATTTCAAAGGGAGACTCCTGATGTCTACAGCTATAATTATTCATTGTTCCTGTATAAGTTTTATCGCTTATGTCCCATTCGACCTTTCGAATCTTACATATATCTTTATTATTCTCATCATTTATATCAAAGGGGCTGAACATTAAATCTCCTTTATACTTCGTTCCTTCGTATACTATAGTGGCTTTATTATGTTTATACTGATTTATAAGAACCATGTCCCATTTAGAGCTATGTCTTGTAAGTGAATAATAACCATTACGAAATCTCCCTTCCATTATTTCACCCTCAGCAGGTTCATCTTCATCATTAATTATTGGATGCATATCTAGAAATAAAGCCGGAAGGGAATTATTAATATTATCCACAATACACCAGGCATATCTAATATAACGTTCCACAGGAGGAAATATTTTCACAGAACTCGATAAATATAACTGGTTTTTTCTAATTATATTCTGAGTAGACGTTCCATCGGGGGTAACCTCAATAATCCTGTCAGGATCACATTGATATTTCTTTTTATCAGAAAGATTATTTACTGATATATAATTAGAAAACTTCGATTTTAAAGAAACAGTATATTTACCAGTAACATCTGTTTTTGAAATCCTTCTAAATGGTATATAATCAACACCTGGAGAGGAAGAATCAAAAAATAAAATACTATTAGCCATAGGAGTAATACCATCTGTATCATAGAGGGTGCCTGTGAGGGTTGTTAAACCTGCTCTATCAATAACAGTAACGATAGATACATCTTTCATCAATGCAGCTTCAGGTTCATCTGGATTATTAGGATCAGGAATCCATGCTATTATTTCAACTTTATCTTCAGCCGATGATGAAGAAAAAATAGCCATGGAAGAATCTCCCTGTACAGGGGTAACATTGGGAGACCATTTCACACTGGATGGTTTCAACCTCATTCCATTTGTATCTATTCCAATTACACGATAAAAAACCGTATCTCCTGATAATACAGAAATTATACCAGGAACAATTTTAATATTAAGTAACTGAATATTTCTCTGATTTGTATTTACATTCTGACTGACAGGAGATGGAATAATAGGAGGAGTATTTGGTTCCTGCATAATATTATTTGGTTCACTCACATTATTAGCTATATTCTCTCCACTAACAGATATTTGGTCTAATTGCCCTTGATTTATATCTAAAGGCAAAAGTTGAGTATGAACATTATCTCCACTAACTGGATCTACAACGTAAATATCTACTATCTCCTTTTCACCAGTAACAATTCTATCCAGTTTAAATGTTCCGTCTGACTCTAAAGGAATTTCTACCGGTGTACCATAGGTATCTATCATTATAATATTAGCATTCCCATATGATATATAACCAGATGGAGGTGGAACATTTGCAGCTAAAACAATTAACCTCCCTAAATCAGTAGTTTCTTCAGAAGATTCTTTATTTTCTTCTGGCTGAGAAGAAGTATTTGAAGATTTATAAACCATATATGTATTATCACTCAAAGAAACTTTATTAACAGGAATGACATCAGGATGAGGTGTAACATCAGGTGCTTGAGAAGACACAACAGGTTGTGGTTGAGAAGGAAATCCACTTCCTACATTACCTGTACCACTGTTACCACCTAAACCTCCACAACCAGCAAATATTGACATCATTGAACTTAAAAGGATTATATATATACCACATTTAATCATAATCATTCCCCCTGACAAAAATAAAATACTATAAACATATAAATTATATAAAGCCAAAAAATAGTTATTAGTTATTAGTTTTCAGTTTAATCCAGGATTCTCATTGCTAATAACTAAATACTAATAACTAATTAAAAAATTTTAAATATTTTTAATAGTATAAATATTATAATAACAATAACTGCTGTTATAACAGCTATAAGAGTACCACTCATACCACCGGATTTCTCCACTGCTTTTTTCTTACTGACTTTATCTAAGGGTTCTTTCCTCTTTTTAGTAGCAATCTCTTTCTTATCTTCTAACGGTTTACTATCTTCTGTAGACGTATCCAGCTCAAAGAAATCAAAACTTCTTATTGTATCTCTAATTTTTTCAATATCAGGGCGTTCCTCCGGATGAATACTTACACACTTAAAAATAAATTTCTCAACTTTATCAGAAATAAAGGGTTTAGTGTCTTTTATTGATTTAAACTCATAGGGGTTATCTTCTGGATTAATGCCTGTCAATAAATAATAAAATACAGAACCAAAAGCAAAAATATCTGCTTTAATATTAGTAAAATCAACTCCTTTTTGCTCAGGGGCAGAATAACCCAGACTTCCTCTATATTCATATGAAAAATCGGACTGATTAATAATAATCCTGCCCATACCATAGTTAATAAATTTCATTTTTTCATCACGAGAAATAATAATATTAGAAGGTTTAAGATCCACAAAGGCAATAGGAAAGGGTTTCCTGTTATGTAAATAAAATAAAGTATCACAGATATTTATTATAGCCTGAAACATTTTCTTAGGAGATAAAGATTTTTTATCTTTTGCATAACTTTGTAGCACTTCTTCCAACGTCTTACCTTCTATAAATTCCATAACGATAAAAAATCTGGCGCCTTTTTCCTCATTTATATCATAAAAATAATCATAAATCTTAACTAAACCTGGATAATCTATATCCTGAAGGAAGGAAGAAATTTTTTTAATCATATCCATAACTTCTTCCATTCTACTAACACATCCACATTCCGAAAGGGAATATTGAATTTCCTTAATAGCCCTGATTTCAGTTGCTTTATCTCTGGCTTTTGAATCTATTGCTTTGTAAATAGAACCATAACAATCTGTATGAATAACATCAATTATTGTATATCTATTATATAATAATGTTTCTTTAGGTAAAGGAGAAAATTCAGGTTTTTCCTTAGATTTCTTTTTATAAGAAGAAATTTTCTTTTCCTTCCAATCATCTGGAATATCTACATGAGGAGGAGCAACAGGTTTCGGTATCTCTTTTGTAGTTCTATCCATCTCTCCTGAAGGAACTTTTTTGGCAACTACTGCTTTCTTTCTGGAGATCGCCGATACAGAGCTTGAAGATTGCATTTCAGAAACAGGTTCTTTAGATCCTGAAGTTTCTTTCTCACCTTCCATCTTCTTCCCTAACATCTCTGCAACTGTCTCACGGGCTAATCTCCTGGTAACAGACTTCTTTTTTATAACCCTTTTTATAGCAGGCTTTCTTTTAATAACTCTCCGTCTTATTTTTCTGGAACTATCTATATCTTCCCCTGCTTCTTCTCCAGTTTCTTCTTTAAGAATAGGAACAGGTTTTGCCAATTCTTGCTCATCCTGGTGTAAAGAAACAACTTGTTCTTCAGCAGCTATTACAGCTTCTTCCTGTGGTTTTTCCTGTTCTTTAACGATTACAGCTTTTTTCCCCAGTACTTCGTCTAAAGTTTCCCTGGCAACTTTTCTGGTAACATCTCTCTTTTTTATGATTCTCCTTTTCGGGACTGTATCACTTTTTTCTATAAGGACAGATTGATCTTTAGGTGTTAAAACTTCAGAAACCACAACTTCTCCAGTGTCAGAGCCAGTTACAGGTTTTTTCTTTATAATTTTTCTTACTATTCTCTTTTTAACAGGTTTCTTCTCAGAAGAGTCATTTACCAGATCACTCATCTTTACTTTTCCCCTATCTAAAATAATTTATTCATTAAAGCAACTTCACAATCAAAGAACCCCTCTATTTATAGAATTAATCTGTAATTTTTATATCATAATATATAGGATTTAATAATTACTCTAATTCAAGGTAATATAATTAATAAATACTTCTTTATCTTTCCAGGAAAATCCTTCCTACAAATATCCTCATTATTAAAATGTCTGATAATTAGTTTTTAGCTATCAGCCATCAGCGTTCAGTGTTTATTTCTTAAAGTGATTGCTTATAGCTAACTACTAATAGTTTTATAATTTATAATTTAAGAACACTAATAATATTATCAAATAATTCCTCAGTACATGTAGCAATAAATTTTTGTCGATAATTAACATTCTCCTGTACCTGTAATCTCTCTCTATCCAGACGTTTACAGACCCCACCGGCTTTAGATAAAATAAAAGCGCCAGAATACAAATCGTATCCTGCAAAACCTTTATTAAATTCAATAAGAGCATCTGCATCTGCTGAAGCAACTCTGCAAATTTCAAGGGGACCTCCATTATTGAACACCCTGAGAGAATTATTTATTAAAGATTTCTGTTCTCCAAGAGATAAAAGACGTTGAGGTTTAATAGCAAAATTTGATATAAAAGCCTCTGAGAGATTTTTAACCCTGGAAGGGAATATTCTTATAGGTCCATAATCACTGCCTTCGATATAGGCGCCACTCTGGCTTTTGCTTGCATAATAAATAATACCAGTAAAGACATCTCCCACTACTGCAGCAAGAAATTCATTTAAACTCTTGGAATAAAAACATATAGATGTAGCACACAAAGGAATTCTTCTGATAGCAAGATCTGTTCCATCAAGAGGATCTACAAAGACCAGTAAATCAGGATTAGACTTGCCAACTTCAATTTCACCGGATTCTTCAGTTATCAGAAGATATGGCACACCAACATTATTCTCTAATCCCGTGATATATTCCTGCTCTGCTACAATATCAATCTTTCTTGTCTCATCTTCCGGATCTTTTTCACGAAGATTTTCAACTTTCTCGCCAGCACGAGTAGAATCAAAAAGTAGTAATGGTTTTATTTCAGATATCACCTTTTTTACTATATTCTTACCAACATCCAGTAATACCTGATCATAGTGAACACTATCAGAAAGAAAATATCTGGCAAATTTATCACTGAAATCTTTAGGAGAAGTATAAATCTCGAAAATTTTTCTTCTCAATCCCCAGACGCTTGTAAGTGTAGTATCTATAATAAATCTGGCTTTTTCTTTTACAGGCAATAATATTCTTTTTTCTACAGAAAGGGCTTCTTCAACAGATATATCCATACCAAGCATTGCAGAAAGTGGATGAAGAGAACGTCCTTCCTTACTTAATCTTCTAATGAGAACCTCATCAGAACAACTTAAAAACATTATAGGAGGGTGAGCAAGCTCCTCTAAAGCTCGATTAAATGAAGAAAGAAATATATCTGCTTCCAGACAACTGGCAATATAAGTTCTAATATCCACATTAACAACAATCTTCTTTATTTTCCTCTTAACAAGAGCACTGACATTCTGTGTTATCTCATCAGGAGAAGTGGGAGATATAGTTATAAAACCCAGTTCCTCAAGGAAGCGATTGGCAAGTGTTTTCCCTGACGCAGAAAAACCTGATAATATATGGATTTCTAAATTTTTAAAATCTTCCTTACACTCCACTGGTTTCTCTGTCATACAATCCTCATACCAGGTTATCCAAACCTTTTCTATCTAATATAGTAATATACCTTCTACTGAAATCTATTAATTTCTTTTTCTTAAAATTATTCAAAGTAGATGTAGTAGTTTCTCTGGAAACACCAATCATATTTCCTATATCCCTGTGAGTTAACTTTACACATATTCTGGTACCTCTAGAAGTTTGTTCACCAAATTCATCGGCAAGTTTAAGTATTAATTTTGAAAGTCTACCGGTAACATCACGAAATGCCATATCTTCAATTCTGGATTGGGCCTGTTGAAAGCGACGGGCCATAACTTGAATTAACTTTAAGGCTAACTTTGGCTTACTCTGAAGTAATTTCTCAAAGGGTTTTTTATCAATCTTACAAGCATAACATGTATCCATAGCTTCTGCAAAAACTTCTCTGCGGCTCTGTCCCAGGGTTTCCATTTCACCGAAAATATCACCTGGCTGTAAAATACCGAGAGTTATTTCTTTACCTTCTGAAGAGATCTGATAAAGTCGAACTCTACCATTTGTCAAAAAATAAACAGCATCTGCAGGATCATCGGGAATGAATATTACTTCTTTTGGAGAAAATCTACATTCTGTCGTTATATGAGCTATTTCACTAATTTCATCTGAAGTCATATCGTAAAATACATTTATTAACTTCAAATTAGCCAGGCTTACCATTTTACTTATATCCAGAGGTTTGAGTGCTACACTGAATATACCTTCTCTAAGGGCTTTTCGTAAAACATCTTCCTCATGATATCCGGTCATCATTATTACTGTAACATCCTGGTTAATTACTCTTATTCTTCTATATGTATCCATGCCATCCAGACCTGGCATCTTTAAATCTAATAATACTATATTAAATTTATTCCTCTCTACTTCTCTAATAGCATCAATACCTCTTCCGACAGTTACAACATTATATCCCCTTTTCTCAAGGGTATAGCTTAATAATTTTAAAATATCCGGGTCATCGTCAACAATTAAAATCGATGCCTTTTCTAGCATTATATATAACCCTTTCTTTCTTTAAAATCATTACTTCAGAGGAAGACTCATATTATTTCTCCAAGATTAAAATTACTCCTCCTTAATTTTAATGAATACATATTAATAATTACAAGATAAAATTACAAAAAGCAAATAATATTCCTAATTATAACATAAAATATACAAAAGGCAATTATAAGAACAAAATTAAATTCGTAATGCCTAATGGGTAAGGTTTATTATCAATAAACATCATGTTTTACACTTTGCGAGATTATTGATTTATTGAAATAAATAGGGGAGGAATTCTAAATATGATGGTGAATAGAATTAATTCAAATTTATTTTATAGTTGCAATTTAATAAATTATTATTAGCTATCAGCAATCAGACCTCAGCCTTCAGCTTTCCTTAAGCTGATTGCTGATAGCTTTAAACATAAAAGGTTTATTTTTACTGAAGCTAATAATTTAACAATAATGAAAATTCCTATGCATATAAATTATGTACCAAAGGTTTCAGTTTATTTGCCTTCATCCGGGACATAAAAAATTATTAACAACATATTGGAGAAAAAATAATGGAAAAATTTCGATATAATTCTGAATACACTGGAGATTTAATAAAAAAAGCAAAAACAATTCTTAATGGAGAAGAAAGATATATATTAAGTGAACCTTTAGAACAAAATGAAACGGCAATAAAAATAATCCTTAGAAAAATAAAGTTAAATCTAAAAAAAAGCGATACCACTGAAGAACAGCAAATATTACTAACACAATATATGGATAATATAAAAGAATATCTGGATATATTAGATGATTTAAATCTTTTTATCGAGGATGATTCTGTGGAAATGGAAGAACTGGAAGAAAAAATTAATAAAATTGAAGAACTTAATACAACATTACTGGAAGTAGACATGAAACTACAGAACTATACTGTTCCTACCATACAATTACCCGGTCTTCCAAAGAAAGAAGAAGATTTCCTTCCACCTGCAGACCTCTGGTACGAAATTGATAAAGACGTGCTGGAGAAATTAAAAAATTCAAATTATCCTGTTCTCAAATTAAGTGCTCTTGAAAATTTTTTTAAAAACAAAAAATTTTCAAGTCAGGGTATTATTAGAGAATTAGAAAAACTGGGCTTTAGAAAAGAAGAAATAGAAAATATTCTAACTTATTCAGAAAAAAAAATAAATGCTAAACTTCATATTCCAAAAGCAAAGGAAACAAAGAATGAAAAAGAACAATATTCTTCTCTGGAAATCTTAAAACTTACAGCACCACCACGGGTACGTAAGAAATTACCGGAAGAACAATATGAAAATTTAAATAGTAAATTAAAGGAAGTAGGAGTAAACCTATCTGATTCCGAGCTCAGGAAACTTGCAGAAAGTGGTTTTGAACAGCGTATTAATATGGCTGTTTTAAATAAAATATTTAATACCCTTGAAGATGTTATTGCTAACTATGGAGAAGTTTTTCATGAAAGAGTTAAAACCATCCTGCTCTATGTATCATCTAATTATCTTTTTATATATGACATATCAAAATTTTATCAGGATTTTGTAGATACAAGATATGATATTATGGAAAAAATTATAGCAACTCTCAATTCTGGCTTCAGTATAACTGAATATCTCGGATCCATTATAAAAATAATAGAAATATCACATATGGAAGAAAATGAACTGATGGAAGGTACTAATATAATCACAGAAAAGTTATCATATATAGAATGGATAAGGGTCAACCAGTATGAAATAAACCTGAGATACAGAATAAAAGATCTCTGGGAAGAATGGTTTCGCATAGAAGAAGATACAGATTTTGAAAATAACTTCGAAATGCTTGATAACAACCTGGAAGAATTCCTTGAGAAATTAACATACCTGGAACTAAAAATAGAAAGATTACCCCATGCTCTGGAAAGCCCGTGGGAATTGGCGGCATGGATGAAAGAATTATTTGCAGCTATGAAAGAGTATTCTTTAAAACTCCAGCAGTGGACTAAAATTAAAAAAGCAGAGTTTTTAAGTGGACTATTTACTCTCATAGAAGAATGCTTTGCAAATCCTAATCTTTATACACCGGTGAAAGGAGAAGGTACTCTATTAAAAATCAGCCGCAGAGTGGATCTTGCCCAGAATAATATATTCGGATTTTTACGTCAGACAGTGGATAGTATAATTAATTCCTGGGAAACGTACAGATTTCATCAACCACTGGATTATCTTGAACAATCTACTCTGGAAAAAGCCCTTATAGCTTTAACTTTATGTCAGACAGCAATAGATCAAATACAGATTTTTTATCAAAATAAAAATATGCTGGATTTAATATTCAGTATACAAATGATGGGTATAGCAAAAGACCTTTATACCATGGGTTTAGAGAAAAAAACATTACCTCTTGAGAATGAAAATATAAAAAGCTTTATAAATAACTTTATAGGTTTTCATATTGACCAGGTAAAAGCTGAAGTATTCTTACAGAATATAGAATGGCTGACCGGTTTAATATCTATTCTTTCACAGAAAAATCAGATTTTGAACAAAAACGCAGAACAATTAGAAGAGATAAATCCTGAAAAACAAGAAACCTCAATAGTAAAAATATTTATACAAAAAGCTCTTATGGAATTTACCCAGGGACTAAGTGATCTGGAAATGTACAAAACAACCCATATGAGATTATTTTTATTAACTTCCTGTTATTCAATTATTCAGGGAGGAAGCCGTCTGGTGATATTAAAAGAGCTGAAAGAGGATTTTGACTCTGAAGATGAAACATATAAATACTTTAATATAATCTCTGATATACATGATATGATCTGAAAAACTATTCAGACTTTCAGACTTTAACAAAATGTATAAAACTGAGAGTTAAAGATTTTTGATAGCCAATTACTACAGGATAGATATTAAATATGTCGAATATATTATTAACCTGACTGCTAATTGCTAATAGCTATAAAGGAGGCTTTCAGATTGGGAAAAGATCAAGATCCTATTAATAGAGAAGAATATATGAAAATGTTGATAGAAAAACTGGATAGTAGTAATATAAATGAAATATATAGAGCAAAAGCTAATCTTGAAAAGTCAGGAGAAAAAGCTTTACCACTATTAATAGATGCACTCCAGCATAATAAAGCCAGTATAAGATATAGAATACCTATGATTCTCGGTAAGATAAAAGACAAACAAGCTATAGAACCACTAATAAAAGCATTAAAAGATGAAGAGAGTATAGTAAGGCGAACAGCAGCAATAGCACTTGGAGAAATAGGCGATAAAGGGGCAATTAAACCACTTATAGAATCCTTAGAATCCGGTAATAGTGGAGCAGCAATAGCACTTGGAGAATTGAAAGATCCCGTTGCAATGGAACCACTTATAAGAGCGCTACAAAAAAAATATCCTGACTTAATAGAAGAAGCTGCTTCTGCTCTCTCAAAATTAGGTAATTCTGGAGCTACTGAAGCACTTATTGAAGCACTTAAAGGAGGAAATATCGGTGCAGCTATTGGACTGGGGAATATAGGGGATCAAAGAGCTTTAAAACCTTTACTGGAATCGCTTAAAGAAGGAAATATCGGTGCAGCTATCGGACTTGGAGAACTAAAAAATGAAGATGCCATTGAACCATTAATAGATGCACTGAAAAAAGAAAATGTTGGTGCAGCTATTGCTCTGGGAGAAATTGGAAATGAGCAGGCTGTCCCTGCTCTTATTGAAGCTCTGGAAAGTCAAAATTCAGACCTGAAAATTAGAGCAATATGCGCCCTGGGAAAAATTGGAGATAAAAGGGCTATTATTCCTTTAGCTAATAAGCTCAAAGATACTGATAGAATAGTCAGATTTCATGCATCCTTTATACTATCTAAGACAGGTGATGAAAGAGCTACTGAAGCAATGATAGAAGCTCTTAAGGATGATTATTTCTCTGTAAGAGGTAATGCTGCTTCAGGGCTTGGCAAATTTGGAGATAGAAGAGCTCTTAAACCTTTACTTGCCTGTCTTAATGATAAAGCCTGGGTAGTTAGATTTGATGTTATATGTGCTCTTGGAAAAATGGGTTACAAAGAAATTCTCCCAGAACTCAAAACAGCATTTCAAAAAGAAAATAAGAAAGAAGTTAAAGAGAAAATAAAAGAAGTAATAAAGCAATTAAAATAAATTATTATTAGCTTTCAGCTTTCAGACATCAGCCAGCTTTATTTTTTGAGCTGATTGCTGAAAGTTGACTGCTGATAGCTTTAAACATAATAAGTTTATCTTTACTAAAATTAATAAGTTAGCTATAATGAAAATTCCTATGCATTTAAATTAATTAAAGGAGTGTAATACATATGGGAATGTTAGAAGATTCAGCAGAAACTGCAAAGATGTATGTAGAATTAAGTGAATTAAAAGAAAAAAAACGTGAATATCTTATGGAATCAGGACTCAAAGGATTTGAACTTTTTAAAAGAAGAATAATTGAAAGCGACTCTTTGCATAGACTTTCAGATGATATAACAGACATTAATAATGCTATCCAGGTAGCAGCTCAGGAAGCAAAACTGGAAAAAAAGCGTGAACTTTTAGATGTAGACAATTCGCCACAGTGGAAGAAACTTTTAGATGATATTTTATATAAACTTATAGTTTCAGCTGAACGTATGGAAGCAAAGAGAAGATATGAATTTCTTGTAATAAGAGGCCAGGATCTACTTGAGGACGCAGGAAAAATATCCCTATCCCTAGCACCAGGGATAAAAGAACTTGAGGAAGTTAATAGCAAAGTTCGTGAAGTAGATAGAAAATTAAATAGTATTTCAGACAAAATACAAAAAAGAGAAAAAGAAGGAAAAGCAGGAATAAGTATGCTTGTAAGCTTAATATCTTTTATTTCATCTTTTACCAAATTTTTTAAGACAAAACTCTAATTATGAAATTATCTGATTTTGACTATTATTTACCCCGGAAACTAATCGCTCAGACTCCTGCTTCCAAAAGAGAAAATTCACGTTTATTAATCTTTAAAGAAGATAAAATTTATCACCAAACCTTCAATAAATGCATAAATTATATAAATGAAGGAGACGTTCTTGTTATTAATGACACAAGGGTATTTCCTGCAAGATTATACGGGGAAAAAATACCTACAGGAGGAAAAGTAGAATTACTTCTTGTAGAGGAAATTAATAAAGGGTTCTGGAAATGTCTTGCAAAACCTTCCAGACGATTAAAACCGGGTAATAATATAATATTTTCAAATTGCCTGAAAGCCAGAGTAACAGGTAGAGAAAACAACGGAACCAGAATAATCTCATTTACAGACCCGTCCTATAAGGAAAAAATATTTGAGATAGGTGAGATTCCCCTGCCTCCATATATAAAAACACCACTTAAAGAAAAAGAAAGATATCAAACCATATATTCAAAAGAGATCGGTTCAATTGCAGCTCCCACAGCGGGGTTACACTTCACTGAAACCTTACTGGAAAATCTGCAAAAAAAAGGTGTAATTATAGCAAAAATAACACTCCATGTAGGTCTTGGCACCTTTCGGCCAGTAAAAACTGATGAAATAGAATTACATAAAATGGAAAAAGAATATATGGAAATAACTGAAGAAACAATAGAAAAAATAAATAATGCCAGAACCAGAGGAGGTAAAATAATAGCTGTAGGCACAACTTCAGTAAGAACACTGGAAACTTCGTCAGATGAAAGAGGAATCCTCAGGGCAGGAAATCAAAAAACCAATCTCTTTATTTACCCTGGATATAAATTTAAATTAGTAAATGGCATTATAACAAATTTTCATCTACCTAAATCTACACTCTTTATGCTTGTCTGTGCTTTTATAGGGATAGAAAGAGTCCAAGCTCTTTATCAGGAAGCCATAAGATTGAAATATAGATTTTACAGCTTCGGAGATGCATGCCTGTTTTTTAAATAATTCTTATTCAGATTTCAATCCACCTTCAAAAGTATAATTAGGACAAAAAGTAGCAGTCCCCAACCAGGCATGAGACGACATATCATCTTCAGGAGGACGACAGGATATAGTAAAGGTATCTCTCGTTGTATTTATCTCATATAAATAGGGAATATCTGTTGCAGGACACCTGGTCTTCTTTGCCTGTTCAGTCTGATCTTTAAGTTTACTAAAAGGCAACACAGCATCAACAGGCAGAGAAGAATCACGATCAGGTTCAGGAAATCTCTTCCACTCTAAATAATAAACCTGTAGCATAGTAGCAAATTGTTTTTCATTATTCATACAATCTGTTAATCTTGCTTTTTCAAAGGCTTTGCGGAAAGCAGGTAATATCAAAACGGCAAGGATAGCTATTATCATACAAATAGTTAATATTTCTATCAGGGTAAAACCTCTCTTTTTATAAAAAAATCTCCTCATAATAATTTCTCCTTTTATTATCTCTTATAATTTATTGAAATGTAAATAATTAGGGATATGAAAATAATTATAATAATCTTTCATTAAGATCTTACCCAACTTTAAAAATTTTTAGACACAAAAAAGTTTAAAGTTTAGAATTTGAAATTCAATTACGCTAAATCCCAAACTCTAAACTTTAAAGATTAAACTCTTTTGCCCGCACACTCCATACCCCTTATAATTGCCTCTTCATTAAGGGAAATAAGATTTTTACGACTTATAGAATCGGAAAGAGCCTTCAACACTTCTTCTCTGCCAAGCAGTCCTGTATAACCTATATAGGTTCCAAGGGCAACCATATTAGCAACTCGCACATTTCCAAGCTCATCTGCTATACCTGTAGCTTTAATAGAAACAATCTCTACATCTTTTCTTGAAGGTTCTATATCTATAAGAGAAGTGTTATAAATTATAATTCCCCCTGGCAATACATCATTCTGAAATTTCTCCAGAGAAGGTCTGTTCATTGCTATAAGTACTTTAGGATTTGTTGCCATAGGAGAACCTATTTTTTCTTTCTGTATAATAACAGAACAGTTAGCCGTTCCTCCTCTCATTTCAGGTCCATATGAAGGTAGCCAGGAAACTTCATAACCTTTTATCATAGCAGCTTTTGCAAGAACCTCTCCCAAGAGTAACACTCCCTGGCCTCCGAAACCTGCTATTTTAAGTGAGGGATTGGCATATTTATCTATCGGTACAGAAGTAATGCCACCAGACTCCAGACCAATTTTATCCAGAGAAAGTTTTTCTATTACTTCTTTCGGGTCCATAATTCTTTTTGCTCTTACAATTGGTTCTCTCTGGTCTGCTACATCTCTATAAACACCCAGTTTAAAATAAGGAAACATATTTTCTTCAATCCATTTATGAGCATCTGGAGGCTCAACTCCCCATCCTGTCGGACAGGGCGATAGAAGTTCTACAAGAGAAAATCCTTTTTTATTTATCTGATTATTTATTGCTTTCCTGATAGCCTGTCTTGCCTTTGCCATATGTTTTGCATCTGTGAGAGCCACTCTTTCAAGGTACACAGGTGCTTCAAGACTGGCAAGGAGCTCACATACTTTTATCGGATACCCTTCATTCTGAGAATTTCTGCCGTAAGGCGTAGTCATAGTCTTCTGCCCTATGAGAGTTGTTGGAGCCATCTGACCACCTGTCATACCATAAATAGCATTATTAACGAAAAATATGGTCATATTCTCACCTCTATTGGCAGCGTGAATAAGCTCATTTGTCCCTATAGCAGCAAGGTCTCCATCTCCCTGATAACATATAACTAAACTGTCAGGATTACATCTGGAAAGAGCTGTACCTACAGCAGGCGCTCTTCCATGGGCAACCTGAACATTACCACATCTAAAATAATAATAAGCAAAAACACTGCATCCTACAGGATTTATAAGTATAGCTTTCTCTGTAACCCCAAAATCATCCAGTGCTTCTGCAATTAACTTATGAACATTACCATGACCACAACCGGGGCAATAATGAGTGGACTGTTTATCTTCTCCCGGTTTCCTTTCATAAATATCCCAGAAAGATTCGGGTTTTTTTACAAGTAATTTCTGAGCCATATATTTCACCTCACTTTATTTCATCTAATTTTTTAATTATTTCTTCAGTAGAAGGAACCATACCACCAACTCTATAATAAAGATGAACTGGTTTCTTGCCATTTACAGAAAGTTTAACATCATTAACCATCTGGCCTGTACTCATTTCAACTACCAGAAAACTTTTAACCTTCTCAGAAAGTTCTCCTATTTTTACACAGGGGAATGGCCACAAAGTAATAGGTCTGAGAAGGCCTACCTTAAGACCATCCTTTCTGGCTTCATCTACAACAGTACGAAGTATTCTACTTATTACGGCATAACCTATAAGAACAATCTCTGCATCTTCCAGTTTATATTCCTCATATCTAACCTCTTTTTCCTCTATCTCTTTATACTTTCTATCAAGTTTTAAAATATGCTGTTCTAAATCCTCATGATCCATATAAATAGATGTTATGAGATTGGGAGCCGTCTCAGGAGTACCTTTAAGAGCCCATTTTTTATCCGGTACATCTTTAACAGGTGTCTGAATTTCTACCGGTTCCATCATCTGTCCTATAACTCCATCGGTTAATACATAAACAGGGATTCTATATTTATCAGCCAGTTCAAAAGCCAGCATAGTAAGATTACACATCTCCTGGGATGAATTAGGTGAAAGTACTATAACCTTATAATTACCATGTCCTCCACCTTTTACTATCTGATTATAATCTCCCTGCTCGGGGCCTATATTTCCAAGACCGGGGCCTCCTCTGACTATATCAACTATAACACAGGGAAGCTCAGAGCCAGCACAATAAGATACACCTTCCTGTTTTAAACTGATGCCAGGACCTGAAGATGCAGTCATAACCCTCTGTCCTGCAGAGGCAGCGCCATAAACCATATTAATAGCACCCACTTCACTCTCTGCCTGAATAAAAGTTCTTCCTAAAAGTGGAAAAAATTTGGCAGCAGCATGAGCTATTTCACTTGCAGGTGTTATGGGATAACCAAAATAAGCTTCACAACCGGCAAGAAGAGCTCCCAGGACAGTTGCATCATTACCTTTAATTAATACTTTACTCATATTACTCACCTTCTTTACTATCTTTTACAAATCCCTTTTTATAAACCGCTATTGCAGCAGGTTCAGGGCAAGCATAAAAACATATGGCACAACCTATACATTTTCCATCATCACTAAATTGCGCCGGACGAAAACCCTTCACATTCAGTCCGGTAGATCGTACTAACTGGCCCTTCGGACAGGCTTTAATACATAATCCACAGCCCTTACATAGATCAAAATCTATTACAACCCTGGAATGTTCAAGACCTTCTTTTTCTTCCATAGTCTATCCTCCTTTCTTTTCGAAAAGTGAGAGGTGAGAAGTGAAACAATAATGTAATAGTAATTAAGATATATTTACCTTTCTTTTCACTTTGTCTGCTTCGCAGAGACTTTGTTTCACTTTTCACCACTTAAGTTACTACAGGCAATGAAAAACTGAATTTACTACCTTTATTTACCTCACTCTGTACCCATATCTTCCCACCATGAAGAGTAATTATCTTCTTACAGATAGAAAGTCCAAGTCCGGTACCCTCATATTCTTTACCATCAGGAGTTTTGAGCTTTTTAAACTCCTTAAAAAGTTCTTCCTGTTTAGATTTTTCTATTCCTGGCCCTGTATCAGCAATACTTATCCAGAGTTTCCTTTTACCCTGATAAACTTTAAGATGCACCTTTCCACCTTCCGGAGTAAATTTAATAGCATTACTCAAAAGATTTATTATAACCTGTCTGATTTTGCTTCTATCAAGAAAGGCATCGGGCAACTCTGAATCAATCTCCATAGTATATTCCAGATTCTTCTCGGCAGCAAGTATTTTAATCTCTTCATAACATTCTCTGCCTATTATTCCTAAATCAGAGATCTCTGCATTTAAAGTCATTTTACCTTCTTTTACTTTTTGCTCGTCCAATATATCATTAATCAAATTAAGCATACGATAAGATTGATTAAGTATTCTCTCTATATACTCTTTTACTTTCTCTTCTCCTATCTCATGAATGGGTTTATTTTGAATAGTAGATGCATAACCAATTATAGCAGTCAGGGGGGACTTAAGGTCATGGCTCACAAGAGATATGAGCTCATCTTTCAATTTATCCAGGCGTTTTAATTCAATATTGGCTTTGTTCAAATCTTCATTCAGGAGTTCCAATTCTCTGGTTCTCTCTTTTACTTTTTGTTCCAGGTAAAGATTAGCTTCCTCAAGTTCTTTATTAGCCTTTTTGAGTTCTTCCAGTAATTGTTTATTTTCTATAGAAAGTCTCTGTTTACCCAGAGCTTTCTTCATAGTAATTAAAAGTTCACTTAACTCGAATGGCTTTATTATATAAGAAAAAGCTCCTTCTTTCATAGCCAGAATAGAACTATCCAGACTTGCATAACCGGTAACCATAATCACCATAGTTTCAGGGCTTACTTTACGAATAAATTTTAGAATCTTCAGTCCATCAATATCTGGAAGCATAATATCCAGTATAACGAGATTAAAAAAGAAAGCCTCTATCATCTTAATAGCTTCCTGGCCACGGGAAGCTTGATAAACTTCATAACCTTCACATTCCAGGTTAATAGTTATAAAACTACGAATGGAATCTACATCATCTACAACCAGTATTTGCTCTTTAGGCATTACATTTCTCCTCTAAGATGTATTACTGACGTGAGACGTGAGACGAAAAAAAAGCTTATATTATCTGTTTTTCAACATTTCAAAATATGTCTTATCCATGCTCAGATCAGTAAATAAGATTCAATCCACCTACATTGAGAACATTCGACGTATATAAATACATTCCTCCGAGTTGACAATAAAGAACTAAAATGATAATATAAATTTCGAATTACTTCAGGTAAAGGTAAAAAATTGAAGGAAGAAAGGAAAAATAATATGTCTGAAAAAAGTCTATTACAGGATATTCTATCTAAATTATCAATAAAAATTGAAAAAATAAATTTTGATGTCCAAAATATCTCCCTCAATCTCAATGAAAAATCAACATCCATAGAGGGGGCAGATTTTACCATGTCAAATATATATAAAGGAGACAGCTTAATAACACCAAAGGTAAATGTAAATATCAGTTCAGTTAATATACCTTTAGATGAAATCTATCCATTCATCGAAGAAAAACTAAAAGGTGAGAAAAAAGTGAAAAGTAAAGAGTGAAAAGTGAAAGGTCGTCTCTGCGAAGCAGGCAAAGATTAGTTAACTGACTATATATTTATAGTAATTACGTCTCACGTCTCACGTCTCACCTTTCACAATCGTAACAGGATTTACCTCTGCTTCATATTCATAACTAAGGGCAAAAGTCCAGAGTTCCAACAGACGGGAAACAACTTCTTTATCTTTTTTTGAAGTAATTAATTCTTTAAAATTTACTTCTTCAATCTTCTTATTTCTTGAAAAGGCATATTTTTTCCATATTGCACTGCTTGCTGAACCAATATCCGAACAAAAGAAAAGACCATAGCGATCAGCAGTAAAATCCAGACCAAGAAGCACCCTATCAAAATCCAGTTCAGCTAAATCTTTTGATTTTGCCCAATTTTTCCATACACTCGGTACAGGAATAGGAATTTTACTAAAAAGTATATTTGATGTCATACCAAGTGTCCAACTTAAAACCCTTTCTTTTATTCTGTAATATAAATGATGTTCTCTCTTTATATGAGCAAGTTCATGGGCTATAAGAAACAGTATTTCTCTATCACTTAATAATTTCAGAAAATCCTCGTGAAAAATAATATAAGAATCATCAGGAGAAATACAGGAAATAAGAGTAAAACTGTTCTTTTTCCCATAATAAACATAAGAAGGTATCTCAGGGAGGCCTATTTTTTTTGAACACCAGGAGACGAGATCTTTTATATGAGGATAATGGCTTTCATTCACCAGAGTAGCATTACGAAGAATTTCACTATTCACCTGGGGAGAATAAAGTTTTTCACACCAGATCCTGGCCCATGTTAAAAAAGCTAAAAGACTCTTCTCATTCTGATGCACCAGTAAATCCTCATTCTCTCTTTCCCACTGAAGAGCTTCTTTAATAGCAGGGAGAGAATGTTCAGAAAAAAATTCTTTAATTGATTTATTGTCCGGGAATAAAAGTTTTAATATACTATAAACCTGAGTAGCTGCCCATATTTTTCCTTCTTCCACAAGAAGAGAAGCCAGCAATGGATAAACATCCTCATAAGAAATCTCTTTCTGTATTAAACCTCTTAGTTTCTCTTTGGCTCCCTTAAAATCTTTTTTATTCTTCAATAACCTGGACATTTCCAGATAAACTTTTTGTT
>Ga0302241_1001213_pt1 | contig 19607 bp, 17 predicted proteins | sample AAG_UR_Arg_MG_FD_193532 | JGI IMG/M metagenome (GOLD analysis project Ga0302241, IMG submission 193532) | Enriched activated sludge microbial communities from anaerobic digester in WTTP, New Holstein, Wisconsin, United States - AAG_UR_Arg | ecosystem: Engineered > Bioreactor > Anaerobic >... | reverse complement strand
GCCAGTGTGTATGTGTAAACGAATATTAAAAGGCGAAACAAAACCTATAGGAGAAGTGCCCTTTTATAAAATTGGCACTTTCGGGAAAAGACCAGATGCATTTATCCCAAAAGAAAAATTTGAGCAATATAAAAAAGAATATTCTTTTCCTAAAAGGGGAGATGTTCTTATTTCTGCAGCTGGAACTATTGGAAGAGCAGTAATCTATGATGGTAAGCCTGCCTATTTCCAGGATTCAAATATTGTTTGGATCAATAATGACGAGAGCAAAGTATTAAATAAATATCTTTATTATTATTATTTAACGAATCCATGGCCCGTATCTAAAGGGGGAACAATAGACAGGCTTTATAATGATGATATTAGAAGAACCAAATTAGCCATCCCCCCTCTCTCCGAACAGGAGCGCATCGTCGCCATCCTCGACCGCTTCGACGCGCTCTGCAATGACCTGACCAGCGGCCTGCCTGCGGAAATCGAAGCCCGCAGGAAACAGTACGAGTACTACCGCGACAAGCTCCTGACCTTCCGGGAGGCCAAGGCATGAGCCAGTACAACATCGTGGTGGCAACCGATGAAAGCACGGTGGTTTCAGAATATGTACCGGAGTATTCTGCCGGAAACGCTTACCAGAGCGAGGCAGAGCTGGAGCAAGCTTTCATCAAGCAGCTTCAAGCCCAGGGCTATGCCTACCTGCCCATTCATCACGAAGAAGAGCTCATCACCAATCTGCGCCATCAGCTGGAACTGCTCAATAGCTATACCTTTACCGAAAACGAATGGAACAGGTTTTTCACCAACAACCTTGCCAGTAAGAACGAGGGTATCATCGAAAAGACCCGCAAAATCCAGACCGACCATGTCCAGATTCTCCAGCGCGATGACGGTACCACCAAGAACATCTACCTCCTCGACAAAAAGAACATTCACAATAACCACCTCCAGGTCATCAACCAGTTTGAGGAAACGCAAGGGCAGCATAAGACCCGCTACGATGTCACCATTCTCGTGAATGGCTTTCCGCTGGTACATGTGGAGCTGAAGCGACGCGGCGTCGCCATCAGGGAAGCATTCAACCAAATCAAGCGATACCAGCGTGAAAGCTTCTGGGCGGCAAGCGGACTGTTTGAATATGTGCAGATCTTCGTCATCTCCAATGGCACCCATACGAAGTATTACTCCAACACCACCCGCTCCTATCACATAAAGGAAACCAGCGAAGCGGAACGCAGCCAGAGCAAGAAAACCAGTAACAGCTTCGAGTTCACCTGTTATTGGGCAGACGCCAATAACAAGCCCATTCCCGATCTGATGGACTTCACAAAAACCTTTTTCGCCAAACATACCCTGCTCAATGTGCTCACCAAATACTGCGTGTTCACCACGGAAGACCTCCTCCTCGTGATGCGCCCCTACCAAATTGCGGCAACCGAGCGCATTCTTTCCAAAATCGAGATTGCCAGCAATTACAAGAAAACCGGAACTATCGAGGCAGGCGGCTATATCTGGCATACCACCGGCAGCGGCAAGACCCTGACCTCCTTCAAAACTGCCCAGCTTGCCTCGATGCTGCCGTATATCGACAAGGTGCTCTTTGTGGTAGATCGCAAAGACCTCGACTACCAGACCATGAAGGAGTACGACCGCTTCCAGAAAGGCGCAGCCAACAGTAACACCTCGACCCGCATTCTTCAGCGGCAGCTCGAGGACCCTTCGGCGAAAATCATCATCACAACCATCCAGAAACTGGACCGATTCATCTCACTCAATCGAACACACGATGTCTACAAAAAACACGTAGTCATCATCTTTGACGAATGCCACCGCTCGCAATTCGGTGACATGCACCGTAAAATCATAAAATCATTCAAGAATTATCACCTGTTTGGGTTTACCGGCACGCCGATTTTTGCTGTCAATGCCAGCAACAACGGCAACCCGCTCATGAAAACCACGGAGCAGGTGTTCGGCGACAAACTCCATACCTATACGATTGTGGATGCAATCAACGACGGCAATGTCCTGCCCTTCCGTATCGACTACATCAACACAGTCAAGATGAAGGACAGGGTCGAGGACAAAAGCGTTTCCGCCATCGACACCGAAAAGGCGCTGGAAGCTCCCGAACGCATCCGCGAAATTGTCTGCTACATCCTCGATCATTTTGACCAGAAAACAAAACGGAACAGCTTCTATACCCTGAAAGGTCAGCGTGTCGCAGGCTTCAACTCCATTCTGGCGGTGAGTTCGATTCCCATGGCCATGAAGTACTACACGGAGCTCAAACGCCAGCTTGCTGAGCGTGGCCGTGAACTCATGGTGGCCACCATCTTCAGCTACAGCGCAAACGAAGCGGACCCCGAAGATGTGTTCCCCGATGAGAACTTCGATACCGACAGCCTGCCACCCACCGCCCGCGAATTCCTCGGGTCGGCCATCGCAGACTATAACGCGGCCTTCAATGTCAACTTCGATACCTCAGCAGATAAGTTCGAGAATTATTATAAAGATCTGTCCCTCAGAGTAAAAAAGCGCGAAGTAGACCTCCTGGTCGTCGTCAACATGTTCCTAACCGGCTTTGACGCAACCACACTCAACACCCTCTGGGTGGATAAAAACCTTCGCCTGCATGGCCTGTTGCAGGCCTTTTCGCGCACCAACCGGATTCTCAATTCCGTAAAGACTTATGGCAATATTGTCTGCTTCAGGAATCTGCAAAAAGAAACTGATGAGGCGATTGCGCTGTTCGGCGACAAGGATGCCGGCAGTATCGTGCTCTTGAAAGACTATGACAGCTATTACCATGGCTACAACGATGAACACGGCAAGCATCAGCCAGGCTATATCGAGCTGATCGAGGAACTGCAGACCAAGTTTCCCCTTGGCCAAGCCATCACAGGAGAAGCCAGGCAGAAAGAATTCATCAAACTGTATGGCGCAATTCTGCGGCTCAAGAATATCCTGACGGCTTTTGACAATTTTGAAGGCAACGAAATTCTGGCTGAGCGAGACTTCCAGGACTACCTGAGCGTCTACATCGATCTGTATCAGGAATTCAGCAAAGCGAAAGAAAATGAGAAGGAAAAAATCAATGACGACATCGTCTTTGAAATCGAGCTCATCAAGCAAATCGAAATCAACATCGACTACATCCTGATGCTCGTTGCCAAGTATCATGCCTCCAACTGCAAGGATAAAAGTATTCTGGTATCGATCGATAAGGCCATCGGATCCAGCACCCAGCTGAGAAGCAAGCGCGAGCTCATCAAAAACTTCATCGAAACCATCAATGCGTCCACCAATGTTGATGAGGATTGGCGCGCTTTCGTCCTCAAGCAGAAGGAGGCGGACCTCAATGCGATTGTCGGCGAAGAGAATCTCAAATTCGAAGAAACGAAGAAATTCCTCGACAACGCATTCCGTGACGGTGTACTGAGGACCACCGGAACGGACATCGACAAGATTCTGCCGCCCATTTCCCGTTTTGCTGTTGCTGGAAGCCGTGAAGCAAAAAAGCAAGGCATTATCACAAAGCTGATGAGTTTCTTTGAGAAATATTTTGGGCTGGTGTGAGGAGGTGCATATGGGAAAAGCGGAATCTTCATTTGAAAGTATCGAAAATAATGTCATTCTCGAAAAGGCAATCGAAATTGCATGTAGAGCCCATCAAGGTCAGCGCGATAAAGCAGGAGCCCCCTATATTCTGCATCCGCTCCGCGTCATGCTGCAACTTGATAGCATCGAAGAGCGAATTGTAGCAGTCCTTCATGATGTAATGGAGGATGGTCCTGCTGAATCAGTGCAAGAGATAAAGAACCTCTTACCGCAGAGATTATTTGAAGCCTTGCTTGCAGTAACGAAACAGGATGATGAGCATGGGCCCGAAGGATATGCTCACTTCATTGAGCGTGCGATGCATGATTCTATTGCTCGACGAGTAAAGATTGCTGACCTCCGCGACAATCTCGATATTACAAGGCTCGATGCCATAAGCGAAAAAGATAGCGATAGGCTTAATAGATACTTACGCTCGCTCCGCAGGCTGCAAGCCTTGGAAGAAGAGCATGAGCAAGCATAGAGCGCTTTTATATTTTTGATTAAAAAGGGAAATAAAGATAATTCATTTTTAGAAGTGAGCAAAAACCGAAGGACGAAGAAAATTTACAAGAGCCAAATATTAATCTGAAATAATTCTGATAGGAGTTCAACGCCAGCATCCCTGTTAACTTTTTATAGGAGGAGAGGCCATGTTCTATGACGACACGCAGATAGATGAATTTGTAAAAGAGCTGAAGATTCCAGGCGGCCAGAGCTATGTCGAGCATACCGCAAAAGCAATTGGGCCGATGCTGATTAAGCAGCCCTGGCTCTACAAAACGTTTGGCGTGTACTGGTGGGCAATGAAAGACGCATTGCGAAAATATGCTCCAAAGCCAGGCGCGTGGTACATGGGGAAATATGACGATGTTGTGATGAAAGCGCGAGCATGGCACGGGGACGAATTCCGGACAATTCTAGCCGCTGCTCATTATCATAGTGATATGGGCGAATTAAAAAGGGATCACGAATGGTTTGACAAGTACGGCAATGAACATATATATGCGCTTGAAGACCCGAACGGAGATGAGGTCAGGGGGTAGCCCGTGAAAATGATGGTTGTTAAGGCACTGAATACGTCGAAGCTCATACGAAAGCCTGTCATGGTTACGCGTGGGGGAAAAACCTTCCAGCAGCATAAATGGGTGCGGCCTGAAGATATGCCGGCTCCGCAGCGCACGAATATGAAAGTTGAAGTTGAAGGATATCCAGACGAAACAAAGGGCGAACAGTCGGAAGCAGTAAAGCGGCTTCTTGATCCGTCAAATCAAAAGCCTTGTAAGCGTGATGAACTTTTGCAGCCTTCCGGCGATATCGATACTCTCTACAAAATGGCAGAAGAAGTACGCGCCGATTTTAGAAAAGTTATGGAAGGATTAAAGGAACAGCTTGGCGCAAGCGAGCTTCTTTCACGGCCGGTACTGAAAAACAAAGAGCGCGTGATTGAGAAGATGAAAGAGGATGGTGCGAAGGACGCAAGCCAGATTTACGATATCGACGGGCATACGCTTGTGTTTAATGATCTTGAGAGTCTGTCGAAAGCAGTTGACTTCTTCCAGAAAGACCCTCGCGTGATGCGCATAAAAAACTATTATGCCAATCCGACACCGCTGGGATACCGGGGCGTCAATATCAATGTAAAATTACCGAATGGGATGATCTCAGAAATTCAGCTCAACACAAAAGCGATGATTGAAGCGAAAGAAAATTATGGGCATGTTTTTTATGAGGTAGCGAGGGAAGCGGAAGGACAATTGCCCCCTCCGCCTCCGCCTGCGCCATACCATTATGCAGTATTGGCGCAGAAAAAGCTCTATGCTTTTGCTTGGGAAGTGTCGCGAGGCCAGCAGGATTCCGCCAATTTGAGCGCCTCGCTTTTTGATATTTCTCTCCCGCTTTGGAGTATGTCGGCAAAGATACTTGAGTCGCATGGTTCAAGTTGGCTTTCAGAGCGCACCCGGAAAAGATTCCAGGATTTTGGATCGCGCGCAAAGGGCACGTCGTCCCTTTCAAAAAATCTCAATGATTCAAAGTCTGAGATTGAAGGCATGTCTAAATCCTCCCGTATAGATAAGTATACAGCATTAGCGCTACACGCGTAACATGGCGCATTGCCTCATCGAAAATTTAAGCGAAACGCTATCGATGCGTCATTATAAAATCTAACCCAAAGTACACTCCATGCAATGGTTTGGAGGCACCATATGGGGCTCAGTATGCAAGAACGACATCGGGTCATCGCAGAAACCGCAGCATAGTGAGTACTGAATGACGCGCGGTTTTAGCACTTAGGAAGCTATAAAGGCAGAGAAATTCGGAGGCGATGCGGGGCTTCTGTTTGGCAGGGGGTGAAAAAGTATGGCTTGCCTTCGGAAAACCTTGCTATGGCAGAGCCTATCGGCGACAGCGGACCAAGAGTGAAAACAGCGTGCGGAATTCCTTGATTATGTAGAGGGAAATGATTGGGACAGTACAGGGAAGTGATTGGGAAGTGAGAGGGAAAGCGGACTTAGGACGTAGGACATAGGACATAGGACATAGGACATAGGACATTGGATACTGATGGGGATGGCGTTTCGCAACGTGAAACTTTGCCAGCCATTAAGACGCCTACGGCGGCCGCGGCTGCGGCACAGCCGCTTAATGAAGATATTGAGCTTTACAATAAAATCAAAAAACCTTTACACTGAGCTTGGGGGTCATATCTGAGAGCGCTGCACCTGTCAAGAACAAAGGTATGAATTTTTTCTTCTCTTATGCTCCTTACCGATGACATCTATTAATTATCGCCACCCACATACCCATCGTTACGCTGTTTCGTTGCATTCATATCTTCGCCGTCTCTGCGACATGATGATGTCCAGAAAGGATTTCGCAATCAAAAAAGCGGATCTTGAAGATCCATGACCCCCACGCGCTTATCCTTTCTTGGACGAAACAACCGTATTGCAGTTGGTATGGTGTGGTTCTCTATACGCGCTTTTCGTGCTGAGTACCCAATATGTCGCTTCAGCCAAATGCCGTGCGACGGCACCAATCGCAATGCCATGCCCTTTTGTTGCCTTTAGCCTTTCATAGAGCTGAGCAACATGACGGAAATGCAAGGCTTCATGCCGCATGGAGAGTATATTCGCTGCCTCTACGAATGCCAAATGCAGATAATGATTGACATCGGCAGGAGTGTGCCCATACCGAACTTTGCCTCCAGACGCATGGACAGAAGGAGTAGTGCCTGCATAGGATGCATAACAAGCAGCACTGGGAAACCGTGTGATATCGCCTGTTTCATAGGCAATAACATGGCTGAGGATCGGTCCTATGCCTGGAATCGTCTGCAAAAGTGCTACTTCTGGCGCTGTGTTCTTGACTTCATGCATGCGCGCCTCAAACTCTTTTATCGCAGATTTCACCGCATCCAGCTATCCCAGGAGGTTCTGTACGGCAAAACTGGTATGGGGAGGAAGCAGTAAACGCGCAGCTTCCAAAGAAGCGCGGCCTTTCACATTGAACGCATCGCTCGTGGCATCAAAGGAAATGCCATACTTGCTGAAGCAGGAGAGAATGCGGTTCTTAAGGCGTGTAACCTCTCTGGTCAGTACCATTCTGGTACGAAAGAGCTCTCGTATGTCACGCACCTCACCGGAAGGTATCCACACCGTGGGCAAGGTTCCCGTTCGTTGCAGGGTATTCAGTCCCTTGGCATCGAGCCGATCGGTCTTCTTTGATGAGGCAAGCATCATTTTCGCTTTCCTCGCATTCACCAGTCGAGGTACCATCCCTGCCGCCTCGATTTCGTCTACGATCCAGTACCAGGAGCCTATCGTCTCTAAGGCGACAGGAGAGTTTCGTTCACAGCGCGAGAGAAATTCACGAATCTCGCCTTTCCTGTGTGTAATGCGCTGTTCCATGACGCGGTAGCCCTTCTCCTGATCTTCCACAACTGCATAGGTGTATCGCTTGTGCGAATCAAATGCGATATACTGCATCTCGCTGCACCTCCTTTGCGCTCATTCTTCCAATGAAGTAATTCTACTTCACATAGCGCGCTGGTGCAGCGCTCTCATATCATCAAAATGAGCCCTAGCAAAAAACCGCAGATATAACCGAATGAAGAAGGCAAATGGTCAACGGGGGCCAGAAAAGCTAGGTCAAAATGACCCAGCTTTTTCTTCAACCGCCGAAATATTAGCAAAACAATACAAATGGCCTACAAGGGGCTTCTATTTGGCAAGGGGTGAAAATATACGGCCTAGCCTTGCAAAATCGCGCTATGGCCTCCTATCAGCGACAGCAGGCAATGCATAGCACAGAGCCTTCGCGATATTCCGCTTGACAGCTGCTTCTGAGGGTGCTGCAATTATGCAAGTACCCTTGGGGGAATAAGCATGACCCTTCCGGGAGGATAAGATGAGCCACGACAATATGAACCAAAAAATCTAATTCTTGCTAAAAAGCTATCTATCTATTTTGATTAATCTTATATCGGTATAATTTTTTAATTTTGCATTTTGCTTTTCTTGTGCAGTTTTCCGATGTAGAATATGTGTTCGACAGGAGATAAAGATGGAAACGAGATTGCTTGCTTGCAAAGTGCTTTTAAGCCTTCTTGGGGCAGGAATCTCAACGGGAAAGGAGTAGAAAGAAATGGAACCTATCTATGACCAACAGGGGGAAACTGTTGGTTGGCTCAATGACAGTGTTATATATGATCGCGCCAACAAGTATCGAGCATTCGTGCAAGACGGCAACATCTTCACGTACAAAAGTAAACACCTTGGTACCCTCAATAGAGGTTTCTTTCGAGACAAGAAAGGCAACTGTATTGCGTTCATGAAAGGGGCTAAAGGTGGACCAATCCCACCGATACCGGAGATTTCCCCCATTCCACCAATTCCCCCGATTCCACCTATACCTCCCATACCTCCAATCGCACCAATCGGGTCACTTAATTGGAGCAAGCTGACATGGGAAGGGTTCTTGAATGGCTGAAAGGAATTTTCGAACAAGCCAAATCCAGCGTATGCGATAAATCGCGCCGCTGATTTGCGGCGTTAGGTTGATTCCGCTTCGCGGAGCAAAAAAGGAGGGGTTTATGCCTATTTCTGACGTTTCTGTAAAAGGCAGTTACATTCAAGTTTTTGATGGAGCAGGAAAAAAAGTCTCCGAGATGTTTGCATCCGGAAAAGAGGTTGTTGGAACAGCTTCCGATTTCTTTGTTGTCGTAAGCGGATCGTATATTCAGACTTACGATGAAAAATGCAAGAAAATTGCAGAAATGCTTTCATCTGGAAAAGAACCTCGTGGGGCATCAGGCAATAGTTTTACAGTCAAATCTGGAAGTTATATCCAAACATATGATAAGAACTGCAAAAAAATAAGCGAAAGGTTTGCATAAGACATTTTCACCTAGCAACTGCTTCAACCTGACAATGCCTGTTGTCATGGTTTGTGCTGTCGCTTCACTCAGCACAGACCACGCCAAGCTTTTCGGGCCGGAATTGCAGGTTAAGCCAATGTAAAACTGGTGTCATAAGCGCAGAGGAGTTAATATGCAAGTATGGGTTTTTAATTCTCCTGATGAAAAGGCTACTGATTTTATTTATTCTTCATTGCTTAAAGGATTTTCTCGTTTTGGCTGGAGCTATATTGATACGGCAGATTTAAATATCTTAGAGCGGAAACGATGGGAAGAGTTAAATGATGATGAAACAGAATGCTATCGCAAAACTAGTTTCTTATTGAATATTGAAATAGGAGATTGGATAGTTCACGTAAATATACCTGAGTGGGGAAAATGTACTGCAGCACAAGTAATTAGCACATATGAATTCGATAAAGAACACAATTCTATTGGTATTGATTATACAAATTTCGGCGACTATCGTCATTTAATAAAAATAGATGTTAATACATTAATTACTTTTGATAGAAACAATCATAATGTACTACCATATGTTAGCAGAAGACTGAAACTTCAGGGACACTATTGGACAATTAAAAAAACAGATGATTTCCTTCAATCGATTAATAATCTAAAATCTAATGCTGTAAATTTGGAAGGTAATATTACACATGGGCTTTATCACCTTAGAAATGATATTAGAAAGAGTTTGAAAGATATTTCAAGGATGATTCAAGAAAACCATCCAGGAAAGCAGTTGGAAGAATTTATAGCGCTGATATTTGAAAGAGTGCCTAATGTAGTTGATGTAAAAAGGAATGGTTCTGGTTGGGGCACAGATTATGGTGCCGATTTGATAATAACTTATAATACTGGCATACCAATACTTGATTTTCAAACGTCTGAAATCATTGTTGTTCAAGTGAAATCATTTACAGGATTGCATGACGATATAAATACTATCGAACAAATTGCAACTGCAATAGATAAGTATAACGCAAAGTCAGGTATTATTTTTACCACTGCTGTTGTAACAGATAGTTTTATTGCTAAAGTCAATGATAAATCAAAATCAATAGGTAAAGCTATTGGAATTATTTCAGGTGATGATGTTGCTAGCTTTGTGCTTAAATATGGCTCTGATTTATTATTTGATATTTAGCCTAACACACATAAGGCTTGGATAGTCAAGCAGTTCCTGAAAGAAAAAAATACAGTGACCTTTCCGGGAATGGAGAATTCAAATCTCGGATCCAGCTGCTTGACCGCTGCTTCTGAGGGTGCCACGATTATACAAATACCGTAGCAGAAATTAGTATGACACTGCCGGGGAAATACGATGGCCCCCGACATTTATAAGGGAGGCAAAAAATGGAATGGCGCAAGGCATATTCAAAAGCAAGCAACTTTCTTGCTGTGGCTCTGATAGCAACGATCTTTTCAGTAATCGTTTCATGCAATATTTTGGGGGAATATAACAATCCTGAAAATCATGGAAACACTAACTACTATTCTGTAACTTACGATGCGAACGGTGCAACGAGCGGCACGGTACCGGTGGATAGCAATAGCTATGCGGCAGGTGCAACGGTGACTGTCTTGGGGAACACGGGGGGCCTTGCCAAGACAGGGTATAGTTTTGCGTGGTGGAATACAAAAGCGGATGGGACGGGGACAAACTATACGGCGGGCGGCACATTTACGATGGGATCGGCGAATGTGACGCTATATGCACAATGGATTATGCAATTCTCAGCTATTTCTGCGGGCTATTTTCACACCATGATCCTGAAGACCGACGGTACGCTGTGGGCAACAGGGTATAATGGATATGGTCAGCTTGGTGACGGAACAACGACAAGCCGGAGCACGCCCGTGCAGGTGATGTGCGATGTACAGGCGGTAGCTGTGAGAAGCGATCACACCATGATCTTGAAGACCGACGGTACGCTGTGGGCAACAGGGTATAATGAATATGGTCAGCTTGGCGACGGTACCACAACGAACCGGAGCACGCCCGTGCAGGTGATGCGCGATGTGCAGGCGGTTGCTGCGGGAGTCTGGCACAATATGATCCTGAAGACCGACGGCACGCTCTGGGCAACAGGGTATAATTATTTTGGCCAGCTTGGCGATGGCACGAAAACTGACCGAAGCAAACCCGTGCAGGTGATGAGCGATGTGCAGGCGGTTGCTGCGGGTGGCTGTCATACCATGATTTTGAAGACCGACGGTACGCTGTGGGCAACAGGGGATAATGAATATCGCCAGCTTGGCGACGGTACCACAACGAACCGGAGCACGCCCGTGCAGGTGATGCGCGATGTACAGGCGGTGGCTGCGGGAGTCTGGCACAATATGATCCTGAAGACCGACGGGACGCTCTGGGCAACAGGGTATAACCTTAATGGCCAGCTTGGCGACGGAACCTGGACGAACCGAAGCACACCCGTGCAGGTGATGCGTGATGTTAAGGCTGCTGCCGCGGGATACAGACATACCATGATCCTCAAGACCGACGGTACGCTGTGGGCAACAGGCTGCAATAGTGATGGCGAGTTCGGCGACAGCACCGCGACGTACCGAAGCACCCCCGTACAGATAAATTTTTAATGCTCAGTACTTCCGGTCGCGCCATTTCTGGACACCAATCCATTTTTCAATAATGCCTCATCGAAAATCTAACCGAAACGCTACCGATGCCTCATCATCACAGCTAACCCAAATTACATTCATGGGGCTGGAGGCATCATATGGGGCTCAGTATGCAAGAACGGCATCGGGTCATCGCAGAAACCGCGGCACGGTACCGTGCAGCACGCAAGAAAGAAAAATGCCACATTCTTGATGAACTGACGGCATTAACCGGCTACGACCGCAAATATGCCCTGCACCTGCTCACCTAGTGGGGTAAGACAGTGTCGAGAGAGCGGTGGGAGGCACACGCCTTATGATTGTCATTGGCACTGTCCAGCATCGCAAGAAGCGTACCGGCAAGAAAAAGTATTCGCAGGAGCTCTACGAGGCACTGCAGTGCATATGGGCAACTTTTGACTGCATGTGCGACAAGCGGCTTGCAGTCTTTATCCGCGAAAACATCGCTTTCCTTGCACGCCACGAAGAGTATGCCATTACCGATACCCTCCGCGCACAGCTTACCACCATCAGCCCGCGACATGACTACTGCCAATGATCTGCCAAGAAGCAATACAGATTACCTCTGCTATGACATCAACAAATCTCATCATATGTAAAACTCAAATAGCTGGCTTTCCAGCTCCTCAGATGGTTTGCATTTCAGTGCTTGGCACAGTAGTATAACCTGATTTTTGAGCATATCTTTGAGTCGATATAAGATCTACTTCGTTTTGCTATAAATGTGGCTTAGTTTTTTAGCTCACTTCAGAGAAATAGCTACTAAGACCGGATGGTTGCCAAGGCAACGATGAAAGAGAACTGGACGGAGGAGTGGGGGATATACCGGTTTGACGACGTGGAAGGATTTGGGAATAGGGTAGTCAAGCCTGGCGACATACATAAGCGACCACTATCCTGTCTGGGCAATTTTTTATGCTGATAAAGATAGCGATTAGTATGCCGCTTCTAAGCTTAATATGGGGAAATCCGAATCTTGCATTGTATAATTTGCGGGTCTAGGGTTTATCATTCTGGCATGGAAGATGAAGAAACAAAACCCATTTTGCTATCACCGATTGAAGTGCGCGAACTTGAAGGCATGGCGCTGGCAATGGAGAGCATTGCGAAAGGGATCCGCGACATTCTGGCACGTGGGCAAGAAGGCGAAAAGGATTGAATGCTGGGGCGAAGGCTTCAGCCCTTTTTGTTATCTAGAGTATCTGCTTTGCAAGTGAAATATAGGACGGCAGGAAGCGCAAAAAAGGCTGCAAAGGGCTTCTGAAGCGGCGGGTGATAAAAAAAGAGACACAGAGGAGAATAGGAAACGCGTCTATGGCCTGCCATTTCAAAATAGGGGCAAAACAGGGATGTGTTCTCTTGACGATGCGGTAATAGCGTACAAAAATAAAAAAGCAGAGGATAAGGTTATGAAAAAATACTTATTTGTTTTTGCATTGCTGCTTTGTGTAGGAAGTCTGTTTGGACAAGACCTAGGTGCAGAGGTAAATGCCAGGGATAAAAATGGCAAGACTATCTTGATGTATGCAGCCATGTATAGCCAGAATCCCGAATCTATTACCGCTTGGCTCAACGCCGGTTCAGAGGTGAATGCACGCGATAAAGACGGCAGCACCGCTTTGATGTTGGCAGCTGGGTTTAATCAGAATCCCGAAGTTATTACCACACTTATCAAAGCCGGCGCAAAACTGGATGACCGCGATACGGCTGGCCGGACTACCTTGATGTATGCAGCCGAACTAAATTCGAATCCAGAAGTCATTACTACGCTGCTCAAAGCTGGCGCAAAACTGGATGACCGCGATACGAATGGCAAGACTGCCTTGATGTTGGCAGCTTGCTATAACCCGAATCCAGAAGTCATTACTACACTTATCAACGCCGGCGCAGAGGTGAATGCCCGAGAAGAAATATTAGGCTTAATGTCTTTGATGTGGGCAGCCGCAAATAATCCGAATCCAGAAGTCATCACTATACTTATCAACGCCGGCGCAGAGGTGAATGCACGCAATAAAGACGGCATAACCGCTTTGATGTTGGCTGCCATGAATAATCCGAATCCAGAAGTCATCACTACACTTATCAAGGCTGGCGCAAAACTGGATGACCGCGATACGAATGGCATGACTGCCTTGATGGTGGCAGCTCACTTTAATCCGAATCCAGAAGTCATCACTATACTTATCAACGCCGGCGCAGATGGAAAATTAAAATCCAGCAAAGGCAAAACCGCCTTTGACTATGCAAAAGATAATCCGAAGATTAAAGATACCGCAGCATACTGGGCATTGAATGATGCGAGATTTTAATATTTAGAAGAAGGCTACAAGCAATAAAGATTAAAGTGGAAGGAATTAACTTCCACTATAAGCCTAAGATCAAATTGATATGGAGGCGAAGACATTGCGTGAGCTTGACAGAAGCGATATTAAAGCCATGATCGAGGATGCTGACCGGATGGCTACCGGCTGGATGTGATGAACAAAAAGCGGCTTACTGATGATCAGGGACTCAAGATGGAACTCGCGGGGGTGATGTGCCGGCTTTCTTCGAGCGTATCGATCCTTGCGGGGAATCTAGTTGTGAGCATCGAGGTTCAGCAGGGAGAGAGTGGTACAATGGCGGTCAAGGACGAGGTAGATCATACACCGCCGCGGGCGCTGACGAATGCCAGCGCTTTTTTTGTGCGTGATGAGCATTCGCAAAGGCAGAAAATAGGAGGAAAGGGTTCTTTTTTGCAGGTTTTGTAGGAAATATGTAGGAAACCTTATTTTTATGTGCGAAATATTGCATACTATCAAGGAAATTTGAAACTACAGCAAGGCAGAGTCCCCCGTCTTGGCTACTATCATGCGGGTTGTGTAAAGCAGACTGGTAAAATTGAGAGCATTGTAAAAGGGATTCGCGACATTCTGGCACGAGCACAAGCGAGCGAGCATGAATGAAGGCGCAGGCTTCGGCTGCCACTTTTCTTTATGCAAAGCGCAATTTTACACTATGCCACTTGCAAAGCGGAACCGCCACACCAACCGCCACAATATTATCTATATATGCGATATAAAATTATGATACTTTTATGGCGGATTGGCGGTTGAAGAGAGGAGAAAGGAGCTACGCACTCATGGCCGGGTACTAGAAAGCATGACGAATGGTATTCGCGACATTCTGCTTGGCAGCTACTTCTGATGGTGTTGTAACTATGCAAGTACCCTTGGGGGAATTACCATGACCATGGACATCAAAGTGATATCGAAAAGTGACATTTTTGTCCAAATTAAACTGAAAGTGACATTGAAAAGTGATATTTTGACTTCTTTACGAAGATGCTATCTGATGATATTATATTAGTTATAGTGATATAGAAATACATATAGGGCAATTAAATATAATTGTCTTATATGCTTTGAATCACATTATCTGATGTCGTATGATATCTGCTTGATGGTGAATTCAATAGCTTGAGGTGCTAGTGCCGAGAGGCATGGAGGTTCAAGTCCTCTTCGCCGCAGAACGAATTATCGTTTGTCGATTATGCTTAAATCGTTGAATGAACCAACCTGGATGACGAATGCGGGCACGATAGCGGCTGTATCATCAATATTTCCGAGAACGCTTGCGCCTAGGAATATGCCGAAATGCGGCGCTATGCTCACGCTCGCTCCGAGTGTTGCGCTCCACTTGAGTGGCCACATCGCATAGGTTGATGGGTCATCGTATTGTGCAACCGCGCCCGCACTTCCATTTGCAAAAATATATATATCGCCACCTGTCAATTCATTGATAACCCTTATGCGATGCCGGAATTCAAGGCTTCCAGCAAGCACTGTATTCCCCGAACAGTCATCTTGGGTATAAATCAGGCCGTAGAACATAAGCGGCTGGTTCAGTGTCGAATAATAGGAAATTTTCGCCGGCTGGGCTTTATCCACTAAACCAGCAAAATCTGTTCCACCAAAAAGGCTCAGATGCAGTGCATCGGTTTGCCCAACAGGAATGGCGGCCGAAGCATTGATCTCAATTTGTGAAAACGAGAATTGGCCGCCAAAATTGGGGCTGAACCAGCGCCCAAACGCGTTGAGAGAGAGCCCGTTGCGAGGGAATACGGTTCTGTCTCTTGTGTCGAGTCTCAGCGCGGCTCTGAGCGCGCCCGCGTTCTGCGCTGCCAGGTTTGTCCAGTCATCGCCAGTGAGCACGTTTTCGAACGAGTAGCCAGCCATGATATCCCCAACATTTCCCAGCGCAAGGCCGCCCCATGCGCCAGCACCGTATGTTCTAAATTTCGAAGCTATTGCCACAGGCAAGGATTCGGACACGAACATGTCATATTCAAAGCGAAAGCGAGCCCAGGGCAGGATGAAAAAAGATCCGAAAGGCTGAAAATACTCTAGGCTTGCCGAGGTTTTGTTCACAAAGGAGACCGAAGAAAACAGCGCAGAACCAGGCCCTGTGAGCTCCTTGGCCAGAAATGCCAAGGATGCCACCAAATTGCTCGAAATATCATTCGAAATGGCGCTCTCAAAGCCCAAGGAGGCAAAGAGTTCGTCTTGCGTAGGTTTTTGCGGCACAATGGATACAACGCCGCGCAGAGATTCAGACTGTTCGCCATCCTTCAGGCTTTCTAGGTCGAATTTGACGAGCGAGTAATCGCCAGCAATAAATGCAGCATGGAGGGCATTCTCAAGGGCCTCTCTTGAATAAGCCTTGCCAATGAGCGGAGCAAAAATGCCGGCAATTTTATCTCTATCCGATTCCGAGCCTCCTTCGACCCTCAGCGAGGAAAACATCGGAGGTGGGGCGAAAGCCTTCCGATTGGCCTGCTCAGAAGGAGATACCAGGGCTCTCTGCTCTCCGATTTTTGTAGCAAGTTCGCGCAATTGCGGCATTGCGATATCGCCGGCTTCTTCGCCACGGGCGATAATCTCTTTTGCGCGTGCAAAGCTCGCGGTTGTAAATTCCTCGAGATTCGGAGTGATAACGAGGTCTGCTGCTTCGAGATTTGGCCTCATGTTCTGCATGATGAAAAGGTTGCCTGTTTGGCTTGCTATCTCTACAGAGGTGTTCAGATCATCGATCGAATCAGGAGCCTTACCTCTCGAAACTACTGCAATGACTATATCGGCGCCCATCTCTTTTGCGATATTGACGGGCAAATTATCGACGATACCTCCGTCTACCAAAAGCTGGCCATTATGTTCATACGGCATGAAGACAACAGGAATCGACATTGAGCTGCGCATCGCTTCCGCAAGAGAGCCTTGGTCGAACACCACCGTATCGCCGTTGAGAATGTTAGCGGCGATTGCGCGATAGGGAACGGGGAATTCGTCGAAGTTCCGTTTTGTTGCCATGTGAATGGTACGCGCAGTGAAGAATGCAAGGATATTTTGCCCCTCCAGAAGTCCTGCGCCTATGTTTGGTCCTTTTGAGTCGAATCCAATTCTGAGCGCATACATCGATTCGACTGCTCGTTGGAACATATTCTGTGGAAGGGCCTTAGAGTCCATAAAGAGCGAATTCCAGTCGATGTCGGATATAAGCTCTTGCATGTCCTGCGGCGAATAACCAGCCGCATAGAGACCGCCTACAATTGAGCCCATACTCGTGCCAAGAATCATATCGATTGGGATGCCTGCTTCTTCAATCTTTTCGAGAACACCTGCGTGGGCAATGCCGAACGCCGAGCCGCCGGAGAGCACCACGGCTATTTTGGGGCGCGGCGTCTGTACCTCAGAGCCGTCTGCGACCGCTGGCCATGTAACAGCAAAGCAAATTAAAAGGCTCACAAAGCCAAGGCGCGCCAGGCGCCAGAGAGGAAGGTGCATCCAATTCATTTTCATAAGGAGCATCATAGATACTAGTCTCTTGTTTGCGCAAGCCTAAATGCGCAAGAATGCCACTATGCCCCACTATCTTTATTCTTAAAAAACAAAGAGGCAGGTTCTGTGTCCTGCCTCTTTTGTGTAGAATGATTTTTACCCCTCTCTATGCGCCGCGGACATGCGGCTGACTTTTAGCCTACCTAAGCTTGCTTTTCTCCATAAGTGAGCATAACGCCATCTAGAGGGCCTGGGTCAAACTGATCATCGCTATCCCTATCGAATTCAACAAAGAGCTTGCCGTCTTGTGTCAGGAAGAACTTTACTGTGATAGTATTATTAATAGTTGATTCTGCTATTAGGTTTTCATCAGCATCTTTTATACTATAGTAATAGTCGTATTGATAAATCATGCTTCCAGCGCCTACAAGTTGTCCGAAATAATTGCAAGTATAACCATGATTATCAGTACCTTCTAACTCCATATTATCACTGTGGGTTGTTCCATCATCATATGGCGCGACTTTCAACGTACAAGTTGTAAAAAAACTAGGGCCCACCTCTCCTGGTTGATTCGGTATCCAAACATTTGTAAACTTCCAAGTTCCTTCTACCTGCGAATATTCCGCAGGTGTCAATGCTGGAGACTCACCTTCGTTTTCTTGATTTTCGCCACCTTCAAATAGTTCAATAGTGAACGAGCCGAGCGGGTCATCAGCTTCTACCTGCATTTTTAATTTGCCGTCAATTAAGGAGAAAGTGATTTTTACACTAAGGTCTGTAACTGGCAAAGATTCACCTTCTATATATTCATATTTTCCTATGTATACATTGTCAGAAAAATCGCCGTCGCTCATAATAAAAACGTCGCCGATTCTAATATCAACTCCATTATGATATTGGGAACCTTCAACATGAGCCTCTGGGAGAATCGAAACATGTACAGGATTATAATCCTTGCCATTAATTGTCACATTGCTGAAATCCCACTCGCCTTCGATATCCTCGATGGTGATGTTTGTGTTTTCTGTATCTGGGGGTTGATTGGGCAACCTACCAGAAATATCGCTACCACTAGCAAGCCTAACCATAGAAACCGATTCATCGCCTCCTCCTTTATCCTGTCTTTCTTCAGGAAAATAGTAGTTTAATTTCACTATAGCGCTAGTTTTCTCGGGACGCAAGGGATTTTATGGCTGTGGGTGCACGACAATTTTGTGATGATTTTTCCAAGGTGAGATGAAGAAAAGAATTGCTATCTTTTTCTGATTATTTATATTATAATCAGAAGAAGGAGGCATCTATGACAAATCAGAGACAGTCGTTGGATGAATTTACAGAGAAAAAGCAAGAGGTATTGGCAGAAATTGCAAAGCTTCCTGCCTTTAGGCCTGGGAGTCTTGAGCATGTGTATAGGAAATGTGGCAAGCCAAGCTGCCACTGTGCGCAGCCTGGTGCACAAGGCCATGGACCGGTGTGGATTCTCACAAGGAAAGTAAACGGTAAGAGCGTAGGCAAGGTAATCAAAGAGGAGGCAGTAGAGTCGACAAAAGCACAGATTCAACACTACCACCAGTTTCAGGAACTCATACGCGAGTATGTGGAGACGAATGTAAAAATTTGTGACAAGCTTTTGGAGCAGCCTAAGGTAGACAGCCTCACTGAGGCTGAAAAAGGGGGCTCATAAGGCTGATCAATGAAGAAACCGAGCATGAATTCGATAAGCTCGTGCAAGGAAAGGCCCAAGTTCGGTTTATGGAGCTTGAGTGGAGTATGCGAGCGGCAGCGCTGAAGGTTGCGGGCAAGCTTTTAGAAGCAAAGCTCAATGACGACACAAGCGATTACCATGGACAAGCCTGCCAGTGTTCCTGTGGAGGGACTGCAGTCTATCGAGGGAGGCGGGCAAAGACTTTTGTGACGGTTGTAGGGGAGATCACGCTCGAACGGGCCTACTACTATTGTCATGAGTGTGGTAGTGGGTTCTATCCTCGGGATAGAACACTTGGGCTCAGCTCGGGGCTTTTATCACCAGGGGTAGAAAAGATGGTAGGGGCGAGTGCTGCCATGGTGAGCTTTGAGGAGAGCCATGAGCTTTTAGAGGAATTAGCAAATATTGAGGTAGAGACAAAAGAGATCGA
>Ga0302241_1001201_pt1 | contig 19701 bp, 20 predicted proteins | sample AAG_UR_Arg_MG_FD_193532 | JGI IMG/M metagenome (GOLD analysis project Ga0302241, IMG submission 193532) | Enriched activated sludge microbial communities from anaerobic digester in WTTP, New Holstein, Wisconsin, United States - AAG_UR_Arg | ecosystem: Engineered > Bioreactor > Anaerobic >... | reverse complement strand
GGATGTCAAATACCAGTCTGATATGGAGAAACACGTCGAGAGTCTCGTTGTGGTTTCAGGGCCGGACTGGAATAATGTCCAGCCCTTTGCCAAGCTCATATGGGAGGATGCAAAACCGGCCAGCAATCCCCACGACATTGATATCCAGGTCAACACTTTTCTTTCCCATATGGCGAAGCAAGCTCCTGCCATCCATAGCATGACTGTTAATCTCAAGGCCCTTTCTGACAGTACAGGCGATCCCCTCGCGAAGGAGGATGTAGATTTGCTGCAAAAAGTGGAAGAACTCTTCACTTCTGAAGACCTGGATGTTTTTGATGCGAAACGGCGTGCATTTGCACCGGATATCGCCGAGTTTAAGAAAGAATTTGATAGGGTTTATGCCCTTCGTCACATAGCAGGTCTTTCCACCCAGGTTATCGCAATGCTGAGCCAGCTCAAAGGCGCAGATGTGGGCACTGATCAGAACCTGTCATTGGAGAGAGACCTTCTCCTGCCAAGATACAGGCTGACCTCACTCATCGGCAACCCAAGCGGAGTGGCATCGCTTCTGAATGAGACTGAAAAATTCCTGCAGCATCTCCACGCTGCAGAGGAGGTACAGGCAAAGCGCAATCAGGAGACACTGGAAAAGATCAAGACACAACTGGATGAAACAGAAGCACTGTTACTGGGCCTTGGCAAGCTGAATCAGATTCTGACTATTGGGCCTCCTCAGGGTCACGATCTTGCTGACGCTTATGATAAGCTTTGCAAGATTGTTGATCGTGAACTCTCCGGTGAATCAACGGAGCATCATAAACTTTCATACGTGCCGCCTGAGGATGAAGCAGCGAAGCTTCGAAAGACAACCCAGGGGATTTTGTCAAACAGGCTCAATGTCTTGCGGGGTCAGCTGGAGAAGGTGATACAGGAACGTAATAAGGACGATGTAAAAACCCTCCTGGACCTGCTGCAGCTCAATAAACTTAATGACGTGGCGGCCAATCTCACGCCCGCGGTTATCGAGACCATACAGAAGATACTTGATGATGCGAACACCCAGGTTATAAAGACCAGAGTCATTGATCGTATCACAAGCGATTTCTCAGTCCTTGCCCAAAGCGATATCGACAGATTTCTCGCCCAGTTGCGGAGCCTCCTGGAGCGAGAGTTTGCAGAACAGAAGAAGGAGGGGAAGAAAATCCTCCTCAGTTTTAAATAGGATTGGCAGATATGACAGAACGAAAACACGATGACCTGAACCAATTCGTCAGACAGCACGGTAAACCCTACAACCCCGAATCGGACGAGTACGAAAAACTCCCCTACGATAAACCAGTGGTTGCGGGCAAAAATACGCCCATCTACAATGCCCACTCCTACCATACGAAAGTCCCTTACCAGGGGATAATCCCCTTCATAGAGCATTATACTGAACCAGGAGACCTCATACTCGATCCCTTCTGCGGCACAGGCATGACGGGTGTAGCAGCCCTTCTGGCTCCGTCTGGTTCTCGCTATGTCATATTAAACGACCTCTCACCGGCAGCAGTGCACATCGCCAGAAACTACTGCACGCCCTGCAATGTCGACGAACTGAAAAAGGAATTTGAGCGGATAAAAGAAGCGGTGAAAGAGGAGTTCAGCTGGCTCTACGAAACCTATCATGAGGACCCAGAGACCGGTGAAAAGATACCGGCGACAATTCAATATACGATCTGGAGCGATGTATATCGCTGTGCACCCAAGAAACGGGACCTCAAGAGACATCCTGTTAGCCCTGATGGCTGTGGCTGTGAAATCATCCTCTGGGATGTGGCTGTTGACAGCAAATCAGGGCAGGTAAAGGATACATTCATGTGTCCTCAATGCGGTGAAACATGGAAAAAGACAGAATTGCCCCTTGTTCGGTCTATACCCGTGATAACAAACTATGTTTACATCGATCCCAAAAAGAACAAGCCCCGTAGAGCCGAGCACCGTGTAACCGATTTTGAACTCGAACGATTACGGGAGATAGAGAACAAAGAAATCCCATATTGGTATCCCACCAATGCCTTCGATGACACCCGGGAGATGTGGAGGGGTGTTCACAGGGATCAAGGTATAACCAGGGCATGCGACTTCTACACGAAGAGGAACCTGTGGGCATTGGCAAGGTTGTGGGAGAATATCGGTTCGGTAGTATCTTCTCGGGTTAAGGAGAAGCTTCAATTTGGTCTTACTGCAATAATAGGCGTGGCATCAAAGCGAAATCGTTGGCCACAGTTCGCAGTACTCTCTGGCAATTTATATATGCCGGCAATTTCAATCGAAATGAATGTGATTGAACAGATTGAGAGGAGAATCAAGGTATTAACTGAATCAGAGAGAGAAAAGTCAAAAAGTAAAGACTGTAATGCGTCATTTATTTCAAAGCAAACAGCAACAGACCTTGATGGCATTTTCAAAGATTCTATTGACTATATCTTCACCGACCCTCCCTTCGGCTCCAATATCTTTTATAGTGATTGCTCCTTCCTCTGGGAATCATGGCTTCAAGAATTCACCGATGATTCCCTTGAGGCGGTGTGGAACAAGAGCCGTAAGCCGTCCGAGGGAGGAAAGACGCTTGAGGATTATAAGCGGCTCATGGCCGAGTCCTTTCGGGAGATGTACCGGGTCCTCAAACCGAACAGATGGGCAACTGTCGTGTTCTCGAACTCCGACGACCGCGTCTGGGAGGCGATTCAAGACGCGGCCCACGAGGCAGGTTTTGTAATCTACGGTGGGCGGGAGTTCGACAAGGTGCAGAGAAGTTTCAAGGGCATCAAGGGCGAGAAAGGCCAGGAAAAAGTCATCTCCAAAGACGTCCTGCTCAACCTGCACAAGCCAAAGGTACCCCAGGTCAGAAACAGCGAATTGAAACGAATCGATGATGTCGAGGGCTTTATCCTTCACCAGATAAAGATGTATTTTCAATACCTCTCTCCTGAAGCACCTGCCAGCGAGCGAACGGTGGAGGCTATAACGCGGGCGGTGCAGCGCAGGGTTCTTGAGGAAGGTTGTTCTATGCAGGGTTTCAGCGCAGGTTTCGTGTCGGACGTGCTCCATCAGGCAGGCATGAAGCGCTCTCTGATAGAGCATGAAGGAGCATGGTACCCGGCAAACGGATGGTTGGGGGAGGTCGTTGTACGAAATGAACCTTCAGCCGTCCTGTGGCTGACCGGCCTTTTGAGCAAGGAACCGCGACGATTTGACGAAATCGATCCGCTCTGGAAGCAGGCAAAACTGAAGGGCAATTATAAAGGGACACGAGGGCTTGAAGAGCTTCTCGACGAATTTTTCATTCAAAATCCGAATGGGACTTACAGGGTCCCTGATGAACATGAGCGACAGGTCCTCAAGGGCCAGGAGGAAGAGCGGGTGATCCGTGAGTGCGAGCGATACCTCTCAGGCAAACTAAACCGGGAACCTTCAATCGACGAAGTATTTACGTGGATAGAGATGCTTGCCTCCCGAAAAGAATGGAACTTGATCCTCGCCCTGGAACAGACCCTTTCTGCCAATCCGGGCTGGCAGGAGCTGCCAGAAGGCAAAGCCGCTTCTGATCGTCTGCGGTATGCAAAGTTCGCCGCGAAAAAGGGGAAAGAGAAGAAAGTAACCGGAGGGGAACAGACAACGCTGTTTTAAGGAGTTATGCCAACAAAGGCCCATACATTTCTGGATATTCTTTCAAACCGCCTTGGTAAGGCAGTAGATTCGGCACGCCTCGTACTGGTTCTTGACCCCAAGTGTTTGGTAGATGCACCAAACCCCTTGATGGATGCAGCAGGGCGGGACTGGCAGGTGCTGGTTTACGACAGAAACGATCTTATCCTCCGAAAGATTTTGCGTGATATACAGGCGAACAATGGGCGCATCGTCATTATCGCCCAGGGTATAGTCGATTCGAGTTCAAAAAGTGTTGTTGACCTTTCCTACATTCCCGATCTTGTTGAGGAGGCGGTTGATGTGATTGATTGCAGCCCTTCGGGGCTTCTTTCAGAAATGGTCAAAGATCAGCTGCCGCCAGATCTCTTTGAGGAGCCACTATTGTCCCTCTGGTCAGACAAAGTAGATAAACTTGTCGGAAATCTCGCCAAGTTTCGTAAACTGGCAGTCGCGTCATCTACGATGAACAGGTTCGACGCCATGGCAGTTACTCTGGCAACGAGTTGTCCGAAAATATCTATTGAGGATCTTGTTTCCCTCCCCACGGATCATATAGAACGAATCATGCGTTATATCAAGGTCGTCATCCTTTGTGAACTGACCGAACAAGAAATGGCGGTTCTCAGAGCCATGATTCTGAGGTCAGAACCTCATCCACAACTTGCTAATTGGTGCAGCCTTGAAAGGGCAAGCCTGGTCCGCTGCCTTTATTTTGGGACAATAACAGCAAGGTATGCTGTCCCCCGAGGGATTTACGATCTGGAAAAGCTTGGCCTTCTCGATTTTGACGTGTATTCCATTGGTGAATCGATTGGTGCCGTTTTGGCAGAGGTAAAACGCGACCTTGACCTTCAAATGAGAATCTGTGAGGAGGCTGAGAGGGAGAAAGATTTAATTGAGGCCCTGAGCAAGATCGTCAATACAATCACTTTTGCTTCCTTTGATGAGATGCTTGAAATGGTTATGGCAGAGCCGTATCCGGCTCTTGCTTTTGTCCTTGGCCGCAGGGTCCTGGTGCAGCTTCTCGGATCCTCCGAGGGAAAGGCAGCGCTGATGCGAGGACCTGAAAAAGACAGTAAGGGTGAGTTTTATCAAAAAAGCCCTTTCTCGCTGCAAGCCATCCAAACGCTTGATCTTATCGGCTACTTTGCCTGGTTTCTACGCACATTGAGCAAACCATCGAAACCACCAGAGGGATTATTTAAGCTCATCGATGCCTACCATAACCATTGCTATCATCTGCTCGAACTTACCCTTGCTGAGATTAAAGAGATTATGCGCCTTTTGAAGGACCAGTCTTTGAGTACGGCCTTGAAGCCTTTTTTGGAGCAGATCGAACACCAGGCTATGTTAGTCATTGACGCATTCGACCAAGCGCTGGCAGAAAAGATTATTACCGATTTTTCCTCCTATGTCCACTTCCCGCACCTGAATACACAGATACTCAGAAATCTCATTCAGACCTGCATTCATCACCCGGAAAAGGTGTGGATCATTGTATTGGACGGACTCAGACTTGATTCGTGGAATCGTGTTGTTTGGCCACGGTTGAAAGAATTCTTCGAGGTTGATGGCGAGGAGCAAATCTATCTGTCCACACTACCATCATATACGGATATTTCGAGAGTAGCCTTTTTTGCCGGTAAGCTCCCTGCTTCCTGGAAAGACTATTACAACAAACCGACCACTGACCACAATATTCTTCTTTCTCGCCATCTTGGTTTGGGAAAGGACGAATCCAAGAAGTTGCTGAAAGTTTTGGCAAGGGGCGAAGAAAAGGCAGAGCAAGGCGAGCTTGACTTTGAAAATAGCCACTACCGCGTCCTGATTTTTAGTGTGAGTGACGATTGGATTCACCACGAACAGGGGAGCCTTGTCAGGATTAACGAGATCATAAGAGAGCGCCTTGAAAAGATTGTCTTGCCGGAGCTTCGCTCTGAGATTGGTCCCAACGACACTGTTGTCATCACCAGCGATCACGGTTTCATCGAGCTTCGCAAGGAAAACGCACACAGTGTCGACCTGAAGGCCTTGGGTGATATCGACCCAGAAGACATCACCTATCGTTACATCCGAAACAAGAAATATGCAGTAGGTGCTCAAATAACGTATGACAACAAAGACATATGGACAGTTGCTATCGGTCGCGATTGGTTTGAAAGACCAAAAGCAGGGGGAAAAAAAGCCAGATATTCACACGGGGGTATATCAATGGCAGAAATGGTTGTCCCTGCGGTGAGACTCAAGAAGAAGACAGTTTTGAAGGCAGAAATAGCGATAACAGTTGAAGCACCACCGGAAGCTGTTCCTGGCGACACCATTGTGATACCGGTGAAGATTGCGAATAAGGGAACGGTGGAGACAGATGTGAGCTTGGCCTGCCGACTGAGCGGCCGCCTCATCTCCGAGACCAAACTGAAACTCCTCGGAGGAACCTCTTATACATGGAAGGTTTCTGTCAAGGTTGACCCAAAAGCAAAACAGTTTGCTGTGACAGCGCAATACATTACGCCACAGAAAGAAAAGAAGACCGAGAAGAGGCAGATGGAGATCCCAATCAAAGAGGTTGGCATGAAGGTTGACATAGACACAAGCGCTCTCGATGTGTTCGAAGATCTATGAGTCTACTATAAAGGTGAAGGCCGATGCAGGAAGAAAAAGATAAGTATGAATTGACACCTCTTGACCGCAAGGTTAAGGAAATAATGTCCGACAGGATTATCCTCAAAAGCCTGACCCGATGGAATGATGCTTATAAGGAGTTCCCGCGTTTTGTTATGGAATACCTGGTCGCCCGTTTTGTCGATCCAGAGAATCCAGTCGCAGGCCAGTCAAAAATCGATCGCATCCTGACGGAGAACTGGGTGGATAGCGCAGAAAAAGAGCTCATCAAGAGCCGCATCAAAGAAAAAGGAGTCCACAACCTTTTGGGCAGCCTCCAGGTCAGGCTCGATGCCTCAAAGGACCATTACTGGGTTACTGTCCCTGCCATAGGCGAGAATACCGTACGGATCACCCGGAATATACTGGTTGAGCATGGCGAGAGCCTGTTGGCTGGAGGCGCCTGGGGGACATCTACCATCGAATACGACAACAACTACAAGGTTGGAACACGTATCTATCCCTTTGTAGTGACTGACTTTAAGCCATTCCAGATTACCCGGGTCAGCCTTGAAGATTATATAGAAAAAAGAAGGTTATTTAATACCGAAGAATGGATTGATCTGCTTCTGAACACCATCGGTTTTGACCCTTTGCACTACACCTTGCGTCAAAAGTTGCTTTACTTGCTAAGGCTGGTTCCCTTTGTTGAGAAAAACTACAATATGATTGAGCTTGGTCCGCGAGAGACAGGGAAAACCTATACTTATAGGAATACGTCGCCTCGTTCTTTCGTTATCTCCGGGGGATCAACAACCCCTGCCACCCTCTTTTACCATAAGGGTGTAAAACGGCTTGGCATCATCGGTCAGAGGGACGTTGTGTATTTCGACGAGATAGGGCGTACCCGTTTTGCTGACGCAGATGCCACAATTAATATCCTCAAAGACTATATGCAGACCGGTCAGTTCAGCAGAGGTGACCAGGAATTCACCTCTACGGCGAGTATTGTCCTGGCGGGCAACATTGAGTTGGACGTAAAAGATGGTGTGTCAAAACCATCAGACCGTTATACGCATTGGTTGGCAGTTCTTCCTCCGGAGATTAACACAGACACCGCTTTTATAGACAGACTGAACGCCTATGTCCCGGGATGGGAATTTAGCAAGATTAAAAAGGAGAAATATGCCAAGGGTTATGGCTTCATGACGGATTATTTCGCTGAGATTCTAAAGAGGCTTAGGGAAAGGGCAATTCAGACTATTGTTGCATCCCATGTTGATTTTGGCGGTGAGACAAGCAGGAACCAGGACTCGGTACAAAAAACGACTTCAGGTCTTTTGAAATTAATTTTTCCCCATAAAGATGTCGATACTATCCATGTAGACGAACTCAAAATGTGTCTTGATATTGCTGTGGAAGCACGGCAGATTATATACGACCAGATGGCAGTGATAAGCCCTGGGGAGTATTCAAGTCACCTGATTAAACCGAGAATCAGAGGGTAAGGTGAACAAAGATAGACAAAAACGACAAATAATAAATTTTTTATCGCATAAAAAGGTTTTTGATGTCGATGCCTTCTGTCTTTATCAGTGGATTGAGCGATGTCATTTTCATAAATGGTGGGATCTTGCCGTTGAATTATCTGCATATTTGCCACCAAATTCTCTAGATAAAGACTATGACAAAAGACTTAATTATATCCTTAAAGAGTGTCGTGACAAATCAAACGAGAGAGCAAAATCTACACCCTTAGTAGAACGGGTAGGCAGCAAGATATATGTTAGGCCTAAATCCAACTTGCCTAAAACAAATCTGGATTTAACCGGCACAATAGTGCATGGTTTTTGTTTAGAAGGCAAAACGTATAGAGCAGATTCTCACAAAGATGTTTACATGCAGATAATTCAAATTGCTTTTAATAAATACCCTGAAAAGAAGGAAAAAGTGTTTGCCATTTGTGGGTCTAAGAGAATATATTTTTCAAAGGACAGAAGGGAATTATCCAATAGAAGTGAGCTAATTTCTGGTACCCATATATGGGCTGAGCTGAATTTCAATGCGAATACACTATACAACATTGGTAAAAAAATTCTTAAAATCTTTGGTATGTATGACAATTCTTTTGAAATATTAACAACAGAGACATTCGGACAGGCGAATGAATAAAGATAGCCAACTAAAGCTGATAAAAAGGTTCCTAAACGGTACATGCAAAAATGATGTTGACCCTTTTTGTATCTACCAATGGATTGATCGTTCTTATTACGAAGGATGGTGGAATATTGCGATTGAGTTGTCAGCCTACTTACCACCAAACTCGCTCGATGAAAACTATCAAAAAAGACTAAATTTTCTTTTATTTGAATGTCGGGCAAAGCTTAAGGAGGTAAAAGCTAATACAGAAAAGTTTCAAAAAGAAGTGGAGTCTATATTTGAAGAACACAATATTAAAGATCCAAAAATAATAAAACGAATTATTAAAGTGAGAAATGGTACAACAATTTCAGACAGTGACATAAGTGGTTAAGCTGCTCTATACTAATAAAATAGAAAGGAGCAGTGAAAATGACAAAAAGACCAAGAAGAAACCATGGAGCAACGTTTAAGGCAAAAGTAGCACTGGAAGCAATCAGAGGAGATCAGACGTTAGTGGAACTGGCAGAGCGTTTTCAGGTACATCCAAACCAGATTGCAGAATGGAAGAAAGTTCTTATGGAAAAAGCACCGGAGATCTTCGACAAAGGAAAACCCTCCAGGGAGCCGGATATCAAGGAACTCCATGCCAAGATCGGGCAGCTTGCCATGGAGAACGATTTTTTAGCAGTCGCGCTCGGGCGCATAGCCGTGCCGAGCGCAAAGAAATGATCGATAAGGAACATAAATTGCCTATAACAAAGCAATGTAAAGTATTACAACTCTCCCGATCGAGCGTCTACTATGAGCCTGCCCCGGTAAGCGACAAAGACAGAGAGCTTATGCGTACAATCGATGAGATTCATTTGGAAGAGCCCTACCTTGGTTCAAGGGGAATGAAAAGTGCGCTCAAGATCAGGGGTTATAAAGTAGGCAGAATCCACGTCCGCACTCTTATGCGGACGATGGGCATAGAGGCACTATATAAGAAGCCTCGTCTTTCCAAGCCCCATCCCGGACATAAGATCTACCCCTATCTCCTCCGTGGACTTAACATTACAGAGGCCAATTCCGTTTGGTGTTCCGACATAACCTATATTCCTATGACAAAAGGATTCTGCTACCTCGTAGCTGTTATGGATTGGGCAAGCAGAAAAGTGTTGTCCTGGAGATTATCGAATACACTGGATGTTTCATTCTGTATAGAAGCGCTTGAAGAGGCATTAATGAAATATGGAAAACCTGATATATTCAATACCGACCAGGGGAGTCAGTTCACGTCTGCAGAGTTTACAAGTATTCTCGCAAACCATGGCATCAGGATCAGCATGGACAGCCAGGGTCGCTGGAGGGATAATATATTTATCGAGAGACTTTGGAAAACCGTCAAATATCAGGAGGTATACTTGAAGGCATATGAATCAATCAGCCATGCACGAAAGGAACTCACAAAGTTCTTTGATCGATATAACATGCGGCGGCCTCATCAAGGTCTTGACGACAGGACCCCGGATGATGTTTACTGGAGTACCTTGCCAAAGGTTAGTGAGGCTGTATGAACCGGAGCGGCGAACCACTTAAAACCTGCTGGATGTTGTATGAAAGAACTTGACCATCTCGGAGCACTTGAGGAAGCAGGATTTAAAGTTGTTATTTCAAAAATAAAAGATTCAGGAGATTCTCACGTTTGTTGAAAAAGAAGGATTTTAGGGTGTTTGTTAAAAATGTCAAAATTACTTGTTTTATTATTCAATGAATAGCGAAAAAACAAAAAAACAAATTATTAAGTTTTTAAAAGGAAAAGAAAAAAAGTATGTCGATACTTTTTGTTTTTACCAGTGGATCGATCGCTGCTATTTTCAAAAGTGGTGGAACTTAGCTTTAGCAATTGAGCCTTATATAACAACAAATTCATTGCCGGAAGAATATATTAAAAGATTAAAATTCCTTTTAGCGGAATGTAGAATAAAAAATTCTGAAACATCTAATAAAATAATAAACGAAGAAACATCGCTCAACATGTCTTTAAATATAATTAATAATCATTTAAAAGAAAATCATTGGACAAGAGAGTTCATAATTGGAGAAATAGCAAAGATTATAATGAAATGGAATCCAATAATACATGTTAATAATTATAAAGGGTGGGTATTACGTGTTGCTTCAGGTAGAACTGGCCTTACTATAGAATCGTGGATGTACAAGTCTCTTTCTTTTTATGTAGGAGTTTCAGCAAGTGGCAGAAAAGCAAAAGATACGCTACTAAGCATTCTTGAAAAAAATAACGAATTTATAGTAAATTCGACCGGACACTCTTTTTCGATAAAAGGTGGCAATAAAAATCCAGACAGCATCTGGATAGAATCGCAAATACTATACGATAAAAATACTCCGCCGTTGGAACTAATCGAAAGGCTTGCATCGGAATATTATAGTACCATTGTGTCCTTCCGGCAAGCCTGCGTGAAAAAGTCTAACACAATGGGGTAACATCAGCGACAATCCGATAAATCAAAGGAGGCTCACCCATGTTACCTGCAAAGAGAGGCAAAGGTCAACTCACCCTGGAAAATGTTCACGAGATTTTCGAAAGATGGAGAAAGAACAAGACAGGCCGTAGCCAAATCCCGGGCGGGGGTTAGGGGACGCTCTTGAAATGTTGACATCTTCCCTGCCGTATGCGATTATTGTTCATGCCAAGAAAAAGCCGAATCGACGCACCCGGCGCCATCCATCACGTTATCATCAGGGGAATTGAACGTTCCACTGTCTTCAAAGATTCAAAGGACTATGAAAATATCAGTGACGGGTTGATCATCTGGAACGCAACAATCGTTACCGCGGTGCTTGAATTCTGGGATACCTGCGAGGGCATAGCTAATGAGCGGGCATGGGAGATGCTGACTCCCGAAGAACAATTCGCCGAGGCAGAGATAAAATTTGAACCGATTTGGCACAAAGGCAAACGTATGTATCGTATGGTGCCAAAACCGGAGATAGTGTATGATAAATTTCATGGGCTGACCTATCATGATTATCAAGACAAACTGACAGAGGAAATAATCAAAAACGAACCTCCAACGGTGTTTGAATCGTTCTCTGCGGACCGCTCTTACAGATACGGCATCGGATTGAACGTGGTCATTCATGTGGAGGAAATAAATCGTGCAACTATCGAGGAGGCCATACATCGCTTCCGAACAATCGGTGAAACGGACTGGCGGTCGGCGGAGCCTGTGCCGCGCAATGAGTTGCCGTATGAGAGCGCCAATAAAGTATACAGCAGAACCGTGATCCCGCAACACTCATGACAAACACTTCAAGACGCTGGGGGGACTATCTCCACTCTGTAGGCATACAGCTTGTTGACAAGTTATAATGAGTATATCTCCATATTGAAAGATATACGAATATTGCAAGAGGCTCATCCTTATGGTATATTTTTGCGGTATATTGTTTATATGGAGGTTATTTCATGAATTTAAAGGAGCAGGCTGTAAGAGAGCTCGATGCCTTGAGACCCTCAGAGTTACTAATAGTGTATGATCTAATACTCTCACTGAAAAGCAGGGTTAAAAAAACAAGGGCAAAGAAACCTCTGCACGCCTATCTGAAAGTGAGAGAGGCTTTGAGCGGGTACAAAGGCTCTATGGCTAACGATGTTCTGGTGGCAAGAGAAGACAGGATATGAAACTCTTTTTTGATACATCTGCGCTCGTTAAATTCTTTCACGAAGAGGACGGTTCTCACGAGGTAACAAATTTAATAACCTCCCCTGAGAATGAGGTATGTGTTTCCGAACTTGTAAGATTGGAGTTTCTGAGCGCCTTATTCAGAAGGTTCCGGAATAAGGAAATAGATGAAGATAAATTGAACAGAGCAACTACAGGTTTTGAAGAAGAGTTTATCGCTTTCAGAGTTGAGCCCTTAAGGCACTTGGTTTTAGAAGAGGCAGAATCTTTATTAAAAAAATTTGGTTCTCAGCATGGATTGAGGACATTAGACGCGTTACATCTTGCCACCTTTACCTTGATCGCAAAAAAAGATTGGACATTCGCAGCTTCCGATGAAAATCTTTGCAATGTTGTAAGGTTACTTGGATATAAAACAATAAATCCGCTCAAGAAATAAGAATTGCAACTTTTGTTTATACTGAAGGAATCTGCTTAAAAGTCTGCATAAATCCTGTCAAATTTTATCCCTGCAATTACCCTGTTTTTGTATCTCCCCCTTATCGATGCCTTTGCTTCGTTCAATTCCTTTGACTTTACCCCGTTTTCCAGCGCCAGGTATGCCTCTGTGAAGGCGGAGAGTTCATCTACGGCCTTTAGGAGTTCGCCGTCGCGGGGATCGAAGGAATCTGAGTTATAACGGTCTGATATCTCATCTGAGCTTGCCCGCACTGTTTTGCTGTCTATTGTAATGATACTGCTGAATTCATCCTCAGTGAACATCTTCATTTCCTGATGCCAGGTGGTTGGGATAAGACCGTACACCTCCTTTTCCATCTGTTCTTTCTCGTATTCTTTGATGAGTTCATCTAAACCCTCAATAGAGCGTTTTACCGGAGAGATGATGTCTCTGGTAAGGACCTCAGGGAGGTCATGGAATAATCCGGTGAAATAGTTGTTGCTGCATCTCTTTGGACAGGCGCCGATCTCATTAGAAAGAAGATATGACAGAATTGCTACATTAAGCATGTGCCCTAATACCGATATGCGGGGATTCATGTTCACATAGTTCCAGCGCACCTGGAATCTCAACTGACCGCAGAGGTCAATGAAGTTCCTGTATCTTGAATAGAGGGCAAGCTGCTGGATTCCCTTCAGGTCATAATATTTTTCCTGTCTTTCCTGGAGGAAGTCCTTTATCTTGGGTATTTCATAGCCTCCAGGGTTTGCCCTCTCTATAATATCAAACTCCCAGCGGGTAGCATAAAAGTGTGAGGCGCTCAGGATTTTCTTGCTGATAGTATCATCGGTTGATGAGAAATGGTTTCTGAATCTGTTGCAAAATTCACCTCCGAATGGCGAAATAACCGGTTCCAGTTGAGCAAAAACCCATTTGTTCAGTTCATTGTATCTGGCATGGTCTTCTTTAATCCTGTTGAATACCTGGGGCTTCAGGTCTGTTAAGACGATACGCTGAAGGAATTCAAAGAGGCCGCCTTCGATAACCTCCAGCCAATTAAACCCCTGTCTTTTTTCCTCGAATTTGCCCAGAAACCAGGCAATCATCATCTTATGTGCCTGTTTATCCAGTTCTCTCAGCTCCACAGGCCGTATTTTATCGTTCCACCGCTGCATATTAGCAGCATTGTAGAGTTTCAGGATAAAAGTCTTATGAATCATAATTATCGCGCCTTATGCAAGAATACATGTAAAAGGGTAAATATGCAAGGCCATCATTAAGGAAAAAAAGTACACATTATAAGTGGTTATCAATAAGTCCACCATCGATACGATTTGTAGATAGGCACTTGAAAGCAAGTATGCCATCTGAGTGAGTCATTTTATTGACTACAGGAAGTTATGCTACGTATAGCAGGAAGGCAGCCGGAGTCCACGTGCACTGAAAACTGGCTGGCAACCAGTGCTTTACTTCTACCCGTTATGCGCAGTGTTTATGAACTGGAAAATTGAATTTAGTTGTTATTCTGAGCACCTACAAAGAAGGTATAGGGGTATGCTGCATAAAGTAAATGTTACCGCATTAAACGCCCAAGAAGTCCCTGCTTACACCTTTTTTGTATCGATTTATCGCTTTTAAGGCTGCTACAAAACATTTTCAGATTGCTATTTCGCTTTTCTTTTATATATTAAAAGGTAAAGCGGAAGAGGTCCTTCCATATTCAGTTTTTCTATAGTGATATTGAAATAGGGGTAATTTTTCTTAAATTTTTCTACGCATTCCGGATGAGATGGCGAGAAGTTTTTAGTTTTGTTACCTTCTTCATCAAATATAATGGTTCCTCTAACCATTTCATTTTCATCCATTTCTTTTCCGCAAAAGAAGCAGCCGTTTTCTAAAGGCAACTCTACCATAGGTGTTGCAGGTGCCGAATGCTCATCTTCACCAGGTAAAATAACGTCGGTTGCAGTCTTGTTTATTGGTCGTGGTTTATATTTGGAATCCCAAATAGACGTCATCTTCGACCTCGCTTGTGTGGTTTCTTTACAACGTACCTGATGTTTTTATTCAACATTTCGATCATTTTTCTAAACCCAACATAGCAATTATTCTTTGTTCAGAAGCAGAATCCAATTCTTGAATGTTATGCTCAGTATATCTGATCCCAATAAAATGAAGGCAATAGATTGGAAAGGCATACAGATAAGCGCCATCAATTTCCGTGACCAAGCTCTATTTCCTTTATAAACTCAAGGAGCTCATGTTCATTACTAATCCTTTTTATATCTATATATTCTGCTTTCCAGTTCCTTCCTTTCCCAGATGATTCCTTGAACCACCCAATCGTATGTGGATAGAAATTCTTAATTAGTGGCATTGATAGAACATCTATTAAATCAATTCTTTTACCTGGTTGTGTTTTACCATAAGTTCTGTCACGATAAGCGACCCCATATTTTGTCAATGGTCTTTCTTCATTTCCGGTTGAAGGGAAGTAAATTACCCAGTTTATTTCAAAAAAATGCAATTTGTTGACTGCCATGGTTCACCATGATAATTAGTTTCAAAGCGTTTTTCACTCATTCCAGCCTATTTCAGGCACTTCATCTGTATAATAAACCCAAAGTAATTGATCGATTTCCAATGCTGATGTTCCCATGTGGTGAGATGTTATCTCTATTAATTTGACAACTTGAAACGGTCTTGTCTCATATCCCAAGGCATCCTTTACTCCTCGCAAAATATGTGTATCGGGCTTGACTGTATTGATCCCGCACAACATTCTGAGATATTGATAATTAGCTATACCAAGACAGGTAACAGGTTTTCCGTTGATACCCTTTTTATAGTCTTCCAAAACGGCATTTCTTGCCCAATGTCGCATGGCTTCCAGGTCGTTTTCAAAGAGCATCTTTCCCTTGTATTGGATAAATTCCGCGATAAGATCTGAGAACATCTGTTTTCGCCTTGGGCTGTTGAAGTCCCAGAACTCTTTATTGAATCTATCACCTAATGATTCCATTGTACCTTGGAGCTGTTCCAGGGTTTTAATCCTTGAATATCTTTCTTTAATAGATAGGACTCTTGGGATGACTTTCTTCTTATATTGGTTTCTCCAGGCCAAGCAAACATCTGCCAAGATCAGTTTCGCATCGTACTTTTGGCCAAATTCTCCCGTTTTGCTCCTTATCTTGGCAATATCAGATACAGAAAGCATTCTGTTACCTACGCTTCTCACGGAATTGCCAATTTTATTCAGATAATCGATAATCTTGTCGATTTCATCATCTGTAACCATTTGTCCCCCCTCATTTCAGCACAAATACTCAATATTGCTTCCAGATATGACAAAGAGTGTTTATATATCTTCATCTACTCCCAACATCTTTTATTCTTCTTACTTCATGAACAAAACTGCTTACTTTTTCTATCAAATCAGGCGCATCAAGATTTGTGATAATAGCAACTTTGCTCTCGCTGCCACCTTCATAAATATAATCCCATTCTCCGGTGTAATTCCTCCAAAATAGCTCTTTGCCAATGCCTTTCTTTCCTCCACCGATCTTTCCCCGGTGAAAGACGTAAACATTACCCTTGGTATCTTTTGCAAACCCTCCGGCTATCTTTTTGTCTATTCCAACAATCGGTATTGCTATGAGACAATCAATTTTCACCGTTGAATGCTTGACTGGCTTTCCAATTCCAAAAACATTCCTATATCTATTTTCTCTAAGTTTTGAATAAAACCAGATGTCGTATTTTTTATTGTAATATACGGTTCTTAATACGGTCTCCGTTGGCCAACCAACTTTTACTTCAATGGTTTCGTCAGCGGTTTCAACGAGACTATTTTTAAAATTTTCCTGAGCCTGAGCAATACTTTCTTCATATCCAAGCGTATTCATAATTAGCCCTCTGCATATTGAATAATTAACATCATCGCTTGATTTCGTAGATCGCTGCAACCCGTTCTTCTAAAGATTTTGCTTCTTTTTCCCGGTTAGTTTCCCGAAATAGCAGTGCCATATTCTCAAGGGTTTTTGCCGTATAGGGATGATCCAAGCCAAGAGCTTGTTCTCTGATCGTCAGCGAGCGCCTATAGATCGGTTCGGCCTGCGCGTACTTTCCTTGGGAATAATACAGCTTACCCAAGTTGTTCAGACTCAGTGCTACATTGGGATGATCCGAACCGAATGTTTGCTCGGCAAGCAGCAACGATTTTTTTGCCATCACTACTGCGTATTCATAGCTACCTTGTTTGTATAGTGACTCGACCAAGTCGTTTAGCCTCTTCAACTCAATTTCTTGTTCAATTGTTGTTTTCGTATTATCCTCTATTTTTCTGGCTATTGCCCTTAAGGAAAAATTTGGATATATGTACGATAAGCCAAATGCTGCTGCTGTTCCCATAATGAAATATGCCGCTAAGCCCAATACGGAGGGTACCGTCGTATTGGAACCCATCTGCCATGCCTTGAGGCCCAAGCTAAGGGCAAATCCATTGATTGTGCCTGTCTTTTCATAAACATAAATATCACCACCAAAATTCACAAGAGAAAGTAATACAATAACAACGATATATATTATTAATAACTTAACTATGTCTTTGTTTAATGTCATTTTTTAAAAGCTCTTTCTCTGTTGATAACGATTGTGGACTTGCCCAATACAAACCAGTGTTTTTAATGAAAATGGTCGAAACTTGTAATGACTCATTCAGCCTTGATCCTCGTATCCTTTTAATTAATTCTCCTGCAATGTTAATGAATTTGCAAGTAAAAACAACATAACAGAATTAGTTAATACCGTTTGCAATACTTATACCCAAAAATATCATAAAAACAACATTTCAGGAAGGCAGCCCTGCCATACTGTATCATAAAACGAGTCTTCAAGCGCTTGTACATTTCGCCCCGTTATTAACAAATCCGACAAGTATTCAATAAGGTTTGGTTTTTGCATCGAATTGATATGGGAAAACCACGCCAGCGTCTACATTATTTAAATATAAGAGTATCTATGCTTGTCTTTGCAACCGTAACGAAAGACCAAGTATATTTATTACCTTGAGGACCGTGGCAAAGGAGGGGTTGCCCCCAGGATTCAAGGATTTGTACAGACTTTCCCGACCGAGACCGGTGTTTTTGGCAATGTCAGTCATGCCCCTCGCTCTTGCTATATCACCTATGGCAGCCTGTATGAGAGAAGGGTCACCATCCTCAAACGCCGCTTCAAGATAATTTACCATATCTTCTTCGGTTTTCAGATGGTCTGCAGCATCCCATGGTTTTGTTTTCATAGCTTATCCCTCCACTTGAATCTCTTTGGCCAGCATCTTTGCTCTGGCTATGTCTTTATTCTGTGTTTTCTTATCCCCTCCGGCAAGAAGAATAACAAAGGTTTTGCCTTTGCTTATATAATAAACACGGTATCCCGGGCCGTAATCTATTTTGAGTTCCACAACTCCTTCACCTACCGGTCTTGTTTCGCCGGGATTGCCAAGGGACAGACGGCGTATTCTAACATCTATTCTGGCCTTCGCTCTGGCATCAGAAAGACTGTCAAACCATTCTTCATACGCTTCGGTCTGTTTAATCTTGATCATTAGTATATAATGTATCCCATGAGATACATAATGTCAAGAGGAAAGGCTGAGGTAATGTTTCGGGAAAAACGTGCTATTTCGTTGTAACTTATTTGGCGGTTTCTGCAATATCGGGAAAAAGGCCTGACACCACGAAATGTAAATTGTTGTGTTGCCCAATCAACTTTATTACCGCCTGAAAGCCGGCATACTTCCCATCTGCCTAAGATTGTTAGTTACGCCCCGTAACATATAAAACAGCACATCACGGCAGTCAGAGAATCTGTTTCTGAAGATGAAAATAGCTCCCCAAAAACCTTTATGTTTCTAACCGTAATACATTACAGGTTATTTTTATTTCCCATGGAGAATATCCATCCAACGGATCGCTTCATGCTCACTTACCTTGCCGAGATATACTTGTGTCGTTTTGAGATCCTGATGACGGAGTATTACCTTTGACACGATTTCTAATGGTACTCCGTTCCGGCTCGCATAGGTTGCAGAGTATCTCCTGAGGTCGTGGGGAGATAGGGTAATATGTAATTTGCTTCCCAGCTTTTTGATGAATGTCCTTGCTGTTGAGTAGCATATAGGGAATATGCGTGTATCAGGAGACAGTCCTTTATGGGTTATATATTCACTGAGCCGTTTTGCCACCTGTTCCGGCATGAAGGCTATCTCCGATTCGTTTCCTGACTTAGGGGTCTTGATGGTAAGCCTTCTTTCTGAGATATCGGATGCCTTTAAACCAAGTAATTCTCCTATCCTCAACCCGCAGCGAGCCATAAGTTCAAGCATCAATCTGTTCCTCTGGTTCTTTGTGTTATAGATCATCTCGTCAACAATCTCCTTCTCAAGGATTGTCTTTGGAACTGCCCGGGGCATCCTGAATGTCTTTGAAAGCAGAGGGGCACTGCATGGGTTTTTAAGATCAGGGAGACATTTTTCAATGATGAAGTTGAAAAACGCCTTCAGTTGGGCATACCTTAACCTTCTGGTGGATTTGGATAATGTTTTTGTCAGCTGCTCCAGGAAATGGTAGATCTCGTCCGCTTTTATGGACTCGATATCACGGTCGGAAAAAATAGAGTCGAAATGTTGTAATAAAAACCTGTAGCTGTCCACAGTCCTTTTTCTATGGTTTGACTGCTGGTAAAACCTGAATAATGATATTGCCTCTTTTACGTTCATAACTACCTCCTTTTTTGAAGGTCTCTGGGGATAATATGAGTATAGAGAAGAAAGAGACTGATGTGATATTCTATTACAAAGGAAAAAGGCGTATCCTTATAAAAAGCCACCTACCTATACGTACCAAAATATCTTGACCTCCGGTAATGCAGGGGTTAATCATTTATCCTGCTTTCTCTAAACAAAAGAAAAAGGAGGAGGAAGATGGAACATGCAAATGCAATACCCAAACAGGCAGATAGCAGCAAAGAAGGAGTACGTGAGCGGACCACCCTCGACCATATCATCGAAAGACTTGCATCTATGGAGCTTCCCGGCAAGGAGTACCTTGAGCAGTACATGCATTACAAATGGCGGGTAAACCACAAGCCCAGAAC
>Ga0302241_1001198_pt1 | contig 19819 bp, 20 predicted proteins | sample AAG_UR_Arg_MG_FD_193532 | JGI IMG/M metagenome (GOLD analysis project Ga0302241, IMG submission 193532) | Enriched activated sludge microbial communities from anaerobic digester in WTTP, New Holstein, Wisconsin, United States - AAG_UR_Arg | ecosystem: Engineered > Bioreactor > Anaerobic >... | reverse complement strand
ACAGAAGCTTGCCCGGGGCGAACAGTTCGAGGGGATCATAGCGGTCAATATGGACGATCTTATCGACAGGGTGCAGAGGATGTTCAGCGAAAGGGACGGAAGGCAGGCCAATGGCGATTGAGTAGCCCGGCATTACTATTTTTACGAGGTGTAAACATGGGTAAAACCATACTGGTCATCGACGATTCCGAGAGCGTACGGCAGCTTTTAGCGTTCTCCTTGAAGGAGAACGGCTACGATGTCGTCGAGGCGGACAACGGCAAAACCGCCCTCTCGAAACTCTCCGGCGCAAAGATCAATCTGATAATCTGCGATGTGAACATGCCCGAGATGGACGGCATTGCGTTTGTCAAGGCGCTGAAAAATGACGAGGCCTATGCGGCGCACAGGTTCACGCCGGTCATTATGCTTACGACGGAATCGGGCGAGGACAAGAAGGCCGAGGGAAAGGAGGCTGGCGTTAAGGCATGGATGGTAAAGCCGTTCACGCCGGACCGGCTGATCTCGGCGGTGCAGAAACTGATGGCCTGAAACATGGCGGGAGAGTGATGCTATGGACGACAGGGTAAAGATAAAGGCCGGCAGGAAGAAGAACAATCATATCGCCGTCAGTATTCAGGGGGAGGCGGGCATTTACACCGTAAAGCGCCTGCACGGCGAGCTGTCGAAACACCTGAAAGCGGTCCAGTCGATGGAGATCGACCTCTCCGGGGTGAGCGAGATGGACACCGCCGGATTTCAACTGCTGGTGGCCCTAAAGCGTGAGGCGGCCGGAAACGGGAAGAGCCTTTCACTCGTCGGGCACAGCGCGGCGGTGCTCAGGGTGCTCGATCTTTACGGGGCGATAGGTTTTTTCGGCGATAGGATCAGAGTTCCCGCGTCGCAGCGGGGTAATTACGCGTTCAGATACGGCCTCAAAACGAGAAAACGGGCATAGGTGCGGGGGATGGCCTTTACGTATTTCTTCAGGGATATGCACGTTCTGGAGCTTGCGGTGCGGCATCTCGTGCCCTATGCCTCCGGGCGAAGCAGGGTCCGGATATGGGACGCCGGATGCGCGATGGGGCCGGAGCCCTATTCGCTGGCCATTTTGCTTGCCGAGAGCATGGGGCGCTTCGGCTTCAGGAACGTGTCGATTATCGCGAGCGATATCGACGAGGGCGACGGGTTCGATAAGATCATAGCGGAGGGCGTGTATCCCGAAGAGCCACTATCGCGCATACCGGAGAACATTTTTAAAAAATATTTTCAGCCGAACGGCCACCCCGGGTTCTTCCGAATCGACGATAACATTAAAAAAGCGGTAAGCTTTCGGCGGCACGATCTGCTTTCGCTGGAGCCCGTTGGCGATGATTTCAGCCTTATCGTCTGCAAAAACGTACTTTTACATTTTCAGCCGGCCGAGCGCGTGGAGGTCATACGAATGTTCCATCGCTCGCTCGCGCCTGGGGGCTTTTTCGCGACCGAGCAGACGCAGAAAATGCCGGATGAGGCGGCTCGATTGTTCGAGCAGGTAGTGCCCGATGGGCAGTTGCACAGAAAGTCCGGGGGCGGAGCATGAAGGTCATCAGGCTTGAAAGCAATCCCAGGCTTTATTCGTGCAACGCCTACTTGGTGTTGGGTTCCTGGAATACTCTGGCCGACGTGAACACGCTTGTGGACATCGGACAGGACGGATTCGTGATTACGGAGATCGAATCGATATCGACCGGAGTAGGGAAAAGGCCGGTGGAGCAGGTCGTACTTACGCACTCCCATTTCGACCACGCGGCGGGTCTGGGTGCCGTCAAGCGGCGCTTCGATCCTATCGTGAGGGCCTTCGGAAGAGTCGAAGGATCTGGAAGTCCGCTCGCAAACGGCGAGATCATCCGCATGGGGGACGCCTTTTTCGAGGTGATACACATACCGGGGCATTCGAACGATTCGATATTTCTCTATTCGAAATCCGAAGGGGTGCTTTTCAGCGGAGACAGCCCGGTCAACATTCGGTCCTCCGACGGAACTTATTCCGAGGAATTTACGGCCGTCATGGAGCGCGTATGCGCTCTTCCGATCGAAACCATCTACTCCGGGCATGACGATCCGATTACGGACGGCGCCCGGTCGGTATTGCGCCGGTCACTGGAGAACATCCGCCGAAGCGAAGGGCGCCGCGCGTATTCGGGATACGACGGGATTCTTAAAGATAGAGCGAAAGGAGTTAGCGGCTCCCTTGAGGGCCAATAAAGGCGCCAGGCGCGGGCCGGTATTTTTACTGAATAAAAGCCTTACACAGGAGGGGCATATGCTTAAAAACATGAAACTGGGCACGAAGATCATTTCGAGTTTTCTCGTGCTCACGGTGATCGCGGCTCTGGTGGGCGTTATCGGTATAACCAACATACTGCGCATCAGCACCGCCGGCGAGGCGATGTACGAGGAAAACGTACTCGGCCTGGAAGCGGTTTCGGAGCTGCAGGAGAGCGTCCTCAATATGCGCATTCTCTCGATTGTTTCGATTTACGAGAGGTTCCTTCTCAACCGAGACGCAAGCCAGAGGTTGAACGACGTGGCCGAGGTGGATAAAAAGTGGGCTGCGGCGCTGAATAAATACGAATCGGCAGCAAAATCATCCGAAGATAAGGAGATTATCGGAACCTTCAAGACCGAACTTCTCAAGTACAACCAGATGAGGGATGAAATACTGCGATATGTTAACGCCAACGATAAGGATAACGCCATCCGTTTACTCGGAGAGGCCGGGGCCCAGGGGGCCAAACTTCCGCCCCTGTTAACGACACTGCTGGAGCGTAATTCAAAACAGGCCATGGAGAGGGCGCAGGAGAACACCTCGCTTGCGCGCAACTCGACGACATTGACCATTCTGATCTGCGTTCTGGGCGTGATTATCGCGCTCGGCCTGGGGATCTTTCTGTACCGTAATATTGCGCGGATCCTTTTGACGCTTATTTCCGAGACCAAACGTTTGACGGACGCGGCAGTTGGAGGGAAGCTCGACATCCGCGCAGATCCGGGACAGATTAACTTCGAGTTCCGGCCCATCGTCGAAGGGATAAACGCGACGCTCGACGCGGTGATAGGCCCGCTTAACGTGGCGGCGGAGTATGTGGACCGAATATCCCGGGGCGACATTCCGTCGAGGATAACGGATTCGTACAACGGAGACTTCAACGAGATAAAGAACAACATCAATATGCTTATCGAGAACCTAAACGCGGTGGTTTCCGAGATAAGGCATATGGACGAGCAGCACAGGGCGGGCGAGGTGGATTATTACCTGGATCCCTCGAAGTTCTCGGGCGTTTATTACGTCATGGCCCAGGGATTTGTGGATACCACTCATTTCCACGTGGACGCCATCCTTACCATGCTCGACATCGTGAAGTCCTACGCCGAGGGTGACTTCGAGCCGGTGCTTAGAAAATTCCCGGGAAAGGCCGCAATAGCGAACGAGCGGCTGGATTTACTCCGTAACAATCTCGGTAGCGTTATAAACGAGATGCGGGTGATGTACGAGGCGCAGAGGGCCGGGGATATCGATGTCCTTATTCCGGCGGAAAAATTCACCGGAGCCTTTCGCCGGGTGGCGGAGGGTGTAAACGACGCGGTAAAGCTGCACATAGACAATATCCTGGAGATCCTCGGCATACTTGGAAGCTACGCGGACGGGGACTTTACGCCGGTTCTTAAGCCCCTCCCCGGCAAGCAGGTGATAGCGAACGAGAGGATGGACCAGTTGCGCGATTCCATGAACGAGATTACCGATCTGGCCGAATCGATAGCGGCCGGAAACCTGAAAGTGAATGTAAGGGTCCGGTCGGAGCGCGACCGCCTGATGCAGGCCCTGTACAGGATGGTCGAGGGACTTATACGGATTGTGGTGGACGTCAAGGGGGCCTCCGACAGCGTGGCCTCCAGCGCGAACGAGTTTCAGTCGACGGCGCAGCAGATGTCAAGCGGCGCGACGGAGCAGGCGGCCGCGGCGGAGGAGGTGTCCTCGAGCATGGAACAGATGAGCGCGAACATTCAGCAGAACATGGAGAACGCCCAGGCGACCGAGGGCATAGCGACCAAGGCGGCCTCGGACGCCCGTGAGGGCGGCGAGGCCGTGCGGGAGGCGGTACGCGCGATGCAGGACATCGCCTCGAAGATTACGATCATCGAGGACATCGCCTACCAGACCAATCTGCTCGCGCTTAACGCGACGATCGAGGCGGCGCGGGCGGGAGAGCACGGCAAGGGATTTGCGGTCGTCGCGACGGAGGTGCGAAAGCTCGCCGAGCGCAGTCAGGAGGCGGCGGCGGAGATTACGAAGATCTCCGCGGAAAGCGGGCGTGTGGCACAGAGGGCCGGGGAGCTTCTTTCGAAGCTGGTTCCGGACATCCAGAAGACGGCGGACCTTGTGCAGGACATCAACGCGGCGTCGAAGGAGCAGTTTGGCGGCGCGGACCAGATCAACAAGGCAATTCAGCAGCTTGATCAGGTGATCCAGCAGAACGCCGGGGCCTCGGAGGAGATGGCCGCGAGCGCCGAGTCGCTTTTCGCTCAGTCCAGACAGCTCCAGGACACCATGGATTTTTTCAAGATCGAAGGGGGGCGCAAGGGCGTGGCATCCGCCCCGCGCACCGCGGCAAGACCGGCCGGAAAGCCCGCCGCCTTCCAACAGCCGAGGCCAATGGCTTCCAATGACGACGAAGTGGAGTATGAAGATTATGAGAAGTTTTAGGGTTGGCCGCCCCCGGAGTTATGCGGCGGCCTTTGGTCGGGTTGTTGTGGAGTCGGGCTGGGGGAAACCATGAATCTTGACAGAATGAAACAGACCTATTTCGCCGAGACAGCGGAGGTGCTTTCCGAGATGGAGCATCTGCTTCTGGAAATCGAGAAAGCTCCGGAGGACGAGGAGTTGATTAACGCGCTCTTCAGGGCGGTCCATACGATCAAAGGGTCGTCGGGCATGTTCGGCGTGAAACCGGTCGAGAGCTTCACCCACGTAGCCGAGAACGTTCTGGACCGGCTGCGAAAAAAGGAAATTGACCTGGATGGCGAACTCTCCGCCGCGCTTCTGGCCTGCCATGACCATATAACGGCGCTTCTCGACCTGCATCGAAAGGGGGCCGACGAGCCGCTCGATGAGGAGACGGAGGCCAGGGGCGCCGACCTCGTCGCGCGCCTCGAGCGTTACGGCGCCGGAGTTCGGCGGAAGGCGCGGCCTGATGCGGCAGGAGAAACCGCCCGCGCTTTAGGGCCTTCCGGCGGCGCGGACGAGGGGGACGAGGGAGTGGGAAGCGCCAACTGGCATATCTCTCTCAGATTTAAACGGAATGTCTACCGAAACGGGCTGGACCCCTTTTCATTTATCAACTACCTGCGCGGAATGGGCGAGATCGTAAACCTGATGACCGTGCTGGACGGGATGCCGCCGCTGGAGTCAATGGACCCGGAGCTGTGTTACCTCGGTTTCGAGATTGATTTCAATGCCGAAACCACGAAAGAGGAGATAGAAAACGCGTTCGAGTTCGTACGCGACGATTGCCAGATCAGAATTATTCCGCCCCACGGCGGTATCGAGCTTTATAAAAGGCTCATCCATGAGCTTCCGGAGAACCCGATGAGCATAGGCGAAATCCTGATCGAGAGCGGAACAATCACCCGCGCGGAACTCGATACGGTGCTGGCGATCCAGAGCGAGGCGACAGCCGGGGACGGCGAGCCGCCCCGGATCGGCGAGATCGTCGTGGAGAGGAAGATGGCCGCCAGGGAGGTGGTCGAGGCGGCGCTCGAAAAACAGAAACAGATACGGGCCGTGGAGGAGAGAAACAAGCGGTCCATGCGGATAGACGGTGAAAAGCTCGATCAGCTAATCAATTTCGTGGGCGAGCTTGTGACCGCCGGTGAGAATGTAAAACAGCTCGCCGCGCAGAACGGCGACAACGATTTAATGGAGTCGGCGGATCGAATGTCGCGCCTTATCGAGGAAATCCGCGAAGGCGCAATGAACATGCGGATGGTGCAGATAGGCGAGACCTTCCGAAAGTTCGAGCGGGTGGTGAGGGACATCGGCCGCGAACAGGGCAAGGAGATCGATCTTGTAATAAGCGGGGCCGATACCGAACTCGACAAGACCATCACCGAAAAGATAAGCGATCCGCTAATGCACATAGTGCGGAACGCGATTGACCATGGAATCGGCACGCCCGATGTCCGGCGAGCCAAGGGGCGTCCGGCGCGAGGCCTAATGCGCCTGCACGCCTATCACGAGACAGGCAGCATCGTCATAGAGGTCAGTGACGACGGCGACGGGCTCGACCGTGAAAGGATACGGGCCAGGGCGGTCGAGAGGGGCCTTGTGGCGGCAGGGCAGCAGCTTACGGAATCCGAAATCCTTCAGCTCATTTTTAGGCCCGGTTTTTCGACGGCGGAGAAGGTTACCAACATCTCCGGCCGCGGCGTCGGGATGGATGTCGTCAAGCGAAATATCGAATCCCTTCGAGGAGTCGTCGACGTCGAGAGTGAGGAGGGAGTGGGGACGACCGTAAGGATACAGCTCCCTCTTACGATCGCGATCATCGACGGGTTCATGTTCCGGGTGGGGGAGCTAACCTATGTGGTCCCGCTCGACATGGTGGTCGAGTGCGTGGAATTCGCGCGAGAGGATTTCCAGGGGATGGAAGGCGGCAGTTTCATGAATCTGCGCGGCTCGGTGCTTCCCTTCCTGAGCCTCCGGGATTTTTTCATGGAAGACGGGGAGGAACCGGCGCGCGGAAACGTAATCGTTGTGGAGTACGCCCGCAAGCGGGCCGGGCTCGTGGTGGACAAGCTTGTGGGCAAGTTCCAGACTGTAATAAAGCCCATGGGCAAGGTGTTTGGCGACATGCACTGGCTGAGCGGCTGCACGATAATGGGGACCGGAGAGGTCGCCTACATACTGGACGTTCCGCGCATGATATTGACGATCGAATCGCTCGTCGAGAGGGAAGGCGCGCCCGTGTGAGGTGAGAAATGGATGAAGAAAGAACCGCCGAAGATGCCCGTAAATATCTGTGTTTTCTCATCGGAAGCGAGAAATACGGCATCGACATAGTAAACGTAATGGAGATCATAGAGTACGGCCAGGTAACGAGGGTCCCTCTCGCGCCGCAGGCGGTCCGCGGCGTGCTGAATCTGAGGGGGAGCGTCATTCCGATCGTCGACCTTTCCTCCAGGTTTTACGGCTACAGGAGCGGCATAACAAGGCTCTCGTGCATCGTGGTGGTCGAGATCGAACGGCAGGAGGAGCGAATAACGATGGGATTGCTCATCGACGCCCTGCACGAGGTGGTCGACATCCGGCCCGAAAACACCGAACAGACCCCGGGCTTCGGAGCGAAGATCCGTTCCGAGTTTATACAGGGGATCGGCAAGACCCACGGGCGTTTCGTAATACTGCTCAATCTGGACCGTGTACTCGACATCGAGGAGCTGAAGGCCGGGGGCGCGGCCGCGGCGCGCACACAGGAGCGGGCGTCAAGCGGGTCGACGGCGCCGCGCTGATGGGGGGCGGAATATGAACGGGTTCAATCCTCTTTCGGAGACCTCGGTGACGCGATGGCGGCCGCTAAGCGACGCCGAGTTCGGCCGTTTCAGGGAGATTCTGTACAGGGAGATGGGGATTCATCTTTCCGACGAAAAGAAATCCCTGGTGGCGGGGAGACTTATGAAGCGCCTTCGCCATTACAGGCTGACAAATTATTCGGATTATCTGGAGATAGCGCACGACGCAAGGAACGGCGAGGAGCTGCGCGTTTTACTGAACCTGCTAACCACAAACGAGACGCACTTTTTCAGGGAGGCGGACCACTTCACCTTTCTGTCCGGAATCCTGCGGGCGCGCGCGGATTCCGGCACTTTCAGGGTGTGGAGCGCGGCCTGCTCCACAGGGGAGGAGGCCTACAGCATCGCCATGGTCCTCGACCATTCGTTTTCCGGACACGCCTGGGAGGTCCTTGGATCGGACGCTAATGACGATGTGGTCCGCAGGGCGAAGAGGGGGGTGTATCATATCGAGAGCGTAAAGGACATCCCCGAGCCGTTCCGAAAGAAATATTGCATGCGGGGCGTGCGCTCACAGGAGGGGAGGATGCTCATCGGAGAAAGCCTGAGACGAAGGGTGGACTTCAGAACGATAAAGCTGAACAGGCCTCTTCCGCCAATAGGGACCTTCGACGCTGTTTTCCTTCGCAATGTAATGATCTATTTCAACAACGCGACGAAGCGAGATGTGCTCGACCGAATTTATCCGTTGATCAAACAGGGCGGATATCTTATAATAGGGCATACGGAAAGCCTTGTAGAATTCGGAGGGGCGTACGTCAAAGAGGCGCCGTCGGTTTACCGTAAACCATGAAGCTGCCCCCGGCCCCAGATTATGTGCTGGAGATATTCCTCCAGCCGGGCGAATTCTACTGGAGCGACGCCTTTACCCGGATACGCACGGTCCTGGGTTCATGTGTCGCTTTGTGCGTGTGGCACCCCAAAAAGAACATTGGCGGGATGTGTCATTACATACTGGCCTACAAGCAGGATAACGCCGGCGGGGAGCTCGATCCGAGGTACGGCAGCGACGCGATAAAGATGATCATGAACGAGATACGCCGATCCAATACGGCGCCGGATGAATACCATGTAAAGATGTTCGGAGGGGCGAACATGTTTCCGGATGTCGAGGGTAGGAGGCTCGATATAGGGGCGAAAAACATACTGGCCGGCGAGGAACTGTTACGGGAATACGGTTTCCAGATAAAAAGGGCGCGGATAGGCGGAACACGGCCGCACAATATAATTTTCGATCTATGGAGCGGAAACGTATGGGTAAAAAGGGGGGAATAAAGGTCCATATCGTAGACGATTCCGCGCTTCTCAGGCAGGCGCTTACGGAGATACTGGGCTCTGACCCGGATATCAATGTAATAGGAGCCTCGTCGGACCCGTTGTTCGCTGAAAACCATTTCAACCGGGAGTGGCCCGACGTCATCATCCTCGACGTAGAAATGCCCCGCAAGGATGGAATTACCTTCTTGCAGGAGATAATGGCAAGGCGCCCCACGCCGGTCATCATATTCACGGCGCACGGGAAAATCGCCATGCAGGCGATGGCCGCTGGTGCCGTCGAGGTTCTCTCCAAGCCTTCGCTGGAGCTTAAAAAATTTCTTTACGACTCGGTCGCCATGCTGGTCGACGCGGTTAAATCCGCCGCGCAGGCGAAGGTGGTCAGGATGCCCGAATCCAGGTTTTCGGACATAAAGATACGCCCAAAGCTTACCGCCGACAGCGTTCTTGGGCCATGGGACGGCAGGGCGGTAGCGCGGACGAAGGACCGCGTGGTTGCCATAGGCGCCTCGACCGGAGGGACGCAGGCGATAGAGTACGTGCTGACCGCGCTGCCGAAAGAATCCCCCGGAGTCGTAATCGTTCAGCACATGCCGGAGAAGTTCACACAGGCCTTCGCGGAACGCCTGAACGACATATGCGAGATCGAGGTGAAGGAGGCGTCCCACGGCGATCCGGTACGCTCGGGGCAGGCTCTCATCGCGCCGGGCAACCGCCATCTGCTGCTTAACCGCAGGGGCGACGAGTATTACGTGACCGTAAACGACGGTCCTCTGGTAAGACGACACCGCCCCTCGGTCGATGTGCTGTTTCGCTCCGCCGCGAAAAACGCGGGAGCGAACACTCTCGGCATAATCATGACTGGAATGGGCGACGACGGAGCGGCCGGGATGTTAGAGATGCGAAACGCCGGCGCGAAGACGGTCGCCCAGGACGAAAAAAGCTGCGTGGTCTTCGGCATGCCTAAAGAAGCGATAAAGCGCGGCGGGGCCGAGCGGGTGCTGCCGCTGGAAAAGATTCCCGACGTGATCATGAAGGTATAGAGGGTGGAGACAGTGACCGTCGAACATATGCGGCAGCCCGATACGCTTTCAGTGGAGCCCTCAGTTCGCCCGGGGGCCATAGGAGAGATACGAAGCACCTTCGAGTATCTGCGGGAGAACGTCGGATCGATACTCGGCGATACGCGGGAGTTCCTGATACGCGCGGCGCTGCGCCTCCGGGAATTCGGATCCATGGTTTTCCCGCATATCAAGTATTTTTACGCGATAGAGGGGGAAGGGGAGGATGACTCGTTTCTCAACAGGGTCATCAACGCCGAGAAGCGGGCGATTGAAGCGATAGTCGAGCAGAGCCTGGACGTGCTTCGATCCGATGAAGAGATAACGAGCGATGTTATGTCCGGCATACAGCGCAGTTTCGAGATCCCGCGCAGGGTGGAGGCGATAATCGACATCATCGAGGCCATCGAGATACATTCGGTGAATACCATGATCGTATCGAAGAAGACCGGCATGGAGGGCGAGGCGCTCGCCCGTATATCGTACGAGATGGGCAACCTTTCCAGGGACGCGAATGGGGTTTCGTCGAAGTTCGCCTCCATGATAAAGGACCTCGACGAGGCGTTCGAACGGTTCGGCGAGATGCGCAAGGCCCAGGCGGAGAACTACGAGCGCTACCTTTCACGCTTTAGAAGCGCGGCCGACGATATGTTCCGGGACACCGCTGGCGAGCTTGTAAACGCCGCGGGAGATGTCATACGGATGACGGCGGCAATGGACGGAGTGGACTCGTCCATTCGCGGTGTGATCGACCGCATCAGCATAGAGGACGTTCTAAGGCAGGATATCGAAAAGATCATATTCCTGGCGGAAGAGTTCGACTCGGGGTTTGCGACATATTTCCGCGGCGCGCTCGGCAGGCTGGGGCCGGAACGGTTGACGTTCGCCTCCCTGGTCATGATGCGCATGAAGGTGGGGGCGATAGCGCGGAATCTCGATATGATAATCGAGGAGGCGTCGCGGGGATTTTCCGGGGTGCGCGACACGCTTACGGGCAAGAATTTTGTCGGGGAGGGCGGGCGCTCGTCGATTCAGCAGAGCCTGCGCGGGATGGACGCCATCTACGACAGGATAGAGTCGGTCCGCGAGGGCTTTGGCAGGGCGATAGAAAAGATAATCGGCGGGCGCCGAAAGCTGTATGATACTGCGGGCAGGGTGCTCGGCATTGTGTCCGGGTTTGGCGCGTTTTTTGACCAGATGGGCGCAATCGCGCGCCGTTTCGAAATCATCACGATGATAACGAGGATCGAGCTTGCCAGACACAACGAACTGCGCCTTGCGCTTGAAGGGACGCTCACCGAGGTGAGCTCTCTCCCGGGTGAAATCAAGCGTGTCGTCGACGGCTTAAACGGGCTTTACGGGGAGGTGATGAGCGCGATGCGCTCGGATATGGACCGTTACGACACGAGCTTCAAGTTCGAGGAGCGCCGTCTTCTGAACGGCATCGAGGCCATAGAAAACGTGGCGCGAAGGGTATCCGAGTCGCGCGGAAAGTACAGGCAGGTGCTGGAACAGATCGAGGAAAAGAGCCGGCATCTCCTTGGATTTATCGGCCAGGAGGATGAACGCTTCGGGCGCCTTCGTGAAATCCGGGCCTCGCTCGACTGGCTAAGCGGCGCCCTTGAGACCGCGTCATTTACGGATGGGGGCCTGCCGGATTTCGATATGGAAAACGAGGCGCCGGCGATAAAACAGAGCGTAGCGGACGCGGGGGAGGAGGGCGATTACAGAAGGATGATGCTGCTCTCCCTGCTTGGCGAGGCGCACGGTGGGGCCGGGCAGGAGGAAGGAAGCACCACTTTTTTTTAAGGAGAGGACCCATGGAAACCACCGGAACAAGGGCGCGCGGCGAACGCGCCGAGGAGACGCAGTACATAACCTTTAGCCTCGCCGACGAGATTTACGGCATCGAGGTGTTGAAGGCGCAGGAGATCGTGGGGATGCAGAAGATCGCCCATGTTCCGCATTCCATGAAATTCATGAAGGGGGTTATAAATCTTCGCGGTCTGGTGGTGCCTCTCGTCGACATGCGCCTGAAATTCGGCCTGCCCGAAAAAGCCTACGGTAAAATGAACGTGATCGTGGTGGTGCGGGTAAAGACCAGGTTGATCGGGATCATTGTGGACTCGGTTTCCGACGTTGTGAGCCTTCGCGGCGAGAAGATACAGGACACGGTCCACTTCAGCGTTAACATAGAGACGGACTATATCAGCGGAATAGCCGAGGAACAGGGCAAGTTAATCATCATTCTCGACGTCGACAGGGTGTTTACCGACGACGAGCTTAATCTGCTCGATGTCAAGGGATGAGCGGGGCGGACGCCGGCCTAAACGGCCATGGGTGCGGATGGGTCGGTTCCGAGCGTCCTTGCGAGCGTCTCCCTGAGATCCTCGATTCTGTACGGCTTTGACAGGATGTCGCAAAACCCGTATTGGCGGTAGTTCGCCATGACCGGATCGTTCGAATATCCGCTCGAAACGATGGCCTTCACTCCGGGCTGGATCTCCCGCATGGCGAGGATTGTGCCCTTCCCCCCCAGGCCTCCGCGCACGGTGAGATCCATGATGACCGCGTCGAAAGGACGCCCGTTTTCGAGCGCGTCGGCGAAAATCTCCAGGGCTTCCACGCCGTGCCTTGCGCACGAAACCTTGCAGCCGAGGACCTCCAGCATCCTTCCCGTGACACGGAGTATGCCCTCCTCATCGTCCATAAGCAGGATCGAGTATGCGCCCTTTCGCTCACTCGCCGCAACTTGATCCCGCCGGTCCGCTTTGGGCGCGGCCGGGATGTGTCTGATATTCTCGGTGTTCTTCATCTCAGAGTTTAATACGCGCAGCGGGTTGAACGCGGCATACGCGCCCGCCGCGGGTACCGTACCATTGTATCACCGGCATGAGGCTTTTCCACGCAAAAAGAGGAAGCCGGATGAAAATGAATCAAACGGTGAAAATTCTCGACGCCCACCGGATGGACGACTGAAAAATATGGGGGAATTCGTTCTCGCCCAGGCCAAGCTGTTTATTGAGAAGCCCCAGGGAGTCCCAGTCCCCCCGCTCGTATGACATGGCCGTTTCGAGCGCGGTACGGTAGAGGTTTTCACCGCCCAGGAGCGCCGTTTTGATGTCCTCCGAAAGCGGAAGGTCGCCCAGAATCTCCTCCATGGGCTGGTCTATGAAGGCGTCGATCATGGAGAACATGCCTGTAAGGAACAGGTCGGAGGAGACCTGTCCTTCATGCCGATTCGCGGCGCGATGAGCTCGCAGAAGCGCGCCCGGCTCATCGAGGTAAGCACGAGCTCCTCGGGTTTGTCGTCGCCCATGCCGCTAAGGGCTATGAGCGACACCCATTTGCGGAATTCCTTGAGCCCCAGAAGCGATATAGCCTGTTTGATCGACTGGATCTTTTTGGCAAAGCCGAAGGCCGCCGAATTGATGAAGCGCAGCAGCTTGTAGGTGATGGAAACGTCGCGCTTGACGATTTCCTCCAGCTCTCCGAAATCGGCGTCCGGCTTGTGGACCTCCCTGAGTATCTGCATGTAGTTGAGCTTGTAGCCGGGAATGTCCCTGCCCGCGACGATTTCCGGCCGGGCGAAGAAATACCCTTGAAAATACGAAAAGCCCATCTCCATGGCCTCGTCGAATTCGCTTCGCGTCTCTATCTTTTCGGCGAGGAAGCGGATGCGATCGTGACCAAGCTGGCCTATAAGCGCCTGCCGTTCCCTGACGCCGGATATGCGAAAGTCGAGCTTGATGATGTCGGCCATGTCAACGAAACGTTGGAGCTCGGGCTTGAAGATGAAATCGTCGAGCACTATCGTGTAGCCGGCCTTTTTTAGCCTTCCGCACGCGGCGATGACCTCATCGTCCGGATCGATGGTTTCGAGTATCTCCACGGCGAGCTGTTCCCGCGGGAACATCGTCGCGGTCTCCCCGAGGAGGAGTTTCCGGGTAAAATTGATAAAGGCCATCCTGCCGCCTGTGATCGAATCCAGGCCGAACAGGAGAAAGCTGTTCATGATGGTCTTCGCCGAGGCGAGGTCGCCGTCGGCGCAGTCGAAAAAGTCGCTAAACCCCGAGCGAAACAGGAGCTCATAGGCGTAAAGGTCGAGCTTTCTGTCGAAAATTGGCTGGCGGGCCACATAGACCTCGCGCATGCGCTCGACCGGTTTTCCCGGGACTTTTTTATCGGACATCCATCATTTCCTTACATTCCGCTTTTATATAGGGTCCTTTTTACTATATCCCGGTTGCGGCGCGTATTCAAAACTTTTTTGCCGTGCCCGCTCGACGCGAGATGGTGAAAATTTTTATTATTGCTTGACAGTATTTAGTATATATATATTTGTATACTGAGGGCGGATTTGTGCCATACTCTCTCCGCGGTTGCCATTAGTTAAGGGAAGCGATTCCCTCGCACGCTTAAGTACCCTTTCCGCTCTGCGGCCGTGGGTCGCGGGGTGGAAAGGGCGCTTTTTTTCCCATGCTGCTCAACGGGTTCCCTGGCCGGCCCTCTCGATCTTCTCCTTGAGCTCTTTTACGTCCGTGTCGAACATTATGGTCCGCTCGCGCCAGTTGCGGTCGTTCTTGTGGTATTCCATCGATACGGCTATCGCCTCGAGTCGCGGCACGAAGACCACGGCGCCGTCCGGCGTCTTCATCTCCCGTTCTCCGGCGGGAACGCAGTAGAAGAGCGAATTGCCTAGCAGGCGCTCGAAGAGCTCGTCGCCGGCCTTCTCACGGAAGCGGAAAAGCCGCTTCGAGCGGAACTCGATGCTAAAGGATCCGCCGGGACCGGTGAATTCGATGGCGGAGTTTTCGGTGTCGGCAAAATAATTATCGAAACCGCGCAGCACCATCACGTCCCCTTTTTTGATGTAGCTTCTGGCTATAAGCAATATGAGATTGAGTTTGACCGGATGGCGGTACAGGGGCTTTAATATTTCCTCGTCGCGCTCGGCCTTTTCGCGTTCGGCGGGGCTCGATGGGCGCGGGGGGATCGCGTTTTTTCCTTTAAGCACGCGGTCGATGTCGAGGCCCCGGGGGAGCGCCGCCCGTCGGTGTCCGGCCTCGGGCTCGCTATAGTCCGTAAGCGTGCCGAAGCAGGACCCGCGCACCCGGTACCAGTAGCGCAGGCCCGGCAGGGCCCCTGCGTCGAGATACTCCGTACCGGCAGTCTCCGCGATGCGGCCGAATTCGCCGTTTTGCCCCGGCGCGCGGTAGATCAGGTAGCGCTCTCCATCGGCGGGGCGCGCGGAGGACCACGAGAGGCGCACCCCGTCGGCGGACTCTCCGTCGCTCGCCGAGAGCGCGGCGATCCAGTCGAGCGTGCCCGAGAGGTGCAGGAGAAGGCGCCGCGCGAGTATGGCCGCCGCGCTCATTGCGCCCTCCTCGGATTCCGACGGCTCCGCGCTTTCATATTCGAAGAACGCCGAGGCGATGTCCAGCACGCGCGCGGACGCCGTGTACCTGCCGTCGCTCGCTTCGAGTATGAACACCACAGCCTTTGCCGCGCCGCTTTTTCGAAGCAGGGAGCTCAGGCGCGCCGAGGGATCGCGCTCCTCGCGGACCAGGCGCCCGGCCTGGTTTTCGAGCGCCGTGGTGTCGATAAGGGCGAAGCCTTCGGCCGCCGCGAAGACGCCCCGGAAGCCCGCTTCGGCGCGCTCCATCGTTACGGCCTCCACGGCCTTGGAGCGTGACGATACAATGGCAAGGGGGATCTTTTCGCCTGGGTGTACATGGCCGGCCGTTCCGGCGAGGAGGAGCAAAGCGGAAAGGATGATCGGACGTATTCTCATCGACGGTGTCTCCTGGGGGATGAAAGATTACAAATAAAAGATTTTTCCACTATCAGCTTTAATAGGAATTTAACACCATAAATGCCGAAGGCGCAAGTGTAAAATTGCAGGAGGCGGAGAAGATCTGGATCTGTGGGATTGCCGGCCAGTGTGATCTCCAACCCGGAATCATGAGTTTAAGGTGTCGGCAAGCAAGGGGTTGCAATCCCTTGTTCTGGTGTGAGACGGGACCGATTGTGGGAGTGGTGCACACCAACGGAAAACAAGGGGCTGCAGCCCCTTGTGGTTATATGCTGGTCGCTTGCGGCAATAATTAGTGCTTGAACTGAGGCCGTGCCGGCTGTACGGTGATACACGCATGACGTCGTGCCGCGGAACAGGGTGCCTTATCCGTCCCTTGGCCCGTTCCGCGAAGAACACGCCATGCGGGGAAATCTTTAATCTTTAATCGACAATCGGTAACCATGAATATCGAAAAATCCATCTCCCTCTACAAACGCGCCTGCGAGCTTATGCCCGGCGGCGTGAGCTCGCCCGTGCGAGCCTTCGGGTCGGTCGGCGGGAACCCGCTCTTCATAAAAAAGGGCGCGGGCGCGCATATCTTCGACGAGGACGGAAACGAATATATCGACTACTGCATGTCCTGGGGGCCTCTTATACTCGGCCATGCCGATGAGGAAGTCGTTTCGGCGGTCGTAGAAACCGCCCGCGACGGCACGAGTTTCGGGGCGCCCAACCGCTACGAGGTGGAGCTTGCCCAGATGGTCGTAGAGCGCTTCCCCTCCATGGACAGGGTCCGCTTTGTAAGCTCCGGCACCGAGGCGGTGATGAGCGCGGTGCGACTGGCGCGAGGGTATACGGGGCGCGACATTATCATCAAATGCGACGGCTGCTATCACGGCCATGCCGACCACCTGCTTGTGGCGGGCGGCTCGGGGCTTGCGACCTTCGGCACGCCCGACTCCGCCGGCGTAACAGCCGCCAACGCGCGCGACACGATCGTAGTGCCGTACAACGATGCCGGCCGCCTGGAAGACGCGCTTAAAGCGCACTCCGGCCGGGTGGCGGCCGTGCTTATGGAGCCGGTTCCATGTAACTACGGGCTCATTCCGCCCCTTGGCAGCTATTCGTTTCCGGACTCGCACGGAGCCTCCGGGGACGTCTTGGGGCGGGTGGAACGCTCGCGGAAAAACTACCTGCACGAAGCGCGCGCGCTCTGCGACGCACACGGCGTGCTTTTAATCTTCGACGAGGTAATAACCGGCTTCCGTCTGGCGCGCGGAGGGGCGCAGGAGTACTTCGGCGTAAGCGCCGACATTACCACCCTCGGCAAGATAATCGGCGGGGGGCTTCCCGTTGGGGCCTATGGCGCAGCGGGTAAAATAATGGCGAAGCTTGCCCCCGAAGGGCCGGTTTATCAGGCGGGGACGTTATCGGGAAACCCTCTGGCCATGCGTGCCGGAATCGAAACGCTCGCCAAACTGGACCGCATCGGAGCGTACGATCTCCTCGATAAAAAGGCCGAAGCCTTCCGTGCACTCCTCGCGCCGCTTGCCGGAAGGTATAAAGGAAAACTACTCGCTCTCCAGATGGGCTCGATCTTCGCGCTCTACTTTTCAGATCAGAAGGCCATAACCACGGTGGACCAGGTGCGCGCCTGCGACATGAAGGCCTTCGGCCGCTTCCACGGCGGGATGCTGGCGGCCGGTGTGTACCTGTCTCCGTCGGGCTATGAGGTGGGCTTTCTCTCCACGGCTCACTCGAACGAGGACCTCCGGCTGACGGCCGCGGCCATGGAGAAGGCGGCGGACGTGGTGGTGCGGTGAATTCGTGTCCCCCCGAAGGCGCGATTGGCCAATCGCGCCTTCGGGGGCGCCAATCGCGCCTTCGGGGGCGCCAATCGCGCCTTCGGGGGAACACGAAATAAAAAAATCTTTTACCATTTCCGCCGTCCCAAACGTATACATTATATGGGCCGGCACCGCAATTCCCAAAAACGAATATACATTCCGGGCGCGACGTATTTCATCACTACGGTGACGTGCGGACGGTATCCGTATTTTGAGGAGGAAATATTCCGGGATCTTTTTGTGCACGAATTGATGTATTGTTCCGAATTGAAATCATTTTCCCTGTACGGTTACGCGGTCATGCCCGACCATGCGCATGTGTTGTTTCGGCCGATGGGGGGATTTACATACTCGCAAATTATGCATTTTATCAAACGGCATTGCACGCGAAACGCGAATTATATTATGGGTTACGAACGCCCCGGCGATAACGATGAATGCGCCCATTTAAATGAATTTTTAATGAAAATCCGCAATTATCGTGAAAAATTCGTCGCGCGGCATGGGGATCGATCTCCATTTCCCCCGTTCAAATGGCAAAAATCATATCACGATCATTTTATCCGCGACATGGACGATTTACGGAACCACCTCGCGTACGTCGCGCGGCAATGTTCGCATCATGGGTGCGGCGGGAGCGTGTGGGTGGATGGGGAGGATGATGAATCGTGATGCGTGTGATGAAATGCGCGGATTCGCCCCCCCGAAAGGAGCGGATTCACCGGTACCGATTCATAAAAACTCGCTTAACACGACTACCTCTATATCTTCTACTTTTTTTATATGTCCGTCGTTGGTGATAAGCAATGTAGCATCGTTTTCAAGCGAAACCGCAATTTGGAGGGCATCGGGTGTTTTAAGCTGATATCGTGCGCGTAATTCGGCTGCACGTTCGGCAACAAGCGTATCGATGGGATACATAATAATATTCTTCGAATCCACTAGGACGGTGCGATACTTCTCTGCAATTTCAGGCCTATTCATACGCAGAGGATGTGTGAGCACTTCCACAAGGGTTATAACCGAAGTCATTAGAACACGCTCTTTGTCGGTTGCGGCTAATATAACGCTTTCCATGAGCGTAGCGTATATCGGATTTTCCTCGATAAAATAAATGATCGGCGCGGTGTGGATCATTATTCGCCGGTGGTTGCGAACGATGGTACTCAGGTCCATGAATCGCGTTCGCTCGAAACATATTCCTGGGCATCCATTCCTTTCCAGATGTCGATTCCAACCCCCTTGATTTCTAAAATAGAATGGGCCCTTTCCGTTTCATCGGAGCGCAAATCGTTTACAAGACGCATAAGCAGGGCTTTTTTGTCCGCGCCGGGGAGTTGCGATATTTCTTTGTAGATTTTCCTGACAGAGTTCATTATAGGTTCTCCTGCTTATAAGGTAATTATGATTTATTTAGAATCAAGAAAAAAACATACGTTGCCATGAAGGCGCGGTTTCGTCCCGGGATTCCCCGGAAGGCGCGATTGGCCAATCGCGCCTTCCGGGGCACGTATATTGGTGCCGGGCGCAATATCATGAGATTCTTTACCGGCAATAGTTACGCGCCCCGGTTTAACAGCGTGCTTGTATTGACGATGACTTCCTTTCTGTGCGACAAGGTACCAGTCGTCCAGCTCGATGAGTCTGATGATATCGCGTACCTTCATTGGATGGGAAATTAACGTATTTGACCGACAATGGCAATAATTATTTTTCGGGCATCCCCCCGAAGGCGCGCCATCGGATGGGCAATAAAATATGTTGACCGGCATTCCAGCATGGGTATATTATAAACACAGGCGGAATTTTTAAGGAGGCGGCGATGGAAGCTGCGCTTTTCAGGATATACGGGAAATTTGAGGACGTTTTCGGCAAGGAGAAGGCGCGCGGCCTTGTCGAGGACCTGGTATTTTTAGTTGAGCAGCGCTCGGAGACGCTATCAACCAGGGAGGATGTGGCCGCCGCCCGCGACGAGATGAAGGCCAATAACAGGGAGACGGAACTTCGGCTTACCAGAGAGATCGAAGGCATCAAAAAAGAGATCGAAGGCATCAAAAAAGAGATCGAAGGCATCAAAAAAGAGATCGAAGGCATCAAAAAAGAGGTTAAAGATTTAGAAATGCGTCTCTCCAGGGAGATCAAAGACCTCGAGGTGCGCCTCGTCAGAGAGATCAACCGCGCAAAGATATGGATGATAACCTCGGTTGGACTTATCATCGCCGCGATTAAGGCGCTCGATTATGTGTTGA
>Ga0302241_1001185_pt1 | contig 19956 bp, 15 predicted proteins | sample AAG_UR_Arg_MG_FD_193532 | JGI IMG/M metagenome (GOLD analysis project Ga0302241, IMG submission 193532) | Enriched activated sludge microbial communities from anaerobic digester in WTTP, New Holstein, Wisconsin, United States - AAG_UR_Arg | ecosystem: Engineered > Bioreactor > Anaerobic >... | reverse complement strand
CCCCTGACACCATTTTTCCTCCTTCGCCAAGGATCGTGTCCAGCCCTGCGGGCGACTCCTCCACCAGCCTGAGGGAAGAGGCCTTCTTCAGTGCCGCAATGATCTCCTCGTCGGTGGCTTCGGGTTTCACAAACTGCATGTTTGCACGGACCGAGCCGGAAAAGAGCTGGGTGTCCTGGGTCACGAATCCGAGCTGCCTTCTCATCCGGTTATACCTTATTTCCCGTGCCGTGACATCATCAAAGTAGATGATTCCCCTTGTTGGGGAATAGAGTCCCACCAGTAATTTGACAAGGGTTGATTTACCGCATCCTGACGGGCCGACGAATGCAATCGTCTCTCCAAGCCCGGCGCTGAAGGAGAGGTTTTCAATTGCATCATGATCAGCCTTACGGTACCTGAAGCTTACATCTTCAAAACGAAGCTTTTCAATCTCGCCAATATCAACAGGTTCCTCGGGCCTGAATTCCGGTTCCTTTTTCATCAGGTTGCTGAAAATATGGAGCGAAGCCTCAGCCTCGCGGTATGACAGGATAATGGAACCCAGGTCCTGCAGCGGGAACATGATGCGGGTGGAGATAAACTGCATGGCGATGAGCTCACCGGTTGTCAGGGCATTTCTGAAGATGAGCCACAGCAGTATGAAAAGGATTGATTCCTTCAGCAGCAGCAGCACTGATTTCTGAAGAAATGTGAGCGTCCTGATCTTCCTGACCTTTTGCATCTCGAGGTTGAAGATATTCCCGGTAAAGGTCCTGAGCCTCTTGATTTCGGGCCATGTAAGGCCCATGCTCTTGACAAACTCAATATTCCTGAGTGACTCGGTGATGGCGCCGCTCATCTTGTTGGTTTCCTGTATCACGGAGCGCTGAATGGTCTTTATTTTCTTGCTCAGCAGGCCTGTCAGTCCGCCCAGCCACACAACGCCGACAAGAAATACCGGTATCAGCGCCCAGTGCTTTGTTATCGAATACCATATCAGGAATGCAACACCGACTATAGCAGAAAACAATGTCGAAATAAACGAGCTGATAAATCTCTCGTTGTCATTGCGGACCTTCTGCAGCAGCGACAGTACGTGCCCGCTGCTTGTATCCTCGAACTCACTGTAGGGAAGTCTGAGGGTTTGCTTCAGTCCTTCATCAAAAATGGAGAGCCCGAACTTCTGTACAACCAGGCGTGTAAAATAATCGGTGAAGGCATGGGCCAGCCTCGCCAGGAGGGCGATTCCCACTGCAAGGGCCAGCAGTCTCAGTACCCCGTTCACCAGTTCCTGCTGGTTGCGGCCGTCGGTGTTTACAGCAAAATTGTCGATGATTTTCCCGAAAATGATCGGGTCAATCAGTTCAAGGATCTGCGCAATGGCTGCCAGTCCCATTGACAGAAAAAGCCATTTTTTAAAAGGTTTCAGGTATTTCCAAATGATCTTCATAACTCTGGTCTTACATCAGGGAACAATCACTAAAGATAGAAACTAAATTCTCTCCACAGGGCATCTCCGGGGTGTTATGATTACCGGCAGGTCATCCCGTCGTGACAGTGACGCAATTTCCGGTAATTCTGTTTCCGGGTCAGGATACGCAATTTACAAATTGAAAACGGGAGGACAATCACCTCAGACCGGTAATGCTAATTGACTATTTTTGAGGTATGAAATACGCCTTCCTGATAGCGGCATTCAACGCGTTCTTCTTTACAGCACTGCTCCTGCAGAAGAAAACAAGTGCACTGCATGACAGGATACTGGTTCTGTGGCTGATCTATCTCGGGCTGTTTATAGGGATTTATGCCTTTTATTCGCATGAGCTGTTTACCAGGTTCCTTCTGCTCTCAGTATCGCTGATCTCCCTGCTGATGCTCCACGGACCCTTTCTCTATACCTATGTGCTGACACTTGTCACCGGAAGGACACGGATAACCGCGAAGGACAGCCTGCACCTCATCCCGTTCCTGCTGTTCAATGCATATATCCTCACCGCTTCATTCATTCCTGAACTCTCGGCCAGGCTGAACCTGGAAAAGGTAACCCCCGGGCAGGGCACTCCGCTTCTCTTTTCGTTTTTCCTTATCCTTACAGCTCTTTCCGGCACTGTTTATTTCCTGATGACCATGAAACTCTTCAGGAAACTCGACACGAACATCTCAAACAACTTTTCCAACGCCGAGGGTGTTGATCTTCACTGGATAAGGCGGCTTACGATAGCATTCGGGATCATCTGGACCATACTTATCACCATTACCGTAATACATCATATTCTGAATCTGTTCTCGGCAGCATTCTGCACCGACGGTCTTTTTCTCACCCTGTCGGTATTCGTTATTCTCATCGGGTGGTTCGGTCTCAGGCAGCGGGTTATATTCTCACCCGGAAGCATGGTGTTGAGCACGGACGCGGCGGCTAACCAGGCAAGATATTCCGGATCCAGGCTCTCCGATGCTGATGCCGGAGCCTTCGCCGCCAGGATCAGGGAATACATGGATTCCTCCGGGCCATACCTGGAACCGGAGCTTTCATTGCCCCAGCTTGCCTCTGACCTCGATATACCGGTACATTACATGTCGCAGGTCATCAATGAACAGTTCGGACAGAATTTCCATGATTTCATAAACAGGTACCGGGTGGATGCATTCAGGAAGCGACTGGCATCGGGCGGATCAGACAACCTGACACTGCTTGGAATTGCCTTTGAGTGCGGATTCAATTCCAAATCAGCATTCAACAGAGTCTTCAGGCAATTCACCGGGATGACCCCTTCGGAGTACAAAAAGACCCTGTAATCTTCCTGCAGCCAGGTCCTGTTTTGTAAAGCAGCACCAATTCAGCCTCATCAAACAGGTCCCGTTTTATAAAACGGGGCGATTACCTCTTCTGCTGATTTTAGCTTTGCCTCAGGAAATTTTCATTAATCATTTAAAATCAAACAACATGAAAAAATTAAAACTGAGAAACAGTAACGGAGCAGGGGTAAACGGAAATCCCCGTGGACTTTTCAGCAGATCAGGACGGCTGGCAATTTTGACCGCACTTCTGATGCTTTTATCGACGGGCATTACCCTTGCGCATTGTGACACCATGGAAGGCCCGGTGATAAAGGATGCAAAGCTTGCACTGGACGTCAACAACATCAATTATGCCCTGAAGTGGATCCGGGAAACTGATGAGGCTGAACTCAGGGAGGCCTTTGCACTTACAATGAAAGTCAGAAAACTCGGGCCGGAAGCACAAACCCTTGCCGACAGGTATTTCTTTGACACGCTTGTCAGGATACACAGGAACGGAGAGGGCGTTGGCTTCACCGGTGTCAAGCCTGCGGGCACCCCGGTGGATGAGCGCATCCTTTCAGCCGACAAAGCAATCGAAGCAGGCAACCTCTCGCCGCTGGCCGGTAAGGTTCCTGAAGAGATGAAACATGAACTGCATATTCGCTTTGATAAGGTTATGTCTCTTAAGAATTTCGACGTCAATAACGTCAGGGCCGGCAGGGAATATGTGGCTGCTTATGTAAGCTTCTTTAAGTTCGCCGAAGGCGAAGAACACGAGCATGCTGCAGAGCATTCTGAAACTGTGGCAGGAGCTGCTCCGGCACCGGCCTGCGGACACGGGCACTGACAGAAGGTAAGTGGTCATAAATATCACAATCAATTGACTCGCATGAATTAATTGCCTATTTTACTTCCATGAGATCTTGAACCTGATTCATTAATTAACCCCTAAATACCTGATTATGAATACAAGGACTCTATGGATCGGTCTTGTACTGGTCACACTGCTCAGCTTTTCCGTCCTGCTGTTCTTCGGAAAAGAGATTTACAGGCTCAAGCCCCCCATTCCTGAAAAGGTTGTCTCTGACAGTGGCGAGGTTCTTTTTACCGCACAGCAGATAAAGGACGGCCAGAATGTCTGGCAATCAATCGGCGGCCAACAGGTTGGAACCGTCTGGGGCCACGGCGCCTATCTTGCCCCGGACTGGTCTGCCGACTGGCTGCACCGTGAATCACTGACCATTCTCGGCGGGTGGTCTGAAAGTGAATTCGGCCTTCCTTTTGACAAGATCGATAAGGAGAAACAGGCAATGCTGGAGGTGAGGCTTCAGAAGGCCCTTCGTGCAAACACCTATGATCAGCAGACAGGCATTCTTACGCTCACTGCCGACAGGGTACAGGCGGTGAATGGCAACGCTGCCTATTATGCCGGCCTCTTCATGAATGATCCGGCACTTGAAAGCCTGAGGGAATCGTATTCCATACCTGCCAATACAGTCAAGGAAAAGGGGCGCATGGATGCCATGAATGCCTTCTTCTTCTGGGCAGCATGGGCCTGCGTGACGGAACGGCCGGGGTCGGAGCTGACTTACACAAGCAACTGGCCTCCGGATCCTGTTATCGGGAACAAACCCTCTGCAGGCGTTGTACTCTGGACAGGATTCAGCGTTATCATGTTGCTTGTCGGAGTAGGACTTCTTGCATACTACAACGCAAGAAACAGGTCTGATGTGATTGACAGGTCACTGCTGCCGCAGGATGACCCGCTGGGCGGACTGAATCCCACCCCGTCAATGAAGGCAGTACTGAAATATTACTGGGTAGTTGTGGGACTAATATTGCTCCAGATACTCACCGGTGTTATCACAGCACACTACGGTGTTGAAGGAAGCGGTTTCTACGGGCTGAGCCTTGACAGTATCATGCCATACTCTATCTCCAGGACATGGCACATACAGCTGGCGCTCTTCTGGATAGCAACTGCATGGCTTGCAGCCGGACTATACATAGCCCCTGCGGTTTCAGGGCATGAGCCGAAGTTCCAGAAATTCGGAGTCAACCTTCTCTTTTTTGCCCTGCTGGTGATAGTTCTTGGCTCGATGGCAGGTGAATGGATGGGTGTGATGCAGAAGCTGGGGCTGGTGAAGAACTTCTGGTTCGGTCACCAGGGATATGAATATGTTGATCTCGGCAGGTTCTGGCAGATATTCCTCTTTGCCGGGTTCATCATCTGGCTCTTCCTGATGTTCAGGGCACTGTGGCCGGCGCTTACCAAAAAGTCAGAGAGCCGTGAACTGCTGATTTTGTTCAGTATCGCAACCGTTGCCATCGCCCTGTTTTACGGGGCAGGCCTGATGTGGGGCAGGCAGACCCATCTCTCCATTGCCGAATACTGGCGCTGGTGGGTGGTTCACCTCTGGGTTGAGGGGTTCTTTGAGGTGTTCGCCACGGTAGTGGCAGCTTTCCTCTTTGTAAGAATGGGGCTGCTGAACATTAAATACGCAACCACCGGAGTGCTGTTTGCAACAATAGTCTACCTCGCCGGAGGTGTCATAGGCACCTTCCATCACCTTTATTTTGCGGGTACTCCTACGGCAGTCATTGCACTGGGAGCAACATTCAGCGCACTGGAGGTGGTACCGCTGGTGTTCATGGGCTTCGAGGCTTACCATAACCTGCAGCTCAGCCGCGCAACGGCCTGGGTCAAGGCTTACAGATGGCCAATATATTTCATTATCTCTGTCAGCTTCTGGAACCTGGTTGGTGCCGGCCTGTTCGGCTTCCTTATCAATCCGCCCATTGCACTTTACTATATGCAGGGCCTCAACACAACACCGTTGCACGGCCACGCTGCACTGTTCGGTGTGTTCGGTATGCTGGCCATAGGGCTGATGCTCTTCGTCCTGAAGGGACTGACAATAAAATACCGCTGGAAGACCGGAATGCTCAGGATTGCCTTCTGGACCATGAACGGCGGACTGATGCTTATGCTGCTTCTCAGCCTGCTGCCCGTGGGGGTGCTCCAGACAGTTGCCAGCATCAAGGTCGGAATGTGGTACGCCCGCTCAGCCGACTTCATGCAGGGCGATACCATGGAGACGCTGCGCTGGCTCAGGGTTATCGGTGATACTGTATTCGCCGTAGGCTCGGTTGCCCTGGCACTGTTCGTCGTGGGATTGAAAACGGGATGGTCAATTGACAAAACTCAGAAGCTGTACCAGGATTAGCGATCCTGCTGCATAAGGAATTCCCTGAGGGCAACGGCATTGTTGAGACTAAGCTCTTTCGATGAGAAGAGCAGTGTCAGCGTGCCGTGTGCCCGTTCCAGGTCTCTCAGCCTCAGAAGCAGGTCATTCCTGCTGCTGAGTTCCTGCCTGTACTTTTCCTTAAAAGCCTCCCACCTGGAGGGATCATGACCGTACCACTTCCGCAATTCATTGCCGGGGGCAACCTCCCTCATCCATTCATCCCAGCCGGCCTTTTCCTTTGCTATGCCCCTGGGCCACAGCCTGTCAACCAGTACCCTGTAACCTTCTTCGGGTTCAGCCGGATCATAGATTCTTCTTACTTTAATCATTCCGAAATTGTTGACTGCGTTAAAAACAAACAATAAATGTAGTCATTTGTTTTACACACGGGAAGCGGTTCATTTATCTTCAGGAACCCATTATTTCTTTGACATGAAAAAGAGAATCATTGTGATCGGAGGCGGATTCGCCGGGCTTCAATTCATTAAGACCCTTAAGCCGGGAATGTTTGATGTAGTGCTCATAGACCGGCTTAATCACCACCAGTTCCAGCCGCTGTTTTACCAGGTTGCCACTTCGCAGATCGAACCCACAAGTATCTCCTTCCCGTTGAGAAAGATATTCCAGGACCGCAAGGATGTCACCGTCAGGATGGCCGATGTGCTGGCTGCCAAGCCGCAAAATAAGTCCGTTATGACTACAGCAGGTGCTTTTGAATATGACTTCCTGGTCATTGCAACAGGAGGCAAAACCAATTATTACGGCAACAGTGAGCTCGGGAAACATACCCTCAGCCTAAAATCAACATATGAGGCAATCAGAATCCGCAATGTGATTCTTGAGAATTTTGAAAACATCCTCAATTCGGGAGAGAATGCAGATGAGGGCCTGTTAAATCTTGTAGTGGTGGGAGGGGGTCCCACAGGGGTTGAACTTTCAGGGGCATTCGCCGAAATCAAAAGAGATATCCTTCCGAAGGACTTTCCCGGGATCGACTTCTCGCGGCTGAAAATATACCTTCTGGAAGGGGGAGACCACACTCTCAATACGATGAGCCCGCTTGCCAGAAGATCGTCTGAAAAATACCTGACCGGGCTTGGGGTGGATCTCAGGACCGGCATCTTCGTCCGGAACTATGACGGCTCTACCCTTGAGCTGAGCAACGGGGAGCTTCTCAAAAGCAAAAACGTTATCTGGACAGCCGGGATTACCGGAAACATAATCGACGGATTATCCCCTGAGGTTATAACCCGGGCCGGCAGGATAAAAGTTGACAGGACGAACAGGGTGACGGGGTATGAAAATATTTATGCCATTGGCGATATTGCCTGCATGGAGACGCCAAAGTACCCGAAGGGTCATCCGCAGGTGGCTAACGTTGCCATCAACCAGGGCAAGAACCTTGCACGGAATTTTACCCGGATGACCAAAGGCCGGAAGCTTGCAGAATACGAGTACAGGGACCTCGGCTCAATGGCTACCGTGGGAAGGAACAAGGCGATAGTCGATCTCCCGCTGGTAAGCTTCCATGGTTACCTGGCATGGTACTTCTGGATGTTCCTGCACCTGATGCTCATCCTGAGTGTCAGGAACAAGCTCATAATTTTCATTAACTGGGCGTGGAACTATATCACGAAGAACAGCTCACTGCGCCTCATCCTGAAGGTGAATTCGTGAAAGCGTATTACACTAGGAATACTTGATTACCTCAACCGGGCAACATTCAGCTGCCTCTTTTATGCCATCCTCGTAATCTGAGAAATTAACTCCTTCCTGTACTCTCGACTGATCTGTGACCCTGAAAACCTCAGGACAGATCTGTTCGCATGAGCCGCAGGCGATGCAGCCCTCTTCAATCCATACTTTCGTAATTGCCATATCGCTATTAATGGTTGTAACTGATAAAACAGAAACGGAAGATAATGCATTTGGTTCAAATAAGGGCAGAGCCGGGTTCTGTGCAGCACCCGGCCCTGCCGTTCAACTGATATTTTGCTTCTTCTGTCACTTCATGATAGCCCCGCTCTTGCTGTCGCTCTCAACCTCAACCTTGCGGTCAAGCTTCTTCACACTCCTCCCCTTGTTGAACTTGTATGAGTAGGAGAACTGGAAGAAATTGGAGGCATTGAATCCGATGATGTTGGTCGACGTAAATTCAGGCGCCTCGGTCTCTGTCCTGTTCAGCTTCACATTCGTGGACAAAGGCAGGACCCATACCACACCCATGCTGTGGTTCTTTATCTGGGTCTGGAATCCCGGCCCGTAGAACGGATGATTGTATGTCTTTGAACGGGCATTCATATTTATGCCGTCATAGCTGAGGAAAGCAAATGCAGTAGTCTTCTTGTTCTTGCCAAAACTGACATATGCCGCCCCCGTCATGCTCCAGGAATAATAATCCCTGCCCGGTATAGTAAAAGTCTGACCTTCGTACTCATTAATATGACCCTTGTAAAATCTCGAATTGAAGTTTATATACCAGAGCGTTGCATTTACCCCGCCTCCGAGTTCATACCCGCTGAGAAGGTTATATGGCTTGGTGAAGGTGATCAGGGAATTGTCTACCGGCGACCGGGTTACCAGATACTCACTCCCCGTCCGGTCAGAGAAATACTCATTGTAGATGTATGGCGAGAAGTAATTGCTGCCGAAATTCCAGGTGTAGGTTAGCTGGAGCCTGTCACGGTAATCGGGCCGGAGGTCCGGGTTACCCTGCGAAATATTGTAATTCTGATCTGTCCTGAAATAAGGATTCATGTCATAGATCCCCGGCCTGTTTATCCTTCTGTTGTAGGTGAATTTCAGGTTATGAGACGGTGAAAACTTATACTGAAGGTTGACCGATGGAAGGATACAGGTATAATCAGGCCTGGTAACCGAATCGGCGCTTATGTGACTGTTTTCCACCCTGAGCACTGCCTGTGCCCCGATCTTCTTCATATTATAGGTGACTCCCCCGTATGCTGAATTCCTGAGTTCGTTGTATTCAAACAGGTTGTCGGATTCGACATCGTTCACCGTGAAATCATAACTCATCTGCTGGTAGTACAGCTGGTAACCCGCTTCGAGCTTTGCATTCATTCCCAGCGGATGGACATAATTAACCTTGGCGGAATAATAATTCCTGGTATTCAGGTTCTCTTCATGCCTTGAATATGTGTCAAGCACCGTTGTTGAATTATAGGGATAACGGGTGTTGTCAAAACTGTTATCCTCATCTGACCTGAAATTGTAATAGGTATTCTCCACCGTCAGTTCCTGTACCGGATTCTTAAAGTTACGCTTATAGAACAGCGAGGCAGATGATTCGTCGCTTTTATAGCCGTTAAGTGTATTGGTTATCACGGTGCTGAGAGGATTTTCGGCTTTATAAAGGAATGTTTCGCCGAGCAGGTCTATGTCCTGTGTTATCGGTTTGTAACTGACGTTCAGGCTGAGGCTGTTCCTGTCATTGATGTAATAGTCAAACCCACTGTTGATGGTTGTCAGTGTCACCGCCAGTCCTCCGTCACCGGAGAGGCTTATGGTTGAGTCGATTGCCGTGAACCGGCTCTCGTTGGTCTGGCTGATATCAAGAGCCTGGTAGATATTGAGGGCAGTCAGGTAGAAGGTTATCTTTCCGACGGAATAGTCAATGCTTCCCGTGGTCTGACTTGTAACCTTGTTGAATGGCTTCAGGTTGAGACCCACATTTCCGTTGATACCGTACCTGGCCTCCTTCTTCAGTATGATGCTGATCACACCGTCAATATTGCCTTCGTATTTGCCTGACGGATTGCTGATGATCTCTATCGACTGAATGTCAGAGGGGAGGAGCCTTGCCAGGTATTCCTTGTCGCGCTGCCGTCCATCTACCTGGATGATAAAGTTGCTGCTGCCGTTCAGTGTCACATTGTTCTGATAGTCGACATTGACCTGGGGTATCTTCTTCAGCAGGTCATATCCGTTGGTGGCAGTCCGGGCCACCACGTCGGGGATGGCATAGGTGGTTCTGTCAACCATTTCCTTCCCCTTGAGGCGCTCTCCAACCACCATGATCTCATCAATGCTGGCGGTGGTTTCAGCCAGGAAAATGGTGTCAACCTTCACCTCGCCATCGCCGTCGGCAACAGTGACGCTCCTGCCGCTTGTCCTGTACCCCACGTAACTTACCCTTATGAAGTAGTTACCGGGTTTTACATTTTCAAGGAGATACCCGCCGTCGCCAAGGGTAATTACTCCTGTAAGCATTGCTGAATCTGGAAGCTGAACAAGGCCCACGGTAGCGTATGGCACAGGAGATCTGTCATTCTCCAGGCATACTTTACCGCTTATGTTCTGAGCCTGTGCTGCAACAGAGGCCGCCAGAAGCAATCCGACTAAAATTCCTTTCATGGTCTGTCCCGAATTGATTTATTGTATCAGAGTGATTTTAGATTCACTGTTTATATCCATTGGCATCTGCATGCTGAATCCGGCACCGCTGATTCCCAGATTCCCCGAGATATGGGTTTTGCTGGTCTCCGCCACTCTCATGCCTGAGTTGACGTCAATCACCATGGTTCCACGGCTCATGCCCTTCAGATCGCCATAGGTGACCGTTGCGCCACCCGATTCTATCGGGGCTGCATTCTCCGCAGCCTTAATGGCTGACTCTGTGGTGATATCTGCCAGGTTGCCATCTGATCCGTTAAGGCGATATGTTGATATTATGTCAAGCAACATTCCCCCGGAGTTCAGCTGCTGTGTGATACTCCACTGTTCACCCTTTGCAACCTGCCCGCCGGGCAGAAAATGAGTGAACATTGCGATCATGCTTTTAAGACTTTCCTCACTGACCGTTTCGACAGCCTGTTTCCGCACTGCCTGGGCTGTGGGGCCCTTTACGGAAATGGTGCTCGTATCCTTCAGAACAATGTCAGAGAGCATCCTGGCATTTACTATCTCAACCGGTTTGCCCGTGTAATCAATCTTGACATACAGGGCATTCCTGCTCAGCCGGTTCATAATGCATGAGAGGACGTCAGCCATTTCCTCTGATTTAATATCTCCTTCATTGGCTGAACTGATCGTCATGATCCTGCCCATGGTATTGGTGATGGTGACAAGTGAGTCAAAACGTACTTCGGTAACCATAAAGCCGGGAGTCGCTTCAAGCATTTTCAGAGACATCGCATAGGTGACCTTTGATTCGGTTGTCTGCTGAACACCGTTGATTGTCTGCGTAACAGTCTGCGACGAGACTGACATGAGCCGGTAAACCTTGTTCTTCTCAAGGTTCATTTTAAGGTTGAAGCCGTTCTGTGCCTGCGTCGAAATGCAGAAAAGAACAACAAGACCTGATAACAGGATTTTTTTCATGATACTGTGATTAGGTTTTTCATTCCCCGGCGAAATTATACTGAGTGAAGCTCTCTGACCACCGATAGTCGGTGAACGGATGTTTTTGGCAGGTAAAGGGCATTTTTATCCGGTCCTGTCTGCCGGTCAGGGGAGATGAAAACAGCACCGGTAAAAGAAAACAGGCATTTGCAGGTCACTTTATTTTTTGTATACTTACATGGTAATCAATCTGAATTTAATTGTATGCCAGCAAGAAAATTAACCCAGACAGTCAGGGGCCAGCATGCCGTGGACGGAGCCGGCGTCCGCTTGCGCAGGGTCCTGGGCTACAGGACAATCAGGGATTTTGATCCTTTCCTGATGCTTGACGGATTCGACTCGGAGGATCCACGTGACTATATAAAAGGCTTCCCGTGGCACCCGCACCGTGGCATAGAGACGGTCACCTATCTTATCAGGGGGGAGATTGATCACGGCGACAGCCTTGGCAACAAGGGTATAATCGGTGATCTGCAGTGCCAATGGATGACAGCCGGGTCGGGCATCATCCACCAGGAGATGCCTGTTGCATCGGAGAGGATGCTCGGCTGCCAGCTCTGGGTCAACCTGCCTGCGAAGGACAAGATGACCCGGCCCGCATACCGCGATATACGAAAGGAAGACGTGGAGGTGGTGAGCGAAGAAAATGCCACCATAAGGGTCCTCTCCGGAAACTACAGTGACAAAAAAGGGGCCGTCAGGGGTGATTACGTAGGAGTACAGTACCTGGATGTTGACCTGGCGCCCGGCAGCACCTGGAGTTACCGCGGGACACCGAATGATCAGACACTGTTCCTCTACCTTATTGAGGGTACGCTGGCGGCGGATGAGTCACTGACAGGCTATGAGGAGAAGGCATGCGCTCTGCTGATGACCGCATCATCCGGGAACGGAAATGAATTTGACGAGGTAAGGGTAAAAGCCGGGCCCGCCGGTGCAAGGTTCCTGCTGATAGCCGGAAAGCCGCTTAAGGAACCGGTTGCCTGGGGAGGACCTATCGTCATGAATACCCAGGAGGAACTGAACCTGGCTTTCAGTGAGCTGCAGGAAAAGACATTCATCAAGCACGACAATCCCCAGGAATTCTGAATGAATGACACCAGTTACCCGCTCCGCTTCAACGGTATTTCAAATTTAATTTCAGTACATTCAGGGACTTTAACTTAAATCAGTAATGGCGCTGTCAAAATACTCAGGTGCATTTGCTGCACTTTTCCTTCTTTTTTCGCTATGTCCGGCCGGGGCACAGAACAGGTTCGAGGTCAGTGCCGGAGCAGGACTGTTTGATGGTGGTTTCATTAAAGCCAGATATGGGAACAGGATTGAGGTTGGCCTGAGCCAGGATCTTGTAAGCCAGCTACATACAACCGGACTGGAGGTTTATTTCCGCATACCGCGAAAGTACGAGCCGGCCCTGCCAGGACCGTTTTACATCATGTGCGGAGTGAGCACCACGCTGTTCGGAAAGGGTTATGACACCTTCGAACAGACATTCATCTATCCCAGGATCGGAAGATCTTTTCTCTTCAGAGGCAAAACCGGCAGGGCCGGACTTAATGCAGATATCGGATTTGCAGTCCACCGTCATACCAATCCGCCCGAGGGCTATCTGACGGAAGTTATTCCCATCTCCTGCAGCGCAGGATTCTTTTACCGGTTCTGAGACCTTCAGATATCCCGGCCGATTCCCACAGATTGGATCATAACAACCTGTCGTTTAATCAATACCCGGTTAGGTTGGTTTCAGTCATCATGCTTAAAAGTTTGAGTTAGCTTTATTTAGTAAAGCAGGTAAGGAGGATCCGGCATGAATAGAATCAGCACGTTTTTAATCACGGTATTTATGCTTGTATCAGGATGCGTCCTGTCACAAAAGAAATTTGAGGGAGGTTTGACGATTGGCACCGGATTCACAGATTTCAGGGGACTTGATGCAGAGTGGATTGCGCAGGATATGAGCTTCGTCCTTTCAGAAACAATGGGGGAGGAATTCCCGATTGAATCTTCACCAAGGAATTTTACGCTTAACGTCGGAGGATTCGTGACATATAACTTCCTTCCATGGATGGGATTAAGGGCAGGAGTGGAATATGTCCCGAAGGGAGAAAAATATAGCGGGGATCTTTATCTCTCCACAAGCATAAATATGGATTCGGAGATATTGCGGTATTCCTCCACTATAAACCTTACGTATGTAGAATTCCCGGTTTCCCTGCAACTATCAACAAGATCCCGGAAAAAGACCAGGGATACGTGGTTTTATGTAAATATGGGGGTGGCTCCAGCTATGAAAATTTCAGCATCGCTTGATATGACGCTGAGCCTTGTCGAACAGGGATTCAACAACAGCGGAATAACATCTGAGGTTATTGACAGTGAATCCGAGTCAGAGGATCTGGACGGAATCAGTTCCTCTGATCTTGGAGTTCTTGTTTCGGCAGGATTTGTTTTCAATTCTATCGCCATCGATGTTAAGCTGACCAACGGGAGGAAGAGCATCTACGAAAATCCCGACGAAGGTTATGTGAGGAATAATACAATAAATATCGGGATGTGGATCATCTTCTGATCCACTTCCCGATACCTTTTCGTACTTACTAAACTCTGCTCCCCGGTAAAAACTCCGTTTACTCAAAAAGTCACCCGCACGCCTACTCCGGCAGCTCTTCCGTAATAGTACTGAGGCACAATTTTCACATTGACTGCCATTCCGGGTGTTTTTACATAATAGTTAGTGTATTTCGGAACGAATGCTCCTATGGCAGCACCCACCAGGGCTCCTCCGGCAGTAAAGCCCAGCACAAAGGGTGTCCAGTTAATCCCTGATGTTTCGCCATAATCCCCCACTGCTTCTCCTTCGGCGGTGAGAACTCCGACCAGTGCTGAAAGGCCCATCAGTCCGCCTCCGTATAGTGCAAAAGCTCCGGCCTTGGAGCCTGTCTTCACTTTAACATAGTTTACTGTGCCGGAAGCGAGTGTCATTGACCCGGCACCGCCCGAGCCGGCATCAGTATACTGCACGAGCGAGTCCTGTACAAACATAATGTTCCTGGCCTCAATTGGCTGAATAGTTTTCTTGATGTAGATTTTCCCGCGGCTGTATGATTTGTTTGCTTCGAGGTACTGTTTGTTATACTGCGCATTCAGGTTACAGCTGATTGCAACTGCAAACACGATGGCCATAGTTTTCACAAATGAGTTCATGGTTGTTGTTTTTATTGGGTATTATGAATTATTTCCTGGCTGCTTTCAGCTCCACAATTTCAGCCTTGCCGATAAACTGGTCAAGGAGAAACTGAAACACTTCCGGTTGACCTTCTTTTATATCCTGGAATTGCATATCCACAGCTGAGGCCACAAGTTCGCCAGCCTCATTGTAGAGGCTCAGGCCGTAGATCAGCTGGGCTGAGTTTGAAGTAAGGAGGTTCATCTTGTATCCTGAAAGTATGAAATGAGCATATGCGAGATATTTGACTCCAAGATCAGAGCACAGATTCCGGACAGTTTCTCCTGCTTCTTCCTTGTTGAGTGTTTTCATCCCGTTGAACCCGCTGGCATCGCTCGGATTGGACTCGGTGATGATAAAATTGAAGTCGCCGGATGACACGAACACCTCAGGAAAATTTTCATCATCTGAAGTCAGGGCGTCCGCTCTTTCATAGGTTTCCCTCACTTTGTCATACTGTGGCAGCGATTGCAGTTCCTTACCATAAAACACCTCACACCCCAGCTGGCTTGCGAGGTTCGCTACCACTGCATGATGAAGAGTATCTACATACGATGACATCAGCTCGTTTATCTCAGCTGACATGTTCTTAAATTGCGATCTTGATATCGCAATCGGTGCATTGATTCCGAGAGGCTGCTGAAAATTGACTATGGTACCCATCAGCGCAACCTTGTCCACAACACCACTGGTCATGGATGGTCGTTTCACAAAACACTGGGTCAGAAGAAGCATGCCAGCGACCGCTACGGTGATTATGGCACCGGAGCGTCTTAATCGCTTTGCGACAGATAATACATTAAGTTTCATAGGGGGTTGATTTGAAGGTGAGTAATATATATGGTTAAAGACTATTCCGCCGGAGACGAGGAAGGTTTAGCCATTCCTCCTGACCGTAAATCCTAACCAAGCTACTGATTTATAGCAGAGTCTCCGGGGTGATCCAACAGACAGTCACTCCGGTGTCATAACCGGAAAGACCAGTACAATAACCGGTTAAAAACACTATTTCCCGCTGTTTTTCCAGCACTGAAAAAACGCCTCCCGGTGATTTCTGCTCAGAGGGGCAGAAAGGTTTCCGTCAAGGGAGATCTCTCCCTGGCTGGAAAAACCATTTACGTGGAAGAGATTTATTAAACAGGAATTGTGCACACGCATAAACATCCTTGAGGGCAATAATTCTTCATAGTATTTCAGGTGATGGGAGCTGATGATCTTTTTTCCGCCCTCGAGAAAAAAATAGGTACAGTACCCGTCTGCCTCACACTTTATGATCTCGCTGAGATTTACGGCCATAAATCCTTTCTGATTCGGAATCGTAAGCTTCTGAAAATGACCTGTCTTTGTATCAAGGTTTTCAATAAGAGCCTCGAGGTTGGAGAACTCCCTTAACCTGATATTATGCTTTGCCTTGTCAACCGCCTCCGTCAGTTCGCTTATCCTGACGGGTTTGAGAAGAAAGTCTGTTGCAGAAAACCGGAAGGCTTTGGTTGCATATTCTGAATATGCGGTAGTGAATATCACCTGAAAGTCAATCTTGCGAAACTTCTTCAGCAGGGCAAATCCGTCACCGCCCGGCAATTCTATGTCAAGGAATACGAGATGCGGATTATGTTCAATGATTGCCCTGTGGGCTTCCGCGGCCGTCCGGCATCCGGCAACTACTTTTAATCCGGCGCAGTATTCGTTAATGTATGAGATCAAAGTCTCGCGCGATAGTCTTTCATCCTCAACGACAACAGTCTTAAGTATTTGCGTTTGCTTTTCCATAGGAGCAGTCAACTAAGGCTTTTGATTCCGGCAGGCAGATCGACCGTTACCCGTGTTCCGGTATCTTCCCTCTCCGGGTACAGATCCTCGATTATTATCTTATAGTCTCTTCGGGTCATCGCGTTGTAGATCCTCAGCCGTTCACTCACAAGCTCAATCCCCCGGGACCGGTGGCCGGGAACAATTCCTCTGATCACCGTTGCCTTCTTCCTTCCAATTCCGTCATCCTCAATTGTGCATCTCAGTCTTTCCGGTCCGGCGTGGCCAAGTACAACTGAAATATGCCCCTTCCTTTCAGCGAGATTCCTTACCCCGTGCCAGATGGCATTTTCCACGAATGGCTGTATCATCCCGGGAAATACCCTTACCTCCTCTGGAGATAATATTTTTTCAGAAGAAACGGAATATGTAAACCTGTCCCCAAAGCGGAGATGTTCAAGCTTCAGGTAATCAGCGAGCGACTGCAGTTCCCTGTCAAGCGTTACAAAGTCTTCTCCCGTGTTGTCGATAATTGACCTGATAAGCCGTGAAAAATCGGCTATGTATTCATTTGCCGCAATCCTGTCCTCTTTAGAAATAAAGTAATTTATGGAGCTGAGAGAGTTAAATACGAAATGAGGGTTCATCTGGCTCCTCAGGCTCTCTAGCCTCAGGCTGTCAAGAAGCTGCCTCTCCTTCAGGCGCTGATGCCTCAGATAGTATATGAGGGCAAAAACAACAGAAAAAAGGCCAATCATCAGAAGAGTGATTCTTACGATCGGGAGTTCGAAAAACCTGTGGGGAATGCTGACTGTTATTTCTTTCCTGAACGCCCATTCACCAAGCTCATTTGTGGCTTCCATTTCAAGCCGGTAATCCTTATGGGTAAGATTTGCATAGCTTATCACCGGATTTCTGTGACCGGTAACAATCCAGTCATTATCTCTCCCGTGGAGCCGGTATCTGTACATTACCTTTTCGGGGGCATCAAGATCGAACAGAGTAATTGTTGCCTGGAAATTATTATCGCCTCTGCGAAGCCTGAAAATATCCGTTTCATAGGGAGCTTCCCCCATCTGAAAACCGATCCCTGACACCTTTAGTCCGGTAACCGCCAGTGCTCTTCTGCCAGCCTTGCCCTGGTTCTCCTCAATACTGTCAGGGAACAGTCTTACCACGCCTCCTATCCCTCCAAAATACATCTCTCCGGATCGTGTCTTGAAAAACGAGTCGGAATTGAACTCAGTTATCTTAAGTCCTTCGGTTCTTCCATAATTTCTGAATACGTGGGTTGCTGGATTGAACATAGAAAGACCCTCGTTGGTGGAAATCCAGAGACATCCCCTGTTATCGCGGAGGATACTGTAGGTAACATTGTTGGGCAGACCGTCAGCGGTAGTCAGTATCTCTGTTTGTCCGGTTTCAGGGAAAAAATGGCCCAATCCGCCACCCATAAGTGCTACCCATATGTCACTGCTGTCACCGGGGCATATATGTTCCACAAGATTTTCACCGTCACCAATCCTGAATCTCCCTGTTTCCTGAAGGGCCTGATCAAGATGTATTACCAGGCTTCCCCATGATCCCAGCCAGAAACCTCCTTTCCCGTCTTTCACAAGAGAAAAACCCGTTCCGGGAGAAGGGTGATTATAACAGAGTTGCGGGCTATGCGTGACCTTGTCAAACCGGAAAACGCCCTTGTTGCCGTTTATGACCAGGCTGTTGCCATCATCCAGAATATTGTGGATGCCTGTTATGTTTTTTTCATCAGAACCGGGCTGAGGATATTCCTGCCGGGCTGACCGGGATTGAAAACGGTAATAAAAGAGTCTGCCATCAGTGGTGCCAAACCAGATTCCCGACTCATCTTCAGCCATGCACCTTACGTGGGGGACATCTCCGCCAGTTTTGTCAGGAGGCAAAGAAAAGAAAGTTTCTGAACCGTCGGGCTTAATTCTGTGCAGACGGGTATGGTTGCGCATTCCGACCCAAAGTTCTCCGTGTCTGTCCCTTAGTACCGGGAATACAATGTTGTGTGAATTATCAGCATCCGGTTCGTCCAGGTAATGGGTAAACCATGGCGGTACGGGAGTATATCGGTTCAGCCCCAGGTTTTCAAGAGTCCGGTTGATGTTTGCGCTCCAGATAGTTCCTGACCTGTCAGCATAAACACATTCAACATAATCGCCCTCTGTCACGGGCAGCCGGACCAGATGCCCCTCACCAGGTTTCCGGATCTTTATTCCTGCTTTTTCTTCACACCACATGAGAAACGGAAGCTCCTCTATCTGACCCTTATCAATCATATCTCCGGAGACAAACTTCCCGGTGACAGTATCACACCAAAAAATCCCGTATCGGCATGAAAGCCATGATATTCCCGAGTCTGAAACATAAATTTCAGGGTACAACTTCCCCGTACGCAGGGGCAGGGATTCAAAGCCTTGCAATGACAGCAGTCCGGCAAACCGGAGAAAGACGGTGTCACCGGATATGATGCCATTATAGAATTCGATTTCAGAATCCCCGGTCAATGAATACCACAGATTCCCCCTGTTGTCAAAAGTTATATGCGGAAATTCAAACCGCATGCCGCTGATCATAAGACTGTCCTTTATGACCCTCAGTGCATCAGGCTCACCGGTTGCCGGATCATAACGGAGCAAAACGGAATCAAGGGCAATCCAGATATTGCCGGATTTATCACTTGTCAGATCGCTGGCCCTGGCATCCTGATAAAATCCCTCCAGTCCCGGCCTGAAATTATCGGCAGCCCTGTCATACACGTAAACAGGTCTGCTGTTGGTCAGAATCCAGACATTGTTCAGCCGGTCTGTCACTACTTTTGACGGTATAAAAAACGGGAGAGAATTTGGATCATCAGGGTCATGACGATAGTTTTTGAATTCATTCCCGTCAAACCTGCTGAGTCCGTCCCAGGTTGCAAGCCACAGGAATCCAGTACTGTCGCGGCTTATATTGTAAATGACATTATGCGGCAGGCCGTGTTCGGTAGTGTAAGTTTTAAGCTGATATTCCGTAGACCTGTCCTGGCAAAAAAGATTTCCGCAGGTTGCAGACAAGACGATCACAATGTATGGAATGCTGAATTTCATCTGCCGGTAGCAAAAAGGTATACTATCCTAAAATTCAGCGCAATCATACCTTAAAATTAATAAAAGAAGAGTTATTTCTATATTATTTGTGTTTTGCCTACTTTGTGACGATTAATAAAAACGAAATCCGGCTGAAATGACCTGCCTTCTTTCACCTCTCAGAATCAGAAACATTGAACTCAGGAACCGCATCGTCATGTCACCAATGTGCCAGTATTCAGCGAAGATCGGTTTATCAAACGACTGGCATGTTGTGCATTACGGGACCAGGGCCACCGGTGGCGCCGGGCTCATCATCGCAGAAGCTACGGCCGTGTGGCCTGAAGGAAGGATAACGCCGGGAGACCTTGGACTGTGGAGCGATGACCATGTACCGGGTCTGCAGAGGATCACGGATTTTATTCACAGCCAGGGATCCGTGGCAGGTATACAGCTGGCCCATGCCGGCAGAAAAGCCTCCTGTGCGGTACCATGGGATGGCGGAAAACAGCTC
>Ga0302241_1001173_pt1 | contig 20227 bp, 19 predicted proteins | sample AAG_UR_Arg_MG_FD_193532 | JGI IMG/M metagenome (GOLD analysis project Ga0302241, IMG submission 193532) | Enriched activated sludge microbial communities from anaerobic digester in WTTP, New Holstein, Wisconsin, United States - AAG_UR_Arg | ecosystem: Engineered > Bioreactor > Anaerobic >... | reverse complement strand
TCAAGAGATCCTGTGTAAATAGTATCTTCTCCCACACATACAGAGTTACGAAAAGGTTTTTCAAAATCTATACTCCATATGTATCTTCCATCTTCTGCATTTAATAGAATAATAGAACCATTTTTAAATAAACCCTCACAGGCTATATAAACAATATCTTCTGACATAACAGGAGACGCATATATCCTTCCACCTGTTTCATACTTCCAGATTTCACTCCCTGTCTTAAGATCTATAGAAAGGACGCTACCGCCTTCTGTGCCAATATAAGCTATACCATTAAGCAGGAATGGAGAGTGATGAACGATACCACCGGTTTTAAAAGACCACCCGGGGGAACCACTTTCAGCATCAATTGCAAGAAGTATATCTTCATGATGAAGCCCTTTTTTATATAATGAAGCCCCAATGACTAACAGGTTATTACCTATGGCTGGATTAAAAAATACTGATTCTTCTCCATGGAATTCCCATTCTTTTTTACCATTAAACATATTTAAAGAATAAATTTTCCCATCTCTGGCACCTACATAAACTCGTCTATTATAATATGCTGGAGAAGTGGAAACCCAATTTCCTGTGCGAAATCTCCATTTCTCTTTTCCGTCCTGTAGACCTAAAGCATAGATATTTTTATCATCTGAACCTATATAAAGAGTACCTTCCACTGCTATAGGAGAAGATGACACCTTATCACCTGTTTGAAAGTACCAGTTAAGTAAAGTTGTATCAATGTTTTTATCAATTTCAGAAACAGGATATTTATCTTTACTAAAGGTCTGGTTTGTACTTTTATCTAAAGTTGTAACAGTTTTATAAGATATAGAAGGAAGAATTACCGATGTCGACTTTTTTTCTACCTCTCCTTTACCGTCAAGTTTTTCTAATTCATTCTGGAGTTCTTTCTTCATATTCAAAGCAGAAGAATAACGTTTTTCAGGCTTCAATCTCAAAGCTGTAGATACAATCATTGCTAATTCTTGAGAGATATCGGTTCTTACATCTTTTACTGGTTTAAAGACAAAAGGAACAGAGCGAATCTTCGTCAGAAGGTAATGCATTAAAGCGCCGAGGGCATAAATATCACCTGAAACTCCCATTCTACCTTCATATCTTTCAGGCGCCACAAACTCCACTCTCTGAGGTAAAGGAATAATATTCCTTCCCTGGTGAGGTCTCGAAATTGGTATATCAGTAAGTAATATATTACCTGATTTTTTAATTATAATATTTGAAGGAACAAGATTATAACAGTACAGAGGAGGCATAGAATTATGAAGAAATTCAAGAGTATCAGAAATCTTGCATACTATATCTATTACAAAAGATATAGACAGTTCTTTCTGTACAGAATGTAAGATCCTTTCCAGAAGTTCTCCTTCCAGGAAGTTAAAAACAATGTAATAACCCAGATAAAATCTTCCTTTTTCAATAAAATAATCTGTTATTACAGGTATAGAAGGATGGTTGATTTTAGATATTATATCAATTTCCCTATTAAAATGCTCTATAGCTTTGGACTGGAATTTTTGATCAGGTAAAACAGTAATTATTTCTTTTATAAACTTAAGAGAGTTTTCCTGTCGATCCTCTACTATATAAAGGGATTCACCCAATTCGGAACTGATGAGGTTAAAAATAAAATATTTATTCAAAATTACTCCTCTCCCAAGAGTTCCATGACCTTTTAATTCATCTGTCATCATCTGCCCGCAGTCATTACAAAATTTTGCATCTTTCCTATTTTCAGTTCCACATTCAGGGCATTTTTGCAATATTATCTCTCCTCTCATAAAATGTCAAAGATAATATATACATACTAACAAGAAAAAGTCAAATAATAAAATTACAAAGTACTTAATTTTATTAATAGATATATATTCCAAAAACTTTCTATAAAGTATTATAAGATAGAAAAACATTTTAAAAATGTTATATTAATTATCATAATTATATCTAAAAAAAAAGATTCCTTTAAATACACAAAAATCTTCCCCTGAGATTTTTCAGAAAATATATTTATAAAAAGTTATAAAATACACTATAAAGTCAATTAAATTTTTATATAAATTATTATTAGCTTTCAGCTTTTCCTTAAGCTGATTGCTGATAGTTTTAAACATAAAAAGTTATGTTTACTGAAGCTAATAATTTAACAATAATAAAAATTCCTATGTAATTAAATTAGATATATTTAAGGAAATATGGTATAATAATATTCAAATTTATTAGTATTTAAAGAAAATATTATAGTTGATTTCATAAGTTATTAAAGTTCAAATAATTTGTAAAGTGTACTTAGCAGTATTAATTATAGCCTCTTATGAAACTAACTATACTGATGATTTATAATATAAATTTTTTTATAATTATTATTAAGGAGATAATTAGTTATGGATCCTCATGAAAGTTATAAATTAATTTATCAAATTCTTTCACTAATTAGATATCTATTTATAGCTATCCCTGCAGTTATATTTGTATCTACTGTAATGTCATTGTTTAATTTTAAAAATAAAACACTTAGAAAAATGTTTAATTACAGGGATGTTACCAATAGTCTTTCCACATTATTTCCTTTAATGATCTTTTCTATACTAATACTTTTCTTCTGTCTTACCGGGGTTGTAGAAGTTCTAAAGTCAACAAAAGTAGAGATTAAGCCTTATCCTTTATTACATAAAGTAATCCTTCCAATTTTTAATTTAAAAATTCCTTCTCTGGCAACTCTGCTTATTGAAATATTTACTCCGCCATATATCACATTTCCTCTACTAGTTATAGCTTTTATAGTATATATAGTAAAATGGAAAGATACGGCATCAAAGGTATTAATAATAGTGGCAACAGCAAATTTGTTTATAATATTATTTACTTATAAGTTGTTTTGTGTTTACTATGAATTATATGCAATAAGAATGCTTCATTGAAATGAGAGGTGTATTTTATGGCAGGTTCTATGTGTTTACGTCATCAAGAAAGACCGGCAGTTGGCCGATGTAAATTATGTTTAAAACCTGTATGTGAAGAATGTAAAATCGAAACTGCAGATGGTATTTTCTGTGGAGAAGAATGTAAAGGCAAATCAGAAGCTCAGAAAGAAAAGGCAATACAGACCCATATTCAGGTGCAATTAGACACTCAGAAACAACAACGTCTATCTCCGGTGAAAAATTTCCTCAGTTTCCTTATGCTCCTCGCAGGACTTGGTGTGGTAGGAGCAATAGTATGGTTTTTTTTACTCCCCCAGGAAATCAAAATTCAAATCCAATTACTCCTAAACAATTTACTAAAAAAATAATGTTAAAAATTATACAATTCTTATAAAACAATAATATTTGCTATTAATTAAATAGCAAATATTTGCTATTTAATATTTATAATGTACCAGGGAAAATAACCTGGCACTTGTTAATATTAAAGTGATAAAATATTTATCTAATTATATTTGATATTTAAAATCAATATTACAAGTAAAATAGTTGACAAAAATTATCAATTAAGTTATAATTAGCTCTGAAGGAGAAACTTAAATAATATAGAATTTATTAATTTTACTAATATTTTTCGAGCTATGCTCTATCAGCTTTCGACTTTACTTAAGCTGATAATTTAACAATAATACAAATTCCTATGCATATAAATTATTGAATTGGAGGGATAAGAATGTGGGATTATACTGATAAAGTTCTTGACCATTTTTATAATCCAAGAAATTATGGTGATATGGAAAATCCTGATGCTGTCGGGGAAGTAGGTTCTCTGGCCTGTGGTGATGCCTTAAAACTTATGCTTAAAATAGACGAAAACAAAAAAATAATAGATGCCAAATTTAAAACATTTGGTTGTGGAAGTGCTATAGCTTCTTCTTCTGCTCTTACTGAACTAATCAAAGGTATGAATATTGACGAAGCTCTCCAGGTAACAAACAAGCAGATTGCTGATTATCTTGGAGGTTTACCGGAAGCAAAAATGCATTGTTCAGTTATGGGAAGAGAAGCTTTAGAGACCGCCATAGCAACATATAAAGGAGAAAGTAAAAAACATTATGAAGAATTAGAAGGTAGAATTGTATGTAAATGTTTTGGTGTGACTGAAGGTAAATTAAAAAAAGTCATAAAAGAAAATCATCTTTCTACTGTAGAGCAGGTTACTAATTATACAAAAGCAGGAGGAGCATGCACTGCCTGTATTCCAGATATTGAAGATATTATAAAAGAAGTAATGGGAGAAATAGCAGTAAAAAAAGAAATATCTCCTGTAAAAAGAAAAAGACTTACCAATATTCAGCGTATACTCTTAATTCGAGAAACAATAGATAGAGAAATAAAACCTTCCCTCCAGATTGATGGAGGAGACATTGAGCTAATAGATGTAGATGGCAAGGATGTATATGTTTCACTGAGGGGGGCATGTACTAACTGCCCCAGTGCAGGATTTACATTGAAATCTTTTGTAGAAGCAAAACTTAAAGAATTTGTAGGTGAAGAATTAAATGTTATTAACGAAAGCCCTGTAGAATAAAGGTTAAGAAAGGAGTACCTATTTATGAAAGTAGTTTACGTTGACAATAATGCAACCACAAAAGTAGCTGAAGAAGTGAAAAAAGAAATGCTTCCGTACTACACTGAATTATATGGCAATCCTTCCAGTATGCATACCTTTGGAGGAAAAGTAGCGAAAAAAATCGAAGAAGCCAGAGAAAAAGTAGCAGAACTCTTAGGTGCTATACCATCGGAAATAGTTTTCACAAGTTGTGGAACTGAAAGTGATAATGCTGCTATAATGGGTACCTTAGAGTGTTATCCGGAGAAAAAACATATTATTACAAGCAGAGTTGAACATCCGGCAGTAATGACTCTTTGTAAAAATCTTCAGAAAAGAGGATATAAAGTAACTTTTCTTCCTGTAGATAATAAAGGCCGACTTGATTTAAATCAGCTTAGAGATTCTATTACCACTGATACAGCCATAGTATCACTTATGTATGCAAATAACGAAACAGGCGTTATTTTTCCTGTGAAGGAAATAGCCACTATAGTAAAGAGTCGTGGATCTGTTTTTCATACAGATGCTGTTCAGGCTACAGGTAAATTAGACATAGACATGAAACAAAATAATATCGATTTCCTGTCATTATCAGGACATAAATTACATGCTCCCAAGGGAATTGGTGTTCTTTATATAAGAAGAGGAACAAAATTTCGACCTTTCCTGAAAGGTGGTCATCAGGAAAATAGCAGACGGGGAGGAACTGAAAATGTGCCATCCATAGCAGGTCTTGGTAAGGCATGTGAACTGGCAAAGAAAAATATAAAAGAAGAACAGGAGAGGGTAAAAAAACTCAGGGATAGGCTTGAAGAAGGAATTCTAAAGGCTATACCGAATGTTCAGGTAAATGGTGATAGAGAAAATAGATTACCTAATACTACCAGTCTGGGTTTTGAATTTGTAGAAGGAGAAGCAATTCTTTTAATGCTTGATAAACTTGGCATCTGTGCTTCATCAGGTTCTGCCTGTACATCAGGTTCTCTTGAACCTTCCCATGTATTAAGGGCTATGGGTATTCCTTTTACATATGCCCATGGTTCAATAAGATTCAGTTTAAGTTATTATAATACCGATGAAGATATAGATTATATACTTGAACATATGCCCGGGATTATAAGTAAATTAAGAGAGATTTCGCCTTTTACACAATATACAAAATGATGATTTTCTGGATGATTGTTAAATAAAAGTTATTTCAGCATGGGAAGGATTGGAATTAAATATATGAATGCCATAGGCCTTATTGAATTAAACAGTATGGCCAGGGGTATTGAAGTATGGGATACTATGCTTAAAGTTGCTTCAGTAGAACTTCTCACTGCAACAACCCTCTGTTCGGGAAAATATGTAATTTTCATAAAAGGAGATGTAGGATCAGTAAAGACTTCTATTGAAATAGGACTTGAGGTAGCAGGAATATGGTTAATAGACAGCCTTATTATTCCCAATATACACCATCAGGTCTTTCATGCCATTACAGGAGAAACAGACTTTGATATAGAAGCTCTGGGTATAATAGAAACTTTTTCTGCTGCATCAGGTATAGTATTTGCTGATACGGCAGTTAAATCCTCTGCAGTTAACCTGATTGAAATAAGAATATCTATGGGGCTTGGAGGAAAATCCACCATATATCTTACCGGCGAGGTAGATGCTGTGAAAGCATCTATTGAAGCAGGAAAAGGAGCAATAAAATCTGAATTGATAGTTAATACTATAGTAATACCTTCACCACATAAAGATCTTATAAAACACTTAAAAGAAGAATAAATTCGTGAAAGGTGAAACGAATTTGTTGAGAAGCAAAAACTAATACTTTTCGTTTTTCACGAATTCCATTTTTAACGAAAGGAAATGTATATTATGAGTGAAGTGTCTAAATCTCTTGATTTTATTAGAACTATTGTTACAGAAGATTTGAAAAATAATAAAAACAATGGACGTGTTATGACTCGATTTCCACCAGAACCGAATGGTTATCTTCATCTGGGTCATTCCAAGTCTATCTGTCTTAATTTCGGTATTGCTTCGGAATTTGGAGGAGTCTGTAATCTCCGTTTTGATGATACAAATCCATGTAAAGAAGATATTGAATATGTAGAATCCATACAGGAAGATATAAAGTGGCTTGGTTTTGATTGGGAAGACAGACTCTATTATGCTTCCGATTATTTTGATCAGATGTACCAGTATGCATTACAATTAATTAAAGATGGTAAAGCCTATGTTTGTAATCTGAATGCAGAAGAAATCAGGCACTACAGAGGAACTCTTACTGAATCCGGGAAAGAAAGCCCTTACCGTACCCGCTCAATAGAAGAAAACCTCTCTCTCTTTGAACGTATGAAAAGAGGAGAATTTGAAGAAGGTACCTGTGTGTTACGTGCAAAAATTGACATGACCTCGCCAAATATAAATATGAGAGATCCCACTATATACCGTATCAGAAAAGCAGAGCATCACAGAACAGGTAATAAATGGTGTATTTATCCCATGTATGATTTTGCCCACTGTATTTCAGATGCTACTGAAGGTATTACCCATTCTATCTGTACTCTGGAGTTTGAAATTAATCGTCCCCTATATGACTGGTACCTTGATCAACTCCCTGTACCCTGCCATCCACAGCAGATAGAATTTGCAAAACTCAATTTTACCAGAACAATTATGAGCAAAAGAAAACTTCTCAGGCTCGTAAAAGAAGGACATGTATCAGGATGGAATGATCCGAGGATGCCTACCCTGGCAGGAGCAAGAAGACGTGGTTATACAGCGGAAGCCATAAGAAATTTATGTGATATGGTGGGTGTTGCAAAAAGTAACAGTGTAGTTGATATAGCATTACTTGAACACTGTATAAGAGAGGATTTAAATAAAAAAGCTCTCAGGGTTATGGCAGTACTTAAACCACTCAAAGTTATAATTGACAATTATCCGGAAAATCAGGTAGAAGAATTAGAAGCAGTAAATAATCCTGAAGACCCGAATAGTGGAACAAGAAAAATTCCTTTTTCCCGTATTATATATATTGAACAGGATGATTTCAGAGAAGATCCACCTAAAGGATATTTTCGACTCTCTCCGGGACGTGAAATAAGATTAAAACATGCCTATTATATCAAATGTAACAGTGTGATTAAAGATGAACTTACAGGAGAAATAAAAGAAGTTCACTGCACCTATGATCCTGAAACAAAAGGAGGATGGTCTACAGATGGACGTAAAGTAAAGGGAACCTCCCACTGGGTTTCTGCTCCTCACTCCATAGAAGCAGAAGTTCGACTGTATGATTATTTATTTCTGGATGTAAAGGCCGGTGAAGAAGAAGAGACTTCAGACTTTATGGAAAGGCTAAATCCAAATTCTCTTGAAATCCTTAAAAAATGCCGTCTTGAGCCAGGATTAAAAGAAGCAAAAACCGGTATTAGCTATCAGTTTCTCAGACAGGGATATTTCTGTGTGGACTCTGTTGACTCCTTACCGGATAAACCGGTATTTAATCGAACTGTATCATTACGTGACACATGGGCTAAAATTGAGAAAAGTCAGAAGTAGAAAAATTAAAAACGAAAATCCAATGTTTCTATTAATTTCCTTGACTCACCGGCTGAGCTACTTGTGGGGAAATTATTAATACAATAATTAAATAATTCCAGTGCTTTTTTTCTATAGCTTTTCTTAAACGTATAATTATGCAATAATCTATTCATGTTCACGCTTTATAGTTCTCACCGTCACTCTTCACCCTTCACGCTTTTATTGTCCCATTCTTTTAAGTTTTGCTTCTATAGCAGATTTCAACTGAGTATCTTTCTGCTCTGTTGCAAATTTTAAAGCTTTCTTGAAATATTCTACAGCTTTTTCTTTATCACCCTGTAGCTCATAAGAAGAAGCGAGACCTACATAGGCCTGAGGGTTATCCTGGTCAATTTTGATTACCTTTTTAAATTCCTCTATTGCAGGGCCTGCTTCTTCCTGAAGGTTATATATAGAACCAAGTCCAAAATGACACAGAGCCAGTTCAAGCTTTTTTGCTTCCACTTCCTTTGGATTTAAACCTGATTTTGAAGAAATTTCTTTTGTATATAATTCTATAGCCTTTTTATAGGCTTCCATAGCACTTTTAAAATCTTTTTTTACAGTAAAGAAATATTCACCAATATTACTGTAAGCAGAAGCATTTTTAGAATCAAGCTTTATGGCTTCATAATATTCTCCTTTAGCATCTCCTGTTTTACCCATATAATAATAAGCCGCACCGAGATAATTATGAAGATCTGAATTTTTAGGTTCTATTTTCAGGGCTTTTTTATAGCTATCCACAGAAAGAGACATCTTCTGATCTGCCTCTGTTTTCTTACCTGCAGCGGCTTGTTGTCGTGATTTCTGGTAATATATATGTCCCATATCCTGATAGGCTAATACTTCCTGAGTTCCTTTAGAAACTGCTTTTTTATAATATTCCAGAGCTTTATCAAGGTTTTCTCTGTAATAATAAACCTTACCCATATAGGTATAAGCTTCAGGAATATTGCTATCCAAATCCATAGTGGCTTTAAGTTCTTTTTCTGCAGGGTCAAGCTGACCGAGTTTCACATAAATAATACCCAGAAGTAGATGTCCTGCAGCATATTTAGGATCAGCCTGCACTGCTTTTTTAGCCTCTCCAAGAGCAGCATTCCAGTTATTCTCTTTTATATATTCACCGGCTTTCTGAGAATGAATCCTTGCTGTTTCTATTTGTCCACCATTACCTTTCGAAAAAATCTGTATGGTAAAAGAAAACATAAAAATTAAAAAAACTATGAAAGTAATAAATATTTTATTATACACAGTAAATTCCTCCTTAAAATCGTGATGCGTGATATGTAATATGGTTTATAGTTGACTGTTAATAACCTCACTTCTCACTACTATACTTCTCTTTATCAATAGGCGGAAGATCTTCAGAAAGTTTCCTTACTTCCCTTATAATCCAACGAAGATCCCTTTCCTTAAGGTCTGAATAAGCAGGAAGTTGGAGGGTATCCTTCATAGATTCAGCATAGGGGCAACTTGAATAATTTTCTGAGAAAAGTTCCAGATTAGGACAGACATCTATATGGAGATTACAGAGATCCAACCTTCTTCTTATTGCTCTCTGACTCAATGTATAAGCATCTGAAACCCTTATACAGTACTGATAATAATTGGTCACAGAGTCAGGTATTATCCTGGGAAGCATAATAGCAGGAATATCTTTAAGAGCATTATCATATTCCCTTGCATTGGTTCTGCATAGATCATTATAATGCTCCAACATCTCAAGCCCTCGAATACCAAATTTAGCCTGAATATTTGTAAATCTCTTACTATATCCTTTTGGTACAGGAGAAAGGGGACGTATTTTTTCCCAGGTCTTTATTGTAGCTCTGTTATAATCCCCCGAAAGAGAATAGGCATAAAGTATGGGATATCCGGAAAAAAAGAAGGCTTTAGGGCCCAGAAGTTTTGTTTCCAGATAAGACATGAAGATTTTTTTAAAGAGAGCAGATTTGGAAGGGAATGGTTCATTATAAGACATTTCCCTTACCTTTCTATCAATCTCCGGATCAGAAGTCATAGCCACACCACCACCAAAACAGTTTATACTCTTTAAGGATTGAAAACTTGAGAAAGCAGCTTTGCCAAAGGTTCCCACTTTTCTTCTCTTATAAGTTGAACCCATAGCATGGGCACAGTCTTCTATCACTATAAGATCATGACGGTTTGCTATTTCCATAATTTCATCCATTTCACAGGGATGGCCATAGACGTGAGTGGGAACAATAGCTCTGGTTTTATCACTTATAGCTCCCTCTATTTTGCCTGGATCCATGTTATAAGTATCTGGTTTTATATCAATAAATACGGGTTTTAACCCTGCGGCTTTTGCCATAGCAGGAATAACCCAGAAAGTAAGAGCAGGAAAAATGATCTCACTTCCCTCTGGAAGTTCCAGAGCTTTTAAAATATAATAAAATGCCATACGACCATAAGAAGTTGTTACAGCATATGGTAATTCCTGGTACATAGCAAAATCCTTTTCAAACTCACTTATCTCGGGCCCTTCCATAAGATCTCCTTTGAGATATGAAGACATAAGAATTATTAAAGAACCGGGGGTCATCCTGGCACTGTATCGACTGATAGCTCTCATAAATTTACCTCCTTAATAATTGGTGAGAGATGAGAAGTGAGAGGTGGAATATAAGAGGTGAAGAGATAATGCAACAGTAATAATATCCTATTCTTTTCACTTTTCACTTTTCATTTTTCACAATCATAATCTATCCCGTTATTATATCACATAAGACATGGTCTTGCAAAAAAAGATCCAATTACATAAAAAACTATTTTTAACAATTAAAGAGGATTTTAAAATAACAATATAGAAAGTTTACTCTGTTACTTTTATATAAAAGAAAAGGAGGAAATATCTTGAAAAAACACTTAACTATCGGTCTGATTTTATTATCAATCTGTTTTTCTCTTTTATACTTCAATGGTTGTGGAGCTTTACTGGCACTGGTTTCAGCAGTTTTCGGCGATCTGGGAGCTTTCGCTTTTGTACCATTTCTGGAAGAAGGTAAAATAACTGAAAGCCAGGCAGGAAAACTTCCCGGTATGATAATGCTATATACAAACAATCCACCTCCAGGTTATAAACCACTTCCCGGAGCAACTGCTAAAATTGCCGGTGTATCTATGACTACAGATGGAAATGGTTATTTTCATATAACAGGTTTACCTGTGGGGTTACAGAATCTATCAATAGAACATCCTTCCTATGTTTCTATTGAACAGCAGATACCCATAAGTGATCCCAATACAAGTTCTGTAACCTTTAATAATTTCAATGTTACACCTTCCAATCTGCTTATACCTATTGGAATTGGAGGTATCTTCCAGTTCAGTTCCTATGCAACGAGTAGCAATGGAACTCTTGTAAAGCCTCTCACTTCCTGGTCAGTAATCGGCGACATAGGGACAATAGGAGAAGAAACTGGTATTTTCACAGCTACAAAAGCAGGCACAGGATTTATAAGGGCTACAAGTGGTTCAAGCAGTTCCCAGACACCTGTAACAGTTGTAAATGGAACAGGAACTGTTTACGGATATTTAACCTATAACAGTCAACCTGTAAAAGATGCGACTGTTTATATTAACGGCTTTACTCAATATACTATTACAAGCATAGAAGGAAGTTATATAATTCCTGGTATACCTGCAACGACTGTAGAAGTAATAGGTAAATATCAGATATCAGATCCCAACTATTCACCTCCAACCTGCCCCTCCTGTAGTGAGAGAACAGATATGGAGGCCAGTAATGTCCTCTATGGTACAACTATAGTTACAGTACCGAGTGGCGGACAGGTAGAAGCCAATATAGTACTTGTAAACAAAATTGATGCTCCTACACCGGGGCAAGCAACACCATTCCCCACAGCAGGCACTCCAACATTGACACCGGTTTTTACTGCAACTCCTTCTGTAACACCAACACCTACAATACCCTTATCACCACCTGTAATAATATCAATCGAACCTCCAACGCAACCTCCCGGTAGTACTGTAATCATAGTGGGAAACAACTTCGGTGCCAGCCAGGGAAGCAGTTTTGTAACATTTAGCTCAATAACTGCAGATGTCATTTCCTGGAGTCCTACCCAGATAGAGGTTGTTATGCCAGGTATATATAACGGTCCCATACCTGTATCAGTTACAGTCGGTGGGGTAGAAAGTAATATTGTTCAATACTTCGGTGCACCCCACCCATAAATAAAATTTAAATTTCTCAGGAAAGCCTTTAAGGGCTTTCTTTTTTTATTTCCATAAAAGTATCCATCCTCTAAAGCCTTAAGAAAAACCTCTCTATAAGAATTTCTAAATAATTCAATGTCATATAAAGACTCATATACTTCTTTAGAACCTTTTGAAAGATTTTCCCTTAATTCCCTGTTATGAATAAGTAATCTTATAGCTCCGGCAAGAGAAAATCCATGGGGTTTTACAAATAAACCATTTTTATTTTCAAAGATCACTTCTTCAATATATCCATTACGACAGGTAATTACAGGTTTCCCGAAATACAGTGCCTCTACAATACAGTTGGGAATACCCTCTTCTTTATGAGTAGTTGGGATACAGATAAAATTGGAAGCCTCTGTAACACCCAGAACATATTTTCTTTCTACAGAAGTTCCGTCTAAAACCTTAAAATTCTTTAATTTCTTATTATATTCCATAAGTTTACTCCAGACCCTGCAGTGAACATACTCCATCCTTGAAAAACCGATAAAGATAATCTTCTCATTCACAAGATGCTTCATAGCCTCCCCTATAACAAACCAACCTTTACCCGAAACGGCTCTTGCATTAAGGCTTACAATTAAAAAATCTTCTGGCACTTCAAAAAGTTTCCTTATTTCCTTTGAAGAAGCCACTTCTCCCCTGTAACACACAGCGTTCCTTATAACCTTTATCCTCTCTTCAGGAAAAGAACGCAGTTTTAATATCTGCCTTTTAGCCCCTTCGGATTCAACTGTCATATAATTATGGGCCGGATTGGCCTGGGGCTTTGGCATACTTCTTGCTCCCACACAGAATTCAACTACAGGTATATCAAGTCTCCGGCATGGTTCTGTGGCAAAATGAAAAAAACTCGTAAAAACCAGAGAAGGTTTTATTTTTTTTAACTCCTGAAATAAGGCTTTCTGATTTCTCCGGTGAATATTAACAATCTCCACTGCATAATTTAAAAACTCTCTGTATTCAGGGTCAGAAATTCTATCTCCCTCAAGAGATGTTAAAATATAAAAAGAAAACTCCTTATAAAGACTTCTTACAACGTATTTTATAAGAGTTTCACAACCGCCTTTATTAAAGAGATCAGTAAAAAAAACACAGATAGTAGGAAGTGAGAGGTGAGAGGTGAGAGGTATTGGCAACTCTTGATTAAATACTTCTTTTTTGCTATTTTCCATAGTATATATTTATATTCTATAGATACACATTATAGTAAATTATATTATATAGATTTATAATCTAGAGAATATATTCTTCTCACCTCTCACTTCTTATATAAATTCTTCACCTGGCAGGAGAATTTTCCTCTTTTTAAGAATAAGATCAGTAAAATTATTGTGTCAGGGAATCTTATGAAGGTATTACAGCAAGTTACAGATATATGTAAAATAGTTACAGAACAAGGCCATATTACTTATTTCTCCGGTTTTACCACAAGAAACATCATATTGAAAATCCCATCAAAAATTTATTATATTCTTACTACAGCAGATCTTATAACCCTGAGTCAGTTATTCGAACATATAGATTTCCCAGGGAAACCTGATTATAATGCAGAATTAAAACTTGAAGATATTATAATCAGATTTAAAATAGTAAATCTTTCTCCGCAAAAAATAGATTTCTCTATCCTGAGAAAGGAGAGTTTAAAAGAACTTTTCACTGTCGATACCCTCTATTATGACCCCCAGAGAGAAATCTTCCTTGACCCCCTGGAATGTTATTATGATTTCCGGAAAAAAAAACTCATTCCCGTACCTGATTTTGAAGATTCCTATAAAAATAGTCCCCATAAAATACTCCATGGTTTTTTCCTCCTATCCCATATTAATTTTACTCTCCCGGAAGAATTAGCGGAAAAAATTGAAAAAATCCCTTTCACTATAAAAGATGATTACAGAGAAGAACTACGTCAGGGACTTACAGAAGTACTCACATCAAAAAACCCTTTTATTGCTCTAAGTTATATGGATAGATTTCATATAATCGAAGAAATCTTCTCGGAACCGACACCTGCAAGATCAGTTCCTCAAAATAAAGATTTTCATCCTGAAGGGAATGTCTATGAACATACAATAGAATGCTTTAAATATATAAAAAAACCACCCATCTCCCTTGCTTTAGCCCTTCTTCTCCATGATACGGGAAAACCTTCTACTGCAACTATCAAAGGAAAAATCCTGAGTTTTCGGGGTCATTCCGGAGTTGGAGTAAAGATTGCCAGAAAAGCACTCAGAAGGTTGGGTTATGAAAATAAAATTATTGAAAATGTGGCTTTCCTTATTCGTTATCATCTCTTAACTCATGAGTTCAGAAATCTTACAGAAGAAGAAAAACTAAAATTTATGCAGGAACCAATGTTTCATAATCTCTTAAAATTATATAAAGCCGATGTTTTAAGCTGTTATGGAGAGCTTTCAGATTATAAAAAGATTATTTCTTCTTATAAAAAAGTAGTTAAACATTTAGAGTAGTGGTTAAGTGCATGCTGATACTCCTTTTACAAAACTTATTAAAGAACTGATGAGTGATGATGAATACAGAAAACTTCAAATCGCTTTAATTCTGCGTCCTGAGCAAGGTACTCTCACCAGAAAAAGTGGCGGTCTCCGGAAAATTCGATGGGCAATGAAAGGAACTGGAAAGAAAGGAGGAATTCGTTTGATATATTATTGGGACAAAGCAAATGAAACTTTTTATATGCTCTTTATCTATCCCAAGACTAGAGTGTTTCTAATAAAAAAATTCCGTAAGTAGGTATAATAAAATGTGTGTAAGAAATAAATTAAGTATGAGACGAAAGAAAAAGAAAAAAATCTCTTAAGGGGCCCTCCATATAATAAACCAGAGGAAAAATATGGAAGTCCGGAAGATTTAGTTAATTGGAGTAAAGAAAAGGGAAATAAAAAAGAGGCAAAAAAATTACTGGCAATAAGAATGGTAATGTTAGAAGGAGAACCTATAGGATTAATGGTATAGCAAGATTAAATGGAATAACAGTAAGAACATTGCATAAATGGATTTATAAATGGAATAAAGGAGGAATAGAAAAATTAAGAAGAAAGCCCGGAAGCGGCGGCCCGAGGAAATTCCTGAAAGAACATAAAGAAGTTGCAACAGAGCTTATAAAAAAACAGGATAAAGAGAAAAAGAGATTAACCATAAAAGGGATGCATAATTTTTTAAAAGAACCGGTATAAAGTTGCTGTAAGCTATAAAAGTCTATGTTGGACTCTCAAGAGGATGAAAGTCAGACGCTTGGTACCGCTCCAGGTAAATAAGTATCCAAAAAATTTTAAATATACACACCTGTCCCTGTCCGGGCTCTGGAGCAAAAGATATGCCGTCAGAGGAGAAAGTTATAACTTAAATAAATGCAAAACTGTATATTCTGTAATAACAGATTTCATTGTAACAGGATCATAGATTTTGCGTAAGAGCCCGGACAGGGACAGACCTGTGAGATGGATACTAACTTGCCTGTTGCCGTACTTAGTACCTCGTCTTTGGCCAACAAGACAGAAGAAAGAACTGGTGGAAGTATTTAAAAAAGACTTGAAGGTATTACTGGAAGATATAATACCTGTATGGTTTTTTGATGAAACAGGTTTTCCAGGTTGGAGCAAAGCCGAGAAAAGTATTAGCTTTTAAAAGAGATAAACCTGTAATCCTCATAATGGAGACCATATAAGAGAAACCCTTATGGGAGCAGTAAATATTAAGAATGGCCAGATGGAAGCCCTTATTATGCCAAACTCAAATACTGAAACCTTTCAGTCATATCTGGATTATTTTAATAATCAGCTAAATGGTAAACCTGCTGTAATAATTTTGGATAATCCTTCGTGGCATAAGAGGGGAAAACTTTCCCGGGGAAATCCTGTGTATCTTCCACCTTATTCTCCTACTCTTAACCCTGTTGAAAGATTATGGAAAGTATTAAAAGATATGATGCCGGTTTTTAATGAAATTTCAAATGAAGATGAACTTCAGGAAATTATAATCAATAATTTGCAAACCTTTTTTCATAATCCAGACCTGGTAAAATCTATATGTGGAATTTCGGAATAATTTTTTGAGAAACACTCTAATCCGTGATTCAGACAGAAAGAATAGGAAAAAGGACAGAATTGTGATAAAATAAAGGAGTAAGGGACATATATTAATCTTATACCAGAGAGCCAGAAAGAAGGTGTTATTGAATGTATAGAACAATAGAGGCTATTTATGATGAAGGGAAAATAATAACAGATGAGCCTGTAAATATAAAAAAAGCAAAAGTTCTTATTACTATTCTTGAAGACAAATCTGAAGAAGATAAAGGTATGAAAGCCAGGGAATTAATAAAATACAGAGGAATTTTAAAAAATTTTGAAGAAGATCCTGTCCTCTATCAGAGGAGATTAAGAGATGAATGGTAAATATTTGCTGGATACAAATGCAGTTATAAATATATTAAAAATGGATGATTCAAAAGCTAAATTTTAAAATCCCAGAAATTTATTTGATAATTCTATCAAAAATCTTATTGTACAACCTATGAATACCAGTAGAGATATGATCCATATGATAGTTATCAAAAGCATTATAATACTCAGAGTGTTTTTTTCTTTTTTATATATATAGAGTGCATAAAAACCCAGGGGAAGCCATCCTGTTATGGCTAAAGGTATAATTAATATAAATGGTATAAACTTTGGTGTATTCCAGATAGGATTACCAGTAATATCAAAATAATATACTATTACAGTAGATATGAGTAAAAATAATATAACAGTTATTGTCAGTGGTAATGTAAGATATTGTTTCATAAAAGAAATATTCATTCAGGTAAATTATAATCCTGCTTAAATTAAGAATATAAAATGCATGACTTATTTCTAATATTTTTGTATATATTATAGTTAGTTTCATAACAATCCATAATCAAGAATCTCGTAAAGCGTAAATGGAGTATCCTCTATAATAAGTACATCATACTTTTTACTGAGTTCTATTATTTTTTTTCTTCTTTCTAAAGATAAAGTCACTCCTGCAGGATTTTGGAAATCAGGAACAAGATAGATAAATTTGTAATGTTCTTCCGTCCCTTTAAGCTGTTCAAGGGTTTCTTCCAGAACATCTACAAGAATACCGTCATGATCTGTCGCTATACCATGCATATGAGTACCATAGCCCTGAAAAACCTGAAGTCCTCCTATATAACTCGGCAGTTCTACTATAACGGGATCACTGGGATCAATAAAGACTTTTTCTATCAAATCAAGGCCCTGCTGGGATGAAACAGTTATGAGTATATTATCTTCATTTATAGTAAGGCCGTCTTTTTCAGCAAGTTTTATCAGTTCTCTTTTAAAATTGATATGGGCAGATGGTGGTTATGCAGGGCAGCTAATTGAGTGGGTAAAAGTAACTTGCAACAGGAGTCAGACTTCAACATTGATGGGCATCCCGGTCAATTCTGAAGACATACTCCTTTATTCTGAATATATAAATTCCATTTTGAATTATAAAAATCCTTTTAAATATTTATATGAAAATGATAAAGTTTTATACTCCACTGTCTATTCATTTTCATATTTGGTTGTGATCGATACGGTCATGACTATTAGATAAATTGCTTCTATATAAGTTTCATGTAAAGCTTTATTTTACGACATTAAAAATAAAAAATTTCTATACCCTTAAAATATCACTGAAAATCATCCAATAATTTTTTTACATCTTCTTTCCTGTCCGGATAGAGTTCCAGAAGATACAATAAAAATTTCTGTCCTTTTTTCTTATCCCCTTTTTCCATATAAAGTAATCCCAGGTTATAACATGCTTGTTCACAAAAAGGATTCAAGTTTAATGCTTTTATAAATTCATTAATCGCCAGGTCCTTATTATCTTCTTCTTTAAATTTCCTGCCAAGAAGCATATATTTATCCATTTCCATAGAAATATTTAAAAATTTTTCTTTAGAACCTGCCATGTCTTTTATTTTACCAGTATATGAATTATATAAAAAATTCCGTGCCAGTACAAGAGAAGGCTCAATAGTTAAAGCCTTTTTTGAATGTAAAATAGCCATATCGTAACATTTTTTCGAATAATAACAGGCAGAGAGATTCATATGACCTTTAACAGAATCAGGATCAAGTTCAATCACCTTCTCATATTCTCTGATAGCTTCGTCTGTCATACCCTTTTTATCATATTCAATACCAAGTCCCAGATGAGCATAAGCGTAAAAGGGACTTTTTTTTACAGTATCACTCCAGAGGTTAAAACTGTTCTGCCATACATTTACCCTGTTGCAGGTCATAACAGAAAAAGCAGAAATAATAATGATTAACACACCATATATTGATAGTTTCAGAATCTCTGTTTTCCTCATCAGCAGTCTGTGGCAGATTAAAGAAAAAAGCAGATAAATTCCGAAAGAAGCTATATAAATATATCTGTCTGCCATAGAAAAATCAAGGAAGATAAACATGTTGGATACAGGCATATAAAATATAGCAAACCATATAAGTGGAAACAGTAATTGCCTGTCTTTTAAAAAACCGTATATGACAAATGAAAAAAATAATAGCACTGATATAATTGAAATAATAATAGAATAATCATGAAAACTTTCTGCTATGTTTACCGTATATAAAATACATAACCTTGAAGGCCATAAAAGTAACTTCATATATCTGGAAAAAATAACTATAGCCGTAAAAATTTTGTCATAAATAGTAAAATCAGTTAAATCACATGTTCTCTGGGCATTGGAAAAATACAGAACAGCCATATAGGCAATTACAGACATACAGTATGGTATTACAGACAGTACCTTATAAAAACCTTTCTTTATATCTATACCGGAAGGGAAATAATATAAATAAAAAACAAGGAGGACCGGATAAAACATAACGACAGGCTGGGAAAGCAATGCACATATATATAAAATTACTGAACAACTATATCTGACATATCTGTATGTGTCTTTAAAAGAATCTATAAAAAAATAAAAAGACATAAAAGAAAACATTCCTGCAAGAAGAAATGTTCTTGCAGAAATCCAGCCAACCGGTTCAACATGAACAGGATGAATGGCAAATAATAAAGCAGTCATAGAGGCAATAAATTTTTCATTAAATAACTTCATAGTAACAAGATAAATAAAGAAAATATTTATAAGAAACATAATAAAATTGGACAGATGAAATCCAAAGGGGTTTAGATGCCACAGGTAGAAGTCAAAGGATAAAGAAAGAAAGAGAATGGGATGATACATATTCCCTGTTTCAACAGGATTTACAGGGTTAAGCAGTAATTTTACATTATGCCAGTTCAAATTCTCAACATATTTATTTTCAATAAAAAACCTGTCGTCCCAGTTAAGAAAATCGCCGTTAAAAACATGTATATAAATAATGACAGTCCAGATGATTATCCATAACAGAGGATGACGTATCAGTTTAACCGATGAATATTCAGACTTATTATTCATTATCAATTACCAGATACTCTTCCGCTAGTACTTTGATATAAAAATTGGTGGTTAACTTTCACTCCTCTTTCGAGTAAAATTACAAGAAAGAGGATGAAAGAAATAAAAAAACCACAAAATTGGGGTCAAACTTGCCCCAACCCTAATTTTAATTGTTATGGTAAAAATAGTCAAGGAAGTATTCGGTCAGTTGCATCATATCTGACCCGGAGTGGTAAGAGAAGAATATTTGAATGTAAGGTATGTGGTGAAATGTTTTCAGAGACAAGAGATACTGTATTCTATGATTTAAGGACATCTGAAGAGAAGGTAATGATGGCCTTGAAAATGATATTGGTAAAAATGGAATTATCAGGGATA
>Ga0302241_1001172_pt1 | contig 20232 bp, 28 predicted proteins | sample AAG_UR_Arg_MG_FD_193532 | JGI IMG/M metagenome (GOLD analysis project Ga0302241, IMG submission 193532) | Enriched activated sludge microbial communities from anaerobic digester in WTTP, New Holstein, Wisconsin, United States - AAG_UR_Arg | ecosystem: Engineered > Bioreactor > Anaerobic >... | reverse complement strand
GGGATAATAGTGACTAATCACTACTACCCCCTAGAAAGGTGGGAGGTTATCAGAACATAGGTAAAGTTGGCATAGGCATACCACTTTGCTGATTATTAGGCTGAACAGTGTTTAGTGCGCTTGGTAATTTAACTACATTGTTTGCGGTGGTTAGCTTAGGAGCTATGTCGTTTACTGTAGGTGCCATCTTTGCAGAAGTGCTGGGGGACTTAACTGTTGACCCAGTTGATTTTCCCCCGGTAGGGTTAGCCATACCCTTAGCCAGCTTTTCAAATGAGAGCTGGGCTATATCTCCGGCCAACTTAACTAATAGTGAGTTCATAATACCTCCATAACTATGACAAAGAAGAAAACGAAAAAACACGCAGATCCGATTACGCTACATATTACTATTAACTCAAAAATAACAATTGTCAACTACCGAGACATTCCTGAAGCGCTATCAAAGAAGATAACAAAACTGTGTACGAAAGTCAATCCTTTAATAGCGATAAGAAAACGGCAGGGACTGCCATACAGAGATCTTACAAAAAACATCTATATGTATTCATACGTAGTTGATTCCAACGAAAGTATCTCGATGCATATAGATCGTGGTATGTGGCGGGATCTTAAGCAGGTAATTGACAACCATAACAAAGTGCTGGAGTTGAGCGGAAAGATGCCTATAGGCATTGCTATAAACATGTCTGTGGTTACCACTCCAGTAGCTTTTCCAGAATTCAAACTCGTTCTTGAAGGATATCAACAAACTGCTCAAGTAAGCGCCTTATCCAGGAATCAAGGAGTGTTGAGCTTTCCGCCTGGTGGGGGTAAAACAATACTGGCGGCGTCCATATTGGGGCAAATAAAACAGCGTACATTGGTTATAGTGCATACCGAACAGCTGGCAGAGCAGTGGTGTGAAGCTCTTGGATCTAAAACTTACGACGGTTTGCACATCGGTAAATTCTTCGGGACATCCAAAGAGCAGGGAACTCATGTTACCGTTGCCACAATACAGTCAATAGTAAATTATCACAATAAGAATGAATTCTATACTGGATATGGCTGTGTAATACTTGATGAATGTCACCATGTTCCTGCAGACACCTTTAGAGAAGTAGTTGGGAAGTGCCGAGCTAAATACAGGTATGGGCTGACTGCGTCCCTTAAGCGAAAAGACAGAAAAGAATTCCTTATGTTTTCAATATTTGGATCGGCTCTAGTGCAACTATCCTATGAGGACATAGGGGATCGAATAATAATGCCAAGAGTGGTCAGGGTAGACTTCGACGACCCCGGGGATTTGAATATAGAAGACGTGTACGCAGTGCGCAAAGGTGAGATGCGCCTGGAATATGCTTACTTGTACGGTTGGATGGCAGACAGTAAGGGCAGAAATTCCCAACTTAAAAAGGTATTGAACCACTTGGTCAACGACAGGGACGCAGTAGTTCTGATACTGACTAAAAGACGGGATCACGCGCAACTACTGCAGGATTATCTAATTAACACCTGTAAAACTACCTGTGGACTCCTACTTGGGGGAGGATCCGCAGCGTATAAAAAGAAAAAGAAGTTAATCCTGGAAGATGCCAGGGCCGGAAAATTGAAATTTATAGTCGGAACTTCTATCGCGGACGAGGGCTTGGATGTGGTCACTTTAAATAGACTGGTGCTCGCAATGCCAAGCTCTTTTGACGAGTTGTTAAGACAGCGAATAGGAAGAATAGCCAGAAACGTAGAGGGTAAAGAAATACCTATCGTTTATGACTTGGTTGATACCTATATACCCGAGCTTAACAATTCGTGGGCGGCTAGAAATAGACTGTACAAAATATTGAAAATGGAGGTGTCTACTACAGGAATTGGAGACCTGTAGTCTGTGGGTATCTAATAAAATCTTTAGGAGAACGTAATGATTCCGTACTGCAAAATAACCCCGAAAAGAATTCTCAAGTCTGACAGATCTCCCCTTTCAAAAAAGCAGGTAGGAGAACTGGAAGCACTTGAAAACGATCTCGTAGTAGCTTTAAAAGAAGTTACTGAAGAAAACATCAACGGCGCTGACATCGAAAATGTAGCAGGCATCCTATTCAAAAAAATCGTAAAGATGCTGCCAATTAAGAAGGATAAGACTCGTGAGGCGGCGGTAAAGATGTTCACCCGGGCCAGCGTTGACAGTGTAGTGACCAGAGTGCGCGCTCAGCTTAAAAACGAAGCCCTCTTGGTTGCAGACCCCGAGCCGATTAAGTATCCGTTCACAGTATCGGACGAAGAGAATCTACCGAGACTGTATATCGCTGGAAACGTCCCATTTGAAATCCTGGAGAAGTTCAAACACAGAGAACTCCAGGCCAACAAAACCCGTGTAAGAAACGGGCACGCAAAATGGAAGAAAATCGACGAAGCCGTAGGGTGACGTACCCTTTGACCTGATGCATCTTATATGATAATATCAGGTAATATGATATTATCAATAGATCAAAGCTACTCAGGTACCGGCGTCTGCTACTTGTCCAATGACGGCAGGATGGAACTATTTCTTATAAAAACTACAGCAGATATGCTGTGGGAAAAAAGAATGGAACACATCCTGTCGTTATTGGACTCAATCTTAAATATGTCGGCCATAAAGATGGAAAACCCCTCTAAAATAGAACATGTTATTTTGGAGAGCTATGCCTTTGGGGGATCCTTCAGAGGATTTCAGCTAGGTGAGCTCGGCGGAGTAATAAAATACTTTTTTTACATGAAAGGGTTTTCTGCCCGCCAGATAATGATAGCCCATCATAAAATGTTCGTAGCCAGAAATGGAAAAGCCAAGAAGGACGAGGTCATATCCGCACTTAAATCCAGATTTAGTATAGATACCTCCAATGATAACATCGCAGATGCTATTTCTATGGCGTTGATGTATTCTACTTTCTTGAAGTACAAACAGGGCACTCCTCCAGATGGAATTTACGATAAAATATTAATGGCAAAGGTGGATGAATATCTTAATGGCACAAAAAAACGAGGGAAAAGAGCGCCAAAGAAAAGCGCTGAGCCAGTTGCTAAACCAGTTCGGGAAGCAGGTTCAAAGCGCAAACGGAGATCTGATAAGGATAAATGAGCTGTGTGAATCCACCGCTGAATCTTTAGCCAATTTAATAAATGCTCAAACCACCGCAGCGCTGGTGGCTTTGCACGTAGGGATAAAATCCGAAATAGGTAGGGTTATAAACGACCTTATTGACCAGAGCGGAAAAGAGATCATTGAGTCGTTCAAGTCAGGACAACTCAAAGACAAGATAGATAAGCATATCTAAGGAGGTACTATGAAAGTACTTATAGACGGGACACTAGTTCCTGCGTCATATTACTATTATCTGCTCGATTTCAGGGACAGACATTTTGAAGGCTACGAATCTATAACCAAGATTCCCGTTACAAAGAAACTGTGTGAGTACACTGTAGCAGGGTTTGTGTCCGCTTTTAAAGCGTGTACAGAACACTCTACAGCGGAGTTAGAAGAAATAAAAAGGAGTAAAGAACATGGTACCATTGGAAAATGAAAAGGGTGGGGAAGAAGTAAAGAAAGAGTCCGTCGCGGAAAAGATGAAGCTGATCAAGATGTTTAAAAAGCTCACCTGCAAGAAGTGCTCAGGGGATGCCTACTTCATACCCACGCACAATAAGGTTGTGTGCATGAAGTGTAACAACATCAAAGTAGTTGATCCTTCGTCCCTGCAACCAAGAGATTACATGTCAGACAAGACTCTTGAGGACTTTGACGCTGTTCCAGAAGGCAGCAGATACGCTGTATCCTACCAAAGTCCAGACAGTTTCGCGTTAAAAGACGCACCAGGAAGAAACGAAACATGCTCCTGCGGGTCTGGCAAGAAGTACAAAAAGTGCTGCTTAGCTGACGCGGAAAAAGCTAGAAATTCTGAGGTTCTTACTATGTATGCAAATCAGAAAAATTCAGCGCTGCTGGCCGGTGCAAATGTTGTACGCATGATAAATATGGCCAAAGCAAACTTCGACGCCAATCCGGATATAACCGAATTCGACGCTAATAGTCTTGGATTCAAGCCATTCCTGAACATGGACGGCGATCTTGAAGACGTAAATATATTCGATGTTAAGGTAGCTAACTAATGGATAACAACGCCATAATTACCATTCTCATCGCGCTGTTCGGCGGTGGACTATTTGTATTCCTGTATAAATTTTTCTTCCCTAAGACAACCCTGAATAACGAGACCGTTACCAAGGCGGAAAAAGAAAGAAAGGCTGACTCAGAAAAGGTTGAAGCTGGCGTCGCCAAGGTTGTGGCTATGGACGAAGACCTCAATATTAAATTGAAGGAGCTTTCCAGAGACAACAACGCTAAAGACGTGACCCTGCAAAAGATAGCCGAAACCCTAAAGAAGGTAGAAGCTCGTAAGAGTATCCCAGAAAACGAAGTAAAATCGGAGTATGAGAAACATGGATTCAAAGTGGAAGATTTTTAAAGTAGTCATCCTTTGCATTTTAATGGCCCGCCCTGCGTTCGCTATTAAGATTTTGAGGCCAGGGGATGTCGTAAAGGGAAAAGTTGCAACAGAGACCTTCTATTGCTTAAACGAACAGGAAAATGTCGAAATACTGAATCGACTTGCTATGGTGGACGCATTGAAGACCATGATAGCACTCAAAGAGCAGCAGATCGACAACCTCAACGAGTCGGTCAGACTCATGGAGCTTAAAGTTCAGGGAAGGGAAGAATTAAGAGATGTCATGCAAGCAGCGTATGATAAATCTAGACAACGTGAGAACGCGCTCGCCGAAGAAGTTATCAAAGTCCAAGCCGAACTTGGAAGAGAAAAACGGCGCCGGAAAAGAATCTTCGGAAGTGGAGTCCTGTCCGGTATTGGACTTGTTAGACTGGTGGTCGAGGCATTCAAATGACAACGCTAATTAAGATCGCTTTTGTCGGAACTCACGGGGTTGGTAAGACAACTCTTCTAGAAGCGATTAAAGATAGCGAAGAAATCAAAAATATGGGGCTAGCCTCAATCCATTTCGTGGAAGAAACAGCTGTAAAAGTATTTGAGCTGGGAAAGACGAATCCTGCGTTGGTAATAAACCAGGGGGCTACGCTAGAGGCTCAGCTACATATTATGGGGATGCAACTCCAGGATGAGCGAGCGCAGATGCGCGGAATTCCATTGATATCCAAGGAATGTGGGGCAACCAGCTTGATGGTATGCGACAGAACAGTACTGGATGCAGTGGTGTATACCTACAGCAGAGTGTTCAGCGAACCGAAACCATACCCATGGGCTACTGATTTGCCAGACCATCTGTACAATTGGGTGTGCAAATCTGTATCACACCCATATGACATAGTATTCTATCTGCCAATAGAATTCCCACTTCAGACCACAGACTTCCGTCCAGGAGACATTGAGTTTCAGGAGAAGATCGATGATCTTATGCAGGGACTATTTATTCAGGGACGGCTGGGTCGGACCAAAATAAACAATCTTAAAGACATCTGCGAAAAGGTAGTGGTATTATCCGGATCGGTAGAAACCAGGCTGGCCAAGGTGTTAAAACACATCAAAGCAATAAAGTCTGATATATATCAAGGACGTCACTATTGACATAAGGAGAGAGGGGAGTTTACCCCTCTCTTTTTTTATCTATTAATCCCGTCAATATAGCATATATTTTATCGGCCAGCATATCCGTATCCAACATTTTAAGATGGGAATAATCAGGGATATTAAGATGTACGTCAGTGGTGCCATCGTCCATAAAAGTTATTTCCAGGGAGCCATCCAGATTATTGGGCATAGAAGCATCGATCATCGAAGTAAGTAGCTCCCCGTCTATATGCGAATTAATAAGGGAATTTATATAGATGGAATAGATGTCCTGGTCTGCGATGCAGTCTAGCGTACAATCTTCAGATTGTATCCTATATACTGGATATCCCCGTATTTTAGATTTAGACATGTTCTTTTCTAGCGCTTCCATAGTATCGAATCTGGAATTAGTCAGGGGGTCAAAATAGAATTTATCCATTTTTAAGCTCCTTTTTAGGTATAAGTAAGATGTTAACATCACAATGGATACGCCGTCAATCCATTGTTTTCTATATATACTTACATAAAAGGAGAAAGGCTATGTGGGACGTCCTACATGCAGAGCTCATGGCAGTAACACTGTACGGTGAGCGAAAGTTTCGTGACGCCCTAGCACAGTCCTCGTCGGTACCACAAGTACTGTTGTTGTTAGGGCTAATTTTCAATGGAAGGCAGACCCGGCTATATCATAAAATGAGCCGGGGAATTGTCAATATGGGGCGGGGATACGGTGGTCATCCGGCGATGAGAAAGCTGGATAAAACTAACTACTCTGTAGCAATAGAAAAAACAGCTAAAGAAATAGTCGGTAGCCATCCACTGCTCGCCTCTGTGTACGTCGACATGCTACTTCGTACGCTGGAGTTAGCATGGAATGAAGACATTGGATGGGCCAATCTTCGTGGATACAATCTGATAGTCAGAACCGGAGTTGCAAGACGCCGGATCATAGGTGTCAGACTACCCCTCAAGCCCGGTCGAGTGTTTCAGGAAAATGGCCTCGGTAATGACCATGTAATCTACGACGGGTTCGTAGAAAGAAACGGCCGAACCGTGTGGGGATACTTCCAGGTAGATGGAGATCCCCTACCTTACTTCGAACAGAAGAAGGTACCATTGGTGCAGATCCCGGGGGAATAAAAATAAGGGGTGAGAAATCACCCCTTATTTTTTAACTATAAATTTAGTTATTAGAATCCTGGAATTCCAACTCCTGGGATTCCGCTAAGTCCAGCCATTACATTAAGTCCAGTGTTATTTGCGCTTCCAGCACTCATGTCATTGTAAGATTCTACGCGTACCTTGATAGGAACAATGCGTTCGCATCTGATAGAGGTAGTTTCTGCCATGACTACGCTGTTTGCGCTGACCTGGAAGCCATGGTTCTGGATGTAGCATTCTTCCAGGAATATGGCGGCCACGTCACTCTGATTGTTATCCTTCATGAACAGGATCAGACCGTAAGGCTGACTGAAGATATCAGAGTTAAGATTTAGCCAGAAGTTGTTGTAACCTGGGGTATCCTTGATATCCTTGGGCAGAGTGCGTAGAAGATCTGCATGCAGACCTATCGGCTGCTCTCCCATTGAAGTATTTCCATTCTTCTGGTTATCCCGCAGGACGTTTCCCATTTGCTCATTTATTACAGAGGCGGCTGCTTTTCCAGGATAGTAAGAATAGAACATGCGCAGAAGGTTGGCACCTTTGTAGATAACGCGGTTAATACTCATCTGCGTAGCAGTTCTGGCCGACATGATATAGGATCTCTTAGAACCTATTTCAAAGATCTGTGCCAGCTGTCTGTCTTGCTGTATAGCTGAGCTATCTATAACACCTATAGGTATAGCAATAGTCTGATCCAGATCGTGAACGGCACTAGAGTCAGTAATTACATTCTCCAGAGCATCTGACGCCAAGTCTGACAAACGAGGAGCGGTGGCACATATAATAGTGCTGTGAGAGCCTACAAAGTCACCACCGACGAGATTCTGTTGGACGTGTTGAGTATTAAAGTCCCAATTCTGCAGTGAAGTAGTTGGGGTTCTTGAAGTTGCGGCCATTTTAAGTCTCCTTACTTATTAGTAGATGGGGGACCAATTTATTGATCCCCCATCCCAGGGTCGTCAGATGATGAATATCAGTCTGATATAGTTAAGAGGAATCGGGACTTTCAGTTTAAAGCACGCGAATACCCGATCAATCTGAGCAGGATCGACCTGGAATCTATCCACGGCGCTTCCTGGAAGTACCTGGCCCAGCTTCAGCCATCTTTCTACTAGAGCTGCACCAGCTTTATACAGCAGATTCAGAGTCTCATCATTAATGAGATATCTACCGATATAAGGCCTGAAGGTAGCTCTGGCAGTTTTAGCCATGTGGTCCACGTTTTTAGTTACAGAGTATTCTCTGGTTTCTACAGTAGTCATATCAGTGGTGAGCTGGTGTCTTACAGTCAGAGCAGAGCGCTGACCCGGCTGTACCACTATAGTAGTACCACCTTCAGCGATGATGTCCATCTGAGCTTCGGTAAAGTAGTCATTGGTGAAGAACACCTTGATGAATCCAGCAAATGATCTGTTAGTAAAACCCTTCTGAGGAGCATCACTCTGAGTGGCACCTGCATACGCGCATGCGAAGTAGTATCCTGGGACCGGAGTTACATTCACTCCATCATTGGATACGCCCACGGCAGGAGCGAAGATATGAGTCATTCTGCGTTCAGCAAAGCTCTTGCTGATGTCTCTGTACCATCTGGCCATTACGTATTTATTAGTTATGACCGGGGTCTGGACGCGATAGAAGTTATCGTCCACGATAGCGTCGAACTGACCGAGTTCGAAATCTTCCAGCTCGTCATTCCAGATCTTATTGATAATAAGTTCTGTTTCAGAGACTACAGTCTTGACTAGATACTTGGATTCTTTGTAGCCGCTTACAGTGCCGTAGTCTATGACAGACTTGTCGATAAGCACAAGCTCATCCTGGCCGTCAACTACACCGTCACTGAGGAAGGTAGCTTCTTCGTCTACGAATCTGTTGATAGCGTATGTTCCGGCGTTAACAAGTACCATAGCTTCAATCAGATAGTCGTCCGCGTTGCTGACCGCCGCTGAATTGAATGTATATAGCCTTACGATCTGCTGACTAAATATGTGAGTTCCAGCGGTAGTTATATCTCTGGAAGAGCCATTGCCGTAGAAAGCCCGGATAGTCATTCCACCAGGGAGTACTCCTGACATTGGATCTGCAGTAGGATTAGTTTTGTCGTATACGCGGAGCTGCATAGCGAAGTGCCCTGCAGTAGGAACTATAAACGGATTGTCTGCCTGTACTGCACCGTTTACCAGATATGGATAGAACAGTTCTGCTCCGGCCGGGAGGTTGCTTGATTGCGCGTAGTACACTTCACAATTTTCTGCGTGTGACGCAGTAGATGTAAATTTAACGCCTTCGAAGGAGTCTCCGACGAGCTTGATAGTGCACACACCGTCAGAGGTAAACTGCGACAGAGGAACTGCGATGTCAACCCCGGGATTACTGAGCACTGAATATGAAAAGGAGAAGTCCACTTTCGGTCTGTAATATACAACCAGGCGGTCGTATCCAGAGCCTATCAGCTCTTCCTGAGCTACGCCGCTGCCGTCAGAGAGAAGTGTTTCATGGTTGAACAGGCTTATTACGCTTAATTCAGTTCCGGAGGGGGCGATGTTTCCATCTGCCATATCCCACACGCCAGTGAGCTTATTCTGTCTACCCAGGTATCCAGATTTAGTGACGCGGGTCTGACGAGCAGTATTAAACAGACCGATTCTTTCGCGCTTCTGAGTAACATCGCTCATGGTGACTACATGTTCTTTAAGAATCTGATGAACAATAGGATTAGTAGTCAGCGGAACCATGCAGTATACTTCTTCGGTCTCCAGCATTTCAAAGGCTTTTTGGTAGGACAGAGGTGTATCATCTTCTACCATGATGCCAAGAATAACTTCGTTAGCACCAAGTGAAGGAAGAGCTTTGCTCATGCCGTAGGCCAGAGGATTCTCCAGAGTTACTTCTCCAGCCCCGAATATTTCTTCCATCTCATCTACGCTGCTGGCGATTACTACTTTATCAGTGTAATCAGTTCTGCGAGCAACGCCGGATAGATACACGATTCCATTATCTGATAGTCGGGGGCTGAGCATAATAGCATCGTCTACCTTTGACCATCCGAAGCTGGCTACGGTATACTCTAACCCAGAAGCTGAGCCTACACTCGCAAGAACGCCATCAGGATCGTCAACAATAAGAGTATTCTGATCTTCTACGCTTTGAATCTCGTAGTATCCTGCGGCAGCTCCGTAGAGTACATGTACGTAATCTCCGTCGTTATCCCCAGGAGCTGTGCTGGCTGACACGTTAGACAGGATGTAATTCATGTTGTAATCTACGATTCTTACTGCGCCAGAAACTGATAGTGCACCAGCATTACTCTGCAGTTTGAACACAGACTTTTTGATCTTATGCTCTCCGGCATAATTCTTAATGGTGACATTAAGGGTATCTTCAAGAACTACGGATCCGCTCGGAAGAGCAGGAAGATCCAGGGTGACTTCTGTTTTGGCATAACTGCCCAGTCTAACTCCTGTAGACAGCGCATCATTGAAGTCTTTTATTTTCTTATAAGACGGCCCTATGATAACACTCTGCAAGGTAGCGGTGTTAATCAGCGGATTCAAATTTTGAAATTTCTGTAAAACTTCAACATCCGGTTTAAAGTAAGTACTTAAAGCCATTTTTTATCTCCTATTTTAAGATCATTTAGGACTGGCAGAAGTCATAGGGATGCATATTTTGACCTTCCCATCTTCGCCGCTGCCATCATCTACACTAACTCCAGCCTCATTATTGCATCCAGTGTTCGGGGTGCCCACCAAAGAATCCCCAGTAACCACGTCTCCTGACCTAGCCACTTCTATTTCACCCAGAGGCACGCTATTCATACTGGTTACTGCCCAACTGTACTGAAACAGTATCTGTATCAACACAGGAACTTCCACAATCCTAAATCCAGATCTCACATCTTTAGGCTCTTCCTCACCTACTGTTTTGACCGCCACATCGAACATTCCGTTCTTGCGCAGCTCCGTCTTAAACTGATTAGTAAGTAAGAAGACTAATCCCGCCAGTCTGGAGGCTTCCAGTCCTTCTCTAGACACACTCACTACTTCCACCGCTCCGCCTATTAAATCAGTATATGTTTTAGATCCAGTTACAAGATTTCCGCCAGCGAATTGGTCTATCGAGGTATTCAAGAAGCTTAAGGGTCGCCTTCGAATATATATAGTTGGTTTGAATTCAGGTGTCAAGTTGTCTTCGCTGAACTGATCAGCGATATTCAATCTAGTAAGCTCTTTGTCTACATCATATTTAAACTCGCCATTATTCTGGGAAAACAGTGCTTGATAGAACCCTATAAAGTAGTCCTTTACAAAGTCATCCAAGTAGAATTTATCCAGATTAGCTAAGTCTATCATGGTAGATTACAGCTCTTCCTCTGTCACAAATATTATAGGCTCTTCAGCGAGCTCTAGCCTATTAGTAAATGGGGTTACGTATGCACCAAAAGTTCCAGTGTACCCAGTCACAAGCTCTTCCGCTTTTACGGGCTCACTTTCACCTATGCGCCTCCAATACTTAAGCACGGCAGTAACTGTGGTCGAGGGTTCGGCATCTACTGTAAGATCCAGACGCTGAACCATACCGATTTGCTCATCGTTTATATGAACTACAACAGCATCCGCCGTTATCTCTATCAGCATCTTTCTTACGTCCATACCGACCTCCTGTTACATACCGCGAAGGAACGCCGCAGCCTTCTGCATAGCAGCTTCTTTTATTTCTTCCACATCGTCTTCGCCAGAATCTTCTTCAAAATCTTCTTCAGTATCTTCAGCAGGAGCTTCTTCAGATTCTCCAGCGAAAGCCTCTTCTGGCATTTCTTCTGCTGTACCGGCATCTCCGCCTTCTGCGCCTAGAGCTGACAGAAGCGCCATGATATCCGGGGATCCCTGTTCTGCCCCCGCCCCTTCCATTGGCATTTCGGCGCCAGGTACAGCTCCGCCACCAGCTTCTTGCTCCGCTGCAGCCAATAGCGCGGCCAGGTCATCCTGCTCTTCGGCCTGGGTTTCATCGCCTTGAGAAAGAAGAGCTTCTATTAGCGCGCCCTGGTCCACTGCCATAGGATCAATCCCAGCATCCTGAGCTTCTCCAGCCAGCTCTTTCATCATAGCGCCTTCAGCTTCCATCTCGGCTAATTTAAGTAAAGTAATAGTATTCATTATTGTCTCCCTGTGTAAAAAGGTAGTCTCCAGTCATCATAATAACCAAGGTCTGAGGTTCCATTTAGTAGGTCTGTTCTAGCGCGAACCTCCATAGTGCCTCCGGGCATAGCGACTCCAGTTGGATAATCCACGATCGCGAAATATTTCCGGGGCTTCTTTCTTTGCTTGTATAATATCTCTCAAAGATCCGTTCGTTCTAGCCCTATTTCCAGCATTGTGTACCCTGGTCATACGGCTATCCCTAAACATTTGGGATAGAAGTTCGGACAGTCCTTCCGGACGGGCGGGCTCTCTTAATACGTGGGACACTAATCTGAGCTTATCCATAACCGATTTTTTTCCACCCAAGCCTTTAAGCCCTGTAGTCCTAATCATAGCCAGCTTCTGTAACGCAGCTGCTTGTATATCACTTGATAACTTTGTAATCATCATGCATTCCTTATACTGTCCCGGGCGGAACTGAGTTCGTTAATAAGCTCAGGGTACTTGCCTAATAATAGATATACCACATGGCCCCTGTCTAAGCAAGACGCAGATATAATTTGATGTAACATAAATCCTCTGCGCTCAGAAGTTTCTACTTTCTCCACCGTGTAGAACATCATTTTATCTGGATTAAATATAACATCTTTAGGATTTAAACAGGGGTAGTTGCTAAAAAATATGCGGGCCTCGTTTGGCTCCATCTCTCCCCATTGAGGTAGCTGGATCAGTTTGTGGTCAGGAGTCATGTTAGCCCACCCAATAATAGGGGCGTAATATCCGCCCTCTATATGTGATCCAAAACAATCGTCACACCTGGAAGTTCTAGATCTCTGTTTGTCTACATCCCAGCACAGACATTTAGGACCGAGTGTTTTAAGATTAAACACTGCTACGGGAGTGCCTATTCCGTGGCGCTTATTCTTTAGGAGAATGTTGTTCCTTCTGACTATTTCAAGGGCCTCTAAATTAGGCAGTGACTCCAGTTTGTGCGGAGTGGACTCAGCTGAAATAGAAGTAGAACGTTGCGTGGCAACTATTCTATAAAATAACGAGCGCCATATCTTACGGTACCATATAGTATCTACGTATTGGGTATCGTGGTTGAACTGAAATACAGTAGTGTATCCAGAGTCTGACGACTCCGATCTTTGCAGCTCAAAGATATAATCCCGGAAGTCCTCAAGAGATTGTGAGAACTTCCAGGATATTAATATCTCATCCTGCCCTATTGGACGCGCTCTAGTTATTTCAGCAGATATCATTATTACGCCAGTCTAGACAATTTTGCACACGCCACTTTTACTACATCCTGTTCGAAAGAATTGAGACTTCCTTCTTTTTCTGATCCGAGCCCGTTGTTGTCAGTTTGGCCTGTCATCGGCTCACTAGGAGGGGGCCCTGCCATAGCCGGGTCCATTCCGCCCATTCCCATATCCATCCCACCGCCCATGCCCATTCCGCCACCAAACAATTCTCCTAGCATTCCAGCCATCTGGTTGACAGTGTCGTTGGTCTGCATGATTGCCTGATTCTGCATCATATCAGTCTGGTCATTGGCGTTTAATCCGGCGCTAATTCCGTTTATCATGGCCATATCCATGTTATTCTGCATCATATTCTGCTTGTTAATCGCGTTAGATCCAATTCCAGCCATACCTCCGCCAAGTAGAGCGCCTACGCCCATACCTATTGGACCCATTCCCATGCCACGTCCTGCCATACCGCCGAGGGCAGCTCCGCCCAGACTCATTAGAGGAGTAGACAGGGTGCCTTCATTTCCAATGAGACCATTGATTGAGTCCATGATCCCGGCCATCTTTTCATTAGCGCGTCTTTCGATATCGTGCTTGATTGACATTTATTTCACCTCGATAGATTTCGTCTGCCAGCGACATATAAGCTAAGATACTCGGAGGAAAATCCTCCGTAACATTGTTCCAGGTTGATGCTTTCTTTTATAGCTTGAGCGGACATCCTAAATTCATTGATAAGTCTTTGCAGCGTTCTTTCGTAGTCAGCCGCCTTTTCTTCAACAACTACCTGTGTTCCGCTATCGTTATACTGAAAGGCATTGCGGTTAAATTTGTGAATAGCTGATTTAAGGGCAAATATAGACGCCCCGTCCAGCCACAAGGACAAGGACGGGAACGACATAATACCTGCTTGAATTGCTAATGGAGTAACCGCAGTATTGTAATAATCCAACGCCAGAAGTAGGAAGGTTTGTAACTGCTTGTCAGTAAATTCTTGACCTTCAATCAGATGATTGTTTTCTTCATAGTCCATGAGGTAGTCACGAAGAGCTATTACAAGCTTTTCGAGCCTGTCCATCTCAGGTGTCATGTTGGATATTACAGGCTCCATTAGGCTCTCCGTCTGCGGGGTTTGATTGAATCCTTAGTGGAATCGACAGATTCTTCGACCACTTCTTCGACCGCACTTTCTGCGGAATCCTCGGCCACTTCTTCAACAGGAGCTTCTGCTGGATCAGACATTTCGACTGTCATTTGCACAGAAGTTACTGGGAGGGACTCCTCCGATTTTACGTCTACTGCAGGAGCCTTTACTTCTACAGGCTTAGCTGCAGCAGCTACTGCCGGAGCAGCATCCCCAACCGAGATCACTTCGGCTGCAATAAGCTTATCCATACCTGCTGCCATAGCAAAATCAAATTCAGATTTTGACACAGTCAGCATCCCACCATTAACTTTGCAGTACGACTTCATTTCTACGATGCCTCTCGGCAGAGAAATATGCACTGCATACATATTGTTTGATTTTTTACCTAGTTTCAGATTTGGCATTAGTTACCTCTGTTTTTTCTTCTTAATATTTCTATAAGCTGGTTTATTCCAGCGTCGTACTCAGAGTTTAATCCGGATAGCACTTCCAGTTTAGTCGGCGTAGACCCAAACCAAGAGTCAAAGAATCCAGGTTCTGGCATGTCATTAGCGCCCTTCATCTTGTCATATATACGTCCCAACTCTAACCGCTTAAGTGCGGCAGCTTGTTCTACCGGGCTCACTTTCCTGCCCTGAGACTTGGCATTAGCGTACATGTTATTCCACCTTGAGGCCCTATCAACAGGGATATCATCAGGAAGTGATGGCGCTTTTAGGTACTCATCTATGGCATTTCGTTTGAACGCATTTCTGCTATCAGTAGAATTAAGTGCCGAGTCCAATCCAGATTTTAGTGAGTTCTCTGCCCAAGAGTAGTCGTCGGTGTTTATGTCACGAAACAGCCTATTCTGCAGGGTTTCTCTGGCGGTTCTACCCGGAACTAAATCTTCAGTGGGTTGTACGTGTCCCATCAACCCAATAGAGGACTTATTTCCAGGGCGTCCGTGCATGACAGGATCCACACTGTCATTCAGCTTAGCATTAACCATTTCAGCTATCCCAGCAGGCAATCCACCAGTAAGAGCCCCCCTCCATGCAGCGCTAGCAGGGGACACCCTGACAGGAGTTTCGGCATTTCTTCCCATGAGAGCCTCATCAATATTTGGAAGAGCTTGGGTATCTACTCCAATATATGGAAGAGCCCCGAAATTAGCAGGTGTTATATCCGAAGCTAATTTTGAATTCAACGCTGCGAGCTTGGACATTGCCCTGGATTTAACGTCATTAATAAGGCTCATAAAGCCCTCCTTATTCTCCAACTGGAGGTGTGGATATTTCTACTACGACAAGTCCGGCGTCAATCTTTGCCTGGAGGTCAGTTTCTGCGAGCATCTTAGCATGAGCTTCTGCTGTTACCATAAGTCCATCTGGGTTGTTTGCCTGAAACTGGGCGACATCTAGAAGAGCGAATCTTTCGTCTGCGGGCTTCGCTACTACGGGGACAGATACAGGGATCTTCACGCCCTTAACAGCATTAGCACCAAGCTTTATTTTAACAATACTAGTAGCCATTGGTTTTCTCCTTAATTAAAAGGGGATGAGGACAAGTCCCCATCCCCTTGGTGAGCATCCTTAACTATCCTTAAGAGATAGTCAGTTTAGCCATAGCGCGGGTGTTGCCAAAACCAAGTCCGACATATTCCCAGCCCTTCATGAAGATGTTTTCAGCTTCGCTGTTTACCCAGAACTTGGCATCACCGAGGGTGAACATGTATCCAAGATACTGAGGATCAGTGAAGGCCCAAACAACATTGTGAGGGACCAGATCTTCCTTGAGGGTTACGAAACACTTGCGGCCAAGAAGGGTGCCTTCTTTGTAGCCATAGCGCGCAACGTCCCAAGCGCCGATATCGAATACTTCATTGCCCTGAGTAGCCCAGTCATTCCAGGTGGTCTTTGACATCAGGAAACAAGCAGTTTCCAGCTCATCGCCATCCAGAGAGTTGGTCAGAACAGTAAGAGCTTCTTTATCGATTTTGTGTGAAGCGGTGGTTACGTTGAATTTCTTTCCGCCGGGTCTGCTGACGATATCTTCGCACTGATTGATGAAGTTTACGTCTTCAACCTTCATCATCATTTTGACGATATCTTCTTCGATCAGTGAAGTGATCGGCATTTCATAGGCGAGAAGTTCAGCTTCGGTTTTGGTGTACATCGGGCTGCTGATTTTGAACAGGCCGATTTCGAAGCGTTTACCGCGGATGTACTGCTGGTTCGGGCGGCCACGGAAGGTGAGGGCTACAGCTTCAGCTTCTGGAGCGATATCTTTGACAATAGTCAGAGTATCGTGATCAAGAGCGCGCTGGCAGTCAGCTTCAGTCACCGGAACTGGAGGCAGAATCTTGCGGCAGAACGGAGCTTCACGAATGCGCAGTTTGATATACAGTTCGCCTGCCTGAGCAAGCTTCACGTTATCTTTGGCGCGAGCAGCGTCAATGAACAACTGATTCAGATATTTGGTATCAACATCGTAAGCCATTGGTTATTTCTCCTTTTATAGATTATTCGGTTAGTCTACCAGCTCAAAGTGCAGGAGACCATCATAATGGGGAGCCTGGAAGACCAATGCTTTGACAACATTACCAGGAGCAGCAATACCAAGCTTCACGACGCCATCAGTATCAAGCTTAAGGGTAAGCTCTTTACCTACGAAGGACACTGGGTCACTTGCATCCGGGAAGTCTGCGGCCACAAATACGTCAGTCTTTCCGCGAATTCCGCCGCCACGAATAACAGTCATTTTACCAACAGCACGAGCGTCAGTTCTGTCTTTTTCCATCCACAGCATTTTTGCAAGCCTAGTGGCGGAATCAGTGCTGACGGAGGCTGAGCTACTCATAGTCCAGTGCTGGGCAGCATCGCCTACTGGAGAGAGCCACTGACCTTCATCATATACGGCATATTTACTTCTGTCGAGTAGAAGGACATCTTCTACATCATCCATTGATACGAAACGATAGAGATCCAACATTGTTGTAATCCTCCTTATTTATTACCGGCGAGTACTGAATAAAACGCTTGTAGCGGATCATTCATGTCGATTCCTGATTTTCCAGCCCCACTATATACTTCGCCCATGGAGGCGACTTTTTTAGTGAGGTCGAGGTCCATAGCCTCTCGCACAACTGCAAGGTCTTTGCTCTTTATAGCGGCAAACTTCTCGTTAACTTCAGCAAGAGTCGATTCGTCCAGAACTAGCTCCATGGCTATTTTAAGGGCTTCGGCTTCTTTCTTAAGCTCACTGTTCTCTTTGTCTGCTTTAGCGACCTTTTCTTTAAGGACCGAACTTTCTGCTTCGAATCCTTTTATGCAAGCGGAGGCTTCTTTAAGCGAACGAATCATTAGTTCTTTCTTCATAAAGTGCCCCTCCTAGGTGCTATGATTATACCAGACCGTTTTTGGCAAGAACCTGCAGAGCGCCGAAAAGTTCTGGATTAGTCTTCTTGATCTGAGCGAGTTTGGCTACGCGAGGATCAGAGTTAGACGCGGTCTTTTCATTCTTATTTTTCAGGATAGCTTTAGCTATTTTCTGAGGGGCGCCTTTGGCCTGTTCGGCTACGATAGCAGCAGCGACTTTTTCCTGGACGATCTGATCAGAATATACGTCAACAACGTGGTTATAACCTACGCTTGCGAACTTTTCAAGGATAGCAGCTTCTTTAGCAGTATAAACTACAAGCTTGCCTTCTTTGATTGCTTCGGCCATACCTTCGGTATTTGGAGCTTCGCCTTCAATCAGGTCGCCAGTTGTTGATACATTGTGGCGTTCCGGATTTGAATCAGCAGCAGATTCTACGCTAGAAAGCGGGATGATCTGATCTTCAGCGCGGGCAGCCTGAGTGGCGGCGCCATCAACTGAACTGGTTCCAGTGATAACATTTCCCTGGGTGTTAGGGGCATCCAGGACGGCGATTTTTAGCACGGCCTGTGCGATTTTCTGAATGTCCTTATCGCTGAGCTTCATTGAGCCCTCCTTGTTTTCTTTTTCTTCTTCAGAAGATTCAGAACTACCTTCTTCTTTTTCATCTTTCTTTTCTTCGCTAGATCCGCTCTCAGCTTCTTCAGCTATTTTGTCGAGAAAAGATGCGAGAGACGAACCTTTTGTCTTAGAAGAAGCGACCTTTTCCAGACTGGACTCGAGGGCGCTTACTTCTTCAAGAATTGAAGCCAACTTTACCATGATGGTACTCCTTTCGATATGTACTGTGGCATACATACATGTATACCAGCAATAATTTTGCGTGTCAACAACTTATTTAAACAAAACTTTATGGAGACTATTTAATACGGACTCTTTATCTCTGTGCATACCCGCTTTAGCTGCTGATTTTACGTATTCAGATGCAGTCTTTTCTGCACTCGCAAATTTTAGTAAAACCGCCAAAGAAAGTGGGAATGCTATTTCCGGTCTGGATAAAAATCCAGGAGAATACTTACCAGTAAACTGCGCATCTTCCATAGCACTGTTTTTAGCTTCATTAGTAATTAACTTGGAAGCGCCATAAGCTAATGGAACAGACAAGAGCGTTTTAGGTACCAGTCGCTCCAAACTTCCGCGCTTAGTCATGTTGCGCATGTTTACCTGCATTATAGCATCGGTAAGCGCAGCCTCTACAGCCTCCGGGCTATTTGGATTCATAAACTGCATTTCCTGGACGGGATCGTTTACAGTATGGGGAATGTCTTTTAACGCTGCTAGCAGCTTAGGTCCGCCTAAACCGCTTAGCACCCCTATTTGAGATAGCAGATCGGCTCCAAGTCCTTTATTGAACATATGCCCAAACGCAGACACTAGCGATCCTACCAATAGGTAGGTCTTTAACGAGTCTATTCCTCTGCCCAATCTGGACGAAGCCTGTTCGATGTCATTCTGTCCAAGAAGATACTTGAAATCGTCAGACATGTGCACCGGCATTACTGCAGCACCAGTCTTCTCTAGCGGAAGAATTATCTTGAGGGTTATCTTTTTTATATTATCAGGGGACAACGTGCGGTTGTTTATTACGGACTCGGGGAGCATACCCAAGGCCCCCATATCAGGCATAGAGTCAGCAAAATACTTCATAACCTTAGTGGGGTCATTAAGCATCACCGATTGCATTCTATCCAGAGAGTCTGCAACATCTTTCATTCCAGAAGATACCAGGACTATACGCTGCACCTCATTAGGTCTGAGGTATACCCTATTTTTTATGAACGAATTAAGAATGGAAAAAGGATCGTCAGAGCATCCGCCTATGGAATCCAAGGTACTGGCAGAAAGATCTCCCCCAAGTAGCGACTCGAACTTCTTTATTAGATTCATCATTCCTGAACCTATAGCGGCGTCACCACATGAACACTCTTCTGGACCCATATCTATCTTAACTTCTGATCCAGAAGCCGTCTTGAGCACTTCTGCTGCTCGCTCGCATGACGATTTCATTATACTAGTGTGCGCTATTTTAGTGAGGACCCTAGCCGTAGGATCAGCGGGGATGGTGACTATAGATATATCAAAGAATTCAGGATCCCTGTTGATAGCGAACGCTTTTCTGCCATCCGGCAACATTTTACCTAGCCCCGGGTTGTCTCTAAGGTGCTCACAGTATTCGGCAGGTGTTTTTGCCCGGTTATTGCATATGCTGCAGAAGTCACTATCTACCCTGCATCCCATACTTACATTGACCATCTCACCATTGTTTATTTTCTCGGCAAACTTTGGGTCCAGTTTGGTCAAGTCGTATTCTACAATCAATTCTACGCGGTGCATGATGTCATTATACGCCGATTTTATTACTCTGCCATATGCCTTTTCAGGATCCTTATTTATGTGATGCATAAACGGATGCCCGTTGGTAAAGGTGTGGTGATATTTTTTCAGGGCATCTTCGTAGAAAGCATCGCCATTTCGATTGCAGGAAAAGAATTCTGTCGCCC
>Ga0302241_1001171_pt1 | contig 20239 bp, 17 predicted proteins | sample AAG_UR_Arg_MG_FD_193532 | JGI IMG/M metagenome (GOLD analysis project Ga0302241, IMG submission 193532) | Enriched activated sludge microbial communities from anaerobic digester in WTTP, New Holstein, Wisconsin, United States - AAG_UR_Arg | ecosystem: Engineered > Bioreactor > Anaerobic >... | reverse complement strand
ATTCTGAACATTTTTTCTGTATTTGTCACAGCATTCCTTTTCTTGTCAGATTATTTAATCTGATTTTTCTACTCGCATTCAGGCTATTTTAATTTGACGATCTACACCGTGGAATAAATGCGGAATATCCATCAAAACATCACAGGAAACTTGTGTGAAGAAAACTTGCCAACGATTACTTGACACTAACGCAAGCGGAGTTTTTATTTACAATCTGCATAAAAAAGGGTATCATGAAAAAAAAGGAGACCAGATATGCCCATTTCAAAACGAAAAGATCTAATGTATCAAGTCATGGAAAACATGGTAGGCATGATCCGAGTCGTAGACAGCGACAACAATGTTCTTTACATGAACAGGAGCATGAGGGAAGAGTTTGGGGACGGTACCGGCAAAAAATGCCACTCCATATTTTGCGATGACGGAAAGTGTGCAGACTGCATAAGTATGGAATCTGTCAAATCCGGCATGCCTCAGGCAAAGGAAATCAAATTTGGTGAGAAGATGTACCGTATCATCGCTTCGCCTGCAACAGATGAGGGCAGTGCGAAATACTCAATAGAGATTTTTTATGATATTACAAATCAAAAGCAGTTGGAGGAGCAATACCGCAAGCATTACGAAAAATTGAAAGGCGATATAGAATTTGCCAAGCAGATCCAGAAAAAAACACTGCCGGAGGATAAAGTTTACTGGAACGCTGTCAGATCCTATTCATCTTATCTACCCAGCGAAGATCTAAGCGGAGATTTGTTTGATATTTACAAAATAAATGATGACATCATCCTGTTTTACATAGCCGACGTATCTGGCCATGGAGTCAGATCCGCCCTTATGACTATATTCTTGCGCCAGGTAATCCGGGGGATGAAGGCTGCGGCGGCTGACCCTATTGCGGTCCTGGATGAACTTATTAAGGATTACCGTGATCTCGATCTGGATAAAGAACAGTTTATCTCACTTATATACGGTGTATATAACAAGCAGACAAGAGGGCTTTCTTTAACGAACGCCGGGCATAACTGTATGCCGATTATTATTGAAAACGGCGGCAGCGGCAATATTAGAACAACAGAATTAGAAGTAAAAGGCATGCCGGTTTGCAGCATTCTCTCCGTAGCAAATCATGAGGTCATCACTTTGCAAATGGAAAAAGGAGACAGGATATTGCTTTATACCGACGGGGTGACAGAGGCTTTCAACAGAGATGATCGCAAGGAATTCGGGGAAGAAGGATTGATGAGTGTCATCCAAAAATTGGGAGAGGCCGGAGGAAAGGTTTTAGCAGACGGCATAATAAAAGAAGCTAAAGAATTTGCGGGAGGCTCACCGATGGACGATATGGCGGTATTGATACTTGAACTGCTTTAAGAGGTTTTTTTCCGGGAATCGATGCCTTCGTTTGCGAGTGCATCTGCCCTGTTATTCTTCTTCGTGACTGAAAAAAAGTCTTCCATTGTAAAACTTGGGCCGTTCCATTCCACGAACTTTCGATACAGGGATTCGACATCCGTATGCGGACTGTCAAGGTTCACATGACCCTTGACACGGTAAAAAGAAACATCATGCAACCGGATCAGCATTAAAAGCTCCTCCCAAAGATCACGGTTTTCTACGTCGGTTTTCTTTGAGGTTTTCCACCCATTACGGACCCAGCCCTCAAACCATTTTTCACGAAAGCAATTGACAAGATAAGAACTGTCGGAAAAAACCCTGATAGTTTGCCCCGGCTTATTTACAGCACGCAGAGCATAGATTAGAGCGGTCATTTCCATACGGTTATTAGTGGTGTTCGCTTCGCCGCCAAAGATCTCCTTTTTGTGTTCTCCGTATTCCAGCAAGGCCCCCCATCCGCCCAGATTAGCAGCATTTTGGTTACCGGAGCAGGCCCCGTCTGTATAAATATTTATAGTTTTCATAGCGCCTCCTGAAAACATTATGCCTTTTGCCCGTAGAAATGTAAAGTTATCTTAAATCATACGTAATATGATTGTAATATAGATAGACTATACTGGATTTACGGAAAGATGTGCCGATGGGATTTAGGTTGCAGAAAATATTAGCATCTGTTTACTTGAATATAATAAAAACATATGATAGTATATGTAACTTGGAGGAAAGGAGGAGAACTTATATGAGAAGGATTATTAGTGTTTTACTGATTTTATCAGTTTTCTTGTGCGGTACAGTGTTTGCTGCTGCAACTGCCGATCCTGCCGTAACAATAGTCAGCCCGTCGCAAACCGTGAGCGGGAACAATCTCCTCGTTTCCGTGAAGATGACGGCTCCGAAGACTATTAAAGTCTACGTATATGAGGAGAAGGAAAAAGTAGGGGACACCTTGGTTTCGATCGATCCTGCTGCCGTAGCGGAGGAGGGTTTTTCATCAAAAACCTTATACAGCGTATCCCTCATTACACCGGAGACTTTTGAAGGAACAGGAGATCTGCAGTTTTATAATAAGCAGATCGATGATATAACACCGGGGCTTTACCGTATCAAAGTAGAAGTCATTGATAAAGACAATGCGGTCACTGCTTCATCTACGCATCGTACCGTAGTGATGCCGAAAGACAGTGAGACAGCAACAGGAAATGAGATTTTTCAGTCCCAGCAAACAGGAGCATTGCAGTGGGTACAGAACCTTATTAAAAGCATATTTAAAAATTAGGGCGGCGGATTGCCATGGGTAAGCCAAAGCAGTATATAGAACCGGTGAAAAATCTCATATTAGTAGTATTGTTCTTTACAACGATGCTACTTTTGTATTTTTTTTGGGGAAATCCTGTTTTAAACAGTTTTAAAATAAGCGATCTCATAGGGGATGAAGCTGTTGAAGTTCCGTCTTATCAATCCGTTACACAGCCCGGAAGGATAGTGGTTCACCTGGGAGGAGGCAGCTATACGGTTCTCGAAGAAGAGGACTTTAACGCATGGCAGAAATATATAGAGCTGCTGCAAGGCTTAAACCCGGCAGAAGTTCTGAGCGTAGAAGAAATTACAGCAGAACAGTTCGACAAAATCATGGAGTTCAGATCTATTGTTTACCGTTTCTATTACGATTTGCCTCAGGAAGCCTTCCTGAAACGCTATAGTATCAAGGATATCCACGGGATCGACCAAATAGGTGAGTTTTCCAATTTCGGGTTTTCGTCGGGAAGCCCTGAGAGCCTGTTCATATATGACGGCAGTAAGAATAAGTATTATAGGATCGTATCAGCAAAAGCTCATGAAGAAATGGATAAACTGCTGTCCTTGGTGGAGTCTTCCTCCAACGCGAATTATCGCCGCATCGGTGACCTTACGGGCACAGCCAACAGGACAGTGATTCCTATTTTTCTGAGTACGAATATGAGCGAATTGAAATGCTTTCCGGAATTTGAAGATCTTAATACTATCGCCGTTAAAGAATTTGCTCAAACCTTCTTTGGAGAAAGTCTGGATTTTGTCAGGCAGATCCATGGGAGCAAAGGCACACATATTTACATGTACGGGTACGGGGAGAAAGTTTTGACCATCAGCGCAAGCGGAAAGGTAGAGTATAAGAATAAGGAAACCTCTCAAAGCAGCCAACAAAGCTATTTTGAGGCTTTGGACACAGCTCTGCAATTTGTTGCGGCTCATGGCGGGTGGCAGACAGAGGAAGGAATGGAGATGTCTCCTTATGTCAGATTTGCAAAGGCTGTAGAGAATAATAAACAAAAGGGATATCGTATCATATTCGGTATGAGGCTGAGGCCGGAATCGCTTTACCTGGAATCAAGTCATTCTGTAATGGTCGAGGTGATACACGGGCAGGTCACACAGTATTTGCGGGATATGGTATATGTAGAAGAACCGGAGTACCTGAAGCAGGAGGGAACAGCAAAAAGAGAGGCTTTCTCTGTAATCAATATGATAGCGCACAATTACACATACATCGCTTCGGTTCTGTCAGAGAGTGGGTATGATTTCAGCGGTCTTGAAGGGGAAGCGCTTTTTGATGCAGTTTCTGACCTGGTCGTTTTTGTTAAGGCAGGATATGTGAAGCCCGAGTATGCAGAAAATAAGGAAAATGTACTTTTTCCGGCATGGATAGTGAACACCGGAAGCACTTTGATCTATTTCGATTTGTATAGTGCCGAACCTCTAGGGCATACAGATCTTTGGGAAGAATAAAGGGAATAAAATGGATTGGACGAAAGCGAAGACGATTTTAATAGTAGCCTTGCTGATAACGAATATATTTCTTTTGTGTCTCTATTTTTCGATGAAAACGGATAACGGCCCGACAGAAGAAAGGCTTCAGGCAGAGACGATCGCATTGCTTGAAGAAAAGCAGATTTATATCAGAGGCAATCTTCCGGACGAACATCAGAAAATGCCGGTTTTAATAGTTGAATACGATAGGCTCGATCCCGAGTATATTTCACAGAAAATAGACGAGCAAAAACCGTCGGATGAGGAGTATGTATCCCGCGAAGAGGTTTTGAAAAAGACTGAAGAATTTCTGAAAGACTGCGGGCTCTGGAATAAAAATGTGGTTCTGAACAAGGTCGAACAGAACGAGGATACATTCATAGTATCTTACCGAAACGAATACGAAGGCATCCCGATAGAAGACAGTTATATAATCTGCACCGTAAGAAAAGGCGCAGTAAAAGAAATCGACAGATTTTGGCTTAAGCCCGTCGGTTACGGAAAGTCAAAAAAGGCTACGCTTTCGGCTTCCGCCGCTCTTATCGATCTCATGAGGAGCAAGAACGAAAGGGATGCTATCCTTGTAGAGGATATTAAAATGGTTTATTGGCTGGATCCTTCGGATTATGAAGGAGAAACAGCTGTTTCTGATACAGCTCTTCCTGCATGGAGGATCACTTATAATGAAGGACAGATAAAACATGTTCCGGCATACAGTGATTAATAAAAGAAAGGCATGATATGACATTGGAATTTTGTTCTTTTTCCAGCGGCAGCAACGGAAACTGCTATCTGATTAAATCCGAAACAACAGCCATTCTGGTGGATGCGGGCATAAGCACAAAAAGGATAGTAAGCGGTCTTTCATCAACAAATACTTCCGCCGGGCAGTTGGCCGCCCTTTTGTTGACTCATGAACACAGCGACCATGTCAAAAGTCTTTCGGTATTGATGAGGAAATTTGGAGATGTTTTAGCCTATGCAAATGAAAAGACCTGGGCAGCCATAAATCAGAGTATAGACCGTTCCAGGATGAAAAATTTTACTACAGGGACGTCGTTTGAAATCGGAGACATAGGGGTAAACACTTTTCAGGTATGCCATGACGCCGCCGACCCAGTGGGGTATTCGTTTTTTAAAGGGGGAAAACAGATCAGCATATTAACGGATACCGGCTGCATTGAAGAAGGGATGTTGGATGAGATTAGGGAAGCCGATCTGCTGGTGCTTGAAGCAAATCACGATGTCGATATGTTGAAAATTGGCAGATATCCATGGTTTCTCAAAAAAAGGATACTAGGTGATAAAGGTCATCTTTCCAATGAATCAGCAGCGAAAATGTTGGTAAGACTACTATCTGAAAAAGATAAGAAGCGAAGGATTCTTCTTGCCCATCTCAGCAGGGAAAATAATTTCCCTGAGATGGCATATCAAACAGTAAAAAATATCCTTGAAGAAGAAAACTACTATATCGGTAAACATGTTGAATTGGATACTATCATAAGAGACGAGATGAGTATCCTTTATCAGGTATGATTGTGCTGACAGGGGGTGAAACAATATCATGGATGAAGAAAAAACAATGTATGAGACAGAAGGAGATCAGCCAAATTTCGTGCTTGTTCAAGAGGAGGAAAAGGATGAGCTCAGCAATGACCCGGAAGAGAGGTGCGACAATGATCATGCAGCCCGGGATGTACCGGCATCAACTCCGGAGCAGCATCTGAAAAGAAAAGGCCGCTTTAACTTTAAAAGGTTTATGGCTGTTTTGCTTATCGCAGCGCTTTCTGCCTCAGCCGGTTTTGCAGGCGGTATTGCTGCGATACAATATAAAGCAGCAGACTATATATCAGAGGGAACGAGAAACCAGATCACCATCAACCCAACGGATAATGTGAATATAGGAGAAGCAGTTGCGGCTAAAGTCATTCCTTCCGTTGTGGGGATAAGCACCACCCAGGAGGTGATAAGGCAAAATATTTTCGGAATGCAGCAGGGCCAGCTGATCCAGGGCGTTGGGACAGGATTCATTGTCAGGGAGGATGGATATATCCTGACCAATTCACACGTAGTCGATGACGGAAGTGCACAAACCATCACGGTTCAGCTTACCGATGGCCGTGAATTGAAAGGGACAGTGCTTTGGAGCGATTCTTCCCTGGATCTTGCTATAGTAAAAATCGATGTTGACAATCTTGTTGCTGTTGAGCTGGGTGATTCGGATAAAGTTAATATCGGCGCCTATGCGGTGGCTATAGGAAACCCCTTCGGGCTTGTTTTCGACCGGAGCGTCACTCAGGGAGTCATCAGCGGACTCAATCGAACGATAACCGTCGGTAACAGCACCCAGTCTGTTACTATGGAAGGGCTGATACAGACTGATGCCTCGATCAATTCAGGCAACAGCGGAGGGCCGCTTTTGAACAGCAAGGGGCAGGTCATAGGGATAAACTCAGCAAAAGCCGCATCCGGGGAGGGCCTTGGCTTTGCCATTCCCATCAATACGGCAAAGCCTATAATGGAAGAGGTCATGAAAACGGGGACATTCAAAAAGGCCTATTTAGGTATTTCAGGAGCGGATGCATCTCTTTATTTGCAGTATTATCCAGATAAGGATTTGGGCACGAAAACAGGAGTATATATAAGCCGCATTTACGATGGTTCTCCCGCCTATCTTGCAGGTATCCAGCAGGGGGATGTGATCACGGCTATCAATGATACAAAAGTCAATACGATGGAACAGCTCACTAAGCACTTATTTTCTTACAAGCCCGGTGATGAGATAACCGTTCACGTGTTCAGAGACAGGAAGGAAATCAAATTAGCTCTTGTCTTGGGGGTTTCTCCGGAATGATCACTGCAGGATAAGGATATATCGAACTGGTTAGACCAATGAATATACAGGTGATATGCGTAGGCAGATTAAAGGAAGAATATTGGACCGAGGCGCTTTCGGAGTACAGAAAGCGCCTCGGTAAGTATTGCAGTCTTTCTATTGAAGAAGTAAAAGAAGAAAGGCTGCCGGATAACGCTAAAAGTGTGCAGGAAGAGACTGTAAAAGAAGAAGAAGGAAAGAGGATTCTTGAAAGAATAAGGACCTCAAGTTATGTTATAGCTCTTGATATAAGAGGCACTGAGCTTTCGTCGGAAGCCATGGCGGAAAAAATAAACGGCCTCTGTATCAGAAGCCGGAGCGATATCACGTTTATCATAGGAGGTTCATTGGGGCTTTCAAAAGATGTGCTTTCAAAGTCGGATTTTCGGTTGTCTTTTTCCAAGATGACTTTTCCGCATCAGATGATGCGGATCATTCTTCTTGAACAGCTGTATCGCAGCTTCAAGATAAACAGAAACGAAATCTATCACAAATAAACGGCATTGCGGCGCTGTGCCGCTGCTCAACCGAATTTTTTAACGGCATCTATGTATTTTGCCAGAACACCGAGGTTAACAAAATAGTAAGAGAATTTATCCTCTTTTTTGATTTGGACTAAGCCGGCTTCAGCCAGTTTTTTTATGTGCTGAGATATGGTTGCCTGAGAGTAATCAAAAGCGGCGACTACATCCTTGTTGCATATCATTGTGCGATTTCGGTTGCTTACAAAAATAAAACGAAAGATCTTAAGCCTGGCGGGATGGGCCAGCGCGTCGGAAACACGGGCAGTCAGCATTACTTCTTCTTCGTGGAATTCGTCGGGTTCTTTTCTAAGTCTCATCTGCAAATCCTCTCATATCGTATAATAACAATGCACTGTTTATTATAGGAGACAAGACGTTTTGAGTCAAGACTAAGACAGTGCAAAATTATTTGCGCAGGCTTGAGTGTTGTGATAGTCTGTTATCAAACAGATGTGGAGGATATTATGATCAAAGGCAAAGACTATAAGAAAATCACCGAAGAAATATTCCGCCTTATGGAGGAAGGCCTTCATGTTGTAGATAAAGAAGGCAGGACGATAATTTATAATGATGCCATGGCAAATATGGAGAAAATGAATCGGAATGAAGTTTTAAAAAAACCTTTTCGCGAAATGTTCAGTCATATCGAGGAGGATCGGAGCACCATACTTCAGGCATTGAAATACGGTAAAACAACTTTAAACGTTCAACAAACATACCGAAATATCGATGGAAAGGAAATCACAACGGTAAACAGTACATATCCTTTGACATTTGACGGAAAGATTGCAGGGGCGGTTGAGATAGCCAGAAATATTACGGACGTCCAAAAGCTGTCTCACACTATAATGAACTTTCAGCAGGAGATTACGGAACCGGAAGATATAAGGGAAAAGAGGATCAAGGCCTATAGCTTTGATATGATAATAGGAAAGAACAAACGCTTTGCGGACGTGGTTGAACGTGCGAAAAAAGCAGCCCAAAGCGACGCCTCCGTTCTTATCTACGGGGAAACGGGAACCGGCAAAGAGCTTTTTGCTCAGAGTATCCATTATCACAGCGACAGAAGAAGCAAGCCGCTGCTGGCGCAAAACTGCGCCGCCTTGCCTGAAAGCCTGCTGGAAGGTATTTTGTTCGGTACGGCAAAGGGAGGGTTTACAGGCGCTATGGACAGGGCAGGCTTATTCGAGCAGGCCGATGGCGGGACCCTCCTTCTGGATGAGATAAATGCAATGCCCTACGAACTTCAGGGGAAGCTGCTTAGAGTGCTTCAGGAGGACTACCTTCGCAGAGTCGGGGGAACGAAAGACATACCTCTCAATGTCCGTATCATCGCAACGATCAATGAACCTGCGGAAAAGCTCATTGAAAAAGGACTTTTGCGCAAAGACCTGTACTATCGCCTGGCAATTATTAATATCAATGTTCCTCCCTTGAGGGAGAGAAGAGATGATATTCTGCTGCTTGCGGAGAAATTTCTGGACAAGCACAACAAACGCTTTGTGAAGGAGCTCTGGATGATTTCGGATCCTGCGAAGAAAGAGCTGCTGGATCATGATTACCCGGGTAATGTGAGGGAGCTTGAGAATATCATAATGGCGGGAGTTTCTATGGCAGGAGATGAGCATGTGCTTACTGAGGAGCATCTTTACATCGAGAAAAATACTGTCACCGGTTCGGCGGAATACGAATTAGCATCTCAAATGGGTCTCTATGACTATTTAAAGCAAATCGAAGATCATCTAATAAAACAAGCTATGATTTCAAACGGGGGCAATATCAGCTGTGCGGCCCGGCAATTGGGGATAAAGCGTCAAACGCTTCAGCATAAGCTGAAAAAGTAAAGGGCCGCTGTTACCCAAAGGAAACACTTGCGGTCATCTGTTACTCATGAGTAACAGATGACCGCATCTTTTTTTGTTAAAAATAAAAGTCTTAAAAATAAAATGCTGATAATTCAATGATTTCAGGAAAGTATATTCTCTATGTGGTTAATGGCACGAATACTGCTATTTAAATGTAACTGTAGTTATTTTGCCTTATGAAAAGGAGGAGCAAAGAATGCAGAGGAATCAAAAACACTTATCTTTTTATTACGAGACAACAAAAGATTTCCCCGAAATCAAGTTGGATCCGAAGAAAACAGCGCTATTGATCGTCGATATGCAAAACGAATTTGTGCTGCGGGATTTCGGAGAAGCCCTGGAATTTAAAGCTATGGGTGAATGGGAGAGGTGGATCCCCTTTCACGACCGGCTTGACGACATCGTGATCCCTAATACACAGAAATTGCTTAAATTCTTCAGAGACAACAACCTGACCGTTACTTTTGGCAGGATCGCATGCCTGCGGGAGGACGGTGAAGACAGGTCGCCGGTTCAAAAATCCGAAGGCTGGAACAACATGCTGATGCCTGTCGACGGCTATGCAGCACAAATGATTGATGAACTTGCACCTTTGAAAAACGAGATAGTCGTAAACAAAACAACCGACAGCGTCACTACCGGAACTAATTATCTTACATTATTGAGATTTATGGGAATCGAAACCGTCGTTGTTACCGGTATAGTTACAGATCAGTGCGTCGCATCTACTGTCAGGGGCCTGGCGGATGACGGGCTTAAAGTTATTTGCGTGGAAGACTGCTGCGCTGCCGGATCCATGGAGCATCATGACGCAGAATTAAAAATCATGAACATCATCTACTGCGATGTTATGAGTTCCGACGAAGTGATTAAACTAATTGAGGAAAGCCTATAGGCTTTCCTCCGCTCTCAAGGATGTATTAAAGAATTTTATGGAGGTAGAAGAATGGGTGATCCGCAAATCAAAGAAGTTTCACTTATAAGAAGTATGGGGTTTTGGCAGATCTGGGCTATCGGCGTAGGCGCCGTTGTGGGCGACGGAATATTTTTATACATGGGGCAGGGTGTTTCTGCAGCAGGCCCTTCTGCACTTTTAGCATTTGCAATAGCCGGGTTTCTGCAGATGTTCATCATGGTAGCCATGGGCGAACTCTCTGTCGGAATGCCGGAGGCCGGAGCTATGTCTGTATGGGTTGAAAGGTATATGGGCAAATTCTTTGGACTCTTATCAGGATTGACGTTTTCCGTAGGCTGGGTTGTGCTTGGAGGTTCGATCAGTGTTGCCCTCGGCCGCTTCATGGCATACTGGATACCAATAGGAAGCCTTGATACCGGTACGGTAATCTGGGCAGCTGTCTGGTTTAGTATTTTCTGCATTATGAATATTGCAGGAGCGGCAATAGCAGGTATAAGCCAACTGATACTGGTCCTCATGCTGGTTGGGATCATGGTCATATTTGCCGTAGCCGGAATCATTAAAGGTGTCGATATGAGTCAGATGACTCCTTTCTTCCCTAACGGGGTCGGAGGATTTTCTGCTTGCATACCTATTGCCACGTTTGCGTATATGGGCGCAGCATGCATTTGCACCTCCGGTTCGGAGTGCAAAAATCCGAGAGATCTTGGCAGAGCGCTGGTGTGGTCAAGCCTTACATTCATCATTGTATACTGCCTTGCACTCTTTGTTGTGCTTGGCACCATTGACTGGAAAAGCGCATCTCTTGACGTTTCCATTTTCACTGTAGCCGCAGAAACTATCTGGGGACCGATAGGCGGAACTATACTCAACTTTGCCGCCTGGCTTGCAGCTGCCACATGCCTTATTATGGGAACCATTTATACACCTTCCCGTATCTTTTATTCAATGGCAAAAGAAGGGTATATGCCAAAAGTCCTTGCAAGAGTCAACCCTAAAACGAAAACTCCCATTACAGGGATCGTTATCATTTGGATCATCGGTATCTTAGGTATCCTTGCAGCCATGGCCTTCGGAGCGGCAACCTTCTATGTGACCCTGTGCAATCAGGCTGTTATTGCCTGGTCAATCTCCTGGGGGCTTGCTGTTATTGCCGGTATTTACTATCGCAAGGATCTGGGTATAGAACGGATAAAAAACGAAGTGGGTTGGCATCAGCCGCTTTATCCGGCGATTCCGATTTTAGCTATTATCGGCATCCTGTATGTTCTGTACCTGTGCTTCTATGATATGGCACAGGTGGTAGGGTTTGTTATATGGATGGGCATCTATATTATTTACTACTTAAGAATAAAGAGCAAAATCAATAAGGGCCTCATCCGCGCAGATGTACAATTTTAGTTATTATATTGCTTCAGACATTTGAGATAATACAGAGTACTAGTTACACCGTGAGTTGCGGCAGGCAAGAACAAGCCTGCCGCAATTACGGAAATAAGGGGAAAGAGCAATGAATAAAAGCCAAGCATTATTTAAACGAGACACTAATTGTCTCAGTGATGTTATGAAACTGCGGTTTTATCCTTTTGTGGCAGAAAGAGGTGAAGGGGCAGTTTTATACGATGTTGACGGTAAGAAGTATCTGGATTTCAATGCCGGATGGGGTGTGGCAAATACAGGTTATAACCACCCAAGAATAGTAAAAGCCGTTTGTGATCAGATGAGCCGCCTCTCTTTTGTATCTACGATATCCGTATTGAACGAAAAAAGCATAGAACTGGCAGAAGCTTTGACCAAGCTTACTCCTGGGAACTTTCACAAGAAAGTTTGGTATGGTCATTCCGGTTCTGATGCCAATGAATTCATATCCAAAATAGTGCCGCTGGCCACAGGAAGATCTAAGATCATGTCATTTATCGGCTCATACCACGGTCAGACCATGGGAGCTTATGCCATGTCCGGCCATCCGTCACAAAGCAAATTTGCTGCCGGAGGAGATATCGTCAAAGTGCCCTATCCCTACTGCCATCGCTGCGCTTTTGGAAAAGAGGAAGGCAGCTGCGAACTGTTTTGCCTTAAGTATATAGAGGAATATATTATGTCTTTTGTATGCCGGCCTGAACAAATCGGAGCAATAATCATTGAGGCCGTGCAGTGCGACGGCGGTGATGTAGTACCGCCCGATGGATTTTTACAAGGCTTGCAGCAGATTTGCCGCAAATATGATATAATCCTGATACTTGACGAAGTAAAGATCGGCTTCGGAAGAACCGGAAAGATGTTCGGCTTTGAAAACTGGGATCTGGTTCCTGATGTTGTTGTCATGGGAAAGCCTTTAGGCGGTGGGCAGCCCTTAAGTGCGGTAGTCGGCAGAAAAGAAATCATGGATGCCGCCGTCAGTGCACATCTTTTCACCACTGCGGGTAATCCTGTTGCCTGCGCCTCTGCATTAGAAACTATCAAGATCATTGAAGACGAAAATCTAAAAGATAACGCCCGTTTAATGGGAGATCTTCTCATAGACTCTTTTCTTAAGCTAAAAGAGAAATATGAGATCATTTCAGATGTGAGGGGAAAGGGTCTTGTTATTGGGATAGAGCTTAATAAAAGAGGGTGTGCTAAAGAACCGGCCGATGAGGCGGCAGCGTTGACGGTGTACAGATCTTATGAACTGGGGCTTCTCTACTACTATGCCGGCGTCTTCAATAATGTGCTTGAGTTCACGCCTCCTCTGGTAATCAGAGAGGAGCAGGTAAAAACTGCCGTACAGATCATTGATCAGGCCTTATCAGATGTATCAGAAGGGAAGGTAAGTATCGACAAACTGACCGCTTTCGGCGGATGGGGATGAGGCAAAACCGACTTTTGAGCAAACCAAGAAAGGAGAAATATAATGGATCAAAGCAGGACACCATTATTTGATGCGATAAAGGATTACATCGATCTCAGTCCGGCATATTTCAGGATCCCAGGGCACAGGCTGGAAAGAGGCATAAGCAGCCGCTGGAAGGATGTCGTGGGAGAGGAGATTTTTAAGTTTGACCTGACGGAGACACCTCTTGTTGATGATCTTCACAATCCGGAAGGAGCGATAAAAGAGGCGCAGCTGTTGGCGCAGGAGGTGTTCTCAGCGGAGCACAGCTATTTTTTAGTAAACGGCACTACCTGTGGAAATGAAGCCATGGTAATATCCACCGCATTTGAGGGACAAAAGATAGCGATTCCGAGAAATGCTCATAAATCTGTTTTGATGGGTCTTATCATCAGCGGTGCGGAGCCCATATACCTTTCTCCGGTATTGTCTAAGGAACTGGGAGTACAGGGAGGTATTCTGCCCGAGGATGTAGAGGCAATGTTTCGCACAAACCCCGATTGCAAAGGCGTCATGGTGGTAAGCCCCACCTATTACGGTATTTGCAGCGACCTTCGAGGGATCGCGGAAGTCTGCCATCGTTATAATGCTGTTCTAATGGTGGATGAGGCCCACGGAGCCCACATGTATTTTTCAGATCAGCTGCCGGAGGGCGCGTTGGCGCAAGGGGCGGATATGTGCGCCCAAAGCATACACAAAGTAACGGGATCTCTTACACAAAGCTCAATGCTTCATGTCAAATCAAAACTCGTGGATATCGACAGGCTTGAAGCCACTCTCCATATCGTGCAAAGCACAAGCCCGTCATACCTGCTGATGACTTCTCTTGACCTTGCAAGATATGAACTGGCTGTCAACGGGAAAGAAATGATTAATAATGCGGTAGAGCTATCAAATTACGGCCGGGAAGAGATCAACAAAATAGAAGGCATGATTTGTCTCGGCAAGTCTGTTGAAGGAAAAGCGGGGATCAAGGCTTTGGATACTACAAGGCTGACTATCCGTGCAAGCAAGCTGGGCATTACCGGCTTTGCCTTGAAATCCATGTTATTTAATGATTACGGCGTCGATGTGGAGCTTTCGGATTTCATGAATGTACTTGCTATAGTTACTTATGCCAACAACAAAGAAGACATTGATCGGCTTATATCTGCTCTGAAAGATATTGCACAGAAGCATAATGGAGGAAAAGAAATCGAAAATGAGATTTTCCTGCCTCCGGTACCGGCCAGGATACTGACACCAAGAAAGGCTTATTTTTCCGAGAAGAGGAGTATCCCATGGAAGGAAGCAAAGGGTAAGATCGCCGGCGAAATGATCGCGCCCTATCCTCCCGGCATCCCTGTGATCTATCAGGGTGAGATCGTTACGGAAGAAGTATGGGACTACATCGAGAGCTATCGAATCCGCGGCCGGCACTTGCACGGACCCGCCGATTCAAAACTGGAGCACTTTAAAGTTATCGAAGAGTAGACTTGAAAGGAGAATAAGATGAAAGTTATAGACCTTACTCATTATATATCAGAGGATATGCCGGTTTATCCGGGAACTGAGGGGCCAAAGCTGCAGCCCGCAAATTCCTATGAGGTGGATGGTTTCAAGGAGACCTTGATGACCATGTATACCCATACGGGAACTCATATGGACCCGCCGGCCCATCTTTTTAAGGGAAGGACAACGCTTGACCAGTTTCCCGCGGATCAGTTTGTCGGGAAGGCACTGGTGATCGATTGTTCAGATCTGAAAGAGGGAGACAAGGTATCCTTTGAACGTATCGAGAGAGTAAAAGATAAGGCTGATAAAGCTGATTTTATTCTGTTTCGCATGGGGTGGGACAAATACTGGGGGACGGAGAAGTATTTCGGAGACTATCCGTATATCGAAGATGAAGTCGTGGAATATTTGATCCAAACTAACAAAAAAGGTGTCGGCCTGGATGTGATCGGAATAGATCCTATCGCCCACGAAAGCCTGCCAATCCATAAAAAACTGTTCAAAAACAACGAGATCGTCGTCATTGAGAATTTAATGAACCTGGGTCTTGTCGGCGATGAACTGTTTACATTCTGCGCCCTCCCGCTGAAGCATATCGATGCGGACGGGTCACCGATTCGCGCCATTGCCATTTTCGAGGAATAAGCAGCAGGAAGGCAAAAAAAGGGGCGCAAAATGACATTGCTCAACAGAGATTCATTAGTGACAAGGATTTTGATATTATTTGTCATATTCAATATGGTGTCAATTTTTGTGTTCACGTTTTATATCGTACAACAGGACCGCTACCGCATGGGGCAGACCGCTGAGGACACTATCCGAAAGATCGCTTTGGAAAAGGCCGAGATCATTTCCCTTTCTATGAACTACATTGCAAGCGAGGCCGAAAACCTGGCAATGTGGACGATGGATTCCATCAAGAAGGAGCAAAATGACTTACTGCCTTCCGATTATATCAGGAATAAGGATGGTGTCCTCTTTAGAAAAGTGATCAAAGAGGGACGGGATCAAAAGAACTCGATGATTTTCTTCCCGGCAGATGTTGAACTTACCGAAGAGATTATTAAAGAAATCAATGCAACGGAGAATCTGGATCAAGTATTCCAGGCGATCAAGCAAAGGGCCGACTTCTACGAATGGTTATACGTCGCGATGGAAGACGGCCTGCTTAGAGTGTTCCCCTATACGGGGGTGGAAATGTATGATCCGTTTCATCAGCAGAAGGGAGACCCTTTTTATACAGTAGCAAACAGGGAGAACAATCCCGGAAGGCAGACAGTATGGACAAAACCATATGTTGACTATCTGGGAACGGGCTGGATGATCACATGTTCCAGCCCCTTGTATCTGAGGAACGACTTTTAGGTGTCGCATGTATCGATGTACGCCTCGAGACTTTAAAGAACAATTTTCTGGCAGATTTTCGACTTTCAAATACGGGTTTTGTTTACGTACTTGACAGGGAAGGCGGGATCATCTACCATCCGGAGTTTCTGCCTCAAGGTAATACCCAGGGAGAGATGTTCCTGACCAACATCATAACGGATGTAGAAATTGAGGAAAATTACCGGAAAGCACTGGTGGAAATGCTTTCCGGTGGCGAGGAAGGTATTGTAAGCTATAACGATACCCTCTTCAATAAGAAAAAACTCATTGCCTATTCCACCATTGCCGAACAGGACTGGACCCTTGCAGTGGAAATCGACTATGGTGATTTTATGGCCGATGCCAGTTTAAAACCAGGCAACCTGTTTCTTTATATATTATTTGCATCAATAGCGCTTCTGCTGTTTTCGGTATTTCTTTACCGCCAATACACAAAACCGATCCGGGTCTTAAGGGATGAAGCCAGGCATATTGCGGAGGGGAATTACGAATACAGTGAAAGTCCTTCGGAACTGACGGAGATAAAGGCTTTGTCGAATGCATTCAACGGGATGAAAAAAGAGATCAAAGATTACACCGACAGTCTCATCAGGAAGAATAAGATAATAGAAAGCGTCTTCAACAGCATCAGCGGTCTGCTTATGATCGTCGACAGCGAATACAATATAATTCTTATCAATGAAAAAGGAAAGAGAAAATTCAGTGAAGATTTCGAAGAGACCACAGCTACTAAATGCTATTCATCTTTATTAGGAAGACAGACCCCGTGCAAAGGCTGCAAAATACATGATGTATTAATGACAGGAGCACCCTCCAATTCCAGGATGGTGATCAAAAATGAGATCATAGATAACGAATATTTCCCGATTTACGACAACTCAAAAAATGTGATCGAAGTAGTGGTTAACAGCCATAAAGTAACCAAAAGCGTGCTCATGGAAAAGGAGCTGCTCCAAAAGGAGAAGTTGGCCGGTATCGGGCAAATATCCTCTGCGATAGCCCATGAATTAAAGACGCCCCTTGCAGTGGTCAGAGGAGCGGCCTATTTGATTGATGTCTACACAGGCAATAGCAATGACCCAAGGATCAAAGAAGCCATTACTACCATATCGGCTGTGGTGGAAGGCGCGGAAAAAACGATCTATAATCTTTTGGATTTTTCCAGCCCGGGAAGAGAATCGGCAGAGAGAATAGATATAACTAAGCTGATCAACCAGATCCTTTTATTATCCAACAAAGAAAGGGTACATAAAAACATTATCACGAAAATTTGCTTAAATCCTGATCCGTTATACTATTTCGGTCAGCTGGAGCATCTAAAGACAATATTGCAGAACGTGATCTCCAACGCTATAAACGCAATATCGGAGGACGGGGTAATCACAATAAGCGCGGAATACTCTGAAAAGAATGAATTGAAAATTTCGGTAAAAGACAATGGATGCGGTATCCCGGAAGAAATACTTGATAACCTGTTCAAACCCTTTATCACCTCGGATAAGAGCGGAAAAGGCACAGGGCTGGGCCTTTGGATAACCAAGATGATGGTGGATAGAATGGGGGGGACCATAACGATAGAATCAACGCCTATGATCGGAACTGAGATAACGATTCGATTTCCGGAATATAGCAGAAAGCAGGAGAAACAATGATTTACACAGAAAAATTGCTGTTGGTGGATGACGACAGAGAGCTTCTGAAAGTCTATAAACAGATATTCGAAATAAACGGCTTTAATATAGAGGCTGTAGCAGACCCTACAGAAGCTTTAAAAATAGTCAATAACAGCAAAGTAGCAGTGGTCATCAGCGATATCATCATGCCTAAAATGGACGGGATGCTGCTGCTTGAAAAAATAAAGGAAGCCAGCCCTGTAACGGAGGTGATAATGCTGACAGCCGAAGGCTCTGTCGGCGGAGCGGTAGAGGCAGTGCATAAAGGAGCCTTTACGTACTTAGTCAAGCCTGCCATTATTGACGATCTTCTGCGCAATGTCGGAAACAATATGAAAATAAGAGAGATCAGAGAAAAAATATCTACAGTCGCCCCTACGGATATCTTTGTAATAATCACCGGTGAGAGCGGGACAGGAAAGGAAATAGCCGCCAACCTTATCCACAATCAAAGCAAACGGAATCAAAAGCCGTTTATAAAAGTAAACTGCGCCGCACTGACGGAAAGTTTGCTTGAAAGCGAACTCTTCGGCCATGAAAAGGGTGCTTTCACCGGGGCTGAAAAAGCTCGCCACGGCCGGTTTGAACTGGCCAATCACGGTACTTTACTGCTGGACGAGATCGGAGAACTGTCAATGAACACCCAGGGAAAATTACTGAGGGTGCTTCAGGAAAAAGAGTTTGAAAGAGTCGGCGGATCTTCCACTATCAAGACAGATTTCAGGCTTATCACATCGACGAATAAGGATCTTATTGCCGCAGTTGAGAAAGGCGGTTTCAGACAGGATCTCTTTTATCGTATCAACGTTTTCCAGCTTGATATGCCGCCCCTGCGCGAAAGAAAGGATGACATACCTTTGCTATTGGAATATTTTTATGAGAAGTCTCTAATAGAAATGAAAAAAGCAAAACATCCGGCGCCCGGGGAAGTGATGGAAGCCCTGCAGGATTACGACTGGCCGGGGAACGTCAGGGAATTAAAAAATATAATAGAACGCATGGTAGTCCTTTCCGAGGACGGCAAGATACGCATTGAAGATATACCCGAGCAGGTCAGGACTAAGAAGCTGTGGGAAATAAGCAATGCTTATCAGGGCAGCGACACTACGCTGGCCGATGCCCGGGGCGGCTTTGAACGGGAGTTTATTCTTAGGGCTCTTGATAAAACAGGATGGAATATAACTAAGGCAGCAAATGAGTTGGGCATTGCCAGAAAAAATTTATACCGTAAGATGAAGGAGTATAAAATTCAGAGCTAAATGCAAATTAATTTGCATTAATAGCAAATTAATTTGCATCAAATATAAACAGGATTACTGCCTGTATTAATAAATATTCGATAAAGACGTATAACTGAAGCTTTAATCGAGGATAAATACAAGTAATGTGAATATTTTTACCCAAAAAAACCGCTTATGACTTTGAATAAAAATGGCATGAGAATTGCTTATAATAATTAATAAGTAAAAAATATAATGTCATTGTTCAATTAGTTGGTATGTTATTGGATTTAATATTCAAAATATTATAAAAACGGAGGGAAAAAACATGAAAGACGTAAAGATCATTGTTTGGGGCTTAGGCGCCATGGGATCGGGAATGGCCAATATGCTCCTGAAGAAAAAAGGCGTTGAGATCGTAGGTGCGATCGATATGGGCGCAAAGCTCGGGAAGAGCATGTATGAGCTCCTTGGCGCCGACAGAGGAAACAGGCCCGATGTCATCGTAGGGACCCCCGAAGAAGTAATCAAGGAAAAAGCAGCGGACTTGGTACTTGTATGTACCGATTCCTTTACCGCAAAAGTATTCCCCAAGCTCAAATTGGTATTGGAGAATAAAATGAATGCGATCACCACCGCGGAAGAAATGTCCTATCCGAAGGCCCAGGAGCCGGAATTGGCGGAGCAGCTGGATGAGATTGCCAAGGCCAACGGCGTATCAGTATTGGGCACCGGCATCAATCCGGGCCTCATCATGGACCTTCTGGTAGTGATCATGACCGGTTGCTGCCAGGATGTTAAGCACATCCTGTCCCGGAGAGTGAACAGCCTGTCACCCTTTGGCCCCGCCGTCATGGAGGAACAGGGGATCGGCATTACGGTGGAAGAATTCAAAAAGGGAGTGGCAGACGGGACCTTGGCAGGCCACGTGGGCTTCCCCGAATCCATAAACATGATAGCGGACGCCATCGGCTGGAAGGTAGATAAAATCACCCAGTCCATGGAACCGATCGTAACGGATGTAGACAGAAAGTCTCCATATGGCTTTGCCAAGGCCGGCAATGTGGCCGGAGTGGCCATGAAGGGCTACGGCTATGTTGATGGTGAAATGAAGATCGAAATGGATCATCCGCAGCAGATCGAGCCGGAGCAGGTGGGCGTTAATACAGGGGACTATGTGATCATCGAAGGAACACCGGGCATCAATATGGTCAATTCTCCGGAGGTTGAGGGCG
>Ga0302241_1001169_pt1 | contig 20244 bp, 28 predicted proteins | sample AAG_UR_Arg_MG_FD_193532 | JGI IMG/M metagenome (GOLD analysis project Ga0302241, IMG submission 193532) | Enriched activated sludge microbial communities from anaerobic digester in WTTP, New Holstein, Wisconsin, United States - AAG_UR_Arg | ecosystem: Engineered > Bioreactor > Anaerobic >... | reverse complement strand
CAAAAATCTTATTTATATTTGTCCCGTAAATGGTTCTTTGATATTTTGTCCATAAGATATTTTGATAGTAGTGACGTATAGAGTTACTTCGTGTGAAATGGCTTCACAATTGTTAATAAGAAACAATCGTTACGGTTCAAATCCGTCTTGTTACTCTTACAATTTTCTCTATCAAAACAATTTTAAAAAGTGGTGACGAAAACAGCTACTTCGACTTGACTTATAATCAACAATTGATGTAAAAACTGTTTTCATTTTTCCCTTTTTCACAATATCGCGGGTTAGAGTAGTGGTCATGCTCGCCAGTCTCATAATCTGGTACTTCCCAAAAGGAAGTCAGGCGTTCGAATCGCCTACCCGCAACTAAAGTGGTGACGAGAACGGTTACTTCGAAATACCGTTAATGTTTTAAAGATATACCGTTCTCAACTTTCCCTTTTTTTTCTTTTAAATGTTTTTACCTAACTAATAATAGTGTTTAATTTAAAAAGTGATTTATTATGGCAAAGTACAACGCAAAAACCGCAGGTACTACTCAGGTAGTAGTTAACGCACAAGGAGGTGAAGGAATTAAACTTTCACCTGAAATGGAAATGGTTAGCCTTTTGGCTTCTGGTCTTGATGGCCGTTTCTATGAAAAAGAATCTGACCGTGAATCTCGTTTGGTCGAAGTAATCAAGACTGTCGGAAAAAAAGATCCTGAATTGGTTGCAAAAGCTTTGGTTTACGCCCGTTCTGTAATGGGACAGCGTTCAGTCACTCATGTTGGTGCTGTTGCTGCTCAATCAGTATTGGCGGGTAACCCTTTAGCAACTCGTTTCTACGGAAAGCGTGATCATAAGAAAAACCAAGGCGGTATTGTCTATCGTCTTGATGATATTCTTGAAATCGTAGCGTACTACTTCTTGAGAAACCCTGGTATGCCACTTCCAAACGCAATGAAGAGAGGTTTCAAAAACGCTCTTGAAGCTGCTGATACCTATGAATTGGCAAAATACCAAGGTAAGGGTAGAGCTGTGTCACTCGTTGATATCGTTAACCTTGTTCGTCCAAAACCATCCGAAAAGATGCAGGACACATTCAAGAAGTTGATGAATGGTGAATTGAAGCAATTCAACACAGCAGAAGACAAAAACACCAAAAGTGGTCAGCTTATTGCAGAAAAAGTCAAGTCCGGTGAAATCACCAAGGAACAGGCTGAAATCGAGCTCACAGAAGCTAAAGCAGAAAACTGGAAACAGTTGATTGAAGATGGTACTTTGGGTTATTTGGCTCTTTTGAGAAACCTTCGTAACATCACTACTGTTGCTTCAGATGATGTCTTCACAAAGGCATTGAATATGTTGGTTGATGAAAAAAGAGTTCGTAAGAGCTTGGTTTTTCCACACCAGATTGACATTGCTTTTGAAATTTTGATGAATTTTTATGAAGTTCCTCAGAATCGAAGGAATCCTCTTTTGACTGCAATTAACAAAGCTTATGAATTGGCAATTCCAAACCTTTCAGAATTGTTTACTCATGGTAGAACTGCTGTTGTCGTTGACACATCTGGATCCATGAGAATGTGTTCTGTTAATATGAACATCAATAATTCTAAAAGAACCAATATTAACTCCAAGGTTATTGATAAAGCATCTCTAATCGGAGCTACATTGGTGAAAGGTATTGGTGCTGACCTCTACAGCTTCGACTACGATTGTAGGAAAATGAGTTACAACCCACTTGATACAATTAATACTATCAAGAATTCAGTTATTCAAAGAACCACTGGTGGTGCAACCATTTTTAGTTCTATCTTTAGTGCTCTTGATGGTAAATATGACCGTGTTTTTGTGATTTCTGATATGCAGGGTGGTGACACCATTTTGAAGAATTCGTCCTATCAGTCTTATGTGAGAAAATATGGACAACCATACATTTACTCAATTGACTTACAGGGATACGGAACTACAATGTTCAAGCAGAACCAGAAGTTGATTAACCTCTATGGATATTCTGCTGACATTTACGAACAGATCAAATCTTGTGAAATTAATCCAAAAGCAATTTTGGCAGAAATCCGTAAGATTATAATCTAACAACCAAGTCCCACTCTTCTTTATAATATGAAGCGTGGGACTTACATAACGTCTCGTAGCTCAACTGGTGGAGCGCTTCGCTGATATCGAAGAGGCTGGGGGTTCAAGTCCCTCCGAGACGACTAAAAAAAATGAAATTATAATCACATCAAAACACCAAAAAAATGAAAAAAACAAATGCGTGTCTGTCCAAGAAATTGTTCCATTTAAAATAATTAGTCTTAATGCTTTTTATACATTATTAATTGAAAAAAAATTTGATTTATTTACTATTTTATCAAGCGCAGATAATTGATGTGGTTATCAATTCAAAAATGGATGGTTAAGCAGCTGCATTGGAGTGGCGACACGTCTTGAAAACGTGGTTTCGGTCTAATAAACTGGATGGGGGTCGGGTCCTCAACCATCCGCTTAGAAATCTATGTTCGTGAAAATATAAGGATGGAAGTGGTGGTTCTTCCCTATCGACATGATTAAGTTCGTGCTCATGCCATGTTAGTAGTGTCTGTCCTGACGAGGTACAGGTAACATCAAAGCAAAAAGAAGAACACATCCTTTTTGGAAGGTTGGCAGAGTGGTTTAATGCAACAGCTTGGAAAGCTGTGATCGAGTAAAATTGATCCACAGGTTCGATTCCTGTATCTTCCGCATTTTTTCATTAAATTGGATGGTTGGCAGAGCGATTTATTGCGGCAGTTTCGAAAACTGTTGATCGACAAACGTTGATCCGAAAGTTTGAATCTTTCACCATCCGCAAATAATTGTCAAAAAACATTAAACTTCAGTTATTTACTGACAAATGCGGGTAACGCATAAATGGTGGTGCACCAGCTTGCCATGCTGGAATAGAGTCGGTTCGATCCCGATTACCCGCTCCAATTAATTTCATTTTTTAATATTTAATCTTTTATTCTATCTGGACATTATGTCCTTATATATGTCCTTATAAAAGACAATTTTTGAAACATTTTATTGTATCAGGACAATATCAATAACTAAGAGGATTCACCGCTTACGGGACATCTCACAAGACAAAATGTCCTGTAAGAGGAACTTCAGAACATCTCCGCGGAATGTGGGAGGATATCATGTCCGCTATACCACAGATAGGATGCAACTCAAACAGACTTAGACGAAACGCGGGTCGATAATAGTTGGGCGTGGGGCAAAGATAAATGGTGAAATAAAACAGAATTCTGAGTACGCTCAAGTTATTGAAATTTTTGGAGAGTTGCCAGAGTGGTTAATGGAGTAGTTTGCTAAACTATGATCGGGAAACCGGTCCATAGGTTCGATTCCTATACTCTCCGCTTTTAGAATCACTCGAACTGGAATAAATCGAATGATTCGTGTACCATTTTTAATGATCGCGACATTATTTATGGTATGAAGACCCTAGGTGCATAAGAAGCTGTCCTAATGTTCAGGGGCTAGCTGTGGTTTGTGAAAGGCATCACGGTAAACCATTGAAAAGCTGAGAGACATTGAGTATACCTGGAATGGTTTCGGGAGTCGTGAGTAGGAGGCTCACACTAGGGCCTAATTTTGGAGATTTGGCAGAGATGGTCTATGCGGCGGACTGAAAATCCGTAGAAACTGATTCGAGTTCAGTAATCTCCACCACATTTACTTGCAGATGTAGCATAACGGTCAATGCATCGGACTTCCAATCCGAAAATGAGGTTTCGACTACCTTCATCTGCTCTAAATAAGGGATTAAAATGGAATGGTATGTTGTGCGAAAATCAAAACCGTCATAAAACTTTAAAGATCGTAACTTGAAAAGTTCGGATGAATGGTGAACATTCTTTAGATATACCGTTAGCATATCAAAGTTCGAATCCTTAATCCCCTTGTTCTCGTAGCTCAGTTGGAACGAGCGCTTGCGTGACATGCAAGAGGTCATAGGTTCAAATCCTATCGAGAACACAAAACAAATTTGGAACTATGGTGTAATTGGTTCAACATCCCACTCCTACAAAGTGGAGACGTGAAGTATAATCTCGGTTCGAGTCCGAGTAGTTCCACAACAAAATTATGCCTTGGTCGCATAGTGGTCGATTGCGCCTGACTTGTAATCAGGTTCCGAAAGGACACGTGGGTTCGAATCCCACCTGAGGCTCAAAAATCCTGATTCCAGAATAGCATTAATTGGTAGAGCACCTGTTTCGTAAACAGGAGGTTGCAGGTTCGATCCCTGTTTCTGGATCTTTATAAGGTGACGTAGCTCAATGGTAGAGTTCTCGGCTTATATCCAAGCGGTTGAAGGTTCGAGTCCTTCCGTCACTACTATCCATAGAAATTGGAATATTTATAGACAATGAAAAGAAAGAGAAAAAAGTTTCAATTATTTTCTTTTTTGAAGCGTTGTTACATGAAATTGTTCGTGAGACATCCAAATGTTGATGAAACATTTCTTTTAGGAAAACTACGAAGAAGATTTCCATTCCTTTTTTAAATCCGCCTCAATAGCATAATTGGATAATGCAACAGATTTCTAATCTGTCGAGTTCAGGTTCGAATCCTGATTGGGGTACTCTTGTTGGCCAACATGTTTTTTCGCCCTCATCGTCCAATGGATAGGTCGTGGATTTCCTAAATCTGAAATGTAGGTTCGATTCCTGCTGGGGGCACAAAAAAACCCCTTCAGATTTGAAGGGGATCTGGTAATTTACGTGTACCACTCGGCTATTTGCGACATCTTAAATGTTTTTTACGATATATATTAGGTTGACAAAAATAGCCCATTCCGGTTATAAATATATACAATATAAGCAAAAAAAATGGGAAAACAAACACTTCCCATTTTTTTCCTGTAAAATATTTTTTTATTCTTCAGGTGCCGTTGTTGTTTCATCAACAATTTCAACTTTTGTGGTATCCTGTTCAGTAGGTACAGCATCAGCTTTCTTAACTCGTCCACATGACATTGCGACAATCGCAATAACGGCAAATAAAATTACAACTTTTCTCATTTTTTTAATTTTTGTTTATTTATTATTTATTTAAATTTCAAATTACTTCACCATGTATTTTGTTGCCAAATTGTTTAAAATATTGAGATCTTCTTTTGATATGAAATTCCAACTTTTCGCCAATTGTGCTAAATCATCAATAAATAATTTATATCCCACACCTCGTGTTTTTTCCAAACTATTTGTTGGTGTTGACATCACACCATATTGGTCTTCAAGTATTTCACAAACAGTTTGTATTTCACGTTTTGAACACTTTTCTAAAAAATCATAAGGTTCAATCTCAAATTCTACTTCTTCATAAAATCTTGCCATGACTTTTTTTTTATTTAATTGTTAAACGTTATAATACAAGAAAATATAAATTAAATAATTAACTATAAAATTTATAATTTTTGTTCATTTGATTAATGTTACACCAATCAAATCTTTCTGAAACTTTCAAAGTTTCAAGTGGCGGATTATAATCACCCATAAAATGCTTATAAATGTTTATAGCTCCATTAATATCTCGATTTATGTTATTTCCACAATCACAAATGTATTGTCTATCGTTTAAATCTAAATCATAATTAATGCTATTACACTTACAACACGTTTTTGAAGTCCAGGCTTCATTAACTTTTATAACTTGATTACCTTTTAATCGGCATTTATATTCTAAAAGGTGTATAAAAGTTTGTAAATTCCAATTATTTTGCATTTGTCTATTTAAAGAACAAAAATTAGATTTTATATTTTTCTTTAAGTTAGTTAATTCTCCTATAAGAATTGTTTTATTTTGATTACTTAAATCTTTACTTACCTTCTGAAGTGCTAAATTCGTTTGTGTTTTCTTTTTAGAATAAAGTTTCTTTAACTTTTTATTATGCTGTTTTGATTTTTTACTATTTTTCTTCTTTTTATCTCTTAAGGATTTTAATTTATCGATTCTTTTATCTAAAAATTTTTGATTTTTACTTAAATATTTTGAACTATAAATTATGCCTTTATTATTTTCGGCGTCATAAATAGAAAGCAAATTCTTTTTACCTAAGTCTATACTTAAAACTTTATTCTTGTTTACATTTTTTAAAATACTTTCTTTCTTTTCATAGACTATAGACGCATAAAATTTATTATCATATTTATAAATTTTAAGTTGTTTAATTTCTGATTCTGATGTTTTACTTCGTAAACAAATTAATCCTTTAATCGGTTTGATATATTCAAGTTTAGTGTCTAGTTTTCTATAGTTTGAATATGATATTTTTAAAATATTTTCTTTAATTATGAAATCCTGTGTAAAAGATAGCGTAAAGAAATAATCTTTACCCCTAAATTTAGGTGGCTTTGGATTTAAGTCTTTATTTTTCTTAATCAATTTAAAGAAAGATGAATAATTATAATACAAAATTCTTAAAACTTCTTTTTTAGCATCAAAAGTTAAATATTCACATTTATAATTTTTTAATTCTTTTTGTTGCTTATAGTAAGAAATAAATGTCTTATCTTTTTCATACTGTTCTTTTAATTTACCTAAGAAATAGTTATACAACATTCTACCTTCATTTGACATAGAATCAATAATAGATTGCTGTTCATCGGTTAAATTAAGCCGTATTTTAAAAGTTAATAACATTAAACTTTTCTTTTATTATATATATCAAAATTTTTTTAAAAAATAACTTTTATATGATATTATTTTAATTATAATTGTTATAAAATATTATTAATTAAATATATTATTTATTCTTCATTTTCAGTATCATCACTATCTCTTTTCCAATATGGATTATTCTTACCACAATCTTCACATAAAGTTGTAATCCAACCTGTTGTGTGTCCAATATTTTTGGTTGAACCACACATCTCACATGTATGATATGAAAGTGATTCTGCAAAAGAAATCACAGCATGTTGAACGCTTGATGCGCCTCCCACATAAAATCTCAAACCACCATATTTTTCTTTAACTTGGGAAGCAATCACCTGTGGATATTTACCAGTTTCTATAGTGGTAAGTTTTAATGATTTTTCCCAATCAAATAATTTTCCCAACAAAAATCCGCGAAAAATAACAAGTGGATTTATTTGTTTTTTTCGTTTAAGACTATATTTTCCCGGTATTTTTCTGATTAATTTTTCTAAAAATGGAATCAATTTTCTTAATGTTTTGTTTTCAATAACATTCGTTTTGTTATTATTGTCGGTATTCCATTGTAAATTTGAGCATAAACTATCAATTAGCCAGTACCACCCGTCACCACACTCAAAACCCCAACACATTGCGGTTGTTCTCATATCACCGTGTCGATCAGCAAATATTTTCGGATATTTTGCGCATAATTTTTCATCTAGTTCTTTTCTCATAATGTTTTAATTTTTTTTTTACAAATATAAAAATAATTTTTTTGATTTTAAAATTGATAGATTAAATCACCCGACCGATCATATATTGATAATAATGTATTTTTACCATGCAACCAATGAAATGTCCATCCCATATATTTTATATTTCTTCGTATTATGTTTTTATTTATTGAAATTAATGGTTTGGGTTTTTTTACTGGTAATTCTTCACCTTCGCTTTGTACAATATCTAATATAATTGAAAATATTCGCCAAGGTGTTGGACATTTTGTTGTCTCACCATTTATTGCCGCACTGATAAATTTCTGAAATAATTCACGATCTTTTTCAATGATTTTATTCATTAAATTATCAAAAGTTGCATCATCGTGATAGAGTTTCTTAACTCTATCTATATTACGTAGATTTTCTGTTAATCTTTGTTCTAAATCAGATATAACATCATCAAGTGTTATATCTTTATGTTTAAGTATGGACATATTAAAAAGAATTAAAGTGACAATTCTTTCAATTTTTTTATAGTTTCATCAGTTGTTTTATGAAGAATGCCGATTCCACCAACACCTTCCCATTTTTTTATATTTGATTCTCTATCATCTATTAAAATTTTATTTTCTCCAGCAAACTCTTTTTTGTGTTCAGATGAGCGTAAAATTAATCGAGTATTAGGAAGTTCTCTTTTCACCCAATCATATTTACCAATTCTCGACTCAATATCTTCAGATGGCGATGATAAAATTTCTGGTTCATATTTTTTTATATAATTCCATAATTTTCTTCCATCAGGTTTCCATTTAAGATTAATCCAAAAATCATATCCAGCCTTTTGAATTGGGTCCCAAAAATCTTCACTATCATGATGTGTACCAGTTATATCTATACCAGTCAATTCACGATATCCTCTGATAAAATCAGTAATAACACCGTCCATATCACAATATATTTTGTATTTCTTTTTTTCTTTCATAATCATAACATTTTTAATTGATATTTGATTTCATCTTTTCACATGGCGGATATATTTTTTTCCATACTAAATCAGAAATATCTTTTTTTTCATAAAGACATAAAAATATTTTTTGAACTTCCTTTTTTTGTGAAAATATTTTTTTATGAACCTCTTTTTTTGTTAAACCTTCAACGGGCTCTATATTGTTAATATAATTTATTTGACATCGAGCAAATGTTATTTTATACATTTCTTGGAACATGTTATATTTTTCATATATCCATTCATGATATTCAACCGGAGAATTTTCAATAAGTTCCTCTATTGGTGATTTATTTTTTAAATGTCTCCATATATCTCTTGTAGATATTGTTTTTTTCATGTTTTACAATATTCCTTATATATATCAAACCAGTTTTGAAATATATAAATATAACATGTGACATTTTCGTTTGTACATACAGCATAATGTTTACTATCAGATTTTAAGTGGTATTTTGTCAACCAGTCAAGAAAAGTATTCACTAGGTGATACCACTAAACCATCAATTATTTTTGAATAATATTCTGGTGAAGAAAATACTGTTCTTTCGCGCGGATGTGATCGAAGATATTCTTCGTTATAAACACATCCGTTAGGCTGGCACCAATTAAGCGCCCCATCAATAAATTCTTCATTTGGAATTAATTCACCATATTCATTAATGACACGACCACGCCTAATAAAATCAAAAAGTTCCTCTTTGTTGGTGTAATAACGATTGCCGTGGAAATTCCAAACAAATTTCCACCCCATACTTCGTTTCCCCAAATGAATTTTTGTGTCAGAAATAAATTCATCCCAAACTGAGCGAGAATTGAAATCTTCTTGTTTTTCTTCAAATTTATTCAAAATCATCCGGGGTGAAATTTTGATATTGGTAATTTTTTTGATGAGTTCATTTTTGCGTTCTCTCATCTCATCTTCCGTTGGAATTCTGTAATAATTTGTTCCCATGATTTAATTAATTATAATTTTGACAAACATAATATAAAAATTTGAAATTGCCAAAAAAAACCCATTGTTTTTTCAATGGGTTTATCTTGACTAGTAATATGAAAGATTTTTCCGTAAACTAATCATATAAATCAAGTTTTGATCTGAGTTTATATATTTCTTCACAATCCGGATGTCCCGGTTTATCTTTACACCAATGTAGACCCATATTTATTAGCATTGTGGCATCTTCATGTGACATTGAAATCATTTCTCTCTTATCTTTTTCGTACTTATCAAAAAAATCATCAAAATTTTCTTCTTTTACAACATGAAGTAAGTTTTGTAATTGTTCTTCGGTAATCATTATTTTTGTTTTCATTTCTTTATTTTTTTTCTTTTATTTTATTGTAATGCATCAATATCTAATGCACTTGGGACAAGGATTTTTGTTAATGTATCTATTGCGTCGTCCGGATCAAGTGTTTGTAATATTTTTTCTCCTAGTTTATCCATTAACTCAAAAAATATTCCACCACCTGCTTTTGTGCCAAAAAATTCTATATTATTTCTAATCGTAAATTGTTCGGGTTCAATATCCTCTGGTAGTGGCCTGGTAACTTCAGCAAAAATATCTGGTGTATATTTTGATGTTGTTATTGTCGTTTTATTTTCTTCTCGATGATTTAATATTGTGGTAAATTTCGCTCTAAGTTTATATTGATTACCATCAACAACATCACCATCAATATATAACTTGCTCATAACATTCACACGTTTCTCACCTTTTTGTATGTTCTTTTTTAATAATTTTAATATTGGTGTATATTCACCAGCAGCTATAAATGCATCTTTGTCCAATATTCTTTGGCTTGGTTCCCATTTACCGCCTCGATAAATATAATTAGAATATTCACGTGGTTTGGGTACTGAAATTGTTCTTTCTCTCTCTATCTCATCTTCAACATTTGCACGAACATCAAATATACGATCAATGGCATGCTCTAATGTTTCTTGGTCCATAACAGAATGAAATTCAATATTTATTGTCGGACTATTTCCACCAAATTCCATTCTTTTTTCAACATTTGTTGTTCTTTCAGTTCTTAATGTAGTTCCCCTGACTTCAGGAACTAAACACATATCCAACCTATTTAATATATCAGGTCTGGTAAATAATTCGTTAATACCTCTAAAAATAACATGTCTTTTTACATAACCTTCATTTTGTGTTTTAATATACTTTTCTCTTTTTTCTCTTTCAAGTTCAGTTTCATTCGGTTTTTCAACACCCTTGTCTGTTTTCACATATCCGGTCCCATATTCTTTTTTTCTCGGAAAATTTGGGTAATGTATGTTCTCTGGTATTTTTACAAAATGAGCCATCACGTTTTTTCTGTCAAGATTGCCAGTTACACCCCAATTGTGAAACTTAAGTATTTGACCCCCTATTGGTAATGTAAAAACTTCATTTCCAATAACTACGTCTTCAACAAATTCTCCGGTTTCGGGATCTTTTGATATTATCTTGGGAATTGGTTTACCTCCACCATTAATTAAATCTTGAACAGGAATTCGTATAGGTTCGGTTAAGATTTCTTTATTTTGCATTCTTGCCTCCCTAGAAATATTAGCCATTTCACCCATTTCTTGGCTGAATTCATTATTGTCCAAATTATCAAGATCATAATAATTTACAACATCTTGAAAATTACGGAAAAATATTGGTGAGGCGGAACTCGTTATCTCTTCCATTATTAGGTTTACGAGATTATCGATAGTAATTTTTGCCATGTTAAATGTTTATATAATAAATATATCCTTTTTTCATTTACGACCATATTTTTCAGACATTACTTCGTTATCAGAAAAACGAAAATCAAACCGATAATCAGAATAATCCCAGTCATCAGTAATTTCTTTTGGATTTGGTAAAACTTTATTATCAATATCGTCACCCAAATATTTTACTTTAGACTTTATTATTCTACGAATTGTTCTCCAGTAATATGATGATTTTTTATAATTTCTTGGTCTTTCTTTTATTATTGGTTTTCTTTTGCTTCTACTCATTTCGGATTATTTTACGTTGTTCTTTTTTCCATTTCATACTTTTATATTTAATCATACGAGACGATAAAATTTCAATTGCCTTACCAAATATTTCATCCGGAACAGGTGAATTTGCCTTTCCAAATGCCACATTTAAACACCCTCTTTGGTATTGTAAATTTATTCTTTTTTTTTCACATGTCATTGACATAAAAATCTGGATAACACCGTGGTTAAATTGCCTTCCCATACAATTTTTCATGATTCTTCCTTCAATACAAAAATCTTCATTTGATGATAAAATTTTTGGAAAAAATATTTTATTATCAACAATTATTGGTGTTTCTATTTCACATAAAAAATCAGAAGGAAACAAATATTTTTCCACAACACCAGATGTGGCTTGTTTTTTTAATAATATCCAATAATCGAGAAGATATTCAACATCATCAATTTTTTTGATGTCTAATTTTAAATTTTGAAAACCATTTTTTTCGAGAAATTCTCTTATATTAAAAAGTTGGTGAATATATGTTAATATTGTAATTATCGGTACTGTTAGCTTACTTTTATTCATATCTTTAAAAATTCGTAAAATGACTTTTTTTTCGACATCATTTTTACAGATAAATGTTTTTTTTGGTGAGTTAATAAAAGTGCTAGAACATTCTTTCCAGTTAAATTGTTTAATATAATCAACATAATTTTCACCAAACAATTTACATATGAATATCAATGTTCGTATGTTTATTAGTTTAACATCGTTTGTAGATGATGATAAAATTTTGATCAAATATTTCGACTTAATTCCATATTCATCTAGTATTGCCGGTAAAAACTTATTATCATTAATTTTTAACCATTTTTTTTGTGGATATACCTCACCAATCATTTCATACACATTATCATGTGCTTTAATATTTTTTTTATACAAATGAAAATCAACTATTAAATTAAAAAGTTCTTTAAAATCATACAATTTATTTGAAAAATACACATCAGTAAAATATTTTTGTAAATCATCCTTTATTTGGTTAAAATATATTATAATTGTTTTTTCATATTTTTTCCCCCAATATCTTTTAGTTGAACCATCAAAATAAAAACCTTCATCTACTAATGTCTTTAACAATTTGAAATTATTTTTTCTTTTAGTTAATTTATTTTTTGGTGTATTGTCAGAATTCTTATTAATAATTTGATATGTTATATTAAAATCACCATTTTTTTTATTAAGAACTATTTCGTAAATAAATGTTACCCCAAATGGAATTGTGTTTCTAGAATATATCATATAATAAACACTCCGAAATTCAATCGTGTTAGAGTGAATATTTAAATCTAAGTCACACGTAGATACTAATTCATTTTTTTTGTATTTTTCTTGATAATAATGCATGAAAATTCACCTATAAATAAATATAGGTGAATTTTATGACATGGTCAATGTTCAATACAAGTTATAAATGGTTTTTGTTCTTGTTTAAACCGAATAATATGTGGATAGTTTTTAATTCTTTGTGAAACTACATCAACCGGATTTTTAAAACGTTCCGGAACTTCTTTATTTGTAAAAAATCGTGATTGTAAACATTGTTTTGTTCTAATATTAAATTCACACGTTACCCTTTCTTCTCCAGATCTTATTGAAACGATTAGTGAATTTTTATTCTTAATATACGAATTAACGCAATGATGCATATATGCACCTTCTTCATCATATTCATCGGTTGTTGTTAAAATTTTAGGAGTAAATTTTATTTTATCATTAGTATTTACACCATCTGTAGATTTTATATCAATCATTATTGGTTGTTCAATTTTCTCAACAAACTTTTCGTCATATACACGACAATATGACCACCCATCTCTTATTTTTCTATCAATTATAGATAAATGTGAATGCTGTTCGAGAAATGAACTATATGTTTGTGCTGTTAATCGATAATTAGGGTAATATTCATTTACTCTTTCAAGCATGAAAAAATGATCAAATAATAAACTAGCAATATTCCTATTACTATTCATTGAACATTGAATACTATCACATATAATTTTAAACACATTTTCTTTGGTTTTCTTATCGAGTTTAAAAGTTATGTCTACATTAAGAATATCACGTGAAAATCGACGAAATTTGTTACCACAAACCTCCCCATAATAAAAATATGTCCTTGGAATATTACCAATATATTTTTTATAGTCATCACCAAATAAAGCACATATTTCAAGTAGTAAGGTAAAATCAATATCACCCACATCATGCACAATTTTAATCGTTATGTCCGATTTTATTCCATATCTATCTAAAATGGATGCCACGAGTTTTCTCTTATTTTTCTTTAGATATTTTTCTGTTGGGTAATAATTCATCAAAAGTATATTACCACATTTATCTGGAAGTTTTATTTTTTTAATATTAACAAAACATAAAAACCATTGTGAAAAAAACTCTTCAATTAAATATTTTGTGCTTGTTGTGTCTCTATTAAAGAAAAAATTAAATTGAGAAAGAAGACACGACAAAAATTTTTTATCATCAAATTCCGCTAAAATATCTAGTTTCAATGTGTTATCTTCAAGAGATGGTAGTCTATGTGGAAATTGTGATAATTCTGACCACAATTTTCCAAAAGAATTACTGTAAAATTTTTTATGTGTCTTTTTTTTACCACACAATACATATTTGACTATAAGAAAATTTCCTTTAGAAAGATCGAATGTTATTGTAGTAGATTTATAAACTCTATGAAATGGAATTTCATTAAAAAATCTATTTTTCAAACTATGAATATTCTTTACAATTATTTTATCACCATCTCTTCGAATTGTACGTTCAATTTTATATACCTCAATTGATGCAAAAAGATTGCCATAATATTTTTTGATATGTTTAATTTTATTCGTATAAAAAAAAGATGATTTATTGTTCATGACACGAAATAAAGATATATATTCGGGCACATCACTACCACTATAAAAATATACACCGTTCATAAAAATCTACAAAAAATTAGTAATTAGATTTTCCTGTTTGTAACGAGCACCGTATTGTCCCGTGAGAAACCGATTCAAGATGTTCTTACCTGCATTTATATCTGCATTGTCTTCGTGACCACAATTAAGACACAAGAACTTCTCAGCATTTCGATTTCCCCGATTGGCAAGACCACATGCTGGACAGGTAGTACTGGTATGATAAGGACTAACACTGCGAAAACTAACACGGTTAGTTTCGCATTGCATTTCAAGTCTCTTTAACCAGTACTTCCAATTCCAAGTACCAATCGAAGCACGAATACTTTTACTCAATCGTGCTTTGAGTTTTGATTTATGCCCCATATTCTTCAGTTGTTCTACAACTATCAAATCTGGGTTTTCTTTCACTATAATTTCTTTTGCTGTTTCATCAATCCTTTGCTTCAATGCTCTCTTGGCTACATAATATCCATTGGATTTCTGCTTACATCGTTTCACCCTTTCAATACAACCTTTGATGTCCTTGCCGTATTGGTTTCCGTTGTTCAAACTTGCTAATGCGTTTATACCAGTATCAACACCAATACACTTCGTACCTTCTTTCTTCGCCTCGGTTATTATCTCAAAACTGAACTGAACATAGTTCTTGGTAATAATATATGAGTTCAAACGCTTACCGATATTATTATATTTATTGAAGTGTTTATGATATTTTATCGGTAAATCCATAATCATCTTGTTACCAATCGAAGCAATATGTAACCATGCATCAAACTCTGATGATTCCTTTGATGGAACTAAATCAGCGATAGTACAACTAACATACATACGATTTCCCTTATGAACGGGCATCACCATTTTATTTGGTTCGTCTTTCCATCTCACCTTTGTTGCCATTACCATATCAATCGCTTCTCTGGCAGCAACCTTTCTTAACCTTGCGGATATCCATGTTTCAGGTATATCAACAATATCTTTTAACAATAGAACTTTACTTGCTTTCTCAGGATTTTGCCAAAAATATTGAATGAAGATATTAACAACCTTTCCGTATTCATTAAGGATTGTTGTTAATTCCAGCATTTTTTTCTTTGTGCTGAACTTCAAACTACATTTGGTTGACCTGATTAGTTTCATAACTAAATAACTTTCAAAACCATATTTTGTTTACGAATTGTAATTCTCCACGCCTTGCACGAAGATTATTAACAATTTTTCGATATTTAGTTTTATTTGTTTCAGTAAACAAATTTTCATTTTTTTTAATGTCATTATCAAACATTTTAATGCGTTTTTCAATGTTTTTTTTAACATTCTGATTTTCTACTTCTTTTTGAGTTTTCATAATTTTTCTTTTTTAATTAATATTAGAATTTTCTTTTAATTTCTTTTCTCTTCTGCGTTTAGCACTTCGTGAGCCATAGAGCCTACCTGAGAACGATGCAATAATCATCATGAGGTCATTGATGAATTCTTTATCTCCTTCATCATCGGGTTTGTCGATACAGATAACCTTAACACCATAACTTCCGAACATCTTCTCCACAAAGTTATATTGAAATCTTGTTAATCTATCTTTGTTTTCAATCACCACTTGAGTTATTTTCTTTTCAATAACCAAATTACTAAGTTTAACAAAACCTGCTCGTGTATCAGACAATCCCGAACCAACATCTTTGATTATATATTCAACTTTCAATTTCTTTTTTGCACAGTATTCGGATATTCTCTGTGATTGTCTGTCCAAATCCCCCTTTTGCTTTTGCTCATGTGAACTCACTCTGGCATAGATGGCAACAATATCGGATATTTCATCGTTTTTGATTATACCAATAAATTCATCAAGAACTTCCTTTTGATATCTCCTGTGACCGCCAGCAGTTTTTATTGATGGTAGTTTTCCACTTCTGTCCCAATTCCTAAGAGTTTCATCGGATACATTAAGGTACAATGATGCTTCTTTAATATTTAATAAATTATTGCTCATCAATCTTCCTCAGTAAATCTACGATTAGTTCTTTTGAAGAATCCAATAGTTTTTGAAATTCCTCAACGGTAATATCTTCTTCAAGTTCGAAATTATGAGGATATATGTCACCATTATCCAATTCGAATTCAGTCTTCGTAACTCTTACAACTTTGTAATTTGTATCTTTTATCATCTTTAACAAGTTTCTTTTCATATATAAATAGTATAAAATTTATAAAAAGTTGTACAAAGATATAAATATTTTTTAATTATTTGTAATTTTTTGTAGATTTTCTTGAACTGTTCTTATACCCTGCTATTCTTTTCTATCTCGTTGTGGTATTTTGTGGCTTCATTGAGATGGAATTGTATTTCCTGATCTTCTTTTATTTTCTTCTCAATTGCGGATGAATTAAATCCAAATGTTTGGAAATAATCCTCATATTCCTGAATGATCCTTTGATATGCTTCGGTGCTGTGCCAGTCTCTAAGAAATGATTTTTCAATGGCCGACATTTCTTCCAAAAGAGTATGAATTATATCATCTCTCAATTGCGGCTTCATATTAAAATAACTTTGGAGACTGGTTAGTCGTTGCTTAACTGAAGTAAAAACGTTTTTTACTGTCTCGTGCGAAGGCTGGGGCATATCATCCATAATTTTTATTTTTTATTAACTATGTAAAGATATGTCAAAAAAATGAGAATTCCAAATTTTTATTCCTTTATCTCAGGATTTGGTAATTCTTCGTCATTAGGCGGAAATAATGACATTTCTAATCCGCCTATTAATTGATAAGCTTCAACAATTAATTGTTGTGCATTGCTAACTCTTTTCTTTAAATCCCTATGCTTCTGAATAACAGGATGAGTTAAAAGAGTTGAATCTATTATTTGCGCAACAACATATGATCTGTCAAGAGCTTCATGATAATAAAACTCATCGAGTGGTTGTCTTTTCTTGCTCATAGTATTTACATTTATCTGTACATCCCCGATAATAGAATTCATGAGGATTGATACAGGTTTCATATCTTCCCATTCTCACGCATTGTCTTTCATCGTACTCTGATGTGTCGGGTTTAAGTTCAAGTTGGCCTTCGGTAAAGATATGGAGCATTCCATTATCTTCTAGTTCGGCAACAAGTCTTATTTCTCCTGTTGTGGTTTGAAAAACCGAAACAATTGTTCCAGGAAATTTATATCCTTTCGGTTTGTATATTTTATCACCAACTTTGAATTTACATACCATATTTTTCGTTTGTAATTAATTTTACCATATTGAAAGGGTATGGGGCAGCTTGTGAATGTTCTTTTGGGTCATCGTCGCCGATAGGAAACTCAATCAGATACATTTTATCTTCTTCCCATATCTCCAGAATTACTCCTTCATTGTTTGGTTTGGCGTTTGGAGAAGCAAATCTTTGCAACATAATCAAACCTGGGTCCATTACTCGTACAGGATCTCCAACTTGTAGTTCTCTTGGTTTTACTTTGGGTGCTGGAAGCTTTATTCTTTTGACAGGTTTGTTTTTATCTGGAAGCTCACCGAGATAGAAATACTTTCCGTCTTTTTCTGTTGCTGTCATGTAATATTCAATTCCATCCCTCTCAAATGAGCATTCACCATTTTGTAAAATTTTTCCATCATCATAGTTGGGAGGACAGGTGGCATATCCTATATGCTCATAAATTTCGTAATCTATTTCATCTCCTGGTTGTACAAATTCAGTAAGATCAAGACCTGACTTATCCCACTTTTTGTATGTTTTTATTTTATTCCCCATTTCTTTTGAAGTTTTTATATGTTATGTACGCAAATACACCCCATTTTCGGCTAGGTAATTCAAATGTATAGAAATTTTTTTTGTATTTTACTGGTCGAAGATTTAAACCATTAAACGGTGTAAGGAATAGTGGTGTAAAATAAAATTTATCATCAATGTTTACATAATTTTTAACAAGTCCGATTTTTGCAAACGTATAACTTTGCTTTAATATAACATCCATTATTTATGATTTTAAATCATAGCAAATATACAAAAATTTTTAACACCCAAAATAATTGTAAAAAAAAATATTATTTCGTGGTGATAGACAATTTTTCTTTTGTTCCATTAGTCTTGGAGTAAACAGCAAATTTTGGTAATAATGTAAACGAACTATTTTTTAATGCATCCGTATACTTCTTGCCTTTACCGGTTTTTAAATATGCAATTGTCAAATGTGGATGATATTCAGGAAAATTAGTTGTGTGAGGAAATTTTCGTAATTCTGCATTTGCCTCATGTAAACCATCACCATCAATATCATATTTTAATACATCATATGGTGGGCCATCAAATGTCGAAACATTAGTAAGACGACAAGGTCCAAATGTAAATTTTTTTAACACGTTTTTCACGTTGTCTGTAGTAACTTCATTATGTAATCCAAATAATAAACTAACATGTGGTTCGGTTTCAAGACCATAAGAATCGTCATATGGATCTTCATATATGTCGTTGGGTTTAATAATGTTATGAATTGTTTTAATTTCAGGAAAATCAAAATAAAGCATCACACAACCATAGTCATGTTTATGATTTTCAAATATTAGATTACTTAATGTCATAGTTATAATATAAATATTCTGTCTTTGTTTTTGGTGTAAAATTACCACTTATAGTTTTCACGTTAAAACTAACCTTTTTAAAACCATTTTCTTCTAGAATGTTATACAAATCACAATGATAACCACTTATTAATATTTTAGCATTACTTTTTATACAAGCATCAAGAAATCTAATATGTCCATCTCTATCCATATCAACATCATATCTTGTACTAGTTCTAGTAGATTGTTCATATGGTGGATCGTTGTATAAAAAAACATTCGGTTGATTATATTTTTGTATTAATTCTGTGCCATCAGTATTAGTTACAATAACCCTAGAAAGTCTTTCGTGAAGTTCTGGTAAACCATCAATTGTGGACAAAAAATCAGAAATTGATCTACTCATACCCCTTCGAATATGTGTATTTTTTGAAAATCCCCCACTACCATTATGTGATGTTCGATTAATATAAAAAAAATAAAATGCCCGATCTATTAATGATAAATCTGATTTATTCAATTCTTTTTTAAATTCTTTTCTCAAATCTTCAGAATAATAAATCAAATCACATTTTTCTTTAAAAATTTTAAACATATCAGGATCTGACAAAACTTTATATAATGAATATACATTTTTATCCAAATCATTATATATTTGAATTGTTGGTATTGGTTCAATTTTAAGTCCAAGGGAAAAACTTCCAGCAAATGGTTCTATATATGTATTATAGTCTTTAGGGTTGGGAAAATACTTAAATATTTCATTATACATAGTCCCTTTACCACCATACATCTTAATAGGTGCTTTTAATTTTTTCATAATTTTTCTTTAATTTAAAATATAAGAAAAAATAATTATTTTTCCAAATATTTATTGTACATGAGTGTAATAATTAATGGTCAACGATTTGAAGCCGAATATTTAAAACCCGAGCAATTTGCCCAGGGAATGATGGGTAGAGATAAACTTGATGGTTGTATGGTTTTTAATACCGGAATGGGTCATCATTCTTTTTGGATGAAGGATTGTAAAATTCCACTTGATATTATTTTCGTTTTAAAAAATCGAATTAATAAAATCCACTCAAATTGTCCTGTACCAGATCCTAATCAGTTAACAATTCCAAGATATACTGGTATTGGTGATCATGTAATTGAATTTCCCGGTGGAACGGCAAAAAACTGGAAAACTGGTGATAGAGTATCAATGTACCTAGGAAGTCCAACAAATCCTGTTCGTACTCCATTTATACCATAATGATATTTTAAAACAAATATTTTATTTTTGGTTCTGTTTTTTCGAAAACCCAGAAATAACA